>ENA-OPBO01000093-OPBO01000093.1-human-gut-metagenome-genome-assembly--contig:-NODE-93-length-76115-cov-18.829950_pt1 | contig 76115 bp, 58 predicted proteins | sample MGYA00241071_ERZ501458 | MGnify/ENA primary metagenome ERZ501458 (study PRJEB25962, sample SAMEA2042509) | human gut metagenome | biome: human gut; feature: human-associated habitat; material: faeces... | reverse complement strand
GTCGTCCGCAGCAGCAGCGCCGAGGCCCGGTCCGGCGTCCCGAACAGCGCCTGCGCCAGCCGCAGCGAGGTCAGCACGTAGGTCCGCTCCGTATCGAGATCCAGCACGTAGACCCCGCCCACGGGTTCCGTGCGGCGCGTGTAGTTCTCCATCGGCAGCAGCGTCGAGAAGCTCCCGCGACGCACCGCATAGAGCGTCACGTCGGCATCCGCCAGCGAGCGGATCCCCAGCATCCACGCCATCGACTGCCCGATGACCAGCCGCTCCAGATCTCCCAGACGCACCCGCCATTCGCCCGTCACCACGGCATCCTCCAGGTCGAAAATCCGCCCGTAGGAGTCGTCCACACCGCGGATTGTCGCCGTGGCCTGTCGTCCGTCGTGCTCCAGCAGCGCACTCTGCTCCAGCGTGAAGCTGAGGGCCGCAATACCCGGCAGGCAGCTCAGCGCCACCGTATCGAGATCCCCCGGCGAGAAGGTCTGACCCCGCCGCGGCGTCAGCGTCAGATCGGCATCGAAGGCCGAATACATCGACCGGACGAGCGACTCGAAGCCGTTGAAGACCGACAGCAGGATGATCATCGCCGCCACGGGAATTGCCACGGCCGCAACGCTCAGCCGCGAAATCAGGTTCACGACCGATCGCGACCGGGGCGAAAAGAGGTAACGGCGGGCAAAAAACCGGGGCAGCATGGCTCTACCGCTTTCAGTCCTCCTTCAGCGCCTGTTCGATATGCTCGATATACTCGAGCGAATCGTCCAGGAAGAACTGGATCTCGGGGACATTCTTCAGCTGGTTGCGGATCCGCTGACCCAGGGCCCGGCGGATGAACCAGTTCTGATGCTCGAAGCGCTCCATCAGCGCCTTGCTCTGCTCAAAGGGAAAGATGCTCACGTAGATCTTCGCGTAGCTGAAGTCGGGCGAGACGCGAACGCCCGTCACCGTGACCAGCGCCCCGCGGACCAGCGACGCCCCCTCCTTCTGGAAAATATCGGCTACGTCCTTCTGAATCTGTTTGGCAATTTTCTGTTGACGCGTTGTTTCCATGTTCCTCTCTTTTTACAGTCCAAATTTGAATACTTCGCGGTTCTTCTGCCGCTTCGCCCGAGGCTTCCACGTCTCGAACCCCTGTTTGTTGAAGCGGTAGCTCAGCCCGACCGAGATCGTCAGGTTGTCGAGCGGAGACCGCATCGGCGTCGTATAGAAGGGATTCTCCGGCCCGTCGTCGCTGTTGTCGTAGTAGCGGTTGCGGTTGCGAAGGATATCCGAATAGCCGAAGTAGTAGCGGACCCGGAAGTTCAGCTCGAAGCGCCGGATCAGAAACGCCACACCGCCGCCGCCCGCCAGTCCGTAACCCCAGCGGTTGTCACGCGGAAGCTTGAAGGCGTAGTCGCCCCCGCGGGTCCCCTTCTCCTTGGTCTCCGTATTGACGAAATACTCCTGCTCCCACGTCGACGAAAAGTTGTAGAAGAAGGTCGCCGCAGCCTCGAGGTAGACCCGCACGTGGTTCTTGACCAGGTAGATGTGCGGCTGCCACACGACCGGCATCACCACCGAATTGATCCGCCGCGTATAGTAGAGCAGGTTCGCCGGCTTCTTGTCATCCACCTGCGAGGCGTTCGTCGCGAACGAATAGGCCTGCTGCTGGAACTCCAGGTCCACGCCGAAGCCCCCCACGTAACGCTGTTTGCCGTAGTAACGCCACGTCAAACCGCCGCTGTAGAGCCCCCATGTGGCCCGTGTCTCCTGTTTCGGGTCGAAGCGTCCGCTTCCCATGCCGTAGCCCCCGATGACGCCCAGCGTATGCTGCGCCAGGGCCCCCTCGAGGCAGAACAGTGCCCCCGCGGCAAGTAGCCATCGCCGGATATCTCTCTTCTTCGTCATGCTCTGCTATCTGAAATTACTGAACATACTGCCCGCCGACCCGAAGCTGCTGTTCATCATCCCCTGGCTCTGGCCCTGGGTCTGACGGTTCTGCTGGCGCGGCTTGGACGCCTCCTCGGCCCGCTTCTCCGCCTCGCGGCGCAGGCGCTGCATCTCCTGCTCGTCGAGCATCCGCGACAGCGACTGCATCGTCACCGGTGCGAAGATCTTGTCCATGTTCATCGTAAACTCGATCTCCCAGTTGGTCTTCGTCGCGAAGGTGTTCTCCCCCGCATCGTTCACGTACATCTCCGCTCGTTCGGGCTGACGGCGCGCTACCAGATCGCCCGTATCCCAGCGGCCGTTGCCGTTGCGGTCCTCGATGACCCGGAACTGGATCTCTCCGGCCGGAACGTAGTTGAACTGGATGTCACCCGCCTTCACGTCGCGGCGCTCCTGCTTCATCGAACCGTTCGCATCGAGCAGCTGCACGATGTAGGTCATCTGCGGATCGCGGCTCTGGACGTGGATCTTCACCGTGGCGAACTTCTCCGGATCGTAGACCGTATATTTCCCCACGATCGAGTCGTTGGCATAACCCGCCACGTCGCGGAAGACACTGTCCGGGATCGTCAGCGTATACTGCCCGCCCGGAACCCAGTCGGCACGGATATACCACCGCCGAAGCTTTGCCGTGTCGTGAACCATGTGCACCGGAACATCCTCGATCGAATTGTCCTCCAGCTGGCGCGTCAGCAGCATCCGCGCCGAATCGATCGACACCAGCGGGTAGTCGAAGTCGATCGTCAGGTGGTTCTCCGGGTTCAGATCCCCCGACGTCGGCATGTTGAAGACAAAGGGATTCTCCTGTTTCGGCTCCTCGTACTTCTCGCCCGCCGCCTCGGCCTTCTTCCGCTCGCGCTCGATCTTCTCCCGCTCGCGCTCCTGCTCCTTGGTCTCGATCAGCCGCCACGAGAGCTTCAACGCCACGGTATCCGGCTGCAGCCGGTTCAGCGTATCGTGCTTCAGGTAGATCATCTCGCCCTTGATCGTATCGGGAAGCATCGCCGACGGAACGTTGAACCACAGGGCCACGGTATCCTTCCCTTCGGTCTGCGGATCGATGATCACCCGGTCCGCCGGAATGCTGTCGAAGCGCAGCGAGCGGATCTCGGGATGTGCCGCCGAAAAGTAGAGCATCGCCTGATGCTGCTTCGGACGCTGGTTCTCCGAGAGTACCTGACGCTTGAAGGCCTTGTCCATGAACATGCGGAAGTAGAGCTGCGGCTCGGCCGAAACGTACTGCCGAACCGAATCGTACCACATCGCGAAGTCGGGCATCTCGGCCGGATTCCACGTCCCCTCGATGAAGCCCACCTGGTCGGTCCCCGGATCGTACATCTGGTTGTCGTTCTTGTCCTCGACGGCGTAGATCCGGTAGGGGATCGGCTTGAGGTTCTGCGCTATGAAAATGCCGTTGTTCTCGGCGCGGGCAATCACCGCCGGCTTGTAGTTGAAGACCGTCGAGTCGTACTCCGCCACCTCCTTCACCGAATCGGCCGGGTAGAACCAGATGAACGACTTCGAAACCGAATCCGCCTCGTAACCGTCGGCCGTATAGCCCGACATGACCATCGAGTCGATCTCCGGACCCGTCGAGAAGACATACCGCATCGAGTAGAGCGGGTTGCCCTCGTTGTTGTCGCGGATCGCACTGCCGAAGTTCAGCGCGTAGGTCGTATTCGGAAGCAGCGTGTCGCGCAGCTGGATCACGATCCCCCGCCCGCGCTGCGTGATCGTCGGCTTCTTCTTCATCTGCGGCGAGGTGAAGAACTCCTTCTGCTGATCCTTGATCTGCACGAACTCGTCGAACTCGATATAGATCTTGCCGTGGTTCGTCGTCGGACGGTTCGTCGAGAAGTTGTCCGGCAGCATCGTCACGATCACCGGCGGCAGCGAATCCCGCGGTCCGCCCGTCGGCGTCATCATGCTCGCACACCGGCTCAGAAAGGCCGAGACGAACAGCAGCGACACGACCAGGCGCAGAAAATTCATCTTATGGCGCATGGCTCTCTCCTTCATCGTCGTTCGTTTTGCGTTGTCGGCTTCGCCGGTTCGTAGGTCGGGTTGACCACCGCCCAGCCGTTCGTATCCTTCGTATCGATCCAGACTCCCCGCCACGGCCGGAATATCAGCGCCGGGAAGGTCAGGGCATCCTTCTGCGAAAGATCCACCGTCTGCTGCGTATAGGCGTACATCCGGTCGCTGCGGTCGGCAACAACCAACATCAGGTTCTCCGAGCTGACCGTCATCCGGTAGAGTCCCGTCGTCCCGTCGGCATAGCCCTGGAAGCTCGGGATCGTCCGCGTATCGGTCGGATCGGTCTTCGAGGTGATCTTGCCGCTCACCGCATCGTCATACGAGGCGATGTACCACGCCGTCGTGTCCGCAGCGTAGGCGTAGACCTCCATCTTCGAGATCTGCGTCGGCTCGGCCCCCTCCAGCAGCTGGAACTTCGCATCCACGTAGCACTCGCGCGAAACCGGCGGCGCATAGAACTCGTTGTAGAAGCTCCAGTTGCCATCCTTGTACGACGTCCCCTCCTTCCAGATCTTGAACGGAAGCGTCACATAAAGGTTCGGCAGATTCACCTCCACCTCCTGCTGCGTATAGGCGTAAAGCCGGTGGACCGGATCCACCGCCACGATCATCTGCGTCGGCGACGACAGCGACAGCTTCACCCAGCCGGTCGTCCCCTCCTGTGCGTAGGGTTCCGACGTCGCAACGGGCGTGGTGATCTGCTCCGACGGGCGGCTCTTGAGGCTGATCACCCCGTTGAGTGCATCCTCGTAGCTGGCCACCGTATAGAGGTTCGTATCCGCCGAAAAGGCGTAGGCCTTCAGCCCCTCGAAGGGTTCGTAGGGATCCGTCGACAGCGTCTGCGACAGCGGCTTGATCACGTAGTTCGTCCGGATCGAGGTGTCCTTGAAACATCCCCATCCCAGCAGGACCAAACCCGCAAGCAGTCCGATTCGTAATCTCTTCATCGTTGTCTCTATGCGTTGTTTCTGAGCGCCGCGAGCATCTCGCCGACCGTCTGTCCCGTCACCGGATGACGCCGCTGGCGCATGATTTCGTTCAGCGGTACCAGCGCAAACTCCCGCTCCGCCAGCCGCGGATGGGGCAGCGTCAGCCGTTCGTCCGACAGAACCACGTCGTCGTAGAAGATCACGTCGATGTCGATCGGCCGCGAACAGTAGGCCGCTCCCGACGACGCCTTCTCGATCGCCTCGGCAGCCCGGTTGCGCCCCAGCTCCCGCTCGATGGCCTGGCAGGCGTCAAGCACCTCGTGCGGCGTGAGGTCCGTCGAGATCTCCAGCGCCTGGTTCGAGAAGCGCTCCGTACTCCGGAAACCCCACGGCTCGCTTTCGTAGCGGTGCGAACACCGCAGTACTGCGCCTACCCGCGAATTGATCAACTGTTGTGCCGTCTGGAGGGTCCGCTTCACGTCCCCCAGATTTCCTCCCATTAACAATGCCACGCGTGCCATACCGTTACAAATGTTTTATCATCTTGCTCACCGTGAGCGCAAAGTGCGTGAAGACGATCGTCGGATTGCCGTTCTGCGCGATCTGCGCCCCGGCCCGCTCGATCTCCGCGATCAGCGGCTCAATGTTCTGCGTCCCGACAAACGGCGCAAATTTCGAGCAAAAGGACAACTCCTCGCCCCACAGATAGCCGATCTGCGGAATCCCCGCGTGGAGCATGAAGCTCTCCCGAAGCAGCCGAGCCGCATTGCGCAGAAAGGCCCGCTGCTGTTCGCGCGAGAGCTGCGCAACCTCCTCGGCCCAGCCGATCAGTTCGAGGTGCTTGTCGTTATAGCTCAAACGCATCAGCCCGCAGAACAGATCGAAATACTCCTTCCGCAAGCCTTCGTTCTCTCCCGCCGCCAGGTGGCTCAGCTCGATCACGTCGCCGCCGGCCAGCCGCGCCATGTTCCGCGCCTGGACCGGATCGCTCACCCCGCGCCGTCGCGCCTCCGCCTCGAGCACCTCCGGCGTGATGCGCGGCACGGCCACCTCCTGCGTCCGCGAGAGGATCGTCGGAAGCAGCCGGTCGGGCTGTTCGCTCACCAGAATGAAGAGCGTCCGCTCCCACGGCTCCTCGAGGATCTTCAGAATCTTGTTCGACGCCTCCTCGTTCATCGTCTCCGGCAGCCAAACGAGCATCGTCTTGTAGTCCGACTCGAAGCTCTTGAACGAGAGTTTGCGGATGATTTCATCCGCCTCGCGTGCCGAAATCATCCCCTTGAGCGTCTTGCCCAGGTCGAGCCGGTCGTACCACTCCTGCGGCGTGAAGTAACCCCGTCGCTCGGCAAACAGCGCCCGGAACGGCGTCAGGAACTCGTCGCTCAGCATCGCCTCGCCCGACTTCTTGCCCTGTCTGTTCACCGGAAAGACCAGATGCAGGTCCGGATGGGCCAGTTCCGCGATCTGCCGGCAGTCGGGGCACTCGCCGCACGAATCACCGTCGTGACGGTGGCGGCAGCAGAGGTACTGCACGTAGGCAACGGCCAGCGCCAGCGTGCCGTAGCCCGAAGCCCCCGTAAAGAGCTGCGCGTGGCTCACCCGTCCCGCATCGACCGACCGGGTCAGATGCCGCTTCAGATCCTCCTGACCGATGATATCCGCAAATCGCATCCCCTTATCCCCGTTTGATGACCGAGCGGAGCATCGCCCCCACGTCGATCCGTTCGCGGCGGATCAGGTAGAGGCCGTAGCCCGCAAACAGCACTATATTAAACGCATAGATGACAAACTTATTGTCTGTCAGGCGTGTCGCCGCCTCGCACACGGCAAAGACGGCCAGCGCCGTGATCACATACTCCCAGATCCGGCGCCACGGATAGGGCGTCGGGAAGTAGCGCCGGTTGAGCCACCAGCTCACCGCCACCATCACCGATTCGCTCGCCAGACGCGCCCAGGCGGCGCCGTAGTAGCCCCACGTCGGGATCAGACCGAAGCCGAATAGCGTCATCGCCACCAGTCCCGATCCCGTCACCACGATGGCCAGCGAGGTCCGCTCCTCACGCTTGTACCAGAACGAGAGGTTCAGCCATACGCCCGTCAGCACGTTGGCCCCCAGCACCACCGGCAGAATGAAGATGCCCTCGCGGAAATCCCGACCCACGATCAGCGCAAAGAGGTCGCGGAACAGCGCGATGCCCAGGAAGATCAGCATCGAGGCCATGACGTAGTACTTCAGCGCCGCGGCGTTCATCGCCACGAAGTCCGACTTCTTGAAGTTCGACAGGAAGAAGGGTTCGGCCGCCAGGCGGTACATCTGGTAGAAGAGCATCATCACCACGGCGATCTTCGTGATGGCGCCGTAGACGCCCAGCTGCGCCATCGCCCCCTCGGGAACGAGGTATTTGATCAGCTGACGGTCGATGAACTCGTTGGCCGTGCCGGCCAGACCGCCCACCAGCAGCGGCAGCGAATAGGCAAAGACCGCCGTCAGCAGCGCCCAGTTGATCCGCGGCACGGTGCGGTCGGTCGTCGTCAGGATCGCCAGCCACGTCACCACGCTCGCCACCAGGTTGGCCACGAAGACCCACCCCACGCCGAAATCCGTCGCAAAGAGCCCCGCGGCGCCGAAACCGAAGGCCAGCGCCACGTTCAGCACCACGTTCAGCGCCTTCAGACCCACGAAGGTCATCGCACGCCCCTGTTCGCGCAGCCGCGAGAAGGGGATGCAGCCCCAGACGTCGAAGAGGATGATCAGCGCCACCCAGACGACATACTCCGGATGGGCCGTATAGGCTTCGCCCATGAGCGAAGCCACGCCGTTGCGGAAGAGCGCCATCAGCGCAAAGAAGACCGCCGCGGCCAGCGACGTGATGCCCCATGTCGTGGCAAAGAGGCGTCGCTTGGCCCCCTGAATGTCGCCGCCGGCCTCCTCGGCCTTGGCCGAAAAACGGAAGTAGCTCGACTCCATGCCCATGGTCAACAGCGTCAGCGCCAGCGGAATCAGGGCGTAAACGTCCGTAACGATTCCGTAGGTCTCCTGTCCGAATACACGCGTATAGTAGGGCGTGAGCAGGTAGCTCAGGAACCGCACCACGATGGTGCTGATGCCGTAGACGGCAGTCTGTTTGGCCAGTTTTTCGAGCATACGAAGGCTATATAGGCAGCAAAGATACAAATTTTAACCGGATTGCCCGCATCATTTCCGCTTCTTTCTCTGAAAGAAGGATATGAAAAATCGTCCGCACGCCGGAGCGGTTGCGGACGGTATCGTCGGGCGGAAAGCATGTGGGGTGGAGGCGCCGTTGCCGCGTCCGCCATTCGGACACAGGAGGTCGAGGTCGTACACGCCCCGCGGTCATGGAAGCCCCGCTGCGGAATCCCTTGCACGGCTGCCGGTGATTGATGTCGTGCACGCCCCGCAGTCATGGGAGGCCCCCCTGCGGAATTCCTGGCACGACTGCCGGTGATTGACGCCGCGCACCGTCCCCGGCGGTTCCTAAAGCCACTTCTTGTAGCGGAAAAACCAGATCGTCAGGATCGAAGCGATGATCATCAGCGCAATGGCAAACAGATAGCCCACCGGAACCACCCAGCCGTTCGACAACGTCCAGGTCCACTCCAGTTCGGGCATCGTCTTGAAGTTCATGCCGTAGATCGACGCGATGAGCGTCGCCGGCATGAAGATAACCGCAGCCACCGAGAAGATCTTCACGATGCCGTTCTGCTCGATGTTGATCAGACCCAGCGCCGCATCCTGGATGTAGTCCAATCGCTGGAAGCTGAAGTCCGCATGGTTGATCAGCGAGTTCACGTCCTTGATCATCAGCTGCAGACGCGGGTAGATATCGTTCGGAAAGCGCTCCGAACGCAGGATCCCCGACAGCACCCGCTGTCGGTCGAAAATGTTCTCGCGCAGCGACATCGTACTCTCCTGCAACGCACTGATGCGGTGCAGAACCTCCTTGTCGATCGAATCCTCCGAGTTCACATCCTTCGACAACGCCGCAACCTGTTTGGCAATCAGCTCCACCAGGTCGGCATCGAAGTCGATGCGCACCTCCAGCAGCGAAATGAACAGGTGATAACCCGTCGAGTAGCTCCGGTAGTTCATCTGCAGCCGCTTCTCCGTCTCGCGGAAGGTCCGGAACTCGGCGTTGCGCACCGAAACCAGCACGCCTTCGTTCGAGATGATGAACGACACCGGCTCCACGATGAACGAATCGCCCGTCGGAATGAAAAAGTTCGCATTCGACACGATCGAGTTCTCGTTCTCCGAGTACTTCGACGTCGACTCGATCTCCTCGACCTGCTGACGCGTCTGAAGACTGATCTCCATGAAGTTCTCGACGGCCTTCTGCTCCTTGATCGTGGGCGACAACATGTCGATCCAGAGAATGTCGTCATAACCCAGCTCGTCGAAGAGCTTCGTATCCGCATTCCGGATGATCTTGTTGTATTGCTTGAGATAGATGGTAATCATGTAAGGCTCTCTGTAAAGTTCGTGAATCCGTGGTCAAGAGAGGCGGACACATCCCTGTCCGCTAACCTCTTCAGCCCGGATTGGTCCTCGGGGCTACCTTCTGGCCCGAGTCCCAGAACTTCTTGAGTGCCTTGTCTTTCTGATTGTCGAAAATGTAATCGAAATGGGCCAGCCCTTCGTAAGCCCGTCCCGGATCGTCGGCATACGGCGACTCCAGTATCGCTTCGTAGCCGCGCTCCAGACCGTAGGTCAGCGCGTACTGAAGCGCCTCCACCGTCTCGGGCTCCACCTCCGGGTGGGCCACCCACAGGGCGAAGGCAAACGGAAGTTTGCCGTAGGGTTTCCACGCCTCGAGGAGCGGATCCTCGATTTCGAGCAGCGACGTCAACGACGCAGGTACGCCTCCGACACAGTACTCGGTGACCAGCCGGGCGCTTTTCAGACCCGGATAGGCGGCGGCCGGAATCAGGGCGATGTCGGCCTGGCGATCGATGAAACGCTGAAGGGATTCGGCGGGAGTAGACAGCAACAATTCGGCACGGAGATTACCCTCGTGCTGGATACCATAGATGAATGGCGTCGTGCTCAGGCACGACACAACGGCTATACGGGGTACTGTGACCATCATCCATAAGGTATAAAAATGTTGGTTCGAGAAACAAAGGTACGATAAAATTCCGGAAACTTTTCCATATTTTTTGGAAAAAGTGCGCCGACCTCTTGACAAGGGGGGTGGCGTCGTCGTATATTTGTCGTGCAATCAACAGGCATTCGCCTCGTTTCGGCAAGTTATCAACATTTTTATTTTCGCTGTAAATCACAGCTTTGCCGAAATCAAAAAGCCGTTTTCAACAGACTGTCGACAATTTGTAGACATTTTGTCGACACAGGAACGCCCCCTCTCGGGGTATTGTTGACAACCGTCAGCCCCATTCCGCATCTCCCGCTTCGGAGCCTCCGCTCCGACCGATCCTTCCGCAACCGGCACCAGGCTCTTTCCGCCCGCCGACCGGCACCGTCTTTCCCGTCTGCCGCCGGTCACAAACCGGCCTCCCCGGCACCCGCCCCGCACCCTTTCACCCTTCAAAAAACAATCGACCATGCCATTTGCCAGCGTTCCCCAACAGTTCTTCCCGCTCGATCGCGAGATCAACTACACTTTCGAACAGGACCGAGCCAAAAGCATCGACTTCCGAATCATCAACAACACCTACAACCAACTCATCGGCGTCAAACGCCCCCTCCCGGCAACCTCCGTCACGATCAACATCGCCTCGATCCTCCGCAGCCAGATCGCCTTCACGCCGCGATTCGGCGCAAGCGGATTCCGAGATCTGACCGACCGCGGCATCACCATCCGCGTCGAAGCCGTCGAAACCGACAGCGGTCTCCTCGTCGACACCTCCCCGGTGCGGACCTTCCTGATCGGCGACCAGCAGGTCATCACCCCCGGAATCCGTACGACCATGCCCCTCGAACGCATCATCCCGGCCGATGCCTCCGACGAGATCTCGCTCCTCACCGAAGAGGACTGCACCCTCTACATCACGGCCGAAGGCCCGGACAGCACCCAAATACAGAGCTACAGCGCCTCCGGAGCCGGTCTCCACATCTTCTACCTCTCGCCCGCCGACTTCCCCGGATGCGAAACCCTCACCCTCGATGCGGGCCGCTACGGTGAGATCCGCTACACGGTGGTCCCCGCCTCGGAGGAGTTCACCCGCATCGCCTGGCAGAGCCATGCCGGGTCGGTCGAACAGTACTCCTTCCCCGTCACGCAATCGACCACGCTGCGAACCTCGAAACAACGCGCCGAAGGGTATGACGGGCATCTGGTGACGCAGATCGAATCGTCGCGCGAAATGACCTTCGTCTCGGCGCTCGAACGGGAAGAGGTCTTGGAGCCCCTCTGCGAAATCCTCTCGTCGCCCAATGTCTGGATCAACCGCCACGGCGGATTCATCCCGCTCGACATCCTCTCCGAGGAGGCCGTCATCCGGCAATACGGCGTGCTGCGCACGCTGGAGATCGTCTCACGCCCCAAAAACGACCAACAATGGATCTGACCATCAACGGACAAAAATGCGATGCGGGAAAGCTCCGGATCTCCGTCCCGGGGTACGACATCGCCCGCATCCGGAACATCGACGAGGCCCGTACGGGACGCTCGCTGACCCTCACCATCCCCCGTACTCCGCGAAACGACCAGGCCCTGGCGTTCGCGGCCGAAACCGACTCGGCCGACCGCTTCAACGAACTCGACAACGTCGCCGAACTCTCGTACCGGGGAGCCCGGCTCATCGGCGGAAAGGTCCGCCTGCTCGCCATCGATGGGGAAGGATACCGCATCGAAATCCGGCAGGGCGGCGCCGACTGGGCCGAAATGGCCGCCAGAAGCCGTCTCGATAAACTCGAGATCGACTGGAGCACGCGTCTCTCCCCGACGGCCGTCTGTCAGAGCTGGACCGACGACTCGCCCGTCAAGTTCTTCCCGATCCACCGCGACGACTACGAACAGCAGAACAACCCGACGGACCTCCTCCCCGCCGAACGCCTGCTGGCCGTCGAGGATTACCACCCGTTCCTCCATCTGAAAACCCTCGTCAAGCAGATCTTCCAACGGGCCAACTACAACGTGAAGAGCGAATTCCTCGAATCGGAGATCTTCCGGGGCCTCTACATGAGCGGCGCCTACGCCTCGCGGGACACCTCGGCTGCCGTCAACCGCATGGGGTTCCTGGCACGCCGCCTCGACGAGGCCTCGGCCACGGCAAACGAACTCGGACGTGTCGTCGCCAACCCCAAAGCTCTGGCCAACAGCGTGGGAAACATCGTCGACTCGGCCACCCCGCTCAGCGTCGACAGCGACGGTACGGTCCTCACCGAACTCTACAACAACGGCAACTGCTTCTCGACAACCGACGGAAAGATCCTCTTCACGCCTCCGACAACCGTCTCCGCCGGATTCGAATTCTACCTGAAGTACACCACCCAGCACCGGATCCTCTCCCGGACCCGTCTGACCGGATTCGACACCATCTACCTCGGAACCGGCGCCGAATACGACTTCGAACTGGCCAACCGCTACGAGGATCAGCGGGACAACCTCCAGCCGAACTTCTCCTACCGGGTCATCGTCTTCGACCATCAGCCCGGAACCAGCTACCGCCTGACCTGCACCAGAAACGGGATCCGGAAGACCGCATGGGCCACGTTTTCGGACCGTTCATCCCTGGTCAGCACCTCCACCGGCACCTACTCCCACCCCGCACTCGAAATCTCCTTCGGCCAGGGCTGGACCACCTATTCGGGCGACTGGGCCCTCTACAAGGGCTATATCGACGAAACCGGCCAGACGCTCGTCGAGGTACGTCTCCGGACCCCCTCGGAATCAATCTCGCCCGAAGATCCCAAGTATTTCGACCAGATCTACTTCTCGGGAGCCGAAGAGGGGATGGGAATCACCCTCCACAAGGAGTGCTCGCTCCGTCCGCTCTTTCAGGCCGGGCCGACCTTCGGCCAGCAGATCGACTTTGCCGACGTGGCACGGCACAACATCCGGCAGTCGGAGCTGCTCGAGGCACTGGCCCACCTCTTCAACCTGCGCTTCTTCACCGAAGAGGAGACCCGAACCGTCTGGATCGAACCCGAAAGCCTCCTCCTCGGAATCGGAACTCCGGTCGACTGGAGCCGACGTACGGTCCGCTCGAAACCTATCCTCCGCCGGAAAACCGACACCGAAATACACGAAATCCGGACCTTCTGTCTGCAGGAGGGCGACGGTGCCGTCACCCGCCTCAACAACGAGGAGGAGTCCACGCTGGGATCCTGGAGCTTCCACTCGCCCTCCCGCGCCTCGCTCCAGGGCGAGGAGGTGAGCCGCAACCCGCTCTTCGCCCCGACGCTCAGCTCCGTCGGCCACTACCTGAATGCCCCCTCGGCCCGGATCCTGCAGGTCGGCGACCGCGACGATGCCTCCGGGGACGGGACAAACTTCTCACCGCGGATCGTCCGCTACATCGGGATGGTCCCGCTGGCCGAGGGCGAACACTGGGGGTATCCCGTTCAGCAGAGCGGATATCCGCTGGCGGCCTTCTATTTCCCCGGAGACTCCCAGGTGAGGTCCTTCACGCTGGGATTCGAAGACCGCGGCGAGGCCAACGGACAGCACAACTTCTACGACCGTCAGCTGAACCGCGAGGCCTCCGGCGAACGGATCTCGCTGACGCTGCACATCGAACCCCACGAGTTCGAAACGATACTCGCCCCCGGAACCGGCATGCCCGACTTCCGGTCGGCCTTCCGGATCGACATCGGAACGGGTGTCGTCACCGCCATCCTCTGCAGCATCGAGGAGTATGACGCCCGCAGCGGCGAGGCCTCCTGCACCTTCGAACGCACCGATATCGTCTGACCCTCAAACCCGAACCGCCATGACACGTCTCGACGAACGACTGGCAGAGGTCCTCCTCCGTCAGGTCCGCGGTCTGACCGCCCGGCAGGCCGTCCTGCACCTGCTCGACGCGGGAATGATCGACCGCCGCGCCTGCGAAAGGCAGGCCATCCGCGACGAGGTGGCCCGCCTCCAGCGGCAGGGAATCCCCCGCTGCGAAGCCCTCGAAGTCACCGCCCGCACCTTCTGCTGCTCCTACGAAAAGGCGAGAAACGCCATCTACAACACTTTCAAATCCTGAATCCATGAAATCGGAAATCCAAATCAAGAACTCGGCCGACCGCTGCCAGATCGACATCGAGGGGACCATCGGCATCCCCGAAGAGTGGCAGTTCGACAACCCCGACGAACGGGTCGCCACCTACGACCGCTTCCGCGACGCCCTGCGCCGCATCACCGAAATCGAGGCCCGCGAGGTCATCGTCAACATCCGCTCGACAGGCGGCGACGTCAACGACGCCCTGCTGATCCACGACGCCCTGCGGCAGCTCCCCGCACGCATCATCACCCGCTGCTACGGCTACACCGCCTCGGCCGCCACGATCATCGCCCAGGCCGCCTCGGAGGGCGATCGCGAAATCTCGGAAAACACCCTCTACCTGATCCACAACGCCATCTGCTCGACCGAAGGAAATGCCGTCGAAATCGCCTCCCAGATCGACCTCCTCCGCCAGACCGATGCCCGGCTCGCCGCCCTCTATGCCGCCCGCTCGGGACGCCCGGCCAAGGTGTTCGAAACCCTGATGGCCGAAAACAACGGCAACGGTCGCTGGCTCTCGCCCGAAGAGGCCGTGGCCGCCGGACTGGCCGACCGGGTGATCGCCGGCGGCGAACAGGAGACACAGTCGCTGACGCGGAACATCGCCCGCGGCTGGAAACGGCTCCTCTCCGACCTCGGCATCCGGCCCGCCGTGCAACCGGTCGTCGACCGCAACATCCTCCATTCGGAGGGGGAGATGAACGAACTCCACCGGCGATCGGCCGTGGCCGCCGAGGAGGCCCGCCGCCACCTTACGCCAACCCGCGTCCTCCCCTGCGAGGACCCCTCGTACGGCGATACGGTCCGTTCGGCCAACGAACGCGCCTATGCCGAGGATGCCAAGTGTTTCCGCAACTGACACCCCCCCGCGGCGCAGAGGAGGCCGCCCGCGGCAGGGGTGGTGCCTCCTCCGTTCCGGAGATGCCTCCCCATCAGCGGGAGCTTCTCCAGTCCGCCCCCGCCATCTACCGAATCCACCACGGGGAACAGGTCCCCGCAAAAACCCGCAAGACCATTCACAAAACCCTCAAAAAAACAAAAACACCATGACTTACCTTGAAAATTCGAAACAGTACACCGGCTCCGATCTGGAGAACATCTTCTTCCGCCCGATCCTGACCGGGCAGTCGGCCAAGGACCTTGGCGTGCGCGTGCTCTACAACATGCCCCAGGCCACCCACATCCAGCTCTGGGACGGACAGCGCAACATCCTCCAGAAGTTCACCTCCGCCGGCTGGAACGGCAGCACAGCCCCCACCCGCACCGAAAAGACGATCGACCTCCAGCGCGTAAAGGCCGAACTCGGATTCTCCGCCGCCGACTACTTCTCGATGGTCTACGAGAAGATCTCCTCGATCGTCGACGTCAACATGGAGGACCTCTCCGGAACGATCCTCGAACAGGCCGAGACCGAACTCTTCCGCAAGGCCCTGGCCGAGAACATCCGCGCCACGATGTGGGCCGGCGACTCCTCGGCCGGAGAGGGCTACAACACCTTCGACGGATTCCTCAAGCTGCTCAAGGACCAGCTCGGCTCGATCCACCACAGCTTCACCTACACGGCCTCGAACCTCTCGGACAACAGTTACGCCGCTCAGATCTTCGACAAACTCTGGAGCGAGGCTGACCCCCGCGCACAGGATCTCAAGACCGAAGGCCAGCTCGCCTACTTCGTCTCGTCGGACATCTGCTACCTCTACGAGAAGTATCTCGACGAGAAGGGGGTTGACGCCGCCTACATCGACTCGGTGAACGGCCGTCCGCAGCTGGCCTACCACGGCATCCCGATCGTCGACGTGCGCATGGGCAGCTACCTGGCCAACACGTCGCTCCACCAGTCGTTCGCCATGCTGACCGACCGCCGCAACCTGGTCATGGCCGTCAACACGGCCAGCATGCCCGGCAACGAGGTCCGCATGTGGTACAACCCCGACGAGATGGAGAACCGTCAGCGCGCGGTCTTCATGGCCGGCTGCCTGCTGCTCGACGAGGAGCTGATCACCTACGCCTACAAACAGTAAAAAACCGGAGGGGAGTGACGCCGCCGGAGCCCCGCCCCGCACGGCGCCCCCCCCAAACCGACTGCACGTCATGAGCAAAACACACACCTTCAAAACCGCCGTAGGGGTCGCCAACCGCACAGATCCCTACATGCAACTCGGGTCCGTACGCGTCGAGAGCGACCGTTTCTGGCGCTGGGGCGACGACAATCTCTTCCCGGCGGCGCTCGCCCTGATGGCCCGCCGCTCGACCACCCACCGGCGCATCATCAACGACAAGGCCGACTACATCTCCGGCAAGGGATTCATCTGCGACGAGGCCCGGCAGCCCGCCCTGGCAGCCTTCGTCCGCCGCGTGAACGGCTCGGGCGAGAGTCTGCGGCAGCTGCTCAACAAGCTGGCCTACGACAAGTCGCTCTTCGGGAACGCCTTCCTCGAGGTGGTCACCGACGCCGGGCACTCGTTCCTCTCGCTCTACCACCAGGACGCCTCGCGCTGCCGCGTGGCCCGCGACTCGGCACACATCCTGCTCCACCACGACTGGTCGGCCTTCAAACCCTCCGAGGCCCGGTCGCTGCCCCTCTATCCCGCCTTCGAACAGCAGGAGGACGGAACCCTGCGCGCCATGATCCACTACAAGGACTACGAACCCATGTTCGAACACTACGGCGTCCCGACCTACATCGCCGGGTTCGGCGTCTCGGCCATCGCCTACAAGACCGACCGGTGGAACATCTCGCGGCTCGACAACTCGTTCCAGCTCTCGGGGGTGATGATGCTCGACTCGTCGGTCGACAACGAGGCCGAAGCCGAACGCATCGTCCGCATGGCCGAGCGGAAGTTCGCCGGAAACCCCGGGCAGGTGATGTTCGTCATCCGCGACGGAGGCGACGACGACAACTCGCGCTTCATCCCCATCACCGCCCAGAACGAGGGCGACTGGCAGGCGCTGCACGAACAGGCCGTGGGTGACATCGTCGTGGCCCACTCGTGGTTCCGCACCCTGAGCGGTCTGGACTACGCCTCGGGATTCAACGCCGAGCGGATCCTCCACGAATACGAGGTGGCGCTCAACACGGTGATCCTGGCCGAACAGGCCGAACTCACCGAACCGATCCGCGACGTCATCACCTCCATCCTGGGGCTCGACACAGAGTCGCTGCAGATCGTCAACCGCCCGCCGACCCGTTCGAAACCCATCTACATGAAGGTCTGGGAGGCCCGCAAGGCCGACGGACTCGACTACGACCCGGAGGATCCCAAACAGCAGTATTTCCTCTCGGAGATCACCAAATACAACGTCACCAGCATCGGCTGATCCCCGCCGTGCGGGGCGCGCTCCGGTCCCGACCGGAGGGCGTCGCACGGCAGACCGCCGACCAACCGCAATCCGCCATGAATACCCTGATCACCACCACCCAACTCCTCCAGCTCGCCTTCTCCCACGGCGAGTACCTGACACCCGACGCCCTCGCCGAGGCCGATATCTCGGCCGCCGAGCAGCGTTACATCCTCCCCGTCATCGGCCTGGAGCTCTACGAGCAGCTGCTCGCCGGCGACCATGCCGACTTCCGGCAGGGGTATCTCGCCGCACCGCTGGCCCTCTACACGCGGCTGCTGCTCCAGCCCCGGCTCGACATCCGCACCGGCGAGGCCGGAACCACGGCTCCGAAATCCTCGTGGAGCCAGCCCGCCGACGACGAGGCGCTGCGCCGTCAGCGTCATGCCCTGCGCTGCGAAGCCCGGGCCCTGATGCGCCGCGCCGTCCGCTACCTCGAGAGCCACTGCGACGAGTTCCCCGCCTACCGTTCCGACAGAAACATCCTCAACCGCTGCACCACCGATGGAGGCTTTGTACAGATTCATTAGCGGCACCGCGGCGGGAATCGCCGCGCTGTTCGCACCGATCCATCCGCTCGTGGCTACGGCCCTGCTCTTCATCGGCGTCGACTTCCTCTCGGGGATCTTCGCCGACCGGGCCGTCGCCCGACGCGAGGGGCGCACGTGGTACTTCGAGAGCTGCAAGGCCTGGCGCACGGTCGTCAAGACGGCACTCGTCATCACGGCCATCGTCATGGCCTGGCTGCTCGACCGCTTCGTACTGGACTTCATGGAGCTGAACCTCGCCCGGCTCTTCACCGGCTTCACCTGCGGCGTGGAGTTCTGGTCGTTCCTCGAGAATGCCGCCCAGCTCTCCGAGGCGCCGCTGTTCCGCTGGCTGCGCCGCTACGCCAAACGCCGCGTGGAGACGCATCTTCACCTCAACGACGACGACCATGGCCCGAGGACTCGATAACCGCAATCCGGGCAACATCCGCCGCTCGAAGGTCCGCTACCGGGGCGAGGTGCACCCCTCGCGCGACCCCGACTTCAAGCAGTTCGAGACGCTGGCCTGGGGCTACCGCGCCATCTTCGTGCTGCTCGACACCTACCGCATCCGCTACGGACTGTCGACCCTCCGCGGGATGATCTCGCGCTGGGCCCCGCCCTCGGAGAACCACACCGACGTCTACATCCGCGCCGTGGCCGCCGACACGGGGCTCGACCCCGACCAACGGCTCGACACGCACGACCCGCAGACGATGATCCCCCTGGCGGCGGCTATCTCCCGCGTGGAGAACGGTACGCCGGCCGATCCGCAGCAGGTGGCGGCCGGATGGGACCTTTTTCTGGGTCGGGATTGAGCAACTCCCGTCGTTTTTGACTATCTTGCAGGTATGAAAATCGCCTGCCTCACCGATCGGCTCGACCGCATGCCGATGGTCAAGCTCCTTGCGCCGTTCGCCGCGGGGATCGCTCTGGCCGACTGTTACGAACTGCCCCTGTGGTTTCTCGCAGGGGCTTTCGTGTGTGCGGGGGTCGTGGCGCTGCTGATGCGTTCGGGAGCGGCGGCCGGGATGCTGCTGCTCACCGCCGGATTCGCCGCCGCACAGCTCCGCACGCCCGAGGCGGACCTCCCGCAGCAGGTTCCGACGCTCTTCGAGGTGGTCGTCACGGGGTTTCCCGTCGAGCGGGAGCGCTACACGACGGCCGATGCCGAGGCGAAGGCCTGGCGCGATCCGGCAACCGGACGCTGGCACCCCTCGCAGAGCCGGATCCGCCTTTACACGGACACCCTGACGAAGCTCCGCGACGGAGAACGGATCCGCTGCCGGGGGACGGTACGCCCCTTCCGGGGCGGGGCGGAGAGCTATCGCCGGCTGATGGAGCGGCGGGGGTATGCCGGCACGCTGTGGATCGGCGAGCGGCAGATCCTCGAACGCTCGGCAACCAACCGCACGACACTCCACCGCCGAGCCGTCGAACGGCTCCGCCTGCCGATGGCTCCCGAGGCACGGGCCGTGGTCGAGGCGATGGCCGCCGGCGAACGGCGCGGCATCACCGGGGAGCTGCGCACGGCCTATTCGCGCAGCGGAATGTCCCACCTGCTGGCCGTATCGGGGCTCCACACGGGGATTGTCTTCGTCGTGGTGAACCTCCTGCTCTGGTGGCTGCCGCTCGTGCGGCGGGGCCATCTGTGGAAAAATCTGTTAGCGGCGTCAGCCGTCTGGCTCTTCGTCGCGGCGGCCGGGTTTCCGCCCAGCGCCGTGCGGGCCGCCGTGATGTGCACCGTGCTGCAGACGGCACTCGCTTCGGCCTCGGAGTATGTCGGGATGAACGCCCTGGCCACGGCCGCCTTCGGCATGCTGCTCTGGAATCCCGCCTGGATCGGCGACCTGAGCTTCCAGCTCTCGTTCCTGGCCGTGGCGGGGATTCTCGTCTGGGGTGTTCCGCTCTGCCGCCGGCTGCGGAGCCGCCGCCGCTGGCTGAATGCGGTCATCGACGCCTACGCCATCGGTCTGACGGCCACGATCGCCACCGCTCCGCTCGTTTCGCACACCTTCGGCATCGTCCCGCTGGCCGGCGTGGCGGTCAACCCCGTGGCCATCGCCCTGGCCGGGGTGGTGGTTTTCGGCGGGGCGCTCTGGATGCTGGCCCCCGTCGGGTGGCTCGCGCCGCTCTTCGGGGCGGTGACGGGATGGAGCGCCGGGGCGATCAACACCCTGGCCCGGATGACCGCTTCGCTGCCCGGCGGTGCGGGCGACTGGCGGCTCGACACGACGACCACCGTCGTACTCTACGCCCTGATGCTCCTGGCAACACTCGCCGCCGGGTGCCGCGAACCGAAAAAAAGGCTACCTTTGCGGCGGATAAAAACCCCACAGCGAAGATGATGACTGCCGAAGAATACGAACAGCTGCTGCGTCCGGAGGTGCAGCGCGCCATCGCCGCGGCCCGGGGGCGCGACCCGCTGGAGGTGGCGCTCGACCGCACGGTGCCCGAGGCCCGGCTGGTGGCCACGCAGGTCAAGTACCTTGCGCGGGCCGCCCGCAAACTGCCGACCTACGCCGCCGCACAGTGCATCCTTCCGCCCCGGGCCTTCGAACAGGCCTCGAGCGAGGCGACGGCCGCCCACAAGCGCATCGCGGGCGACTCGGTGCTCGACCTCACCTGCGGACTGGGGGTCGATACGCTCAGCCTGAGCCGGCGGTTCCGCCGCGTGGTGGCCCTCGAGCGCGATCCGGTGCTGGCCCGCGTGACGGCCGACAACTTTTCGAAAATGGGGGTGCACAACGTCGAAGTGGTGAACGTCGCGGCCGAGGAGTTCCTCGCCGGGACGTGCGATTGTTTCGACTGGGTCTACGCCGATCCCGACCGTCGTTCGGCCGAGGGGCACAAGCAGGTGCGGCTCGAAGCCTGCTCGCCCGACATCGTGGCGCTGAAGCCGGCGATCGACCGCGTTGCGGGACGGCTCTGCGTGAAGAACTCGCCGCTGTTCGACGTCGACGAGGCGCTGCGGCTCTTCCCCCGGAGCCGGGTCGAAGTCGTCTCGCTGGACGACGAGTGCAAGGAGGTGATGGTCTACGCCGACGGTTCGGGACCGCTCGTCGAGGCCACGGCCCTCGGCCTGGGGAGTTTCTCAGCCGCACCGGGCATGCTGCCGCCCGAGGCCCCGCCGTTCGACCCGGGGCGCTACGGCTGGCTCGTCGTGCCGGACGTCGCCCTGCAGAAGGCACGCCTCGTGCGGCTCCACCTGGCCGGGAAGGCCGACTGCTGGAGCGAAAACGGATTCGGATTCGCCGCCGGGGAGCCCCGCGGCGTGATCGGCCGCACGCTGCCCATCGAGGCGATCGAGCCCTACGACCCGAAACGGCTCAAACACGCGCTGAAGGGGCTCGGCGTCGAGCTGCTCAAACGCGACTTTCCGCTCCGGAGCGAGGAGTTGATGCGGCGCCTGGGCGTCCACGCCGGGGCCGACCTCCGGCTGGCCTTCACGAAAATCGGGAACGATTTTTGGGTGATCCGCCTAAAACCGCTATCTTTGTAGGTACGGCCCTCCACAACGCCGCACGCAGCCCATGAAACTCCGCAGACTCTTCACCTACTTCACCGACACGATCTTCCGTCAGGACGTGAACGAATGGCGCAACCCCGTCGTGCGGTGGCTCGTGCAGCAGTACCGGCTGCTCTTCTACACGGCCCGCGGCCTGCTCGAACACGGCACGATCGTCCGCTCGGCGGCCCTGACCTTCTACACGCTCATGTCGCTCGTGCCGCTCGTGGCGCTGGTCTTCGCCGTGGTCAAGGGGTTCGGACTGGCCGACGGACTGGTCGAAAACCTCTACGAACTCTTCCCGCGCTATCCCGAGACCGTCGACTACATCGTCGGCTTTGCCGAAAACGCCCTCGCGCGGACACGCGGCGGGGTGGTGGCGGCCGTGGGTCTGGTGATGCTCTTCTGGGCCGTGATCCGCGTCTTCAGCTCCATCGAGAACGCCTTCAACAACATCTGGGAGGTCAAGGTCGACCGCAGCATCGCCCGCCAGTGGACCGACTACATCGCCGTGGTGATGATCGTTCCGGTGCTGTGGATCCTGGCCAGCACCGTGGGCAACTACCTCGAACAGCAGCTCGGCCTCTACGACAAATGGTACTTCACGACCCTCTCGCGCATGGCCTCGATGGTGGTCATCTGGACCATGTTCACGCTGCTCTACCTGATCATCCCCAACGCCCGCGTCCGCCTGGGCAGCGCCCTGATGGCGGGCATCGTCGCCGGGACGATCTTCCTGCTCTTCCAGTGGGGCTACGTCTACGTCCAGCGCTGGATGACCTCCTACAACGCCATCTACGGCAGCTTTGCGGCCCTGCCGCTCTTCCTGATCTGGATGCAGACCTCGTGGGAGATCCTCCTCTTCGGCGGCGAGCTCTCGTTCGCCTACCAGAACATCGCCCGCTTCGCCGAGGAGCGCGAGTCGCTGCGCATCAGCTACGACCAGCGCCGGAAGGTGATCCTGGCGGTGATGATCCTCGTGGCGCGGAACTTCCGCGACCGGGGCGGCACACTCCCCGCCGAGGAGATTCGCCGGCGCCTGGGCCTCCCGACGCGCATCGTCAACGACATCCTCTTCCAGCTGGTGCAGGCCGGGCAGCTGATCGCCGTGCGCAGCGGCGAGGGCGAACGCGACGTCGCCTTCTCGCCGGCCCACGACCTGGCGCAGATGACCGTCTACGGCATTCTGGAGGCGGTCGAACGGACCGGGCAGACGACCCTCGACCTGAGTCAGACCCCCGAGCTGTCGTGCATGAACCGCGAAGTGGAGCAGCTGCGGGAGGAGGTCCGCCGCTCGCCGAACAACGCGCGGCTCGTGGACCTTTTGTAAAACGAATCGAACGAAATGAAACGTATCGTCCTCATCGGTAGCGGCAACCTGGCCGAAGCGCTGGCCCGCGCCGTATCGAAAAGCGAACTCGAAGCGGTGCAGCTCTATGCCCGCAACCCCGAACGCGGCCCCATCGTGGCACGGCTGGCCGGCTGTCCGTGGACATCCGACCCGGCGGAGCTGAACCGCGATGCCGACCTCTACATAATAGCCGTGAGCGACCGCGCCGTAGCCGATGTGGCCTCGACGCTGCCGATCCCCGCCTCGGCGGCCGTGGCCCATACGGCGGGCAGCGTCCCGCTGGAGGCCATTCCGGAGCGATTTGCCCGCCGGGCGGTCTTCTACCCGATGCAGACCTTCACCAAGGGGCGCGAAGTCGATTTCACGCGAATTCCGATCTTTCTTGAGTGCTCCTCGCCCGAGGAGTGGGGGGCAGAGCTCGAGGCGGCGGCCCGGGCCCTCTCGCGGCACGTGATCTGGGCCGATTCGGCACAGAGGAGCCGGATCCATCTGGCAGCAGTCTTCGCCTGCAACTTCGCCAACCACATGTACGCCATCGGCGAGGAGGTGGCCCGCCGCGCCGGACTGGACTTCGAGGTGCTCAAGCCGCTCGTTGCCGAGACGGCCGCCAAGGCCTGCGACGCCCGCTCGCCGCGCGACGTACAGACGGGCCCCGCCGTGCGCAACGACACCCCGACGATGGAGCGCCACCTGGCACTGCTCGACGGAGAGCCCACCCTGCAGGAGATCTATACCCAAATCAGCAACAACATATGGAAAACTTCAAGGAATCGATAGCACGCTGCCGGACCTTCATCTTCGATGTCGACGGCGTGATGACCGACGGGGGGATCATCCCCACCGTCGACGGCGACTTCATCCGCCGCTACAACGCCAAGGACGGCTATGCCCTGGCCTATGCCCTGCGCATGGGCTACCGGGTCTGCATCATCACCGGAGGGCGCGGCAAGACGCTCGAATACCGGCTCCGGATGCTGGGCATCCGCGACTACTACCTCGACTGCATGGACAAGATCGCGGCCCTGCGCGAATACCTCGCCCGCGAAGGGGTCGACCCGGCCGACGTAATCTACATGGGCGACGACATTCCCGATCTGGAGTGCATGCGCGCGGTGGGGATCCCGGTCTGCCCGGCGGATTCGGCCTCGGAGGTGATCGAGGCATCACGCTACGTCTCGGAGTTCAAGGGGGGCGAAGGGGCCGTGCGCGACATCGTCGAGCAGGTGCTCCGCGCCCACGGCGACTGGGCCCGCGACTCGCACGGCGTAACCCCCTCGACGCTGGCCGCCTCGTGCTGAGAGACCCCCAGTCACGAAAAATCCCCGAACCGGTTGGTTCGGGGATTTTTTCATGGTTTTGCCGGAAGCGGTTAGGGCAGCGAAACCGATACCCACTGGGGAGCCTTGTTCATCTCCATGTCGTTGCCGTTCGAGGTGTGGTCCTTGATGGTCGAACCCTGCCCCTCGTTGAACTTCCAGTAGGCCACCAGCCCCTCCGAAGCGGGATCGACCTGGTAATAGTGGTTGGAAGCCTTGAAGTCGGCCGGCGTGAGGAGCTTGTTCCAGATACGCACCTCACACATCTTGCCCTTGAGGTCACGGTCGGGACCGTAGGAGTAACCCACCCAGAAGAGGCGGTTGCTCTCCGAATCGGGCCGTGCGCGCGAAGTGCCGAAGCTGACCGAACTCAACGCCGAGATCCGCCCCGAACCGTATGACATGCCGTTGACGTAGAGCGTCACCAGCCCCTTGTCGAAGGTTACGGCGAAATGGGTCCACTTGTCCAGCATCTTAAAGGGAACCAACTCATACTGGGCGATCACAGCGCCATTCCGGTGAGCCACCTCGAGCATCTTGTTGTTCACACCGGCGCCGTCACCCAGACGCAGCAGGAAGTAGTTCTCGACACCCATGATGGTCGTGATCTCCTTGGTGGACTTGAAATCGGAGAGGTTCACCGTTGCCTCCATGGTGAACTGCGAGAGGTTGTTCAGCACCGAGGGGTTCTTCCAGGAGGTAGGACCGGCCCAGTTGCCCTCCATGCCGACAACCCACTCAATCAGCGCCTGGGTCTTCTGCACGACGGTAACGACCAGCGAGGCGCTGCCGCCGGTAAAGGTGATGAAGCCTTCACGGCGGGCCGAGGCCGCGGTAATCGTGAAACGCTCCACGTCACCCTGCTTGCCGCTGTAGGTAATCCAGTCGTCGGAGGGCTTCACCTCGTAAGCGACGTTCGCCGTCACGGGGATTTCGATCATACCGCCCTCCAGACCGATATTCATGGTGGTCTGCGTCGTCGAGATCTCGTCCTTCTGAGCCTGCGAAACCTGAACCTCGACGGAGGTCTCGCGCGTACCCTTGATCGTAATCGTACCCTTGCGGCCTTCGAGCTGCTGATTCTCGGTTGCCGTAAAATACATCTTGGCACTCTTTCCGCCCTCTCCGGGGAGAGTGATGTCATAGGTCAGCCAAGACTGGGCCTCCGGAGAGATCATATAGGTCAGATCGCGGTACGAATCGCTCGTGTCGAGCAGCACCTCGATGCGCTCGCCGGTCTGCGGCACCGCAATCTCCTTCTCGGAGGTCAGCTTCAGGAAGTAGTCCGAGGCCTTGCAGCTCACGGGCAGTTCGAACTTCTGCTCACCGACCGTAAAGGTGAAGGTCATGGAGAGGGCCTCGAGCTCCTCGTTGGCCTTGATCAGGAAGACCACCTTGTCGCCATCTTCGCCTTTGCGGGGCGTCGCCTCGACCCAATCGGCCTCGCCCGAGAGCTCCCACGGGCCCGAGCTGGTCACCGTCACTTCGAAACGTCCGCCGTCGGATTCCGCTTCGATGCTCTTCGGGAAGACCGAGACCTTGTCCTCTACGGGCTTCTCCTCGGCCTTGGCGCAGGTCACCTTGAACGCAGCCGTCGCCGTGCCGACCGTAAAGGTGAATTCGCCCTGAAGCTCCTCCTGCGTCGTGTTGGGCTGCACGGTGAACTTCACCACGTCGCCGTCCTTACCCTTGCGGGGCGAAGCCTCGACCCAGTCGTAGTCGCCCGTGAGGGTCCATTCGCCCGACGAGGTGACGATCACCTCGGTCGAGCCGCCCTCGTTCGTGAATGATTCGCTTTCGGGTGCGATCTGCACCTTGTCGACAACCGGAGGCGTATTGACATCGTCGTCCTCCTTTTTGCAGCCGCTGAAGAGCATCAGGGCCGCAGCAAAAAGTAATAATTTTTTCATCGGTCTGTTTCAGGTTTTGAAAAGACGGCCTCCGCACCTCACGCACGGAGGCCGTCAAAACGTTAAATCAAGGATGATCAGAATTCGTAACGCGTCGGATCGTACTTGCCCTCACCGAGCTTGTTGTAGTAACCCGTAGGATCGACGAGTTTCATGCCGTAGAGGCCGTCGGCCGCCTCCTTGAAGGCGCTGACCGAACCCTCCTTGTTCTCGATATCCGACGTGGGGCTCGGGTCGAAGGCAAACCACATGAACCAACCGTATCCCTTCTCCTTGGCGCCGTAGGCCGCGCCGACGTTGCCGCGATTGAGGTTCAGCTCGATCGACTGGGCGGCACAGCCATCCTTCAGCATGCCGTAGTAGGTGAATGCCGCACCGGCCCCGTAGTCGGCCACGGCGATGTCGATGAACTCACCGGGCTGCGAGCCGCTGTAGGCGGGCAGCGAGTTGCTGTAGGTGCCATACTGGTAGACGCAGATGCTCGTCTCCCATTCGCACTTCTCCTTCATGGCCTTTTTCAGCTCGTAGGCCAGACGCGACGCAGCCGTCGTGGAGTTTCCGGCGAAGCAGGCCGAAGAGCCCGATCCCTCGGTGTACTCGTCGTCGAGCGCCACACCGTCGAGTTTGTACTGCTTGATGGCATTGGCCACATCCTTGGCATACATCTTGGCACCGTAATCCGTCAGGTTGCAGAGTCCGGCGGGCGTATGGTCGCCGAGCAGACCGAGCAGCACCTTGATACCGGCCTTGCGCAGCGGCTGCAGATAGACCTCCGACTCGGAGAGCAGCGCCTGGACATTGGCGTTGTTGTGCAGATAGACCTCGTCCGTCATACCGTTCCAGCGGATGTTGGCCGAGAAGAGCACCACGGCATCGAAGAACATCGAACCGTCGGCGAGCCGATACTCCAGCGCATTGAGCGGGTTGGTGCTGTTGACCTCAAAGAAGAGGATGTTCTTCACCTCCTTCTTGCACTGGCGCGAGAAAATGTAGTTGACCCGGCAGTCGTCACCCGCAACGGCGACATTGCCCGATTTGGCCTTCACCGTGAGCGGGAGCATGTACTCCACGTTGTTGCGCAGCGCCTCGCGGTTGTCGGTCTTGACCGTCACGGTCACATCCCCGGAGGCCGTTTCGCCGGCATTGACCGTCACATCGGCACCCTGGATCGATACCTCCGAAGCGGGGTATGCCTGGTAGTTGGTGCTGTGGATGAAGTTGTACTCGGCCACATACGCCTCGTCGACCACGATCTCGACGTTGGCGGCTGCTCCCAGCGCCTCGGCCAGTTCGAAACGAACCGTCTTCTTCACCGGCTCCATCGAGGTGATGACCGTCGTGAGTTCGCCGTCGGAGGTGTTCTTCAGCAGCCCCTTGACGCCCTCCTCGGCCGAACCGTCGCCGGCCTCCTGAAGGACGTTGATGTAGACGGGCTGGGCCGAACCGGCCGTGATCTCGATACGTCCCGAACGGGGATCGGTCGTGGTATTGGGCTGCGCACCGAGCGTCAGTTTGTCGCCCTCCTTCGAGACGGTGACCCACTCCGGAGCCTTGCACTCCCACGCCTCGACGTTCGTCTTGACGGTCAGCACGACGGGTTCACCACCCGCTGCCTGGAAGGTGATGTCGTCCGAGGGATCGACGCTCAGCGCATCGGGATCCTCGGGAGCCCGTTTGCTCTGCGTCACGCTGATCGTCACGCTCTGAGCCGTACCGGCCGTGATCTCGATACGTCCCGAACGCGAGCCGTCGGTGGTATTGTCCTTGGCCGAAAGCGTCAGAGTCGCCATCTCCTTTTTGCCCTCGATCCATTCGGGCACGGAGAAGTTCCACGTCTCGGCATCGGTCTTGACGGTCAGCACAACGGGTTCGTTGCCCGAGGCCTTGAACTGAATGGTTGCCGACGGCATCACCTCCAGCGTGTTGATCTTGTTGGTCCCCTCATCGCTCTTGCACGAGGTAAAAGCTCCGGCAAATCCGGCTATTGCCAGGAGCAACATCCATAATGATCTCTTTTTCATTGCGGTTTTTTAGATTATGAAAGGTTAGTAATTAGTAAATAGACGCTATTTCGTTGCGGGAAGTTCGACGCTGACCCATCCCGGCTCCCGGTCGGCCGTCAGATCGTAGCCGTTGGGGCCGTAATCCTTCACGCTCTTTCCCGCACCGTCGTTGAACTTCCAGTAGGCCACCAGGCCGTCGGAGGTTTCGGGCGAGACGCGGTAGAAGTGGTTCTCGGCGTTGATCTCGTCGGCGGAGAGCACCCGGTTCCAGATCCGGGCCTCGGCGATCCGGCCGTTGAGCGGGCGTTTCTCGTCGTAGGAGTAGCCGAACCAGAAGCAGCGCGGCTTGTAATCGGTTTCGTCGGAGTGCGACACGGCGAAATTGACCGACGTCAGACCGATTGCGGAGGAGCTGCCCGCAGCCCGCTCGCGGCCGTCGAGATAGATGCGGATCTCGCCGCGGTCGAACGTAACGGCAAAATGGTACCAGCGGTTGACCTTGAGTTGCAGCGAGGAGCCCGTCACCGTACCGCGATCGGGGGTGGCACCGGGTTCGGCGCCCTCCTTCTGCTTGCCGAAGGCCACCTGCAGCTGGTTTTTGGGGATCGTCGAATCGCCCACCCGGATCAGGAAGGTATCCTCGATGCCCATAATGGTCGAGATGGGGCTCGTCGCATCGGTATTGAAGCCGTAGAAAAAGACCAGCCCCTCCATCGTGAACTGCTCCATATCCTTGACGGGTTCGGTGGCTTCGGTCCATTCGGGCCAGGCCTTGTTGCCGTTCAGGTCGGCCACGACGTTGACCAGCGAGGCCTTCTTGAAGACGAAATAGAGGGTTCCGGCACTGGGCAGCACCGCCATGTCCGGCGACGAAATACTTACCGGAAGGACATAGCGCTTGGTCAGATCGAGTTCGTCGAGACCGACGAAACGGATCTCGACCGGATCACTCGCCACCTTGCCGGCAGCGATGCGGGCCGAAACAGCCGAAAGGTCGTAGTGGCGGGCAGGGAGCAACTCCACCTGCTCGTCGTAATACCCTTCGCGATAGGAATCGAGCCGTTCGGGAGCGGCCCGGAAGGCCACCTCGACATCGAAACCCTCGGGGCGGGCCATCGCCGCCGTCAGGGAGCGGGAGAGCTCCTTGTCCACGTGATCCGCGGTTCGCTCGACACGTACGTCGCTGGAGAAGGACGATGCCGAGATAAAGACATGGTTGTCGTAATGGTGCTCGAGTTCGTCGTTCTGCCTGCAGCCCGCGAGCATCAGCAGCGCGGCGCAGGCGGCCCAACCGAATTTACTGTATCTCTTCATGATCGTTTCCGGTATTAGTATTCATGATACGGATGGCCTGACGGATGTTGTTGTAGATCCGCACGGCGTTGAAATAGTCGTCCTGGGCATTGGAGAAACCCAGTCCGAGTTTCGAGAAACCCTCCTCGCTGTCGACGACCCATTCGGCGCCCACCCGGGCGTCAGCGCCCACCTGGGCGGGATCCTCCAGCGAAGGGATGCTCACCTCGAGCAGGAAGCGGTCCGAGGGGAACTGGTCGTCGCTGTCGATTTTCCGGCGGACGGCGCGCGTCAGCTCCTCGGGGGTCTTGAACTCCTCGGAGAGGACGATGATGTAGTCGCACTCCTTCAGGAGGGGTTTGTTCTCATCGAGCAGGTTCTGCGTATTGCCGCGGAGGAGCATCAGCCGGTCGGCGTGCGTCGCGCGCCACTCGCGGACGGCCCCCATAAAGGCATTCTGACTGCTGATATCACGCGCCGTGGCCCGACGTCCCAGGTAGGAGACGACAATTCCATCGAAACCCGATCCGTCACACGCAGCCAGCTGCCGACGGGTCTGTTCGGTATAGTAGGCGACAAACTCCTCATCCGTACCGAGGGGCTTTCCGGCCTCCTCGCGGGCCTCCTCAAGCAGGTTCCACGACGACTCGATGGCGGCATAATCGACCATGCAGAGGGTTCGCGTACCCTTCGTTTCGCGCAACGCTGCCATCTCGGCCGACCAGTCGGCATGAAGCCCTTCGGTCCCCTCCACGCAGATGAAATCCACGCTGTCGGGCATGGCCATCAGGTGCTGATTCTGCAGCGAGGGTCGTTCGGCCGACCCCTTTACGGTCATCATCGCCACCTTGTGCGGCTGCTGCTTGTAGGCGCGGACGGCAGCCAGATAGAGCCGATAGGCCTCGGGGTTCTGCTCCTCGGGGGTCGGACGGCGGAAATCCAGATTCTCCGATTCGGTCCAATCGCCGCATGCACCGCTCAGCAGCAGCACACCCAGCACGACCGGCATAAAAACTCTTTTCATATCGAAATGCATTTTTTTCATGATTCGTCACCGACGGGCCTATTCGGTCATCGTTGCGGGGTTGCAGTCCCACCATACGCGCGTACCCATCTCGTCGGGGCCGTTGAGAAGCGTCAGGGCCTGACGGACGTTCTCACCGTTGTTCGTGTACTCGGCCATGGGATAGGGCATGCGGCGGGCGCCGAGTTCGGATTTGACCTTGCCGTTGCTCTTGTTGCCCTTCTCCGTGGCGGGGATCAGGTGCGGGAATCCCGTCCGACGATAGTCGGCCCAGGCCTCGTTCCCCAGGTGGAAATTGGCGATCCACTTCTGGATGAGGATCCGCTCCTGCATCTCCTGCTTCGAGGCCGCGTTGTTCCAGGCCACGCCCAGCATCGAGAGCTGCGTACTGTAGGAGTTCGTGCCGGCGGGATCGGTATACGCCTGGGGGCGGCGTCCGTCATCGGCCGTATAGGCGGCATAACCGGCCCCGACACCCCACTGTTCGAGCGAGAGGCGGATACCCTCGTAGTAGAAGTCCCGAGCCTCGCCGCCCATGTCGAAGCCGAAGACGGCCCGGGCCTCGGCCTTCAGGAAGGCCACCTCGGCGGCATTCATCCAGCAGAGCGTCGTGGAGCTTCCGTTCACGAAGTTCACCCCCGAATACTTGCGTCCGACGGAGTTGAGCGACGGGATCTCGATGCCGCGGCGCATCCCGACGTAATCGACGCCGGGCCACTCCGACTTGACGAAGTATTTCTCCCGGCGCGGGTCGCCGTAACCGTTCATGTAGCAGATGATGTCGGCAGCGGCGTAGGTATCGCCGCCGGTGAGGGTACCGTCGGGCTGGTTGTACTTGCAGGCGGCCATCAGCGGGTTTCCGTCCTTTCCGAAGGCCGTAGCGGGGAGCATGGCGTTGTCGTCGTTCGAGGCCAGCACTCCGAGTCCGTCGTCAGCGAGGCTGACGGCGCTCTCGGCCATCTGGCGGGCCGTCTCCGGATCGGCATAGACGATGCGCATGGCCAGCCGCAGCTTCATCGAATTGGCCAGCCGGCCCCACTTTGCGACACGGCCGCCATAGACGGGATCGACCTCGGCGGAGATGGTGCTGCTGCGGTTTTCCGTCAGTACGGCAATGGCGGCATCGAGCTCCCGGAACATGCTGCGATAGACCTCCTGCTGAGCGTCGTAGGGGACCTGAATCTTCCCGTCCTCACCGATCTGGGAGTAGGGAATCGGGCCGAAAGCGTCGGTCACGCGGCTCATGGCGCAGACCTTGATGACGCGGGCGATGGCCAGCATCACGGGATCTTCGGTCAGATTTTCGAGGAGTTTGAAGTTGGGGTAGAGCGTCGGGATGATCTTGTCACTGGCCATGAAGACCCGCGACCAGTCGTCCGTCGGGTTGTAGTTGGAGATGGTGGTTGCCCAACCGCTGTTCGAATCGGCGTAGTATCCGCCCTGCGTACCGCCCAGCAGGCAGTCGGTAAACTGCGCCGTGTTGACGTCGGTGGAGATCACCGTACTGCACAGCGCCTTCAGGGCCGCCGACACGGCATAGCCGTCGGTCTGCATCTGATCCTTCGAGACTTCGTAGGGGTTGGTATTGATATCCATGTAGTTCGAGGTGCATGCCACGCCCAGGACGGACGCCAGGAGCGCCCCCGTTTTCATAAGATTGTATTTCATTGTTGCGGATCTTTAGAATTTGAGTCGCAGGTTGAAACCGACGTTCCGGAGCGACGGCATCATGAAATAGTCGATACCCTGATAGTAGTTTCCGGTCGTGGCGACCGATTCGGGGTCGAACGGAGCCTTGTTGTAGATCATCCAGAGATTGCGGCCCACGAGCGAAAGGGTGATTTCGCAGACGTCGCCGAGTTTTTTCCGGGGGATGGTGTATCCGATCGAGGCCTCCTGCAGGCGCACGTTCGTGGCCGAATAGGTGTAGTACTGCGGGACCGACGTACCGCCGCCGATGGCCGAATACCAGCTGTTGGCATCCATCACATCGCCGCCGTTGATCCTTACGCCCCCCGCATCGCGGGCTGCGGCCGAGGCCTCCGAGACACCGTAGTAGTCCAGCAGGGCCTGCGTGCGCGAGAACGCCACGCCGCCCAGACGGGCCGAAACCATGCATCCGAACGAGAGGTTCTTCCATCGGAAGTCGTTTCGCCACGAGAGGTTGGCATCGGGCAGCACCGAGCCGAGCTTGACATACTCCGAGGAGTTCTTGATCGTTTCGGTCGGGATCGTCCCCTCCTCGTTGATGTAGTAGCGGCCGTTGTCGTCATACTTCAGGTCGATGAGCGAGTAGAGGTCGCCCAGCGTACCGCCCTCCTTGAGGATGAAGTGGGCCTGCCCCAGACCGTTCATGTCGAGCTGATCCACCGAGATGTATTCGTTGGCCTCGGGGTTGTAGATCCGTCCGGCCAGCGAGAGGATCCTGTTGCGGTTGATCGAGAGGGTGAAGTTCGACGACCAGGAGAAGTCGCTCCAGGTGTTGGTGTAGCCGAGAGCCAGTTCGACACCCTGGTTCAGCACGTTTCCCGACTGCACCTTCCAGTCCGAATAGCCCGAACCGATCGAGATCTGCGGGCTGAAGGTCTGGTTGCGGGTGTAGGAGCGGTAGTAGGTCATGTCGAGGTTGAAATGCCGCAGGAAGCGCATCGTCAGACCCATCTCGAAGGAGCTCGTCCGTTCGGGTTTGAGGTCATAGATCGGATACTGCGTCTGGAGCTGCCATTTCAGTCCGCTCTCGTCCCAGCGGTAGAGGGGGTTGGCGATGTAGCGTTCGAAGGCCACGCCCACCGAGGCATAGGATCCGCGCAGTTTGACATACGACAGGTTCTCGGGCATGTTGGGGATGAGCTGCGAGAGGACCACCGAGAGTCCGACCGAGGGATAGAAGAACGACGAGGCTTTGGAGTGGGGTCCGGCCAGCTGCGAGGGCCAGTCGTTGCGGGCCGTGAGGGTCAGGTAGTAGGTTCCCTTGAAGCCCACTTCGGCCGATGCGAAGACCGACTGGGTCTGTTCACGCCAACCGCTCTGAAGCCGCTGCGTGCTGCGCGAATTGCTCAGGTTCTGCACGTTGAAGACGTTCGTCAGTCCGGGATCCTCGTCCGAGATCTTGCCGTCGGCAATCGGGCCGCGGTTCTTCAGCGCATCGTTCTTCATGTCGGAGAACGAGGCTCCCAGGTTGGCCTGCAGCGACCAGTCGTCGCCGAACGTCTTGTTGATATTGACCAGCGCATCGCCGTAGACCTGCCGGTCGTTGATCTTCGTGATGCCGTAGAGACCGCGCTCGGACTTTTCGGTGAGCTGCGTGTTGGTGGTGGCGTAGTTTTTCTCGGTATACTGCGTCTGGGAGTTGTCGATGCGGATGCGGCCCGAAAGATTCAGCCACTCCAGCACGTCGTACGACAGTTGGGCGTTGAGCATGTAGCGGTCCTTTCGGTTTTCGCGCAGGTTGCGGTAGTTGATCCAGTAGGGGTTCTGCATCGTCATGCCGGCATCGCCCACGGGCCAGTACTGGGCATAGAGGCGGCGTGCCCCATCGTAACGCTCGTACATGCGGATATCGTCCCAGTCGCCGCTGCGCGGAAAGAGATAGGCCCCGACAATGGGGTTCGAATAGAGGCCCTGATTGACCATGTTGCGGTCCTGCTGCAGGATATAACTGGCCCCCACGTCGAGTTTCATGCGCTCCTTGAGAAACGCGGTCGTATTGCGAAACGTGAAGTTGTAACGGTCATAGCGGTTGTTGGGGACAATCCCGCGCGAATTGATCGCCGCAGCCGAGAAATAGGTCTGGTTCTTCTCCGTGCCGGCCGAGAGCGAGACGCTTTCGGTGTTGGTGACCCCCGTCTGGAAGTAGTCCTTTGCCGGGTCGTAACCGTGCCGGTTCGAGGCGTTGAGCCGCCGGCCCCAGCTGCGGACCTCGGAACCGATGGCCGAATTGAGGTCGCCCGTTCCGTAACGGTTCTGGAACTCGGGCAGCACGAAGGGCGACATCACCTCCACGCTGCTGGCCACATTCACCGAAAGCTGGCCGGCCTGTCCATGTTTGGTCGTCACGACGATGGCGCCGTTGGCGGCATCCGAACCGTAGAGGGCCGCAGCGGCGGCTCCCGTCAGGACGGAGATCGATTCGATGTCCTCGGGGTTGATATCGGCAATGGGGTAGGTCGAACCCTGCGAGGAGAACTCCGTACCGCCGTCGCGGGCGGTGGTGAACATCGGCACGCCGTCGATGACATACAGGGCGTTGGAGGATTGCGAAATGGACTTTTGTCCGCGCATGATCACCTTCGAGGCGCCGCCCACACCCGACGACGAGGCGTTGATCGTCACACCGGCCACCTTTCCCGAGAGCGAATTGATGAAGTTGACATCCTTGTTCGAGGTGATCGATTCGGAGGATACCTGCTGGACGTTGTACGAGAGGGCCTTTTCCGAGCGTTTGATGCCGAGAGCCGTCACCACGACGGCATCCAGGCTCTGCGCCTCCTCGCGGAGCGTGAAGTCGAGCCGCGTACGGCCGTCGAGGCGGAACTCTTCGGGCTGATAGCCCAGGTAGTTGACCGCCAGCACGGGATCACCGGCCTCCGGGGCGGGGATCTGCAGGACGTAGTCGCCGTCGATGCCCGTACTGGTGCCGACGGTCGTACCCTTGACGATCACCGCCGCCCCGATCACGGGATTTCCCGCCGCATCGCGCACGACGCCCGATACGGTGACGGGGCCGGATGCCGCCGGGCTCTTCGTCTTCTTCTGGAAGATGATGATGTTCGTCTGCTGAATCTTGTAGTCGATGTCGGATCCGGCAAAGAGTTTGTTCAGAGTTTCGCTGACGGGGCAGTTCTCGACGCGGATGCTGACCCGGCGGGTGATGTCTTCGACATTCTGGTTGATGAACAGATAGCGGGTCTGTTTCTTGATTTCGTTCATCACCTCCTCGAGCGGTACGTTCTTCATGTCGAGGGTGATGTTCGCGGTCTGGGCCCTCAAAGCCATCGGCAAGAGGATCAAACAGATGGAGAATGCAAGAAATATATTCCTGATTTGGCGGAATATTATTTTTTCCATACTTTTGTTACAAGGTAATAGGTTACTGAGTTCAGGTGACTTGGCTATTATCCGGGCTCCGGAGATCTCGCACATCTTCGGAGCCGTTTCTTTCAGACAACAGCCGGGAGTGATTCGGGTTGTTCGTTATTTCATAGGCTGACGGCTTTTTATCGGATTCGTATGGTGTTGTGGGTATAGTCGTGTTCGAAGGTGAAGTCGACCATCTGCTGCAGGACGGTCAGGGCATTGTCGATGCCGTCCGAGACGCGGATTTCGCCGCTGATGATATCCACGACGGGCAGCGGATCGCACTCCAGGACGATCTGCACGGCAAAGGCCCGTTCGAAGCGCGCCATGAGTTCGTCGAAAGGCATGCTCTCCAGATGGATCAGCCCTTCGGTCCAGCAGGTTTCGGCAAAGTTCCGCACGCGGCTCTTGCAGAAACGGCCGTCGACCAGACTCACCATGTCGTTGGGCTCCATCAGCATGGTCTGCGAGGGATCGTTCAGGTTGACCACCTTGATGCGACCCTGCATCAGTTTGGTAGAGAATGTATTGCGGTTCTCGTCAGCCTGCACGGTGAAACGGGTTCCGAGCACTTCGATTTCGGAGACGAAGGTCTTCACGAGAAAGGGTCGGTCGGCCTCGTGCGTCACCTCAAAGATCGCCTCGCCCGAGACCTTCACCTGTCGTTTCCGGCGGTTGAAGATCACCGGATACTCCAGCCGGGTACCGGCATTGAGCCAGACCGAGGTTCCATCCTCGAGCGTCATCCGGATATACTGTCCGTCGGGGACCTCGATTACGGCCATACGATCGGAGATGGTATCGGCCGTATTTCGCGAAGCCACATACCAGACTCCGCCCAACAGCAGCAGCGAAGCCGCAACCCCCGCGGCATAACGGACCAGACGGAGCAACGGAGCCCGCCGGCGTTTCGGAGCGGCAGCCGGCAGGAGAGACTCGTCAACCGCCTGGCAGATGTAGCGAATGCGGTTCAGTTCGCGCAGATGCCCTTCGGGATCGCTGTCAAGCCAGGCCAGAATCTCGGCATTCTCCGAATCGGTTGTTTGTCCGGACAAATATCGGTATAGCAGTTCCTCCTTCATTCCTCTATCTTCGATGGTCGATTCGTCTATATAACACGCCGGAACAGGATGTTTGGCATCGAAAATGCAATTAAATTATTTTAATAAATTATGCAGATTTTTTAATTATTTACCGGTTTGAAATTCAGACTCATACGGAACGCGAAAGTTCTCCTGCCGGTTCAAAAAAAAGATATGCAGGATCGATTTCCTTCCATTTTCCGAACCAAAAGGGGCGGGAATAAACGGGAAAGATTTTTTTATCGAAAAAATAGTAATTTTGAGACCCAATCCTGACCTGCTACACGATGACTTTGAACTCGAACATACGCACATTCTGCGACAACTTCCACCAGGAACGAATCAAGTATGTCAACTTTGCTCGACGCTTCGTGCGAGACCGGGCCTCAGTCGAGGATCTGATCAACGACAGTTTCGTCACCTTCTGGGAACGGCGGGAGAGTCTGGCGGCGGACACCGTCTGCGAAGCCTACTTCTATACCATCGTCAAGAACCGATGTCTGAACCATCTGCGCGACATGCAGACCCAGTCGAGGATACGGAACAATCTTCAGGACACCTCTTACCGGCTGATGCAGTACGATCTGGCCTCTCTGGAGAGTTACAACCCCAATCTGATCTTTTCGAGCGAGATCCAGCAGATTCTGGACCAGCAGCTCCGCACGCTTCCGAAACTCACCCGCTGCATCTTCCGAGACAACCGCTTCGGACACATGACCTACGAGGAGATCGCCCGGAAATACGACATTTCGGTATGGAAGGTAGCCCGCGAGATTCAGACGGCGCTCCAGGTGCTCCGTCATGCCCTGAAGGATTATCTGCCGATGCTTGTCTTCCTGCTTCTGCTGCGGAAATAACAACAATTCGCTGCCGGGAGGCGCACCGGATCCACACAGCCGGTTTTCGCCAGCAAGAACCCGCTTTTCGGCTCCCTTGCGGTCCGATGCAACCGCATGCTCCAGCTGCCCACTTGCGGTCCTTTGGCAGCCCGCTGCGGTGTCCGCATTAACCGGCAAAAAAACGACGGGACCGAATATTCGGTCCCGTCTCTACTTTTCCCACTGCGGGGACTACCACATCACCTTGATCCGGTAGCTTTCGATCCCGTCGGCCAGCTTCACGGTCTCCACACCGTTGAGACCCCAGAAGCGCTCTTCGGTCAGCAGGAAGATCGTATACTGTGCCCCCCGGGCAACCTCGAAGACATTGAAGCCATAACTTGCTCCCGTACTCTGTCCCACACGCTGCAGCGATTCGAAGAGATCGTTCTTCACCGTACCGATCATCAGCAGCGGCATGTTCTCATTGTAGAACGAGCGGAGGACTCCCTCGCTGCCGCCAAATGCGGCAAGCTGCTCCTCCGTCTCAAAACGGGCCGTCATGACATGTACATCAAACGAAACGTTCGTCGTTCCGGTTACCTCGCCCAGATCGTTCTTGTCGGTCCGTACGCCGGTCATTCCGGTGGTCAGCCCCGTAACATAGCATCCGGTACCGCAGGCCACACCCTTCGACTCCGTGAGGCACTGATTCACGTAGAGCATGCTGCCCTGATAAGAGGTCTTGCCGACGATCCGGTTGAAGGCGAAAGTTGTCCAGCGATAGGAGTCGAAAGCCATGCCGAGCGTCTTCGAAAGGTTGTTGTTGTCGGCACGGTCAAGGATCGTGAGCCAGGATCCGTTCTTGCCGTTGAGTGTCGTGACGATATAGTCGTGTACGGCCTGGCAGTCGGCCTCGTCGGCGCAGAGCGGCGCGTCGCTCAACCGCGAAACGAACTGTACTTCGGTCGTAAACTTGTCCGACGGAGCCGGAATCGGCGCATCCGAGGGGTACTCGTCCAGCCCGTTGTTGCACCCCGTCAGCAGCGGAGCAACCCATGCAAGGGCCAGCAGGGTCGAGAGATATTTCTTAGCGTTTTTCATCGTTTCAATCAGTTTCCGTTAGTTATTTCAGTACAGCCGTGCCGATAATGGGCAGGTGGTCCGAAAGATTGGGATAATCCCCCTCCTTGAGCACCTTGAAGTCCGAGCAGCTCCACGATCCGGCCGGGAAGGCGAAGAAGTAGTCGAGCTTGCTGGAGCCGTAGGTTCCATCGTTGTTGCAGAGCTTCGAGCCGTATTTCTGATACTCCTTGATGGCATCCGTCGAGGGACCGCAGTTCATGTCGCCCATGAGCACCGACGGGATATTGGCATCGGTGGCCGGGACAACCGCACCGGCCACCACCTCCTTGGCCTGTTCGTAGCAGGTTTCGTCACCACCAAAGGCATCGAGGTGCGTGCAGATGACGCGGACCTTCACCCCTTCGGGATGAGCATCCGTCGGCACGAGGATGTCGGCCCATCCCACCGAACGCTGGTCGGCACCCGTATATTTGCCGAGCAGCACCGACTTCGAGTTGACAATCGGATACTTCGACAGGATGCCGTTTCCGTAATAGCCGTTGTCCTTGTCATACGACCAGATGAAGAAGGGGAACATGCCGAGCGCCTCGGCAAATTCGGTCAGTTTCTCCTTGGAGCCCATCGTACCGCTGGCGGTCTCGAACTCGTTGAAGCATACGACATCGGGATTCTCCTTGCGGATAGCCTCCACGAATCGCGTGATGTCGCGCGTCACGTTGGTGTTGTCATACAGCTCGAGCGACTTGACGTTCCAGGACATGCACTTCAGCTGCAGCTCCTGGGCCTGGGCTCCGGTCAGCGGGAGCAGTGACCCCAGGAAGAGGATTGCACCCAGTATCTTATTGATTTTCATGATTGTTTTCGTTTATCGATCGATTAATATCCCTTGTTCTGCTTGAGGTTCACCGTTCCGTTGAAAGCGGTCTGCGGGATGGGGAACACCTTGTTGTAGGTCGGGTTGAACGTACGGCCGGGGTAGACCTCCACCTCTTCGGTCTCGATCTTGCCGTTGACCATCTTCGAGACGACGCTGTGCAGCGGTTTTGCGTAGTACTCCTGAGCCAGGCCCCAGCGCACGACGTCGATGTGACGGCTGGGCTGGAACTCGAAGGCCAGTTCGCAACGGCGCTCGTTCTGCAGTTGGGCTTTTGTGGCCTTGCTGTCGCGAGGCAGGCCGGCACGCTCGCGGATATCGTCGAGCAGCGTCTTGGCCTCGGCATCTCCCTCGCCGCGGGTCCAGATCAGTGCCTCGGCCTTCATCAGCATGACGTCGGCATAACGCATCAGGCAGACGTTGAGCGTATTCCACAGTTTGTCACGCTGGCTCGATACCTCCGTATAGCTGCCCGTCTCCCAGGGCGAGATGAACTTCTGGTTGATCAGACCTGCCGAGACGTGGCTGGTGGTGTACGACGAGATCGAGCCGTCGGTGCAGTAACCGCCGAAGGTGATGTCACGGCCCATGAACTGAACATGGTTGCCAGGATAGAGGATCGTGGCTTCACGACGCTGATCGCCCTCCTCGAAGGCATCCCAGAGCTCCTTGCTAGGCGTGTAGTATCCCCACGTGTTGTAGAGGCCCCAGCCGGCGTTGACGAACGTCACACCGTGGTAGCGGGCGCCATTGGTAGCATCCCCCTCCAGCGAGAAGATGTACTCCGAGCTGTGGTTCTGCTCCTTGCGCCAGAGGTTGGCGAAAGATTTCGACTTGTCGTTCGGATCGATATAGAGCGAGCGTTTGTCGGCGCCGGTCATACCCATGACCAGGTCACACATCTCGATGACGGTGTTGTAGTACGAGGCGTCGTACTGAGCGGCATAGAGGGCGGCACGTGCGGCATAGGCCCAGGCGGCAGCCTTGTGAGGCAGACCGTACTGGCTGGTCGAGAGCTCGGAGAAGTAGGGAAGCTCCTCGGCGGCCCGACGGAAGTCGGCGATGATCTGGTCGTAGTTTTTCAGCACATGGTCCGGACGCGGGGCATCCATCTGGTCCATGGGGGTGGTATCGAGGATGATGGGGATACCGCCGTTCGTGTCGTCACCGTAGTAGGGGACCATCCACAGCATCGAGAAGCCGCGGAAGAAATAGGCCGTACCGAGGGCGAGTTTCTTCACCGACTCGGAGATGTTCAGATCGGGCACCAGCTTGATGATGTTGTTGGCCTTGGCGACATTCTGATACATGACCCCCCAGACCTCCTTGACATCCTGGTCGTTGGAGGGCGACATGCGGAACTCGCGGATTTCGTCGACAGCCGGACGGTCACGACCGATCAGCACGTTGTCGCTTGCGCACTCGAACCACATGTGTCCGCGTCCGCAGATCTCCTCGCTCCAGTGCGGCGAGACAAAGTAGTAGAGCGCATAGACGGCCTTCATGACATCCTCGTCGGTTTTCCACGACGTATCGCGGCCATAGGGATCGCGGTCGAGGAAGTCGGCGCAGCCCGAAAGGGAGAAGGCGCAGACGGCCAAACAGAAACTTAACAATATCTTTTTCATGGTCGTTTTTGAGTTTAGAAGTTGACGTTAACACCAAAGTTAAAGAACCGCGATACGGGATATACACCGGCGTCGATACCGTAGTTTCCGACTTCGGGATCGATACCCGAGTAACCGGTGATCGTTGCCACGTTGTCGATGCTCATGTAGACGCGCAGCGAGCCTTTTCCGAGGCCGATATGGCGGGTGATGTGCTTCGGGAGCGTATAACCCAGCGTAATGTTCTTCAGACGCAGGTAGTCGCCCTTCTCGAGGAAGACGTCCGAGAACTTCACGTAGTTGCCGTTGTCATCCTCGACGATGCCCAGACGGGGATATTTGCTGCCCGAGGGGTTGAAGTCCCAGGTATTGAAGACGTCGGAGATCAGGTTACCCATGTCCTGACGGCCGTTCATGGCCATCTGCTTGGTACCGTTGTAGATGTAGTTGCCGGCCACGCCCTGGAACATGATGCTGAAGTCGAAGCCCTTCCAGTCGAACGAACCGCCGAACGAGAAGGTCTGCTTGGGGGTGTAACAGCCCGTCAGCACCTTGTCGTCGTCCGTGATCACGCCGTCGCCGTTCGTATCGACGAACTTCAGATCGCCGACCTTGGCGTTGGGCTGCACCTGGGTCACCTCACCCGTTTCGGCATTCTTGCTTACGTAGCGGTCGATCTCCTCCTGGGAACGGAAGATTCCGTCGGTGCGGTAAATGTAGTAGGAGTACCACGGATAGCCGGCTGCCGAATAGAGGATCGGCGTACTGTTGATGTTCGGGTTGTTGTGCTGGACGATCTTCTGGGCTCCGTAGTCCTCGACCCAGCCCTTGTTGATCGACAGAGTACCCCAGACGTTGTAGTTGAACTTGCCGTCGGCGGCGCTGTTCTTGTACGAAGCCGAGAACTCCCAACCGCGGTTGATCACCTTGCCCATGTTGCCCAGCGGCGGATTCTCGACACCGATCTGCGTCGGGGTCGGGATGTAGTCGATCAGGTCGCGGGTCTCCTTGTAGTAGTAGTCGGCGCTGATTTCGAGTTTGTTCTGGAACATCGTCAGGTCGATACCGGCGCTGGTCTGTACGGTGGTCTCCCACGTGGCGTCGGTGTTGGCGATCGTCTCGAGATAGGTGCCGTAGACCGTATTTCCGCCGATAAGCGAACCGTCGGTATAGGTCAGCAGCGGGATCTGCGTCGGGTTGGGGAGCGAATAGAGCGTCACGTTGCCGACCTTACCCCAACCGGCGCGCAGCTTGATCAGATCGAAGACCTTCGTGAGCGAGGAGTTCTGGAAGAACTTCTCCGAAGAGATTTTCCACGAACCCGAAACCGAGGGGAACCAGTCGTAGTTCTTCGACGAGGGGAGTTTCGACGAGGCATCGCGGCGGATGCTGCCGACCAGGAAGTAGCGGTCGTCGAACGAGTAACCGATACGGCCGAGGACCGAGACCATGGCGTAGTCGCGCAGCGTCTCCGAGGGGTTGCTGGCCCATTCGTCGGCCGAGTCCCAGACCATGTTGTTGTCCGTGGCGTCGATATATCCCTTGGTGCGGTATTCGCGGTAGTGGTTCTTCTGGTAATCGGTCGTGAAGCCGGCCATGGCGCTGATGTGGTGGCGGCCGAAGACCTGAGCATAGGTGGCGGTCGTCTCCCACAGCGTGTGGAAGTTGTTGAAGTAGTACTGGTCGCGCGTACCGGTCGTCGAGCCGCCCGGGACGTCGATGGCGGGCGAAAATTCATCCTCCTCGCGCGTGTCGAGATCGGCCGTGAACTCCGACTTGATGGTCAACTCGGTGATGGGTTTGATCTCCAGCGAGGTGGTCGAGAAGACCTTCGTGCGGGGGTAGCGGCGGCGCATGGTTTCGAGCTGGGCCACCGGATTGACGATGTTCGGACCGGTGACGCCGGCAGCCATGTCGGCCGAGGAGGCGATACCGCCGTATTTGGGTTTGCCGTTGGCACCGTAGATGATGTTGCCGTCAGCATCACGGTCATAGACCGAGGCCGAGGCGGGGAACCACATGGCGCCCAGAATGGGGCCGGTGTGCGAGGTGCTGACGTTGCCCTGGCCGTTGGAGTATTCGAACGAGACGCGCTCGGAGAGTTTCAGCCACTTGACGGGTTTGAACGTCGTATTGAGTTTTGCACCGAGCGTCTGGCTCCAGGTGTTGAGCAGCGTACCCTCCTTGTCGTCGTAGGTCACCGAGAAGATCGACTGGAGTTTTTCGGTACCGCCGCTGATCGAGATGCCGTAGTGCTGGGTAAGACTGGTGCGGAAGATCTCGTCCAGCCAGTCGGTACGGGTGATGTTGGCCCCGGCATAGACCTCGGGGTTTGCCAGATTGGGCAGCGAACCGTTGGTCGAGTTCGAGACGGCCTTGGCCCACACGTCGCAGAACTGCTGCGCGTTGAGCATCGTGGGAAGGTTCATCGAGCGTTCGAAACCGAGCGAGACGTTGACATTGACGCGCGTCTTGCCGGCCTCGGCCTGACGGGTCGTGATCAGCACGACGCCGCTCGAACCGACGGAAGCACCGTAGATGGCGGCCGAAGCGGCATCCTTCAGCACGGTGATGGTTTCGATATCCTCAACCATGTAGGGGGCATTGGGGACACCGTCGACAACCACCAGTACGCCGTCACCGGAGGTGGGGCCGTCATTTCCGCGATCCGTACCCTGGTCGTTGCCCTTCGAGCCGCGGCCGCGGATGGTGAACGAAGCCTTCTGCATCGGGTCGCCGGACTGCATGACCGTGACACCGGGCATACGGCCCTGGAGAAGGGTACCGAGATCGGCGGCGCGGCTGCGGGCGGAGTCGTCAACCTTGACGGTGGTCACGGCCATCGAGAGGTCCTCCTTGCGCTGCGAGCCGTAACCGATGGCTACGACCTCACCGATCATCATGGCGTCATCCTCCATGACCAGATCGATCTGCGTGCGGTTCATCACCTGAATATCCTGGGTTTTGTAGCCGATAAACGAGAACTCGAGTTCGCCGCTGGCACTCACCGAGATCGTATAACGGCCGTCGACGTCGGTGGTGACGCCGTTGGTCGTACCTTTTTCTATTACCGATGCACCAACCAGCGGATTCTGCCCCGTATCGGTCAAACGTCCCGAGACCGTCACCCGGTCCTGAGCCTCAACCGGAAGCATGAGCATGCCCAACAGCAGACTCACCAGAAGAACACGGAGAAATCTCCATTTCTTCCCTGAAATTGTCGAATTCATTTCCATAGAGTTAAGGTTAATAGTTATAACTTGAACATGAAAAATATTTGGAAAAGCTTATTTATAAAAGTTTTTAATAACTTTTTAATAATATTTTAACATTCCACCAGGTCACAATATCCGATCGGGTCTAATTCTCTGTTTTACATCTATCGATATTCAAAATTATATACTCTCCCACTGGAAACGGGCGCATTTTGCGTAATATATTCCTCGTTTTGCGCAGACATACGCATTACATGGTCCGGGACGGTATCGGAATTGCATAGCGATCAATTTTTGAAAGCGTGCCGGGCATAGCGGTATCCCAGCGCATCGAAACGCTGCGCCTGGCGGTCGAGCCGGCGCCGGAAATCCGCCGAATCCCTGCGATCGAGGCTCCAGCCCACCTCGGCCAGGGCACTCAGCCGCGGCAGCAGCATGTACTGTGCCTGATCGAAATCGGGAATGTATTCGGTCCAGAGGTTGGCCTGCACGCCGAGCACGCAGCGCCGTTCGCCGGGATCGAGCCCCTCGAGCGGATCGAACGCATAGACCCGTTCGAGCGGCAGGAAACCGCCCCAGGCCAGCGGTTCGGAGGCGGTATTGCGCGTCTGGTAGTAGTCGAAATAGCAGTAGGTCGAGGGCGACATGACCACCCGGTTTCCCTGACGGGCGGCCTGCACACCCCCCTCGGTTCCGCGCCACGACATGACGACGGCCGTCGGGGTCACACCCCCCTCGAGGATCTCGTCCCAGCCGATCAGCTGCCGGCCGCGGGCCTGCAGGAAGCGTTCGATGCGGGCCGTGGCATAGCCCTGCAGCCCGCGCAGGTCGGCGAGGTGTTCCGTCCGCATCCGCTCGCGGCAGTGCGGACAACGGGCCCACATCTTCGTCGGGCACTCGTCACCGCCGATGTGGATCCACTCCGAGGGGAAGAGCTCCATCACCTCGTCGAGCACCCCCTCGATGAATTCGAAGGTCGACTCGCGTCCCGGGCAGAAGACCCGGTCGTCGATGTCCCACGTCTGACGCACCTCGTACCGCTCGCCCGTGCAGCCGAGCCACGGATAGGAGGCCAGCGCCGCCACGGCATGCCCCGGGAATTCGATCTCGGGGATCACCGTAATGAACCGCCGGGCCGCATAGTCGACCACCTCACGGATCTCCTCCTGCGTGTAGTAACCGCCGTAGGGGGTCTCGTCGTAGCGGCACGATTCGTCGTACTCGCCGCCGGGATCCTTGCCGATGAGCGTCCGCCGGCGCACCGAGCCGACGCGCGTCAGTTCGGGATAGCGGAGAATCTCGATGCGCCACCCCTGGTCGTCGGTCAGGTGCCAGTGGAAGACGTTCATCTTGTGGAGAGCCATCAGATCGAGCGTACGCTTGACCTCGTCGACCGTGAAGAAGTGGCGCGCCACATCGAGCATCAGCCCGCGATAGGCCATGCAGGGGTGGTCCGAGATCGTCACCTCGGGGATCTCCACGGCGCGGAGCGGGCTGTCGGGATGCAGCGCCGCGGTCGGCAGCAGCTGCCGCAGGGTCTGCACGGCATAGTAGGCGCCGGCGGCATCCGCGGCGTGGATCGTGATGCCGTCACGCCGCACCGCCAGCCGGTATCCTCCCGCCGCCAACGTGTCGCACCGTTCGAAGCGGATTCCGCCCCGCTGCGGAAGTTGCTCCACCCACCTTGGGGAGTGGCCGAAACAGGGGGTGAAGAGATCGTCCAACGCGGCAGCCACGGCCTCCAACTCCACCTTGCCAACCGCACGGTCTGCCGAAACGCTCTCCAACCCTTCACCCGTTCCGCTACCGGTCGATCCCTCCGCCAGACCGGCCAGCGAACAGGCCGTCCGCCCCGTTATCCGGAAGCATCCTCCGGCTTCGACCACCTCGACGGGCCGCGGAATCACCTCGACGGGTCTTTCGGCCCGGATCACGCGTCCGCACCCTGTCGCCAGCAGCGTCACCGCGATACCCACGGCTGCAGCCATCCGCAGCCGCCGGCCGCCGATCCACGAGCCCGACCAAGCATCCGACCGGGAGTCCAACCGACCATCGGTCCGGGACCCGAGCCGTCGGAGCGTCGCGGCCCGGCCTCCGCCCGTCGGGATTTCCGGACGCCTCACCCCGGGATTCGTCACGCAGTTCATTGCAGACTCGAGGCTCCGAGCAGCCCGATGTTTTCGATCTTCGAGCAGCGGATCTGCAGCCGCTCTACCATCTTCGGGTAGGGGAACCGCTTCAGCTCGCCGTACATCGCCTCGCAGAAGAAGCCGAAGGCGTGCGCGATGCTCCCCCCGAAGACGATCGCATCGGGGTCGTAGGCATAGAGCACCAGCATGACCAGCCGTCCGACATGGACGCCGAATTCGTGCCAGAGCTCCAGTGCCTCGGGATCACCGGCCACGGTCCGGTCGTAGGCCTCCTTGCCGGTCGTACCGCGGTCGACGAAGAAGCGGCTGCTGCAATAGTACTCGTAGTCACGGTCCAGATAGGGGATGCTGCCGATCTCACCGGCACCGGTATTGCTGCCGCAGTAGAGTTTGTCATCGATCACCACGCCGGCTCCGACACCCGTGCCGAGAGCCACGCAGACCACGTTGCGGAATCCGCGGGCCTCGCCGTAGCGGCAGACCCCCATGGCAAAGCAGTTGCAGTCGTTGTTCACGTACACCGGGATGCCGAAGTGCCGTTCGAGCAGCTCCTTGAGGGGCACCTCCCGCCACGAGGGGATGCCGACGACATTGTAGACGATTCCGCGCGCGGCGTCGACCACCGACGGAACCCCGATCCCGATGAGTTTCACTTCGGGAACAATCAACGATTCGATGAGCGAAACGATGTGTGCGACGACCTCCCCTTCGGGGCGATCCGACTTGCAGGGTTCGCTGATCAACCGTACGATCTGCCCCTTGTCCACCAGTCCGACACGAACATTCGTGCCTCCCAAATCAACACCTATTCTCATTTTCGGATGATTATTTTTATCGGATTTTCACGATTTGACCCTCTCCGGCCCGGACGTGGTCGACTATCCGGCCGTCGTCCTCGCGAATCCAGCTTTCGAAACCCCGATTCCCCTCCTGCAGGCGAATCATGCGGACTCCGGGCCGCAGGTTGTTGTAGGTTGTGTTGTCGCCCGAATAGCGGCCGTACCCGAGGCAGACTCCCTTTTCGATTACCAGATAGTCGATATCGTGGTCATGGCCCACGAAGGTGCCCATGATGCTGCGCGTCTCGACCATGGCGGCGAACATTCCGGAGTTCAACGCCCCGGGGCACTCCTCCTCGGCAGCCCGCCCGATGCGGGGGTTGTCGGTATTCCGCCACGCCGCGACATATTCGGGCAGTGCAATGTGGAAAAAGGCCAGCGACGGAAGCGGCTCGCCGCCGTTCTCCCGCGTGCGGCGGTCGCAGCAGTCGCGCAGCCAGTCGATCTGCCGGCGGTCGAACCATCCATATCCCTCGACCCCTTCGACCGTCGAGTAGTCGTGCGAATCGAGGCAGTACAGGGCCGCCGCCACCCTCTCCGGGGCCGAACCGCCGAGCGTCAGTTCGACATCGGCCAGTTCACCCGTTGCATCCAACGTATTGAGGCTTCCGGGGGCCGAAGCGACCATCCGGGCGATCTCCCGGCGCGAGAGATCCTGCTCGGCGTCGTGGTTGCCCAGGACGATGCAGAAGGGCACGCCGCGCCGCGAGAGTGTATCGAGCAGCCGGCGCCACATCCCGGCGGCGGGCTGTCCGGTCACCACGTCGCCCGTGAAGAGGAGCAGATCGGGGCGCTCGGTGCGGACGATGCGGTCGATCCGGGCAAAACTCTTCTCGGCCTCGGCCAGCCGCTCCGGTGTTCCGGGGTCGAGGTGCATGTCGGTGAACTGTGCGATGCGGAACGTGCCGTCACCGGCAAAGCGCAGCGGCCGGGCCTCCAAAGGACCGACACCTGCAGCGATGAGCAGCGCACAACTCCAAAGAATCCATCGTTTCATGATTCGTCTCGTGTTTACAGTTTGACAACGCCGCTCCGCTCGACGCGCACCGTACGGTGCTGACCGTCGCCCCAGTTGAGCGTCAGATTGAATGGAATGTTGGTCGAGACCGTCACCACGGGGGTCTCATCGGCCGAGCGGCGGCTGCGGACCTTCAGTCCGACAACACCGTCGGGCCCGAACGGATAACGCTCGATGCCGTGCGACTCGGTGCGGGTGATGTTCCACTCGATGCGCTGTTCGGCGTAGTCCGAACGGATGCCAAGGATATACTCGATGAAGAGGGCGATGGGCGGCAGTCCGGTCCAGCCGACAAAATCCTTGCGGGCCATGAATCCCGGCTCGATCCGCTCCGGGGCGTAGTACTCCCAGAAGGTCCCGGTGCGCTTCCACACCTTGAAGACCGCCCGGTAGTGGTTTTCGGCGATCTCCTGCGCCAGTTGCCGGTAGCCCTTCGTCCAGAGGCCGTCGATGAGCATGTAGTTCGTGCCGGGCCAGACGCCCCCCTGCCAGTATCGGCCGTTGGGGTTGTACTTCGGGTGGTTGGCCGCCAGCGACGGAACGCGGTGCGGGCGGTTGAACTCGGCCGTATCGCGCAGATGGGCCACCAGGCGGTCGAGCCGTGCGCTGTCGAGCACGTCGGTCTGCAGCGCCCAGAAGGCGCCGATGCCGACCGTCGGGCAGAGCTCCCCGTCGGCATAGCGGTCGCAGAGGAAGCCGCGCTTCTCGTCCCACATCTTCTCGTTAAGATAGCGCTTCAGGAACTTCATCTCGTCCTCCATCTCCTCGATCTCCTGCCAGCGCTCGATGTAGAATCCGATCTGCAACAGCGAGGCGTCGACCAGATACTGCTGCAGGTTGGTGTCGAGCCACGACATGTGGCCGTGCGAGTAGATCGGGTTGTAGCCCTCGCGGACGCGGGGCATGTTGTCCATGCCCGTTCCCCAGCCGCTCGACCAGTAGGAGCCATCGGGCCACGTACGGTTCAGACGCCACCATTTGGCATAGGCGCACAGCGCCGGGAAGACACGGTGGAGCCGTTCCGTATCGCCGAACTGACGGTAGTAGATCAGCTCGACCCAGGGCAGCAGATCGGGTCCCGTCGACGTGGGGTCGTACCGCTCGAAGCAGTCCGAACCGTCGGCGCGGATCTCGCGGCAGATGAATCCGTCGGGGTGCTGCCGGGCGTAGAAGTTGTCGAGCGAGCGCTGGAACGGGAAGTAGCGGTAGCCGTAGCGGGCATACATCATCATGAAGGACATGTCCCACATGAAGATGTTTCCGTTGTAGGCGATGTCGAGGTAGGGCGAAACGAATCCCGACCCCTCCTGGGGTTGGCGGATGTTGCCCACGGCGATGCGCCAGGCGTGCCAGTACATCTCGATCTCGCGGTCGTGCCCCTCCCAGAAGGGGGCGGGGAGGATCTGCCGCGCCTCGTCGAACGGACGCGGGAGAATCGTCTCGGGCTCGGCCGTGCGGTATTCGTTCTCGGCGACGAAGACCTCCTTGACGTAGGTATTCTTGTAGGGGAGCTCGTAGGGTCCCGACTTGAGCCCCTGGGCGGCGGCCGGCAGGGTCAGCAGAGCGGCCAGCACCGCCGCAATCATCATGCGTTTCATAGCGGATGGTTTCGGTTCGTTACCTGGTCAGTTCGCGGATGCGGCGGGCGATCTCCGTATTGAGGTAGACGCCGCAGAAGCGGTCGGCACCGGGTCCGTAGGCGAAGACGGGGAGCATGGCCGGCGTATGGTCGTCGCTCGTGTAGAGGCCCATGATGCGTCCCGAATCCTCGTCGCCGTCGAGCAGCACCAGGCCGCCGGTCTCGTGGTCGGCCGTGACGACGACGAGCGTCTCGCCGTTCCTGTCGGCGAACTTCAGCGCCTCGGCCACGGCCAGGTCGAAGCTCAGCATCTCGATCACCGACCCGGGCAGACAGCACGAATGGCCGGCATAGTCGATCTTGGCCCCCTCGACCATCAGGAAGAAGCCCTTCCGGCTGCGCTGCTGCAGCTTTTCGATCGAGGCGCGCGTGGCGTCGGCCAGCAGCGTGAGGTTCGACTCCTCGGCTGCCTCGTCCATGCGTTCGTCGATGCAGATGACCGGGCGTCGATCCCCGTTGATCGCATCGACCGAGCGGACGAAATCATAGCGTTTCGACAATTCGCCGATCAGATCGACGCCGTCCTGCCGCTCCTCGAACTGGCGGATGCCGCTGCCGCAGAGCAGATCGAGACGACCGTCCAGCAGCGCGCGGGTCAGTTCGTCGGCGTTGTCGCGCTCGACCGAATGGCCGTAGAAGGCCGTCGGAGTGGCGTCGGCAACGTTGCCCAGCGTCAGCACCCCGACCGCACGCCCCCGGTCGTAGAACCAGTCGCTCAGCGAGGGGTAGGGAACGCTGTCGACGCTCATCGCGATGTGGCGGTTGGCGTGGCGCTCGCCCGTGGCCAGGGCGCTGCCGCCCGCGGCCGAATCGGTCGTGAAGGCCCCCAGGGCGTTGTTGCGCTGCAGCCCGATGTACTTCATCTTCAGGGTCGAGAGCCCCCGGTTGGCGTATGCCGCGGCGAGGATCTGCGAAAGCCCCATGCCGTCGCCGATCAGGAAGATCACGTTGCGCACCGGACCGCGGCCGCCGTCGTTGCGATAGGTCGGCGTATAGATGTCGATCCCCTCCGAGAGCTGGAGCTTGTCGTTGCGGAAGCCGCTGAAGTTGCGCGTCGTCTTGTCGAGTCGTTTCGTGCCGGTGACACCCCCTTCGGCGTCGCGGTGGGCACCGATGCGGAAGTTCTTGTTGGCAAAGTCACGGAAGAAGGCGGCGCAGGTCTCCGGACGGTCCGTATTGAAGTAGTCGATCCCCAGGTCGTAGAAGGTGTAGTAGGAGGTTGTCCCCTCGGGAGCGTTCCAGAAGCGGACGGGCTTTCCCCAGGCGTGCGCCCGGTCGATCACCTGCTGCAGACGGGCCAGCTCCCCGGGGAGGATCGAGCCCTTGCCGTTCCACTGCGAGAAGGCACGGAAATTGGCGCTGATCAGCGCCACGCGCTCCAGTTGGGCCGGCGTATAGTCGGCATCCCACTCCCCGTCAAAACGCACGTAGGGGGCGTAACGGTCGAAATCCTCCGGAGCCGGCACACGCCCCGTCACGGCGATGCGCACGGCGTGGGGGTTGCGCCGCGTGTCGAAGACCTCGGGCCAGCGGTCGAGCACCCCGGTCACGGCACGCAGCGTGGGGTCGGTCTCCGACTTGAGTTCGATCATCAGCTGCAGCTCCTCGTCGGAGTCGCGCCAGGGGCGGCCTCCGTTGCGGGCATAGAGTTCGACCAGCGGCTCGACGTAGAGTTTTTCGAAGGTCCGGTCGGGCGTGAGATCCTCCTCGTCGTGGCCGACGAGCAGCAGCCCGTCGTGGAGGAAGAGGTCGACCTCAATCGAGGCCACCTGCTGGGAATAGGCCTCGTAGAAGGGAACGCAGCGGGCATAATCGTTGTGCGAATGGATCCGGATCGGCCGTTCGGCGCGGGCCGTCACGGCGGCAGCCGCCAGCAGGAGCAGCAGCGCGCATTTCCACAGTGGGTGCTTCATCATTTCGAGGCGTTGTATTGCAGTTTGACAAGGACGGGAGCGTGGTCCGAGAGGTAGCCGCCGTCGAGCGTGTCGGGCAGCACGCGATACATCGGCACGTCAAGGCCGTCGTTCACGAAGACGTAGTCGATCAGCTGACGGTCGGCCTCGGGGATCGATCCGTAGTCGGCAAAACTCCACGAGGCGCCCTCCCGGACGTCGGCCACGTCGCGCGTGTGGCGCATCCGGCTGTCGGCCAGGACGTGGGCGATGACCTCCGAATCGGGCGTGGCGTTGAAGTCGCCGGTCAGCACCACGGGACGTCCGCCGCTGAGCGAATCGATCCGCCCGAGCAGCAGCGAAACCCCCTCGCGGCGGGCCACTTCGCCCATGTGGTCGAGGTGCGTATTGATGAAGAAGAGTTCGCGGCCGTCCCGGTCACGCAGCACGGTCCAGGTGGCCAGCCGTTCGCAGGCGCCGTCCCACCCCTTCGAACCGGCCACTTCGGGGGTTTCGCTCAGCCAGAAGGTGCCCCAGTCGAGCAGTTCGAAGCGGTCCGTACGGTAGAAGACCGGATTGAACTCGCCCGCCTCGGCGCCGTCCTCGCGTCCGACCCCCACCTCGGCATAGCCGGGCAGCAGCCCCTTCAGGTCGTTGAGCTGGCCCACGAGCAGCTCCTGGGCGCCGAACAGATCGACATCGTTCGCAGCAATCACCCGGGCGACCCGTTCGCGGCGATACTGCCAGTTGTTCTCCCCGTCTTCGGGGTTGTCGTAGCGCATGTTGAACGACATGACATTCAACTCGGGCACCGCTTTTTCATGACCGCCGCATGCCGTCAGAAACAACAGCGGCAGCGAGGCGGCCCACAAGATCAGACTCTTTTTCATGGTTCTCGGTATTTTACGGTTTTAAGATTCATATTCAGCGGGATGCCTGTGTAAAGAGGGCTTCGGCCGGAACGGGTTCAAAGTGTTCGGCCCCCGGGGCCCGCCACTCCCACGTGAGCTCCTCACCCTCGTAATCCTCGAAATAGAGCAGCCGGAAGCGGTGCACCCCCTCTTCGAGGGCCACCCGTCCCGTAGCGGCCACGGAGGCGTGCGAGCCGTCGTTGTCGACGATGCGTTCGCCGTCGATCTCCAGCACGCTGCCGTCATCGCTCTGCAGACGGAACTGCCAGATACCCCGGTACATGACGTAGACAGCCCCTTCGAAGATGTATCCGAAGTGGTCGCTCTGCCGGGCGTGGCGGATCGTCACCTCCGGCATCACCCCCTCCTCCACGACGGGCTCTCCCTCCAGATCGGCCACCCGCGAGAAGTTCCCCTCGTAGTAGCGGTACGAGACGCCGGGCTGCACGTTTTCCAACCGGTCCTCGGGTTTGAATCGGGCCCTCACGGCGCGGAGCACCAGTTCGCGGCTCGGAGCGGCACCGTCGAGGAAGCCCCGTGCCCGCAGCGTCAGCGTACGGTCGACGAAGATCGGCTCCTCGTAGAGCGGCGATTCACGCGTAGGTTCCGTTCCGTCGAGCGTATAGCGGATCTCGGCGCCCAGGGTTGTCGTGGCCAGATCGATCGAGGTGCTGCTGTCGAAGAGCGAGGCGTCGGTCGTCGTGCAGGGGATCGAGACCATCCGCCCGCGGGTCAGCGAGTAGGGCTCCGTCCCGGGCTGCGTGCCGCGGGTCGTGTCGGGTTCGGCCGCCAGTTCGAAGGCCAGCTCACCCCCCTCCATCAGCCGGTCGTAAGTAATGTAGTTCTCCTCCACGGGCTCGCCGTTGAAGCGGACCGCATGGATGTAGCGGTTTCGTTCGGGATGGTTGGCCGTGACGGTCAGCGTGCGGCCGTTACCGAGCCGGATCGCGGCCCGTTCGAAGAGCGGCGTGGTCAGCACGAACTCGTTCGACCCCGGGCAGACCGCATAGAGACCCAGCGACGAGAGGACGTACCAGGCCGACATCTGCCCGCAATCCTCGTTGCCGATGATGCCGCCGGGCGTCGGGGCATACATCTCGTCGAGCAGGCGGCGCGTCAGCTCCTGGGTCTTCCACGGCTGGCCGGCATAGCTGTAGAGATAGGCCATGTGGTGGCTCGGTTCGTTGCCGTGGGCATACTGCCCCATGAGCCCCGTGACGTCGGAGACATCGAGCCGCATCGCGTCCGATTCGAAGGTGAAGAGGCTGTCCAGCCGGCTGAGGAACTCCTCGCGGCCGCCCAGCAGCTGGATCATCCCGTTGACGTCGTGCGGCACGAAGAAGCGGTAGTGCCAGGGGGTCGCCTCCGTATAGTCACGCCCCGTGGCGAAGGGTTCGAAGGGGGTGGTCCAGCCGCCGTCGGAGCGGCGTCCGCGGAAGAAACCCGTCGAACCGTCGAAGAGATTCACGTAGTTCATCGCCCGTTCGCGGTAGCGGCGTGCCACCTCGTCGTTGCCCAGCGCCTCGGCCATGCGGGCAATCGTCCAGTCGTCGTAGGCGTACTCCAGCGTGCAGGATACCGACTCGTTGCGGGCATCCGAGGGGACATACCCCAGCGCCGCATAGAGATCCGCCCCCTTGGCGTTGATCTCCGACGAGCGGACCATCGCCGCCAGCGCCTTTGCGCCGTCATAACCGCGAATCCCCTTCATCCAGGCATCGGCGATCACCGAAGCGGCGTGGTAACCGATCATCGTACGGGTCTCGCCCGAGGCCAGCGGCCAGATCGGCAGTTCGCCCGTGCAGTCGTACATCTCGAGCATGCTGCGGACCATGTTGTTGACCAACGTCGTGTCGATGAGCGTCTGCAGCGGATTCCAGGCCCGGAAGGTGTCCCACAGCGAGAGGGTCGAATAGTAGCGCTGCCCCTCGGGCAGGCGGCCGATCGTCTGGTCGTGGCGGCGGAACTCTCCGTTGACGTCACTCATCAGATTGGGGGTCAGTTTCGTATGGTAGAGGGCCGTGTAGAAGTTGCGGCGCTGCTCCGGCGTACCGCCCGTGACGGTCACCGCGCCCAGCGCCTCACGCCACAGCGCCTCGGCCTGCCCCCGCACCCGGTCGAAATCGAGTTCGGGAACCTCGGCCAGGCGGTTCTCCCGGGCGTTCTCACAGCTGACCGACGAGAGTCCGACGGCGATGGTCAGCGTGTCGACCGTCTCGTCGAAGGTCAGCACCGCCACCCCGCTGTCGAGCACCTTCGCATCGACGAACGGCGCCGAGAAGGCGGCCGAGAAGCAGACATGATGGTTCGGCGTCCAGCCCTGGGTCAGGCGCATGCCGCAGAACTCCCGCTCGCCGCAGGGTCGGAGCTCCCACCGTTCGAGACGCTCCTCACCCACCGAATGGGTCATATCGATCTCCACGCGGCGGAGTCCCTCGCCGTGGAACCGGTAGCGATGCACACCGGTACGGGGGGCAGCCGTCAGTTCGACATCGATCCGCTCGTCGGGCAGCGAGACGGCATAGTATCCGCACGAGGCCTGCTCCTGTTCGTGGGTGAAGCGGAAGGGGACTGGAGCGTATTCGCCCGCGGCATTGATCTCGTCGCGCATCGTCGGGCGGAACAGCACGTCGGCCAGATCGGCACACCCGGTTCCGCTGAGGTGGGTGTGCGAGAATCCATCGATGGTCTGGTCCTCGTAGTAGTAGCCGGCACAGGCATCCCAGTCGCCCGAACGGGTATCCGGGCTGAGCTGCACCATACCGTAAGGGGTGGTAGCCCCGGGATAGGTATGTCCGTGGAATCCCGTTCCGATGAAGGGATCGACACAGACAAGCGGGTCGGAACTCTCCGCACAAGAGATGCCGGCACAAGCCAGCAGAGCGAAAATCAGGGTTCGCATCATGACAGACAAGATCAGTTAGTTCAGGTTGTACAAATGTAGTCATGGCAAGCGGGTAAATCCGTGGCGATTTGCGTCTTTAGGTCCTCATATCGCGCAGATCACATTTCCGCAATGCCCCTCAAAGATCGGGTAAAGCAACAAAAAAACAGCGAAAAATAGTCGAAACGGGACGATTTTTCCCCAAAAAAGCTAACTTTATCCTCCATAAGTCAGCAAAAATGGCCCGCATACTCTTTCTAACCGACTTTTCGGAAGCATACGCCCGCAACCTGCTGCTCGGCATTGCGCGCTATGCCCACACCGTCGGGCAGGCATGGAGCCTTTGCCGGCTTCCGCTGTCGATCCGCGACAAGTTCGGCATCGAGGCCGTCATCGAGCTGGCCCGAAAGATGCGGGCCGACGCCGTCATCGGCCAGTTCTACAACACGGACAACGTCGAGCTGTTCGCCCGCAACGGCATCATCACCATCGCCCAGGATTTCAAGGCCCGCTTCACGACCATTCCCAACATCACGGGACCGCACACGCTGGCCGGAAAGATGGGCGCCGAATACTTCATCAAGAAGGGCTTCCGCCACTTCGCCTTCTACGGTACGCGGGATGTGGTCTGGTCCGACGAACGCATGATCGGCTTCCGCGACACGATTCACGCCGCAAACAGCACCTATACCTTCTCGGCCCTCTGCAAGAATACCGACAACGCCCTCTGGGACTACGATTCGCACCAGCTGGTGAGCTGGCTCCAGGCACTGCCGAAGCCCGTTGCCATCATGGCATGCGATGACAACCACGCCTATCACATCACCGAAGCCTGCCAGCAGGCCGAGGCGGGAAACAGTCTCCGTATTCCGGACCATATCGCCGTACTGGGGGTAGACAACGACGAGACGATCTGCCGCCTTTCGACCCCGAATCTCTCGTCGCTCAACCAAAATATCGAACAAGGCGGATACGACGTGGCTCAACTTATCGACCGCATTCTCCACAATCCCTTCATTCCTCGGGAGGATGTCATGGTCATGCCTACACACATCGTCACCCGCCAATCAACGGACATCTATGCCAACAATGATCCTCACATTGCCGCGGTTCTGAAATATATCCACGAGAACATCAGCCAAAAGATCGCCGTCGACGAGCTGGTCCGACTGGTTCCTCTTTCACGGCGGCTGCTCGAGACCCGCTTCAAGAAGAGCATGGGGACCTCCATCTACGACTACATCCTGCAAACCCGCATCGAAAAGGTCGCCCAACTGCTGTGCGACGGCATGAGTGTCTCCGAGGCCGCTATCGAACTGGGGTTTTCCGACATCAAGAATCTCTCCCGGCTGTTCAAGCAGCTGCGCGGTATTACACCTTCGGAATACCGCCGCGAGATCCGAAATCCGAAATAACCGATCCGATCTTCCGCCCACCCGAAGCACCGGTCGACAAACTTTCTGATACGACAGCGGACGACCCCCTGAAGGATCGTCCGCTGTCATATACCAACCATCGGAAGAGGCATTCCCCTCTCCGGGAGAGGGTTACTCCTCGATGAAATCGATGTTCACCTCGCGCTGGAAGACCTCCTGCAGCGAGATGTTCGTTTCGGTCGTGGCGATACCCTGGATACGCAGGATTCCGTCGAAGATCGTGTGCATCAGGTGCTCGTTGTCCACGCAGTAGAGCTTCACCAGAATGTTACCCTTGCCCGTGATGTAGTGGCATTCGACGATCTCGGCCACCTTCTTCAACTCCTCCACCGTGCGGGCCTGCAGCTGCGGGTCCTTGAGCAGGATGCTGATGTAGGCGCAGACATCAAAGCCCATCACCTTGGGGTCCACGATCAGCCGGCTGCCCAGAATCACCCCCGCCTCGTCGAGCTTGCGGATACGCTGATGAATCGCCGCTCCCGAGATGCCGCACTCGCGGGCGATCTCCAGGAAGGGCATGCGCGCATTCTTGATCAGGTACTTGAGGATCTTGCGGTCGATCGCATCCAATGTGGTTTTAGCCATCTCTGTAGTGCGAATTGGTTATTTGAGGACATTCAACTCCTTGCCGATCTTCGTGAAGGCGGCGATGCAACGGTCAAGCTGCTCGAAGGTGTGGCCGGCGGAAACCTGCACGCGGATACGGGCCTGGCCCTTCGGCACGACGGGGTAGTAGAATCCCGTGACGAAGATCCCCTCGTCCTGGAGCCGTGCGGCGAAATCCTGCGAGAGTTTGGCGTCGTAGAGCATCACGGCGCAAATGGCCGACTGCGTGGGTTTGATGTCGAATCCGGCGGCCATCATTCCCTTGCGGAAGTGCTCGACGTTGGCCACCAGCCGGTCGTGGAGTTCGTTGCTCTCGGCGAGCATCCGGAACATCTCGATTCCGGCGCCGACGACGGCAGGGGGCAGCGAGTTGGAGAAGAGGTAGGGACGCGACCGCTGGCGCAGCATGTCGATGATCTCCTTGCGGCCGGTGGTGAATCCGCCGACGGCACCGCCGAAGGCCTTGCCGAGCGTACCGGTCAGGATATCGACCTGGCCGCGCAGGTTGAAGAGTTCGGTGATTCCGCGGCCGGTCTTGCCGAGGACGCCGGCCGAGTGGCACTCGTCGACCATCACCAGCGCATCGTACTTCTCGGCCAGGGCGCAGATCTTGTCGAGCGGGGCGGCGTTGCCGTCCATCGAGAAGACGCCGTCGGTGCAGATGATGCGGAAACGCTGGGCCTGGGCCTTCTTGAGGCACTCCTCGAGTTCGGCCATGTCGGCATTGGCGTAGCGGTAGCGCACGGCCTTGCAGAGGCGGACGCCGTCGATGATCGAGGCGTGGTTCAGGGCATCGGAGATGATGGCGTCCTCCTGCGAGAAGAGGGGTTCGAAGACACCGCCGTTGGCATCGAAGCAGGCGGCATAGAGGATCGTGTCCTCGGTACCGAAGTAGTCGGAGATGGCCTTTTCGAGCTCCTTGTGGATATCCTGGCAGCCGCAGATGAAGCGGACGGATGACATTCCGTAACCGCGGGCATCCATGGCACGTTTGGCGGCCTCGATCAGCCGGGGGTTGTCCGAGAGGCCGAGGTAGTTGTTGGCGCAGAAGTTGAGGACCTTCCGACCTGCAACCTCGATTTCGGCCCGCTGGGGCGAACAGATGATTCGTTCGTGCTTGTAAAGCCCTGCAGCCTCGATTTCGGCGAGTTCATGTTGCAGGTACTCTTTGATTTTACCGTACATATTGCGTTAATGTTTTGATGAAATTCCGCAGTTATGGTATCAATTTGTTACAAATATAGGAAACTTTTTCGAGAACAGACACGTTCGAATCTTTTTTTTCGCGGGACAGCTTACAAACCGTCATCGGGCAGTTGTGCGGAGTCCCGGGATGCAGGGGAGGGGCGGCCCGCACAATAAAACTGAAATCCGAAAAAAAGTTTTCAAATATTGGCATCAATCTCTATAATATTTGCACCCGCTTGACAGTTTTTCAAACCAATATTTATTTCACATGAGAAGATTGTTATTTTTGATTCTCCCTCTGCTGTTAACGACTGCTGGATGCAGCAAAAACGACTCGGCCGACTCTCCCTCACCGGACCCCAAACTCACCGTCGAGCGGACCGACTGGTCGCTAGGAACCATTGACAATCTGAACGTTTCAATTCCCTTCACGGTCAACGTCGACTGGAGCCTGACGGTTACCGCCGGCGGATCGGCGCCGGATTGGCTGACGGTGACTCCGGAGCGGGGCACGGCCGGCGAGCGGACGATCCAGCTGACGGCCCTCATGAATTCGGAGAAGAGCCCCCGCAAGGCCTACATCGATGTGACGTACGGCGGCCGGAAGCTGCGACTGACTGTCACCCAGAGCGGTCTGGACGACCAGACGGAGCTCACCGCGCTCTTTGATCCCGCCTTTGCGCAGCTGCTTCAGGAGCGGAAATACCTCACCGATGCGAAGCATATCACCGCCCGGGAGCTTGCCGCGATCACCCGGATCGACGTCTCGGGCAGCGAGTCGCAGGCCGGGACCCTGACCTCGCTGCGGGGCATCGAACAACTCGCGGCCCTGAAGGAGCTGAACTGCAGCTACAACCAGGTGGCGGAGCTGGACCTGAGCCGGAACACGGAGCTGAAGTTTCTGAACTGCAGCGACAACCATCTGACGGCGCTGGAGCTGGGCCGGAACACGCTGCTGACCCGGCTGAACTGTTCGAACAACCAACTGACGGCACTGGATCTGAGCCAAAACACGGTCCTGACGCAGCTGAACGGTTCCGACAACCAGCTGACGGCGCTGGATCTGAGCCGGAATACGGCACTGACCACCCTGGAGTGCTCCAACAACCGGTTGACCACGCTGGATCTGAGTGCCAACGCGGATCTGGAGGAGCTGCATTGCGCGGCCAATCAGCTGACGGCGCTGACCCTGGACAAGAACCCGGCACTGGCAGACCTGCACTGCTCCGACAACCGGCTGACGGCCCTGGATCTGAACGACTGCATGTCGCTGATTCTTCTGAACTGCGGCAACAACCGGCTGACGGAGCTGGATTTGAGTCAGAACATGCTGCTGATCGAGCTGTCGTGCGACAACAACCAGCTGAAGGCGCTGGACCTGAGTCAGAATACGACCCTGTCGAAACTCACCTGCAACGGCAATCCCGGCGACGGGGCCACCTTCCCGATTACGGTCTGGACCGACGACGACACACAACCGGAGGAGTTGCAGGTTTCGGCCTCGTCGTGGAGCAGCGACGGCAAGACCATCACCATCTCCTACCGCAGGAAGGAGTAGCGGCCGCCACGCCGACAGCGGCTCCGGGATCGCTCCCGAAGACGCCTCCGAGGCTGTCTGCCTGCAAGCGGCGCCGGAATCGCTCCCGGGATCCTCGCAAGGATTACCCGTGGGATTGGCCTCCGGAATCATCCCCGGAATCGCTTGCGGGGATTGCCCCGGCCGCAACGGAGCGCCCCGACCGCAGCATCCTTTTACCCCCGCATCCCGGGCCGAATCGCCGGCCCGGGATTTTTTTTAACCTCTCCGTATCAACCGATTCCGGAAAAAAACGTATCTTTGTGACTCGAAACAACAATCCGTCTTCTATGAAAAAATCGTGTGTCTTGGTGAGCGGCGGAGCCGGTTACATCGGTTCGCACACCACCGTAGAGCTTATCAATGCCGGCTACGACGTCGTCATCGTCGACAACCTTTCGAACAGCGACATGGGAGCCGTCGAGGGGGTCCGCAAGATCACCGGCGTGGATGTTCCCTTCGTGCAGGTCGACTGCTGCGATCTGGAGGGTTTCCGCAAGGTCTTCGAACAGTACGAGTTCGATTCGGTGATCCACTTCGCCGCCTCGAAGGCCGTCGGCGAGTCGGTCCAGAAGCCGCTGGAGTACTACCGCAACAACCTCACGTCGTTCATGAACGTCATCACGCTGATGCGTGAATTCGGACGGCGGAACATCGTCTTCTCGTCGTCGTGCACCGTCTACGGCGAACCCGAGAAGCAGCCCGTCACGGAGCAGACGCCCCGCAAACCGGCCACCTCGCCCTACGGCAACACGAAACAGATGTGCGAGGATATCCTGCGCGATTCGGTGACGGCCTACGACGGACTGAAGGGCATCGCCCTGCGCTACTTCAACCCGATCGGCGCCCATCCGTCGGCCCTGATCGGCGAACTGCCGCGCGGCGTGCCGCAGAACCTCGTTCCCTACATCACGCAGACGGCCGCCGGACTGCGCGAGTGCCTCACGGTCTTCGGTGACGACTATCCGACGCCCGACGGATCGTGCATCCGCGACTACATCGACATCGTCGACCTGGCCAAGGCCCACGTGGCAGCCATCCGCCGCATGATCGAGGATCAGAACAAGCACTCCTACGAGATCTTCAACATCGGTACTGGCCGCGGAGTTTCGGTGCTGGAGCTGGTCCACAAGTTCGAGGAGGTCAACCACGTGAAGCTCAACTACAAGATCGGGCCGCGCCGCGAGGGCGACATCGTGGCCATCTGGGCCGATCCGACGCTGGCCAACACCGAACTGGGGTGGAAGGCCGGACGCACGCTCGACGAGACGCTCGCCTCGGCCTGGGCGTGGGAGAAACACCTGCGCGGCATCAAATAACGGCAGCGCATCAGCCGCATGATACAGGGGGACGGGACGCTTCAGCGCTCCGTCCCCTTGCGTTGCAGACGAGCCCGAGGGCCCCGCAAGCGGATCCGAAACCGCCACAACCGCCGCAACAGACCCGGAACCGCCACAACAGACCTGAAACCGTCGCAAACAGATCCGAAACCGCCGCAAACAGATCCGAAGCCGTCGCAAAGGGGTCCGTCCCGACGGACAACGGCCGCATCCGCCCGTTTTACGGGGGGAAACCGTTTATTTTAGGGTCTGAACCTGTTATATATGGAAATTTTTTCCTATATTGGCAAATCTCTATTTTTCTTCTCACTTCAAATACCTTACTGCCATGGAAAAATTTCTACACAGGACCCTTTTTGCCGCCCTTATCGCATGTTCGGTGGCGCTCCTCTCCTGCCAGAAGGATGAATCGGATGACACGCCGAAAACACCGACCGTCGCGATCGAGCTGACGGAGACCGACAGCAGCTATGCCGTCTACACGATCACCGTGGAAAACGCCGCCGAAGCCTACTACCTGACGGTAGAGAGCGGTTCGACGGAGGTGACCGACGACCTGCTGAGCGGAATCGGCACACGCCTCTCCGAGGGTGTGAATGCGGATCTGCGGTCCGAAGGGCTGAAGGCCTCCACCTCCTATACGGTCTACGCCCTTGCCATCGGAGCCGACGGCACGGCGGTGCGCGACCAGAAGGAGTTCCTCACCGAGGAGAAGCGCGCGATGCAGGCCACCTCGGGCATGGGCATCTACTACGGCAACCAATACAGCGCCGATGCCGCCAACTACTACTTCATGCTCACGGACTGCCCCTTCGAGAACGGCATGGCACAGGGTGCCGGATGGATGATCTACTTCGACTGCTACGGGCCGGCCAGCACCACCCCCTCGAAGGCCCTGATTCCGACGGGGAAATACACCTACGAGGATGCCGTGGTCCACGAGCAGTTCCGCATCAGCAACGAGTCGACCGTGATGCTGACGGTGAACGAGCAGGGCGAGATCACCGACAACATCTTCTTCAGCGAGGGTGAGCTCAACGTCACCACGGATGCGGCGGGCAACTACACGATCGACGGACACTTCACGACCCGCGACGGCGAGCGGATCGGCGTCAGCTACTCGGGGACGCTCTCTCTGAGCAACCAGTCGGGAGTCTACGGCGAGGACATCACGGTCAACGCGACCTACGCCTACAGCGACGTGATCTACTACGGCGACGCCTACGGAGCCGGCTTCAGCGAATACTACTTCCAGGTCGGAGACATCATCTCGAGCGACGGTTCGCCGGTCGGCTCGGGCTACATGCTGGAGTTCGACCTGTGGGGAACGACCTCGGCGGATCCCGACCAGGCGGTTCTTCCCGAGGGGACCTACACCTTCAGCCGGGATATCGCCCTGAACACCATCGCTTCGGACAAGAGCTGCGGCCACTACACGCTGCCCGACGGTTCGGCCCGCTACCGCATCGACTACACGGGCGGTGAGGCCACGGTCAAGCATACGGCCGACGGCTACGACATCAGCGGCTATTTCGTGCTCGGGGACGGCTACCGGCTCAACTTCACCTACCGGGGCGCGCTGAACTTCAAGAACCAGGCACCGGCCGTTTCGGACGACGTGAACGTGACCTTTGCCAGCGGCGAGGGATACTACTACGGCGATCTCTACGGTTATGGATCGGCCAATTACACGCTGATGTTCGAGAGTGCCGATGCGAAGACCCTCCTGACGATCGACATGTACGACGTTCTCGACGAGAGCCGCGATCCCGTCATCAGCGAGGGGACCTACGTGCTCGACACGGACTACAGCGCCACGCCGGGAACCTTCTACGACGGCGTCTACGACATGTGGGGGCTCGTGGGCACCTACTGCACGCTGAATGCCGGCACGGATCAGGAGGAGTACCTGCTCATCAACGGAGGCTCGTTCACGGTCGCCCACCAGGGCTCGGACTACAGCTTCACGTTCGACTTCACGACGCAAGGCGGCACGGCCGTCAAGGGCAGCTACACGGGGCCCTATCCGATCGAATAACACCCCGCGGCACCGACCCTCAACACGAAACGGGCGGAACTCAATGGGAGTTCCGCCCGTTTTTCGCGTTCCATCCGCCCGGGGAGCGTCTCAACGGCGCCGGACGTTTCGGGAGGGCATCTCCAGCCGGCAGGGGCCGTCATAGGTCACCTGAGCCGACGGGGCGGCCTCGATCTTCAGCAGTTCCGAACACCACACGTCGGCCTGCGTGTAGGCGCCCGCCTGAATGTCGTAACGCTTCACGCGCAGCTCGGGAGCCGAGAAGCTCCCCTGCGACGAGAGCTGCAGCGCCACCTCCTCGACCTCGGCCGACCCCGTCAGGGTGAGCTTTCCGTAGGCGCCCACCGACGCCTCGCAGCGGCGGCCAACGAAGTCACTGCGGAGCGAACCGCTGCTGTTGACCAGGGCCTTCAGCACCTCGGCCCGGATCGGGCCGTCGACCCGGGCATAGCTTGCCACCTCGACCGATGCCGCATCGGCCCGCACCTCACCCGTAAACTTGCCGCCGCTGCTGACCGACAGCTGTGCCTGTGCGGCACGGAGGTTGCCGTCAAAGGTGCCGTAGCTGCCCACCGTGACGGAGGCCGTACCGGAGCACGTCAACGCCCCCTTGAGTTTGCCGTAGCTGGCGACGAGGAGCCGTGCGCCGGCACACGAGATCTGCCCCTCGAAGCGGCCGTAGCTCGATACCTGGAGCTGCGTCTCGCCCGCATCGACAAGATCAGCCTTCACCGATCCGTAGGCCGACATCGCTATGGAGAGGTTCCTGCCGCGGAGCGGCATGCGGCTCTCGAGGCCGGCATAGGAGTCCACGCGGATCTCGCGCAGCGAGGCCGAGACGGGGATCACCACCGAGATCGAGAGATTCTCGATGCGGCGGGTGCGGCTCGAGCTCAGCGAGAGTCTGAAGGCCAGTCGGCCGCCGGAGCGGTCGAGCCGCAGGAAGTCGATCACATTGTCGTCGGCCGTCACCGTGATGGTCGTGGCCGAGGGGCTGATGACGACGTGGAAGAAGGCACCGGTCTCGATGGCCGTGTAGTCGCCCGCCGGGCCCCAGTCCTGCGTGACGCAGCGTCCGCTTCCGGACAGGATGCGCGGCACCTCCGTGCGGCGTTCGCCGGCCGCCCGCTTGATGTTCGTACCGATCTGCCCCTCGGCATTGTAGAGGCGGCGGATCTGCTCGGCGGTGAGGACCTCGGCAAAGCGGTCCACATAGTCGCGCTTGACCTCGGCAACGGAGGCGATATTCTCCAGCCGCCGCTTCAGGGCCGTACGCTGCGCCTCCTCATCGGAGACCGCCGGGTCGGGGACCTCCCGCACGGCCCGTCCGAGCGCCTCGCGATAGGCCTTGTAAAGGGGTTCGAACTCGCGGCGCTGACGCGCCGAGAGCTTCAGTTCGCGGATCACCTCCTCGCGGGCCGCATCGTTCAGCTCCTCGAGGGACTGACTCTCCCGGGCCACCGCTTCCGAGCGGTCGATCTCGGCCCGGATCTCGGCCACGGCCCGCCGCATGGCCCGGTCGGCGGGGGCAGCCTCCGCATAAAACGCCGCACAGAGGGCGGCCATTGCCAATAAAATCGTTTTCATGTCCAGTCTCGGTATTTACAGTTGCTGATTGAAGAAGATATCGTCGTAATTCTCTGCGGCAGCCTGCTGCAGCGTTTCGGCCGAAGCCGTCGTGAGGAGGCGGTCAAGATCGGGGAGTTGGCGCTCCGCGGGACGGTGCCAACGGATAATCGTGACCAGACCGGCCATGACCACCGCCACGCCGGCCGCCGCCACCCCCCAGCGCCATAACCGCTGCCGGACGGACAGCCACCCGGTCCGCTCCTCCGCAACACCCCGCCAGATCCACATTCGGGCACCCCCCCGCCGGGTCCGCTCCTCCGCAGTACCCTGTCGGATCCGTACCCCCGCGGGGACGCCCCGGGCCTCCATTTCCGCGGCCGGTCCGACACCCGGCTGCGACCTCTCCGCCGCATCCAGCCGCCGGCCGATCCGCACGCGCAACGCCTCGAAGGCCTCTCCGGAGACCTCGTAGGGCATGCGCCGATCGTTCATTTCGAAAGGTTTGTTCATAGCTCTTCCCTGAGTATTCGTTTCAGTCTCTCCACGGCGTGGTGGTAGTTGACCCGCAGCGACGCCTCGCTCCGGTGGAGGATGCGGGCGATCTCGGCATAGGGCAGTTCGTCGTAGTAGCGCAGGTTGAAGACCAGCCGCTGCTGCAGCGGCAGGGCCAGCACCGCCTGCTGGAAGCGCACCAGCGCCCGGTCGCAGTCGGGTCCGCACTCCCCGGCCACACACCCGGCCAGTTCGCGGCTCACGTCGTCGAGCGAGGTGAAGAGGCCGCGGCGCCGGCGTCGCAGATGCGAGAGGGCCGTCCGGGTGGCGATCCGGTATAACCAGACGCGCAGTTCGGCGGCCCCGCCCCGGAAATCGTCGAGCGCCTCGTAGGCCCGCACGAAACTCTCCTGGAGGACATCCTCGGCATCCTCACGGAGGACCACTAGCCGCCGCACATGCCAGTACAGCGGGCGCATCCAGCAGTCGACCACCTCGTCGAACGCCTCGCGCCGGGCCGCCGGATCGTGCAGCCCGGCCAGCAGAGCCTCGGATATTTGCCCTCGTTGCGCCATGGTTTCATGGATAAGACGCCCGAAAGATGCAAAAGTTAAAGGCTGCCCGGAAATTTTTCCGTAAAAAATGCAAAATCCGCCGCCGGGAGTTTTTCATTCCGAAGAAATTGGCTAACTTTGCACCCCGAAACAGGCGGAATTGGGATGCGACCCTCCGAGGCCGCATTGAGAACCGCCGCAGGTAACACTTAAAAAACAACAAAAACCATGAAAACCATTTCGGTAAAGGCCGTAAAGCGTGCCGATTTCGGCAAGAAGGCCGCCAAGAGCGTACGTCGCGAGGGTCTGGTACCCTGCGTACTGTGCGGAAACGGTGAGACGGAGATGTTCTCCGTGGATCCCCGCGAGATCAAACCCCTGATCTACACCCCCAACTCCTACATCGTAGAGTTCGATTTCGACGGCAAGAAGGAGCTCGCCGTACTGCGTGAGGCTCAGTTCCACCCCGTTCGCGAGGAGATCCTCCACATGGACTTCTACCGCATCGCCGACGGCAAACCCGTATCGATCGCCATTCCGGTTCGCCTGACCGGTAACGCCGAGGGTGTGAAGGTCGGCGGTAAGCTCGTCCTCTCGGCCCGCAAGCTCACGGTGAGCGCCCTGGTTGAGAACCTTCCCGACGAGATCGTCGTTGACGTGACGAACCTCGGCGTGGGCAAGACGATCTTCGTAGGCGACCTGCAGTTCGAGAACCTGAAGTTCGTGACCCCCGCCACGACGGCTGTCTGCGCCGTACGCGTAACGCGTGCTTCGCGTGGTGCCGATGCCGCTGCCAAATAGTCACTGATCCGTCATGAAATACCTCATTGTTGGGCTCGGGAACATCGGCGCCGAGTACGCCGAGACCCGTCACAACATCGGTTTCAAAGTGTTGGACGCCCTCGCAGAGGCGTCCAACGCTGTTTTTACCACAGCCCGCTACGGCGATGTGGCCGAGGTCCGCTACAAGGGCCGCACCCTGCTGCTACTGAAGCCCTCGACCTACATGAACCTCTCGGGAAAGGCCGTCCGCTACTGGCTCGATGCCGAGAAGATCGACCGTGAGAACCTACTGATCATCTCCGACGACATCAACCTGCCGTTCGGGACGCTGCGCCTGCGCCCGAAGGGGAGTGCCGGGGGGCACAACGGACTGAAGAACATCGCCGAACTGCTGGGGACGGAGGATTATGCCCGGATGCGCTTCGGCGTGGGCGGTGACTTCCCGCGCGGCCACCAGGTCGACTACGTGCTGGGCCAGTGGACCGAGGAGGAGCGGGCCGCCATGCCCGAACGGCTGAAGGTCTTCGTCGACGCCATCCGTTCATTCGCCACGCAGGGATGCGCCATGACGATGAACTTCTTCAACAAGAAATAAAGAGCCGACAGGGGTGCCAGCAGGGGAGGGCACGAAGGGACCAATAAGAAGGAGCCGACAAGAAGGCTGACAGAGGGGCAGACAGGAGGGCAGAGAAGATCGTATCCGAAGAAGTTCTGACTGACAGGGCCTGACGGAATCCGACAAGATCCGACAGCCGGGGTCGGACACCGGGCCCGAACCACCGAAACCCGCCCGAAAACGGGCCAAAGAGGCCGAATCTCCCCGCAAACAGCGCCGCCCCGACAACGCATCCGAATCCGAAAAAAAGCGACCCAAGGGCCGCTTTTTTTGTTTCCTCCACCTGACGGGGGATGGGTGATTACTCCTCGTCGTCGCCGTAGTAGACCTCGTCCATGAGCGTATCGAGTTCGCGCCGCTCCTTCTTGGTGGGGCGCCCCGTGCCGCGGTCGCGGAAGACGAAGATCGTCTCGCGCGGGACGTTGAGCTTGTCGAGCTCCTCCTGCGGGGTGATGTTCAGACAGTATTCGGGGACATTCTTGGCGGGCTGTCGGCTCGAGACCAGATCGAGCACCTTGTAGGAGTAGGTCACCTGCATCTTGCGCACGGCGATCACGTCGCCGATCTTCACCTCGCGCGAGGGTTTGGCATAGGAGCCGTTGACCGTCACCTTGTTCGTGCGGATGGCATCGGCGGCATCGCTGCGGGTCTTGAAGACGCGCACGGCCCAGAGGTATTTGTCCAGACGGATATCTTCCATATCGTTGTTTTCTAAGTTCAGTATTCGAATTTCAGGCGGCACGGCGCGGACTCCCACCCGGGCTCCAGCCCAGACTCCCGGCTCGGACTCCCGGCGTGACTCCCGGCGTGACTCCCGCCCGGTTTCACGTCCCAGCCTCACGTCCCGGTCTCACGTCCCGGACGGATCGGCCGCCTCCTGCGCCCTCACTCCTTCTCGTTCAGCCTCAGTTCTTCGTTTTTCGGGCGGTCGTGCGACTGCTCCTCGTTCTGGCGGCTGACGCTGAGGATCATTCCCAGGGCGATCGAGGTGAAGAGCACCGACGAACCGCCACGCGAGATGAGCGGCAGGGTCTGCCCCGTTTCGGGGATGAGATTGACCGTGACCATGATGTGCAGCAGGGCCTGACACGTGATCAGCAGCGCCAGCCCCAGCACCAGCAGCCCCGGGAATGCCGTGCCGCACCGTCGGAAGATCTCGATCGCGCGGAAGAAGATCCACAGGTAGAGCATCAGCAGCAGCACGGCCAGGATGATGCCGTACTCCTCGACGAAAAAGGCGTAGGCGTAGTCGCTCTCGGGGTGGATCATCTCCACGCGCATGGCGCTCTGCCCGGCCCCTTCGCCCAGCAGGCCGCCGTTGTGGATGGCGATCATCGAGCGTTCGGTATCGGTGAGGTGTTCGATCGGCTTTTCGGTCTGCGAACGGGTCCAGAGGTGGATCCAGGTCGAGACACGCCCTTCGGCCGTTTCGCTTCGGCCGAGGTTGAGGGTCATGATGAGGACGATGCCGGCCAGCGACCACCCCACGAGCTTCATCAGCTCGCTGAAACGGACGCGCCCGATGAGCATCATCACCCACGAGGCCAGGAAGACCAGCACGGCCGAGGAGGTGTGCGCCGGGAAGATCACCAGACACGAGACGATGACCGGCAGCAGCAGCGGTCGGGTGCCTTCGCGCCAGATCTTGCGCTGGAGGGCCGACGAGCGCCAGGTCCAAAACTTCCAGCTCGGGACGATGCGGATGCGGTCGATCTTCGACTGCCGTCCGGCCAGCTGCCGGGCCAGGAAGAGGACCGTGGCGACCTTCAGCGCCTCGGAGGGCTGGAACTGGAACGGGCCGATCGGGAACCAGCGGGCGGCGCCGTTTGTCGTTGCGCCGATGAAGTAGACGGCGACGGTCAACGCCACCGAGACGTAGTAGATCACCTGTGCGAAGCGGTTGTAGACGCGGCAGTTGATCTTCTGCACGGTGACCATGACGACGAGGCTGAAGACGAGAACCATCAGTTGCTGCCGCAGGAAGTGGGCCGTCGTGCGGGCCGTATGGGCGTCGTAGGCCATCTTGGCCGTCGAGGAGTAGACCACCAGCACCGAGATCACGGCGAGGGCGGCGATGATGATCCACAGCACGCGGTCGCCGTTGAAGAGGCGCGAGCGGGGCCTCTCTTCCGTCCGGGCCGCCGCGCCAGCGCGTGCGCCTCCCGACCCGCCGTCCGGACGGGATCCCCTTCCAGAACGTCCACCGCGTCCGCCGTCCGCCACATCGTCCCGATCCGCCGATCCGCCGTCACGCGAGCGCGTCCCCGCCGCATCCGGATCCTCCGATCCCTCACCGCGCATCCGTCGGCCTCTGCGACGTTCGAAATCGGGGAGCTCCTCCTCACCGGGCCGCTCCTCGTCGGGGCGATAGCCCCGGTCGCGGGCAAAGGCCCGGTCGTCGGCCGCATGACGCGGCTGATCGTCCCCGCGGCGGGCGGCATCGCGGGCCAGTTCGGCCACCGTGCGTTCGTCGTATCCGTATTCGTCGCGCTCCATCATCGTCTAAGCGTGCGTCCGCACCCACTCCTTGAAGAGTTCACCGCGGTTTTCGTAGTTCTTGAAGAGGTCGAAGCTGGCGCAGGCCGGCGAGAGCAGCACCACGTCACCCGGCCGGGCGGCCTTCTTGCAGGCCGTGAGGGCCGCATCGAGCGAGTCGGTCGAGACGATCTCGGGGATGACGCCCGTAAACTCACGCACGAGTTTGGCGTTGTCCAGCCCCATGCAGACCAGCGTGTGAACCTTCTCCCGGGCGAAGTCCTTCAGCGGGGTGTAGTCGTTGCCCTTGTCCGTCCCGCCGGCGATCCACACCACGGGGCGCGTCATGCTCTCCAGGGCGTAGAAGACCGAATCGACGTTCGTGGCCTTCGAGTCGTTGATCCACAACACGCCGTCCTTTTCGAGCACCGGTTCGAGCCGGTGTTCGACCGGTGCGAAGTCGTAGAGCGAGCGGCGGATCTTCGTCGGCGGGACTCCGGCGGCCAGTGCCGCCAGCGAGGCGGCCATGGCGTTGTAGGCGTTGTGCAGCCCCTTGATCTGCAGCTTGGCGGTATCGATCTCGACCGACTTCCGGCCGACGGCGGCCGTGAACCGTCCGTCGCAGAGGAAGGCGTCGCCGGCACCGCTTGCCACGGCGCTGTGGGCCATGAACGGAAGCTGGCGCATGCGCAGGTCGTATTTGGGCAGCTGTTCGCGGATCACCTCGTCGTCGCCCGAGTAGACGAACCAGTCGCGCGAGGTCATGTTCTGCGTGATGCGCATCTTGGCGTCGATGTAGTTCTGGAAGCAGTGGTCGTAGCGGTCCAGATGGTCGGGCGTGATGTTCATCAGCACGCCGATATGGGCGCGGAAGCGGTACATGCCGTCCAGCTGGAACGAGCTCAGCTCCAGGACATACCAGTCATAGTCGCCCGTGGCGACCGAATAGGCGAAGCTCTCGCCGATGTTACCGCCGAGGGCGACGTTGTAGCCCGCATCGCGGAGGATCTTGTAGATGATCGACGTGGTGGTAGTCTTGCCGTTCGAGCCGGTGATGCAGATGCAGCGTGCGCGGCCCATGTAGCGTCCGGCGAACTCGATCTCGGAGATCACTGGGATGCCCGCCTCGCGAACCTTCCGCACGATGGGGGCCGTTTCGGGGATTCCGGGCGACTTGATGACCTCCGTAGCGGCGAGGATCCGCTCCTCGGAGTGGCCACCCTCCTCGTAGGGGACCTCCCACTCGTCGAGTTTGGCCTTGAAGCGTGCGGCAATGGTTCCGGCATCGGAGAGGAATACCCCGAAGCCCTTCTTCTTGGCGAGGATCGCGGAGCCGTATCCGCTGATGCCGCCACCCAGTACGACAATGTTTTTCATGGAATCGGAATTAACGAATCTTCAACGTAACCAGCGTAATGGCTGCCAGCAGCAGCGAGATGATCCAGAATCGGGTGACGATCTTCGTTTCGAAGATTCCCTTTTTCTGGTAGTGGTGATGGATCGGCGACATGAGCAGGATGCGGCGTCCTTCGCCGTACTTGTGCTTGGTGTACTTGAACCAGCCGACCTGCAGCATGACCGAGAAGCTCTCGACCAGGAAGACGCCGCACAGCAGCGGCAGCAGCAGCTCCTTGCGGATGCAGAGGGCGAAGACGGCGATCACGCCGCCGATCGAGAGCGAGCCGGTGTCGCCCATGAAGATCTGCGCCGGGAAGGAGTTGTACCAGAGGAAGCCGACCAGCGCCCCGACCAGCGCGGCGGCAAAGACGACCAGTTCGCCGCTGTTGGGGATGTACATGATGTTGAGGTAGTCGGCGTAGACGATGTGACCCGAGAGGTAGGCCAGCACGCCGAGCACCGCCACGATCGGGACCGAGACGCCCGTCGCCAGACCGTCGAGGCCGTCCGTGAGGTTGGCGCCGTTCGAGACGGCCGTGACGACGAAGATCGCCACCAGCACGTAGAGCAGCCACGTGGCGGTTTCGTTGCCGCCGGTGAGCCATCCGTAGTCGAACTCGTTGTTCTTGACGAAGGGGATGGTCGTCTGGGTGGTTTTGCGGCTTTCGGAGCTGAGGACGACGTTCCGCTGGACGCTCTCGATGACCGTACCGTCGGGGTTCATGTAGACCGTCTGCACGGGCTGCGTCACCTTTTCGCGGACGACGATCTGGGGCGAGAGCCACATGGTCGTGCCGACGATGATGCCCAGTCCGACCTGACCGACCACCTTGAAACGCCCCTTGAGCCCCTCCTTTCGGTGGCGGAAGACCTTGATGTAGTCGTCCAGACCGCCGATGAATCCGAGCCAGACGGTCGAGACGAGCATCAGCTGGATGTAGACGTTGTCGAGCTTTCCGAAGAGGAGCATCGGGATGAGGATGGCCACGAGGATGATCACACCGCCCATGGTCGGGGTACCCTTCTTCTGGAGCTGGCCCTGAAGGCCGAGGTCGCGGATATCCTCGCCGATCTGGCGGCGGCGCAGGAAGTCGATGATGCGCCGTCCGAAGATGATGACGATCAGCAGCGAGAGGATGATGGCCGCCGCGGCGCGGAACGAGATGTACTGGAACATACCCGAACCGGGCAGGTCGTAGGCTTCGTCCAGGTATCTGAAAAGATGGTAAAGCATTTTCGATGAAAAGGTTAACGACAGAAAATCAATGTTTCACGGCTCCGGGGAGCATTTCGAAGGCGCGGCGCACCTCTTCGCGGTCGTCGAAGTGGTGTTTCACGTCGCCGACGATCTGATAGGTTTCGTGGCCCTTTCCGGCCACGAGGATCAGATCGCCCGGTCGGCTCATCAGCACCGCCGTGCGGATCGCCTCGGCGCGGTCCGTGATGCGCACGTAGCGTGTTCCGGGCTGGAGTCCGGCGACCATCTCGTCGAGGATCGCCTCGGGGGATTCGTGCCGGGGGTTGTCCGACGTGAAGATGGCCGTCGAGGCGTACTTGACGGCGATTTGGGCCATTTCGGGACGTTTCGTGCGGTCGCGGTCGCCGCCGCATCCGCACACCACCAGCAGCTGCTGGGAGGGCTTGCGCAACTCCTCGATCGTGCGCAGGACGTTCTCCAGCGCATCGGGCGTATGGGCATAGTCGACGATGGCCACCGTGCCGTTGGCGGCGCGGACGATCTCGAAGCGGCCGCTCACGGGGTGCAACGTCGACAGCACGCGCAGCACCTCTCCGCGGTCGAGCCCCAGCAGCACGGCGGCGCCGTAGACGGCCGTAAGGTTGTAGGCGTTGAAGCGACCGAGCAGGCCGGTCCAGACCTCCTGCCCGTCGATGCGCAGCAGCATCCCGTCGACATGCATTTCGAGGATCCGGCAGCGGAAGTCGGCCATTTCGCGCAGCGAATAGGTGCTCACCGTGGAGGCCGTATTCTGCACCATGACCCGGCCGTTCCGGTCGTCGAGGTTCGTCAGGGCAAAGGCCCCCTTGGGCAGGTGGTCGAAGAAGAGCTTCTTGGCCCGGATGTACTCGGCGAAGGTCTTGTGGTAGTCGAGGTGGTCGTGGGTGATGTTCGAGAAGATGCCGCCGGCGAAGTCGAGGCCGCGGATGCGCTCCTGGACGATGGCGTGCGACGAGCACTCCATGAAGCAGAATTCGCACCCGGCATCGGCCATCTCACGCATCATGGCGTTCAGACGGATCGGGTCGGGGGTCGTATGCGTGGCCTCGACCTCGCGGCCGTCGATGCGGTAGACCACCGTCGAGATCAAACCGGCGCGGTAGCCCATGGCGCGCACCAGGTCGTAGAGCAGCGTGACGGTCGTGGTTTTGCCGTTTGTACCGGTGATGCCGACCAGCCGCATCTCACGGCTCGGGAAGTCGTAGAAGGCGGCCGCCAGGTCGGCCATGGCGCCGGCCGAGTCACGCACCACTACGAAGGTCACCCCTTCGGCCGGTTCGACGGGCAGTTGTTCGCAGACGACCGCGGCAGCACCCCGTTCGACGGCCATCGGGATATATGCGTGCCCGTCGCTCTGCGTTCCGCGGATGGCGAAGAAGCAGTCGCCGGGGTTCACACGCCGCGAGTCATAGGTCAGCCCCGTGACCGCGGTCTCCGGATCTCCATGCAGCGCCTCGAAGGGGGTGTGCTGCAGCATTTCCGCAATTTTTTTCATTTCATTTCAAAGTTATGGTTACCGTCGCACCCGATGTGATGCGGGCACCGGCGGGAATCGATTGCTGGGCCACGGCCCCCTGGCCCGTGAAACGGACCCTCAGACCTTGGCTTTCGAGCAGGAACAGGGCATCCTTCAGCCCCATTCCGCGCACGTTGGGCATGATGCCGGGCCGTTCGTCGAGCGCAGCGATCTCGACCCGAGCGAGGCTGTCGACCGAGACTGTGCCCCAGCCCGTGCGGCGGTCATACTCCGTACGGGGCGAGAACTTGCCCGTCACGCGTCGGATCTGGGCGATGTCGCCCCCCTTGATGCGCTCGGGATAGCGGCGCGGGCCGTCGGACTCGACCCGTCCGTACCAGTCGTGGCCGCGGTTGTAGATGTAGTCGACCATGCGTTTGACGACGGGGCCGGCCAGCGGACCGCCGTAGTAGGCCTTACCGGGCTGGGCGCGGGTTTCGATCGTCGTCAGCACCGTATAGCGGGGGGCATCGGCCGGGAAGTAGGCGATCGTCGAGCCCAGATAGGGGCGACCGCCCTCGGTCGGCGAGGTGATCTGCGCGGTACCGGTCTTTGCGGCGACCCTCACGCGCGTCGTGTCGCGGAAGTAGTTGCTGGCCGTACCCTCGGTGCAGACGGCCTGCAGACACCGCTGCACCTCGTGCAGGGCGGCCCGCGAGGCGATCGACGAGGCGATCGTGCGGCTTTCGAAACGCTCCTCGACGCGGTCGCCGCGGCGCAGTTCGCGGATCAGCACCGGCGAGATCATCCGTCCGCCGTTGGCGATGGCGTTGTAGAAGGTGATCATCTGGATCGGGGCCAGCCGCACGCGGTATCCGTAAGCCATCTTGACGAGCATCACGCCGGGATCGGGGACCTTCCAGTCGGTCGTGATCGAGGGTTTCCGTTCGCCGAGCCGTTCGAGGCCGACGGTTTCGCCCAGATGGAGCGTCTTGTGGAGGTAGTCGCTGTACTCCTGCTTTTTGCCCGTAATTCCGTAGCGGTCCCACATCGCCTTGGCGAAGTAGACGTTCGACGACGAGGCCACGGCACGGCGGAAGTCGATCTCGTGGTCGCCGCGGTGCGAATCGCGGATGTTGCGGGCCGGGCCCACCGTGACGGGATCGCCGTTGTGGGTGTCGTAGACGGTCGAGGGCGACATGTGCGCATCGTCGAGCAGCGTGAGCATCGTGGCCAGCTTGAAGGTCGAACCGGGCTCCATCGAGCGGCTCAGGGCGTAGTTTTCGCGTTCGGAGTATCCGCCGCCGGGGTCCCGGCCGAGGTTGGCCAGGGCGAGGATCTCGCCCGTATGGACCTCCATGACGATCGTCGTGCCCCAGATGGCGTTCTGCTGTTCGAGCTGCTGGCGGAGGGCCTTGTCGGCCACGTCCTGCAGATCAACGTCGAGCGTCGTCACCACGTCGTATCCGTCGATGGGATCCTCGTGGTCGCCGCCCGCCACGCGGCCGTAGAAACCGCGCGCGATACGCTGCCGCAGGGCCTTTCCGTCCCGCCCGGCCAGCTCCTCGCGATAGGCCTCCTCGATGCCGTAGTTACCGCGGTCGCCCGTCAGACCGATCGTACGCCGGGCCAGATCGCCCTGGGGGTAGATGCGTTCGTCGCGTTCGATGAGGTTGTAGACCATGCCCATGTTCCAGTTCAGGAGCGGATAGCGCCGCAGCACCTCCCACTCGGCATAGTCCACCTCGCGGGGGAAGATGTTCACGGGGGTGTGGTCGCGCAGCGTGTCGTAGATGCGGCGCGTGATGTACTCCTCGCCGCGCAGGCGGTCGAAGAAACGGGCGATGCGCCCCTCGGAGCGCAGATAGGTCGTATCGCGCGGGCGCACCAGCCGGTAGCGGCGGG
>ENA-OPBO01000092-OPBO01000092.1-human-gut-metagenome-genome-assembly--contig:-NODE-92-length-76587-cov-23.604950_pt1 | contig 76587 bp, 64 predicted proteins | sample MGYA00241071_ERZ501458 | MGnify/ENA primary metagenome ERZ501458 (study PRJEB25962, sample SAMEA2042509) | human gut metagenome | biome: human gut; feature: human-associated habitat; material: faeces... | reverse complement strand
TAAAACTTCGGAGGAATCAAATGAAACTTCGGAGGAAATGTTTCGCCCCTACGTGAAGAATAAAAAATAGCCACGTGGAGACTTGTGATTCTCCACGTGGCTATGCAATTGCGTCGGGGGAGCTTACTGGGGCATCTTGTAGCCGATCTTCTCCTTGTACTGCTGTATGAGTGCTTTGTACTGCGGGTTGTCTCGTAGGACGGCGAGGTCATCGTCTTGCTCTATGAATGAAAAGCTGTTGTAACCCTTTTCGAAGGCGATGCGTAGGTTGTCCAGTGCTTGCTCCGTCTTGCCCATTCGACCATAGACCCCTGAGATGCTGTAGTAGAGCTCGGCACTGTCTGGATCCTCCTCAATACACTTAGCGATGGTCGCGAGGGCTTGCTCCTGCTCACCGAGAGACTGGTAAGCGTAAGCCATAGTTATGTCTGTCGCATCGTGCTCCTGTAGGATCTCGATCACCTTGCGATAGTCGGCCGTGGCGGCATCCTTGCGTCCCAGTGCTGTGTAGCAGTCTGCTCGCTTGATGTAAGCCCATAAGTAAGTGTCGTTTAGCTCGATGGTCTTGGAGTAGTCATCAATGGCCCCCTGGAGGTCCTGATGCTTACTCTTGATCTGAGCACGCTGATAGTAGCCATCAGGGTCATCAGGTACGAGCGAGACATATTTATTCGATTCTGCGAGGGCTCTTCGTAGATTGTCATCCTCTGTGAGCATCTGCGCCTTGGCGTAAATGTAGCTGTAGTCCGTAGGGTCTAGCGAGATAGCTTCATCGATATACTTGAGTGCAGAGCTGTAGTCGCCTATCCCCTGATAGGCAGTCGCTATGTTGCTGGCTAAGATGTCGTTTAGTTCTCTGCGCTCCGTAACCTTCTGGTAGTATTCCAGGGCACCCTTGTTGTCTCCGATGTTTTGATGAGCCAAGCCTATGAGGAAGAGGTACTCTCCCGTTTTGCTCACGGACTCTACAGCCTTGAGCTTAACTTCGAGAGTAGGCATCGCCTGAGATGCGATGACATTGAGTAGGGAATAGGTATCTTCGTCTGCGAGGCTATTTGCAATGGTATAGATAATGTCATCCATCGCCTCATTGTAGTGCTCTAGTTTGATGTATACATTAGCTCTCAGATAGTAGAGAAAGCCTTCGTCTGGGGCAACCTTGATAGCTTCGTTCAAGTTCTGTATGGCATCCTCCTGCCTCTCTTGTAGCATCGCAATCACGGCCAATCCGATATAGCCCGTTGGGTTCTCAGGATCGAGCGAAGCGATCTTACGCATATCCACCTCTGCGAGGTCGTACTGCTCCATAGCGGCATAGAGATTTCCACGTTTTAAGTATAGATCAGGCGTGTCGGGAGCATCCTTGATAGCAGAGTGCAGGTCCATAAGTGCCTTGACAGCGTCCTCGAGGTCTGTATAGATGTCAGAGCGTAGGCTGTAAACCATAGCTCTACGTGCGGGCTTCGCCCGTAGGAGGGTGATCGCCTTGGTGGCAGCCTCTAGAGCTTGCTCAGGCTTGCGCTGCATACGGTAAATGGTGGCGACGTAAGCCCAAGCGACACCATTGTTTGGCTCGCTCTGGAGTGCTTTCTGGACGTGCTCGAGGAACGCTGCCTGATCCTCTGGCTCGGACATAATGATCCCTAGGGTATCCTGGAGGTCGGGTGAGAATGTGTCAAAGGTTCGCTCCAAGGTGGGCAAGTCTTGCGCAGAGAGGTCTGTCGTGCCCTGCACCTGAGCGGACAGCGTAGTGGCTAAGCAGACGAGGCTTAGCAGTAGAGCCATGATTCGCTTCATCGTATTGAGTAAGTTGCTGGTTTGTTGCTACAAATGTAGCTATTTCTTTCGAAATATGAGCCTGTTGCTCTCTCCAAAAGGATCACAAGATGAGGTAGATGGCAACGGCAACGGGGAGGTGACCCTCGATGGTGTAGCGGACGCGGGAGTCGTAGTCGTACCGCTTGTCGCCACTGTAGATGCGGGGACCATCCCACGTGGCGATGACTCGTGAGTCGTAGTCGTATCGCTTGTCGCCACTGTAGACGCGGGTGTCGTCCCATGTGGCGATGACTCGTGAATTGTAGTCGTATCGCTTGTCCCCGCTGTAGAGGCGGGTTCCGTCCCACGTGGCGATGACCTGTGAGTCGTAGTCGTACCGCTTATCTCCGCTATAGATATAGGTCTGAGCTGAGAGGGTGAGGAGGCTGCCGAGGAGTAGGGTGAGGAGTAAGAGGGTCCGTCTCATATTATGGAGTTAGTAATGTCTGAGTTCGTCTTTGTTAAAGCGGAAGACAGAGATCTGTATCGCCTCGTCTCCCTCATTGAGTATAAACCACGGGTTGCGCAGTGGGTTGGGATTGCGCACGAGGTGCTTCTCACGAGCAGGGGTATTGCCCTCGAGGCACATGATCGCCACTTTGCCCGATCTGCTCCGTGCCACATCGACCACCATAACGGCATGGCCGTACTTGCGTCCTGCACGTGCTGGGTAGACGAGCACATCGCCTGGCATCACATCTTGTATAGCACGGGGGGTGGTCTCTTGATAGAGCGAGAAGGTACTGCAAGCACCATAGACGCTTCGCATATAACGCTCGAAGGCGCTACGAGACGCTCCGCCAGAGTAGTGCATCGTCTTGCCATGGACATTGCGAAAGTTGATCTCTCGGTAGCGTCCCTTCTGCCAAAGGTACTCAGCCCGCAGACGCATAGTCACATCGGCACACTGCTCATCGTTGCTGAGGATATCCTGGTCGATCACCGCAGTAGAGAGAAACTGCAAGCGCGCATCGCCCCCCGTGTATAGCTGCACCCTAGCACCCCGAGGCTTCAAGGGTAGGGCGCGTAGATAAGCCGTGTAGCTCCCTGCGGGAGCCTCCACACGGCTGTAGCCTACAGGTGTAGCTATGTCGCCAATAGTCTGAGCACCCCACGGATTGCTCGTGCGCATAGAGCGCCATAGCCATACTCCGCACAGGAGCATCACCAGAGCAATAGCTCCGATGACCAGTAGCACCGTCTTCTTTCGTCTAGTCATAGGGAAGGGCTTCTAATCGTTTTATTCAGACTTTCGCTTATGGGAGGGTTTTGGGTCGGTGCGTTGCGTGGCGCGGTGTATTTGGTAGGCGTTGAGGAGGTTTTGCCAGATTGAGTAGGCGGCCATAGCGACGGAGGAGAGCGGGTTGAGGTAGCTCTGCGCTAGCCAGATGGCGATGGTTGAGTTTTTCTGTCCTAAGCTCTGCCCGAGGGTGATGCTCTCGCCGAGGACTCGCTTGCTGAGCCACTTGCCGAGGGCAAACTGAACGATGCAGGCGATTAGCCCCATAACGCCTAGCAGGATCATCGTCGGGATCATCTCTCGTGGCTCCTGTGCGATGAAGTGCACCGTATTGGCCATGATGAGTGAGAGACAGAGGAGCCAGACCCAGAAGCTGGCTGAGGGGATCTTCGTGAGTACCCGATAGACGGGCTTGACGCCGTAGCGGACCGCCCAAGCGAGGAGTAGGGGCAGCGTGATGACAGGTAGCACACGGTAGAAGATCTGCACAAAGGTAGCTCCGTAGTCCATCGCACCACTGCCGAAGAAGCCTAGCAGGAGCGGAGCTAAGGCGATGACCCCCACACTGGTGAGTAGGACGTAGGTGGTGCCTAGAGCTACATTGCCCCCAAGGAAGCCGATGACCACGGGCGATGCGGAGGCTGCGGGGCAGAAGAAGCAGATCATAAGTCCCTCGGCGAGAAGCTTGCTCTCGGAGATGCCCGAGTAGCGCACCAGTAGGTAGCCACCTACGGCTAGCACGATCTGTATGAGCTGTAGGTAAAAGTGGATCGGTCGTATGCGCAGATCTCTAGGGGTGAGCTTGAGAAAGCTAAAGAAGAGCATCAGCATCAGCATATAGGGGATGGCGGGACTCAGCGTGGAGAGCGGGCGATAGCCCACGATGCCGATCAGTATGGAGAGGGGGAGACCGTAGTCTTTCAGTCGGCGCATGAAGCGTCCTCGTAGGTCTGCTATATTGTAGTGTCTTGTCATAGGGGAGTGGTATGATTGGCTAAGACCGCCTGGGCATTGCGGAGGAGGTCTTCGTAGGCGCATCGTCGCATCGAGGAGCCTATCGTTAAGGTTTCGTAGAGCTGTGGAGTAAAGCTGGCCAGCTGTTCATAAGTTAGCTGGGCAATGGCGGGGCGGATCATAAAGTCTGGTTCATCGTGTGGCGCGCAGTGCGCATTGTGCGGACAAACTGTCTGGCAGACGTCACAGCCGAATAGTCGATTGCCTAGACGCTCAGAGACGCCCGCAGGCCATACACCTCGATGCTCGATCGTTAGGTAGCTTAGACAGCGATCAGCGAGGAAAGTGCCGTCCGCCTGCAAAGCTCCTCCAGGACAACTGTCGATACATCTCTGACAGTGACCACAGTAGCTACGATCTATCGCAGCACCATACTCTAGTGGTAGGGATACGACGAGGAAGCCATAGATAAAGAATGTGCCTAGACGAGGTATGATCATCATCTTCGAGCGTCCCTGATAGGCTAGTCCGCTCTGCATAATCCAGTAACGCTCCAAGAGCGGAGCCGTATCGCAGCAGACACGTCCCGTGGCGCTTTGGTCAACTTCAGACTGGATGAATGCGAGGAGACGCTCGAGTTTTTTGCGCACCACCTTGTGGTAGTCACGTCCGTAGGCGTAGTAAGCTACTTGGGGTGCCTCTTGCGGTTGCTTGACTGGTGGGTAATAACTCTGCGCCACGACGATGATCGACTTAGCTTCGGGGAGTAATTTGCGTGGATCCGACCGCACATCATCGTAACGCTGCAGGTAGTCTAGACCAGCGTAAGCGTCTCCCGTGATGGTCTGCTGATAAGCCTGCCACACCTCTTGTGGAACCGCTTCGGCCGGGGCTAAGCTTACGGCACTCAAGCGTAGCTCATCGTGTGCATAGCGTGCGATCAGCTCCGTAGGCGACAGCGACTGATGAATCATCTCCTTCCAGAGGCATGTAGTGCCTCGGCACCCGCTTCAAGACGCTGGAGGTGGCAGACGAGGAGCTTGCCCTCATCGTCTCGTAGGTGCATACCATTGCCCAAACAGTACTTCCAGCTCTTGCAGTCGGCACAGGGCCCAGTCTTAGCCCACGAGCGATCCCGATAACTCCCGAAGCGCTCCTCCCACACTTGCCACAGGTCGTCGTGATGTATGTTGCCCTGCTTGTGGTCAAAGCGAATACTCGGGCAGGCGCTGATAGAGCCGTCGCATAGGATAGAGGCTATGTTTACGCCAGCATGGCATTGGTAAAACTGCTGGCGCGTACGTCCCTCGAAAGCGCCTAGATAGCCCTCACAGCCATACTGCGCCTCGATCTCTCCCGCCTCATTTGTTTCGATGATAAACTGCATCATCTGGTAGTACTGACTGTCGGAGAGCTGGAGCTGCTTATTCTCCGCAGCACGCCCCACAGGGAAGATCGAGAAGAGTCGCCACCGCTTCACACCCGCATCGATCAGTTGCTGACGAAAGGCGGGGAGCGTGTCAAAGTTCATCGGATTGACACAGGTTACCACGTCCCAGACCAAGTCTTTGGCCTGCGTGAGTAGTTGGATCGCTCGCCAAGCTCGCTCGTAGCTGAGCGGATGTCCTCGCAGAGCGTTGTGCGCCTCGGCAAAGCCATCTAGACTCACCGTCGCTGTGTGTAGTCCGGCACGGCGCAAGCTCTCTAGGCGCTGCGCGTCGAGTAGCATCCCATTGGTCACGATGCCCCAAGGGTAGCCACGACGGTAGAGGGCTAGCCCCGCCTCCTCGATATCTTGTCGTACGAGTGCTTCGCCACCCGTGAAGATGACCAGTAGTTTGTTGGGATCAACGTGAGGAGTCAGCCCATCAATGATCTGTATGAAGTCAGCGACAGACAGTTCGTCGACACCACTCTCCACACGGCAGTCGCTACCGCAGTGGGCGCAGTGCAAGTTGCAGCGTAGCGTACACTCCCAGAAGAGCGTCGTCATCGGGTGCCGACGCACATTCTCCGCCTGCAAGATACGATGCAGGTCGAGGGCGATGCGCTGCTTGAAGGCAGGACGTAGGAGCGTCTGCCCGACGGACTTCTGCTTGCTTAGTTTCATTGATGGGATTACAAGGTCTGACTTACTCCTGCTCCTCGGGCTCTACTATCTGCTTAGGCTCGAACATAGTGGTGGGCGTGCCATACATCACCATGCCCATACCGTCTGGTCTAGGTCTAGGCTTGACGAGCGTAGTCGTGTCAGGCTGCTCTGCCTTGTCGCCTTCGCTCGTCCTTTGCGTCGTGCGCGTCTTACAGCTGGAGAAGCCTAAGCAGCCAATCAGTGCGAGTAGCGTACCAACGATGAGGTTGGAGAAGATATTTGAGAGTGTTCGCTTCATAATATAATAAGAGTGACAGGTCTGTGATTTGTCCCGACTACTTACGCTCCACTTGGATCTCTATCTCCTTCTTGACCTTGCCGTTGTTCCAGTTGCCAGAGCCTTTGCTGACGAAGTCGCTCTCCTTGATATCTATGGTGTCCCGCTGGTCTGCGATGATGCCATTCGTATCGCCATCGATGTCCTTAACCTCTAGGACTATTTGGTGATCCCTGCGGAAACCCGTGTAGCTACCCTCTAGCTCCGCTTTGCCCTGTGCATCGGTGAGCTCCTTTTTATCTCCACGGCCATTGAGTAGGTCTACCTGAAGACCCTCGACAGGCTTAGCGTCCTGGTCCGTGACGCGTACCTTGAACTCATAGTCGACTGTGGGCGTGCCGTACTCAGCCATACCGCCCCCTAGGGACTCCGTGCAGCTAGCGAATCCCAGCCAGCCAAGTAGGAGGGAAGCTCCAGCGGATAGGAGCGAGCGGACGGATAGATAAACTCTTTTCATAGTGTGGTCACTTTGATACTACAGCAAATGTAGTACAAAAAAATGAGACTGCCACGACTTCACTTGCACAGCCAGCAGTTCCCTCCCTAAGAAGGGCTAGAATCAATGATGCCAGTGATCATAAAAAAAGGGCTGTCAGTACGACAGCCCCTTCTCATTAACCTTAAAATCTAACACCATGAAAAACACGATGCAAAGGTAAGACTTATTCTTCACATACGCAACACTCTATCGTAATCGAGATGAAACAATTTGAGACTGTTGCATAAAGGCGAATCGCTGTGTTGCTTTCGGGATTCGGCTTCGGTCACATACGGAGGTATGCTCCCTTCAGATTTGTCATATCGGTCTGTGTAGAGCTTGTCCAGTAGTAAAGTAAGAGCGAGCAACTCAGAGGGTTAAATCTCTAGAGTTACTCGCTCTCGTAGTTAGTATGCTAGCTACTTACAGAGCTGTGTCGCACATGCGATAGGCCTCCGTATAGCTGCTAGGGTTATTTACTTAGCGCCCTCAGCGTGACGTATGACCACCTCGATGTGGTTGTCCTGCTTGAGGAGCTCCTGAGCGATCTTCTGTACGTCTGCGGGGGTGATAGCGTTGAGCGTCTTCTCGTAGTCAGTCTGGAAGTCACGACCATCGAAGAAGAAGTCGATCATATGGCTGAGCCAGTAGCCGTTTTGCTTGAGATTCTCAGCATAGTCCTTCTTCATGTTGAGGATAGTCTTGTTAAACATCTCCTGGTCGGGACCATTCTTAGCCACCTTGTCAAGCTCTGCATAGATGATCTTGTTGAGCTTGTCTACCTTCTCAGGATCTGTCTGGTAGAAGATCTGGAAGATTGTCTCGCCCTCAGGATTGTCGCTGATAGAGCCACTAGAGCTGACTCCATAGGTACCACCCTCGTCCTCACGAACGGTAGCCGTGTAGACCTGATCCATAACGCCTCCGAGTACCTCCATAGTTATCTCGTTGTGGAGTGTATAGGGTAGCTTGCCTGTGTAAGCTGCTAGAACCATAGCCATAGGAGTAGCTAGCTCCTTCTTGAAGTCAATGTTCATAGAAGAGGTACGTACTACAGGTACTAGCTCCTTGCACATGTCGTGCTTGCGACCCTTGGTAGGTACAGAAGCTACGTACTTCTCTAGGTAAGGGATCAGCTGCTCGGGCGTTACATTACCGATGAAGTATAGCTGTAGGTCACCGAGGTCAGCGATGCGCTCCTTCCAGATCTGCATCACACGGTCGTAGTCGACACCCTCGATCTCAGCCACAGAAGCGCGCTGCATCTGAGGATTGTTATCGTATAGCGCATAGATGAGCGAGTCCTGGAATGAAACCATAGGATTAGACTCCATATTCTTGATCTGCTCGATCGTATTGGTGCGCCAGTTGGCAAAAGCGTCAGCATCCTGTCTAGGCTGCGTCATGCGGAGGTAGAGTAGCTGGAAGAAGGTCTCCATATCCTCAAGCGTAGAGATACCACTAAAGTAAGTTCTCGTGCCACCCATAGAGCCAGAAGCAGAGACGCTGCGACCTGTGAGTGCCTTGGTGAGGGTAGGATTGTCAAACTTGCCTACACCGCCTAGTGCGACGACGCTGCTGAGGTTCTTGATGTTGGGCAGATCCTTAGCGTTCTTGAGATAAGCGTTTGTACCACCAGGAGCGACAGCTGTGAGTGAGAGCTGATTCTTCTTGTAGTCGGTCGTCTTGAGATAGACAACCATACCGTTGCTCAGGGTGAGGCGAGTCGTGCCAAACTGTAGGTTGTCCTCACGCTTGGTGACCTTGCCAGCCTTGGGAGCCTTCTCCATCAGCTTCATATCAGAGACAGCGTCCTTGATAGGCTCTACGGGGATCTTGCGATACTCGTTGACCTTAGCCACTAGCTCAGCCTCGGTAGGTAGTACGAGACCCTCCTTGTCGGGAGCCGTGAGCATAAGTACCATATTCTTGTCACCGATGATAGACTGTACCATCTGGTTGACTACCTCTAGGGGTATGTTTGCAGCTACCTGCTCCATCATAGCCTTCTCCATCTCGATGCCAGGGATGTATCCACCTGTGGTGAAGTAGTCCTTGTACTCGTTAGCGTAGGCGCTATTCTTACGAGTCTCACGCTCGTTGTAGCTGTTTTCAAAAACCTTGAGGAGACCTGTGCGTGCGCGCTCATACTCGCCCTGTGTGAAGCCATACTGACGTATGCGCTCTATCTCAGCCGTAAGCGCCTTGAGGGCAATGTCTAGCTCGCCTTCACGTACCGAAGCGTTAAATGAAAGCGCATCTTTGGTCTGAGCAAGGAAGTAGTTGCTGATGTATCCACTAGCACTGATGAAAGCAGGGTTGGGCTTGTGCATAAGGTCTGTAAAGCGCTCATCGAGGATGCGGTTTGTCACACCATATAGGTAGTTCTTCATGACGCCAGCGATGGTGCGAGTCATCTCGACAGGCATAGCGTCTGTCTTGAACATAACCATAATGCCGGTGCTGGTAGCCTCCTTGTCCTTTTCGATAGCTACGAGAGGCTCATCATTGTCCTCAACGGGGAAGTAGACACGCTCCGCAGCATTGACTGGTGCGGGGATGTCGGCAAACATCTCCTTGATCTTCTTCTCCACATAGTCTACATCGACATCACCGACCACGATGATAGCCTGTAGGTCGGGGCGGTACCACTTGTGGTAGTAGTCACGTAGCTCGTTGTACTTAAAGCCGTTGACCACGCTCATCAGACCGATAGGCAAGCGGTGCCCGTAGCGGTTGTTGGGGTAGATCTTGGGGAGCGCCGTATTGAGCATACGCATCTGCGCATTGTCACGAGAGCGCCACTCCTCAGTGATGACACCACGCTCCTTGTCTATCTCCTCATCAGCTAGTGTGACGAAGCCACTCCAGTCGTGTAGGATCAGTAGGCAACTATCGATAAAGCCTTGACGCTCTGTAGGAGCCTCCATAAGGGTGTAGACCGTCTCATCGATGCCGGTGTAGGCGTTGAGGTTGTAACCGAAGCGCATACCATTTGACTCGAGGTAGCTGATGAGCGTCTTGTCGGGGAAGTTCTTCGTCCCGTTGAAGCACATATGCTCTAGGAAGTGAGCCAGACCACGCTGATTCTCCTCCTCGAGGATTGATCCGACACGCTGTGCGATGTAAAACTCAGCACGATCCTTCGGCTGCTCATTGTGACGGATGAAGTAGGTCAGCCCGTTCTCGAGTTGGCCTGTACGGACTTGTGGGTCTATGGGTAGTGGTTGACTCAAGTCCTGAGCAAAGGCTACACGAGGTAGCATCAGGGTCAGGAGGACCACAGTCATAGACAGCATTCGCTTTAGATTCATATCTAGTTGTCTAAAAGTTATTGATGTATATCTAGTTGTCAGTTCAAAAAAGCGTAGGTGTAGTGCTTAGAGAGACTCACCCTTGCTATATAGACGAGTGTGAACCCATATATGTTGCAAGAGGTCTTCATTTTGAATCGAGTACATATACCCAAATGCAAAGATACTCACTTTTTGCAAATAGAGCAGAGAGAGTTGCAATTAATCCGACTGCGTCTAATTACCGATCCTCACGTGGATATTCGCAAATAGCCACGTGGGGAAGAAACATTCTCCACGTGGGGACGAAATAAAACTTCGGAGGAATCAAATGAAACTTCGGAGGAAATGTTTCTCGCCTACGTGGAGAATAAAAAATATCCACGTGGGGATTGGACATTTCCCACGTGGAAAAGAGATTAGCTGTTGACCGTTGGCTGTTGGTCGTTAGCTGTTAGCGATGCTATCGCTAAGTAGTCATCGCATAAGGAAGTGACTAGAAGCGGTAGCCCACAGAGATAGCGGGGTAAACGTATGCCTCATCGGCGGCATCGCCCTTCACTAGGTTGCGACCGACACGCAGACTGATCTCGCCACTCCAATTGCTACGAGAGACTAGCTTCCAGCCACCACCGAGACCGATGCCCCAAGAGGCGCCTTGCTTCGTCTCGGTCGTTGGCTCTTCGTAATATCCTTTGTAGCTGTTTCGAGTATACCGATGATAGTTGATCGCTGTATTCGCCTCGATGAAGAAGCCCGAGTTAAGTCTAGTGGCTGCGAGCTTCTTACCGCCAAAGTACCAACGGGCGTAGGGCATCACACCAAAGGTGGGAAAGAGCGTAGCCTCATAGTCTCCCGTATGGGCAAAGCTAGCGCTGACCGTAGCACCGAAGCCGAGGTCTTTGACTTTTGCTGTGGAGCGCTCGTACTCCAGAGACACAGCCTTGAAGGCAACGGGTGCTAGGAGGTTGAGGCGCACTTCGTTGAACGTCTGTGGTAGTGGAGCCTCGGGCTCTCCCTGCACGACGACTACCTGTGCTGACAGACCGTATCCAGCAGCGATGATGAGGACGCAGAGCGCGAGTGCTTTTCTGAGTAAGTTGTTCATAAGGGTACTCATATTTGATAGGTTATACTTGCTTGTGAAGTCAAAGGTAGTGAATAGTTTTCAAATCGTTGTAGATTCGTCTAGCGCGTTCATAACCAGCAGGAGGATTACAGGATGTTGACCCCTCTCTTTTGTAGCTCCTTGTACTTTGGATTGTTTTTCACGACTCGTGTGTTTTCATTCACGCAAGGATAGGGATAACCACACTCCGTAGAGATCTCCCTGAAGTAGCGTGCTAGCTCTACCTTCCCATACGCTATGAGCGTGCGAAGCAGGAGATAGAAGTTGCTATCGTCTAAGTCATCAAACTCTTTATAACGGTTGATATGATCAGTTAGGATTTGCATCGCTTGTTTCTTATTACCCAAACCTACGAGAGCAAAGACGCGCGTGCGGGGATTATCACTCAGGGTGTTTTCCAGTACGATCTTGTAGTCCGCTTTGGCCTGCTCGCTCTTACCTTGAGCAGCATAGATGTCTCCACGGAGGAGGTAGGTTGAGGGGTTGGGATGGGAGTCTTTAGCCATAGCTCGCTCTACATCAGCGAGTGCTCCAGAGAGGTCTTTGATCTCAAACTTGTAGTAAGCACGCTTGTAGTAAGCCTCAGTGTCGTTCTTGTCGCTATTGGGATGTGCGAAGTAGTTATTGAGCTCTGTGATGGCAGCTCTTGTATCCCCAAAAGCGTGGAGTATCATCGCCTTGTTGTAGTGATAGCCTGCGAAGGAAGGGTCTATCTTGATAGCCATATTCAGGTACATTAGAGCGGAGTCTAGGTCTCCCAGCTCTACATAGTTTCTTGGCATCCGGCCAATAAGGGATAAGTAGGAAGAAGTATCTTGTTGGGGTACCTTCTTTAGAGCATCCTGAAGGCAGTGGATAGCTTTTTCTGGAAAAGCCTGGCATGGCCCAGTGTATAGGGTCTCAAGGAGGAGTGTCCACTTGACGTCTTTAGGGTGCTTGCGTATCTCTTTTTGTAGCTTGGATGCCAATCTTTCGTCATCAGAGTCAGACCGACTCAACAAAAAACATAGATGCTTATAGAGCGTATGATCCTCATCGTCTCCATATCGACTTAACCCCTCTATAGCAAGGTCCTTCGCCTCATCCCAGGAACCACTCATACGAAAATACTCAGAGGCTCGGTAATATGCTTTAGGAGCAGTGGGCGCAAGGGTTAAGATGCTAGCCCAAATTGGAGAAACGTTGTCGTGCCCCAGTTCTCCCAAGGCTTCGTAGCCACGATAATCATTAGGAGCTACACATACCATCTGCAGGAAGTCCACCTGAGCGAGTTCTTGTTGATCCATTGATAAGTAGAGATTAGCTCGCTGCTCATAGAGGTCTAGGTTGTTGGGATCCTTCTGGATAGCCTTGTCTAATGCCGTCAGCTCTTTCGTCTTCTGCTCTACTGGAAGGTAGGCTGCTCTCCACATAGCATAGGCTTCGTTGCCACGCTTGGGGTGCTTGTGCATAAATATGACACTCTTCATGATAGCCTGGTAGAGCTCGTTTATATCTTCTAGCTCATAGTTTGGATTGCTATAGAAGAGGGTGAGCTTGACCCAGGCTACGGGATCCTCGGGGTGAGCCTTAAGCTCCTTGTTGATGTAGGTAAGAGAGTCTTTGGGATGAGTCCTCTCAGCAGCTTTTACCTCCACTTCTTGATTCGCTTGGGGCGTGAGTAGCTCTTTGCCTTGACTGCTCATGCTGATCATCACTAGACCTAGTAAGACCAATAGACGGACTCCTAATCGCTTCATAGATTTGCTCGATTGCTGTTGATGCTACAAATATAGTTAATTTATGGGAGTGGACACACAGGCTTCTTTTATTATCCTGTTGTATCTTTGTATCGTAATGACTAACTCTAAGATACTATGAAACAACAAGACACCACTACGGCAAAGCAAGGAGCTACTAAGAGCTACTCCTGGCTGATCTATCTGATCGCATGGCTCGTTATCGTGCTAATCCAGTCGGTATTGGTCGGGCAGAGCGTCACGACGGCGGCAAACTTTTGGGAGGCTCCCTCCTACTACCTCTCTACGTGGCTGCTCGACATCTTTCTGATCCTAATCTTCTACCTCAACTACTACTATGTAGCTGGGCATATGATGCGTCGTCGGCACTTCGGTGGCTATGTCGCTTTTGTGCTGATCGTGGCGGTGGTCGCACTCTTTATGCCGATCCTCTGCAAGGCACTCTTCGGGTGGCGTACACCTACGCATGATCTGCCTTTTGTCACTGTCTCCTGGTCGGGTGCCATCGGGGCGGTCACGGTCATCACGATCGGACTGGCGGTGCGTGCCCTCCTAGAGTGGCTCAAGCTCAATAAGCTCACGGCTGGGCAGCGTGAGGAGCTGATTAAGCTACGCAACGAGGTGACCTCGCTCAAGATGCAAGCGAAGAGCGACACGGTCAAGCCAACTACTGTGGCAGCGGCGACAACGGCTGAACTGCCTACACCAACAGAGCCTGCGACACAGGAGGCAAAGCCTATAGCTCCTGCTCAGCCCAACTAAGCTGACAGGACGCGAATGATCGTGAGCCCATCACGAAGCGGTAGGAGGAGCTGCTCCACGCCACTATCCTGAGCGACTAGCTCGTTGAAGTGTTGGATCCCTTCGAGCTGGAGATCGTGGTGGGTCGTTGGGGCGGTTACCTTTCCGCCCCAGAGGGTGTTGTCTGCCAAGATGATTGCCTTAGGGTGTAAGTGTTTGCGCAGTAGCTGGTAGTAGTCGGGGTACTGACGTTTGTTGGCATCAATGTAGACGAGATCGTAGTCGTGCTGCTCCAATAGTGTAGGCATCAGCTCGAGCGCCTGACCGTGGTGTATGTGAATGCGCTCGGCACAGCCACTACGTGCTACAAAAGGGGTGAGGAAGTGGATCATCTCGGCATCGCACTCGATGGAGTCGACTTCGCCCGCCACAGGCTCGAGCGCCATCGCCATCGCTATCGTTGAGTAGCCACTATAAGCTCCTAGCTCCAGTACACGCTTAGCGCCACTGAGCTTAATGAGCATCGAGAGTAGCCCCGCCTGTGTAGCACCACACACCATTCTCGGCTGTAAGAGTCGTACATAGGCGGTGCGGAGCAGTTCGTCTAGTAGGGGGTGCCCGAAGGAGCTATGCTGCTGCGCATAAAGCTCTAGCTCTGCGTCCATACTCTATACAATATAAGGTGTCAACGGATTAGCTGAATGGCAGCCCGTACGGCTAAGTCGTAACTGGCCACGCCAAAGCCGGCGATGCTACCACGGCAGTAGGGTGCTATGAGCGAGGTGTGGCGGTAAGACTCACGAGCTAGAGGCTGGGAGATGTGCACCTCGATGACTGGTAGTGCGATGGCGCGTATCGCATCTGCTAGAGCTACGGAGGTGTGCGTGTAGCCCCCCGCATTGAGTATGACCGCTTGGTAGCCTTGCTCCTGAGCCATGTAGAGGTACTCAATAAGTGCGCCCTCGTAGTGCGAGTAACGGATGGCAACTGTCGCCTCGGTGGTCTCACGAGCGAGTTGCTCCAAGTAGGGGACTAACGGCGTCGATCCGTAGATCTCGGCTTCGCGCTGACCCACGTTGACCAAGTTAGGGCCATTGAGTATGAGTATGGCTGGTTGCCCCGTGGTCGGGGTAGGGAGAGGTTCGATCAAACTATTTGTAGACATAGTGAACTTGTCGGTTTAGATGCAAATGGCTAACTTCGTAGCGCAAAGATAGTAAGAAACTCCCTTGCAATGAGTCTAGAACCAAGACAGCAACTGATACAGCGCTACAAAACTTACTTGAGGCTGGAGCAGCACCTCTCGGACAATAGCATCGACTCCTACCTCTACGACGTGGACAAGCTCTACACTTACATAGACGATATGGGGCTGAGTCTGCGGGAGGTAACGCTGCAACATCTCAACAACTTTGCGGCGCATCTACTGGACCTAGGTATCTCGATGCGCTCGCTGGCTCGTGTGCTGAGTGGTGTCAAGAGTTTCTTTCGCTTTCTAACGCTAGAGGAGGAGATAGAGCGTGACCCGACAGATATGCTGCAGACTCCACCGATACATAAGAAGCTCCCCGAGGTGCTTACGCTGGCAGAGATAGACAGCCTCCTCGCAGCTATCGACGAGGATCGTATCGAGGCCTCACGAGACACGGCGATTATAGAGGTCCTCTACAGCTGCGGGCTACGCGTGTCGGAGCTGTGTGGGCTGACCTATTCCGATGTTTTCCTCGATGAAGGCTATCTGCACGTCTGGGGCAAGGGACGCAAGGAGCGACTGGTGCCGATGAGTCCCAAGGCGGTCTCTGACGTGCAACGCTATCTCAATGATCCCTGTCGCTATAATGCAAAGCCGGAGTATGATCAGTATATCTTTATCTCACGTCGTGGTCAACCGATCTCTCGCATCACGGTCTTCTGTCTGATCCGTACGCTCGCTGAGTTGGCTGGCATACAGAAGGAGATTAGTCCGCACACGCTGCGACACAGCTTTGCCACGCACCTACTCGAGGGTGGTGCCGACCTGCACGCTATCCAGCTGATGATGGGGCATGAGAGCATAGCGACGACCGAGGTCTACACGCACGTGGACCGCTCCGCACTTCGTGCTGACATCCTGCGCTACCACCCCCGCAATCAGCAGCACCCTACACCGCACGATGCGGAGTGACCCTACAAATCTTTAAAAGCAAAAGCAGGAGACAGCCCGTGAGCCGTCTCCTGCTTTTATTATAGTGCTTCGCTAAGACTTAGAAGCGATAGGTAGCACCGAGTGTAAGGTAGGTTAGGCCATAACCAAACTCACCCATGATAGCCCAGCGGTCGGAGAGATAGTAGCGTGTTCCGAAGTGTGCGCCCCAACCGAAGCCAGCTGACGTATCCTTGTCCTTGATAGCGCCATTAGCCACCTTAGCATTGTAGTTCCAGCTGAGGATGTCTAGTCCGAGCATCAAGCTGAAGTAGGTGTCGAGCTTGTCTACAAACTGATAGTGCAGAGAGCCACGAGGCCCGATGAGTGTCTGGCTCCATACAGAGCCACTGTAACCCTTGTAGCGATAGACCTCAGCACCTAGGTAACCACCTACGCCGATAGATCCGTTGCCGTCAAAGAGGCCACTGACTACACTGTGGTCAATTCCTAGAGAGACTGGAGGTAGGAGGACACTATAGGTGTCGTTGAAGAGGGTTCCTCCGATACCGAGTCCGAGGTTGGCAGTCGTTGTCCCTTTGCTAAAGGTGGACTGAGCCTGCGCTGCAAAGCCAAGCGTAAGCATGGCGATGATGAGTAGTGCGATTCTTTTCATAGTTAATTGTGTTTATAAAGTGAGTGATTGGATTGATTATGCTTTGTTGGCGCGCTTGCGGTCTAGCTCGTTGAGGAGTATCTTGCGCAGGCGCATAGACTTGGGCGTGACCTCCACATACTCGTCTGCCTTGATATACTCTAGCGCATCCTCTAGGCTGAAGATGACGGGAGGTGCGAGAGCTACCTTGTCGTCACTACCGGCAGCACGCATGTTGGTGAGCTTCTTGCTCTTGCAGACGTTGACCGTCAGGTCGTTGTCCTTCGTATGCTCACCGATTACCTGCCCTGCGTAGACCTCCTCTTGGGGGGCGATGAAGAAGCGTCCACGGCTCTGGAGATTGTTGAGCGCATAGGCAAAGGCGGTACCGCTCTCACCCGCAATGATGCTACCATTGTTGCGTCGCTCGATGTCTCCACGCCAAGGACCAAACTCGAGGAAGCGGTGTGCCATAACAGCCTCACCCGCCGAAGCGGTCAAGACGCTGTTGTTGAGTCCGATGATGCCTCGCGATGGAATGTTGAAGACTAGGTGCGTACGTCCATTCTTGCTCTCCATAGCGGTCATCTCACCCTTGCGCTGTATGACCATATCAATGATACGGCTACTGGTCTCGTCGGGGAGGTTGATGGTCAGCTCTTCGATAGGCTCGCACTCTACGCCATCGATCTCCTTGATGATTACTTGGGGCTGTCCCACCTGTAGCTCGTACCCCTCACGGCGCATCGTCTCGATCAGCACGGAGAGGTGCAGCACGCCACGGCCGAAGACGTTCCACGAGTCTGCTTGGTCAGTCGTCTCGACACGCAGAGCGAGGTTCTTGTCTAGCTCACGCATCAGACGCTCGTGGATATGGCGGGAGGTGACAAACTTACCCTCACGACCATAGAAGGGGGAATTATTGATCGTAAAGAGCATCGACATCGTTGGCTCATCGACCGAGATCGTGTCTAGCGCCTCCGCATGCTCAGGATCAGCGATCGTGTCGCCAATGTCAAAGTGGTCAAAGCCCACGATGGCGCAAATGTCGCCACTAGAGACGGAGTCCGCTTTTGCCTTGCCGATACCTTCGAAAGTGTAGAGCTCCTTGACCTTCTCGCGATGCGGCTCGCGATCCTTGTGGCAGAGGAGTACGGTGTCGCCATTGTGTATGGTGCCACGATGCACACGTCCCACAGCGATACGCCCCACGTAGGAGCTGTAGTCTAGTGAGGTGATGAGCATCTGCAGAGGACCATCCAGCTGTTGCGGAGCGGGGATCTCGGAGATGATCGCATCGAGTAGGGGGGTGATGTCTTCTGTCGGCTTCTCCACGTCACGGCTCATCCAGCCCTGCTTGGCGCTACCGAAGAGGGTGACGAAGTCAAGCTGATCATCGGTAGCCTCTAGCGAAGCCATTAGGTCGAAGACCATATCCTGCACCTCCATAGGACGGCAGTTGGGCTTGTCCACCTTATTGATGACGACGATCGGCTTGAGTCCTATGGCGAGGGCTTTCTGCAGTACGAAGCGGGTCTGAGGCATCGGTCCCTCGAAGGCGTCGACTAGTAGTAGACAGCCGTCGGCCATGTTGAGTACGCGCTCCACCTCACCGCCGAAGTCGGCGTGTCCTGGGGTGTCGATGACGTTGATCTTGACCCCTTTGTATGTTATGCTGACATTCTTCGAAACGATCGTGATACCTCGCTCTCGCTCTAGGTCGTTATTGTCTAGAAAGGTGTCAACCTCTGCAGCCTTGTCCTCTCGAAAGAGCTTAGCTGCGAGTAGCATTTTGTCGACGATGGTTGTCTTACCGTGGTCAACGTGGGCGATGATAGCGATATTTCGTATTTCCTGCATTTGTGTGTGGAGTCGTATCCTTATTAGTTGGTGCAAAGGTACGAAAAACGGCGTTAGCATCGTGAGCGTGCCACACAGACCTTGGGGTCTCTAGAGTGGCTCATCCTTCTTGTGAGGTGCTGAGGGGAGATATAGGTTGACCTATTTTAGTCGCACGGATCTGCAGCACGATATCTACGTGGGAAACGTCCAATATCCACGTAGCGTTTTTTTATTCTCCACGTAGGCGAGAAACATTTCCTCCGAAGTTTCATTTGATTCTTCCGAAGTTTTATTTCGTGCCTACGTGGAGAATATTCATTTTCCACGTGGAGATCTGCGATTTCCTACGTAGGAACCGAAAGTTCCTCCCTTGGAACAGCTTTTGGAACTCGTATGTACTACGAAAACAGTACAATACTATTGGTATTCATCACGTGCTGAAATGATAAAAGTCCCTAGCGCTAGAGATAGCACTAGGGACTTTGTCGTAATATAGATTGGGGTGTTACCCTTGTATCGCAGCTCTGATGTCGATCATCTGGAGCGCAGCGATGGCGCACTCGGAGCCTTTGTTGCCTACGGCACCACCAGAGCGAGCACGAGCCTGCTCAATGTTCTCAACGGTGACGAGTCCGAAGATGACGGGAGCTTTGCCACGCAGGTTGAGCTCGGTAGCCCCCTCGGTGACGCTGTTGCAGATGAGGTCGTAGTGCGAGGTCTCGCCACGTATGACGCACCCGATGATGATGATTGCATCGTAGGGCTGGGTCGCCTCACTGAGTAGTGTCGCCGTATAGGTGAGCTCGAAAGCCCCCGGCACGGAGAAGGTCTCGATCTGCTGGTGCTCTAGTCCGCACTCTAGGAGTGTCGATACAGCTCCGTCGCGGAGCGCATGCGTGATCTCAGCGTTCCACTCCGAGTAGACTACCGCAATGCGATGTACGTCTGCTGTGCGTCTGTGCTGGAGCGTGTAGTGAGCCGGTGTCTGCTGGCTGTGGAGTTGTGAAGACATAGGTTTTAGACTTTAGATGTTAGAGATTAGAAGTTAGAGAGAGCGGAGGGATCTGAGCTATCGGAGTGAATCAGAGTTATCGGAAGTCTAATCTCTTGCTTCTAATCTCTAACCTCTAATTTCTAATCTCTAATTTCTAAGAATCTACTTCTTAAGCTGAGCCTCTACACGGACGATGGAGGACTCGATGCTCTCAGACTCAGGAGCTGTGTAGTACTTGTCCTGGATCTCTTTGTAAGCCTTGAGTGCCTTGTCGTACTGTCCTAGCTCCTCGTAGACATGCCCTGCCTTGATGAGACAGCTGGGCGAGATGACGGGGTTGTCGGCAGCCTTGGCAGCGTCCATAAAGTACTTAGCAGCCTTGTCGTACTGCCCTAGCTCTACGTAGCAGTCTCCGATGAGACGGGTGATAGAGGGAGCGACCATCTTCTCCTTAGCCTTAAACTCTTTGAGCTCGCGGATAGCCTCCTCGTACTTGCCCTCGTCGTAGTAGATGATACCAGCGTAGGCGTGAGCCAGCTTGCCAGCATCGGTGCTGCTATACTTGTCAGCGATCTCTAGGAGACCCATAGCTCCAGCTGCGGGAGCGTTGAGCGCTGCACTATCAGCACCTGCCATAAACTGCTCCTCGGCAACGTATAGCTGTGCTGCTGCCTTGTCGCCACGAGGCTTGACCACCTTGTCTATATAGAGCCAGATGGCCACACCTAGCACGATGACGCCCAGCACGCACCATATGATGGTCTTGCTGTACTTCTCAATGAACTGCTCGCTACGAGACACGATCTCCTCAGAGTGGTGAGAGCCTTGTGACCCAGATTCTTTCAATGCCATACTATATCAATTCGTTTTATGTAGTTATCTATTCTATGTGAAATGAACTATTGCCTGCAAAGTTAGCAGTTTCGGAGGAATAAATCACCTTTTTGCGCTTTTGACCTTAACAAAAGGGTCAATCGATGTAGCGACGAGTGATCTCTCCGTAGCTGTCTATGCGCCTGTCACGCAGGTAAGGCCACCAGCGTCGGACTAGCTCGGTGCGCTCTAGATCAAGCTCTATGACAGCGCCCGCCTCCTCCGTCTGACTCAGATCACAGAGCATCTCACCCTGCTGACCCGTGACGAAGCTATGACCCCAAAACTGTATTCCCTCGGTGACGCCTGAGGGGTCGGGCTCGTAGCCGACACGGTTCACCGCTATGACGGGGAGGTTGTTGGCGACGGCATGACCACGCTGCACCAGTTGCCACGCATCGACTTGTCGCTGCTGCTCATCGGGTGTGTCGTAAGCAGCGGTGCCGATAGCGGTCGGGTAGATGAGTAGCTCGGCACCCTTGAGTGCCATAAGCCGTGCAGCCTCGGGGTACCACTGATCCCAGCAGATGAGGATGCCGAGGCGACCCACGGAGGTGTCGATCGGCTCGAAGCCTAGGTCACCTGGAGTGAAGTAAAACTTCTCGTAGTAGGCAGGGTCGTCCGGTATGTGCATCTTGCGGTAGCGACCCGCTATGGAGCCGTCACGCTCTAGCACTACGGCGGTGTTGTGGTAGAGGCCTGTGGCGCGCTTCTCAAAGAGTGAGAGGACGATCACCACGCCCAGTTCACGCGCTAAGGCTCCGAAGCTTTCGGTCGAGGGGCCGGGTATCGTCTCCGCTTGGTCAAAGAGAGCGACGTCTTCGGTTTGGCAGAAGTACAGTCCGTTGTGTAGCTCCTGCAGGACGATCAGCTCGGCACCCTCGTGGGCTAGCTGGTGAATACGCTCTTGGAGGCGATGGACATTGTCTGCATGGTCAGCACCATTGTGCTGCTGTATGATACCTACTTTCATCTTGTTATGGTGTCTAGAAGTGAAGGGTTGAGGAAGCCTTGCGGTATCTGCATAGAGATGCAGTGCAGGCTGCCGTGCTGCTCGAGCAGTATGGAGCAGTCGATCGGTACGATCTCGAGGTGAGGCAGTGCGTGCTGGAGTATGCGCTGAGCCTCGCTGTCGGTGCTGCGCCCGTAGATGGGGAGCAGGAGCGCCCCGTTGACGAGGAGGAAGTTCGCATAGGTGGCTGGTATGAAGCAGTCCGCCTCATAGCGTGAGGGGTAGTCTCCCACGTCGGGCAGAGCGATCAGTCGCAAGTTGGGACGCTGACGAGCCAGCTCCTGTAGCTGACGCTCTAGCTGTGTCAAAGCGGCGAAGCTCTGCGCCGTGGGGTCGCTCGGAGAGACATATATAATAGTGTCAGGGTCAACGAAGCGTGCGATCGTGTCTATATGCCCATCGGTGTCATCACCTGGCAGCGGAGCCACTTCGAGCGAGCAGTAGTCGGTCAGTCCGAGACGCGCTAGCAACTCCTTATATATATAGGGTGCTTCGTAGAGATGTGCGTTACGGTGCGGGTCTTCTATGCAGGACTTGGTAGTTAGGAGAAAGCCCTCGCCATTGCACTCCAAGGCTCCCCCCTCGAAGGTCAGGTCCAAAGCGTCTAAGTATACGACCTCTGACGCAAAAAGCTTGCCAGAGACAAGATGACGCACCACTTGATTGTCAAGCGTCGCGCCAAACTTACCGCCCCAAGCGTTGAAAGTAAAGTCTACGATGCCACGTGCGCCATTTGAACTCTGGAGAGCCAGAGGACCGTAGTCACGGCACCACGTATCGTTGGTCGGGCAGGGCACGAGTAGGCAGTGCGAGCGTAGCTCTGATGGTAGAGTGGCGTACTCGTCTAGATCTTCCGGCACGAGTAGCACGACTGGCTCGAAGCGTGTCACCTGTGCGATGATGTCGCAGTAGGTGCGCTGTACCTCGTGTAGGATCGGTGCCCAGTCGCTCTGGCTGTGTGGCCAAGCGAGGAGGATCGCATCTTGTGGCACCCACTCGGGGAGCATCTGCATAGTCTCTTGAGTCATAACTCTCTCACAGCATTAGTGTGTCACGATCTGAAGGTCTTGTCGCTGGGCCGCAGCCATACTACCCAATATACCGAGACCATCGTGGATGTTGTTGTAGATGAGGATAGGCTCCGAGAGACCCGTCTCACTCATACTGTTGTATCTGTCTGAGGTAACCGTCTGCCAGTAGTGATAGAGGTCGCCCGTGATCGCATAAACGGTGACACGCAGAGCGACATAGTCCGATACAGCGTCCGTAGTCTGTGTCTCATCTGTGGAGCCATCGGCATTGCAGACCCGTGTGGCAAAGGAGAGCGTCGTCGTCAGCGTATAGTCGCTCGTCGAGACGTTAGAGCCAGCCAGCAAATTCATCGGATAGGCATTGGCCGACTCGAAGATCAGGTCGCCACTGCTAAACTTTGCTAAGCTTGGGTCCTGTAGCTGCTCCTGAAACCATCTGTATTCCTCTGGTTGGATGCCCTCTCCCCGCATCACTGCTTGCCGCTCTACGATGATACGGTAGTAGCTATCCTTGGTGATGCCTTGGAGCGGGATGGATAGTTCGTAGTTTTGAACCTCTAGGTACTGCCCTTTCTGAAGATTTACGTTTGAAGCGTTGCTCACCCTCGAGGTGCGACGACTCTTGTCCAGCGTCTTGACCTCTACGGTGCCGAGCAGAGGCTGTGCGGGTACGGTGGTAACGGCTGAAGCTTCCTTGAGTCCCGGCTTCTCCACCGATATGGCTATGCGGTCGCCCGTCTGGGGCTTGTATTGCGCCACCTCGCTGAGCGGTATGAGCTGGTCGTTGACCCTGAGCGTCATACGATAGGGGCAATCGGGGTGGTCGTAGAGGTAGTAAACATTCGTACTGGGCGAAGCGACACCCGTCGGCTTGCTCTCGGAGAGTGAAATGTCAATGCCTTGCTGCTCCGTGGCGACCGCATTGATGACGATGCGTGGCGTGTTGTCGCCTAGGTCGAGAGGAAGCGTCGTCTGACAAGCTGCGAGGAGCGTGATGAGTAGAGTGCTACTGGCCAACTGTATATATTGTATAGGTCTCATATTGGTCTTAGGCTAAAAGGAGTAGGTGTAGCTGATGTTGGGCAGGATCGGGAAGATCGTCACCTGCTGCAAGACAGTGCGGTAAGAGTTGTCTCCCGTCTTCTCGCTCACAGGAGTGACCAGGAAGGGGTTCATATTATTGTAGACGTTGTAGACGCTGAGGTTCCACAAGCTCTTGCCCCGCTTGTGATGCTTTGTGTAGGTGACGCTGAGATCCAGTCGGTGGTAAGGCTTGAAGCGGTAGTTATTGCGCTCAGACACATGCTTGAGCGACCCCGCTGCGCCATACATCGATGGAGCTAGCGGGTCTCTCATGCCATCGTACTCATGCGTTGCGATGGTACCCGTCTGGCCCGAGGCAAAGACCCAGGTCGCAGCAAAGTCCCAGTTCTTGCTCAGCTGATACATCGCAGTGATCTTAAAGTCGTGAATGCGGTCATACTTAGCGGGGAAGGTGCGCCCGAAGTTAAGCTCCTCGCCTGGCTGGTCGAAGGTGCGCCACGTACGAGCCCAAGCGTAGCTCACCCAGCCCGTTAGCTTGCCCACCTTACGCTGCCAGAGCAGCTCCAGACCGTAAGCTGTGCCACGACCCATGGCGACCATCTGCTCCCAGTTTGTCGAGACCCCATAGAAGAAGGAACCCTCCTTGTACTCCAGCACATTGCTCAGAGGCTTGTAGTAGCCCTCTACCGAGAAGTCACCCCACTGAGGCACATAGAGGAATAGCCCCGCCGTAAAGTGGTGTACGTGCATCGGCTTGATGCGGTCCGTCGAGGGTACCCACAGATCCGTAGGCAGGCTCAGACTATTGTTTGTCAGGAGGTGTACATGCTGCGTCATTAGGGCGTAGCCCACCTTGGCCGTCAGAGCAGGTGTGATGCGCCAAGCAGCACTCACACGCGGCTCCACATTGTGATAGTCCTTGCCACGCACGTAGTAGAAGCTGTAGCGCAGCCCCGCATTAAAGGTCCACTTATCCCCCAGCTTCATCTCATCCTCAGCATAGAGCGAGGCTTCGTGGGCGTAGATCTTAGGATTGCTTCCGAAGATGTCAAAGTCCGTCCCACTAAAGTCGTTAAGGTCCTTGCCGTTCACCTTTACCGAAGTCATCTCAGGGCGAAAGGTGTGGAAGGTGTAGTTCGCACCGAAGAGCAACTGGTGCTGCTCGACAGGCGAGTAGTGCAGTTCGCTCGTTAGGAGCCAGTCACGGATACCCGAGTCGTAGTTCATCGCCACGGGTGGCTGATCCTGGTCCTCCTGCATCTTCATGCGTAGCCTAGAGCGGTACTGCGTATAGGAGGCGGTGGTATTGAGAAAGAGCTGCCCGTTGATGAGATGGTTCCACCGCAGCGAACCCATCGCATTGCCCCACAGCCAGGACATCTGCTGCTTGTCATCTCCACTAGAATAGCGTGTCCAGACACGGTCATTGCCGTAATAGCCGAAGAGATACAGCTGGTCCCTATCTGAGAAGCGGTGCGTCACCTTCAGGTTTAGGTCGTGGAAGTTATATCCGCCCTTCATCTTCTCGCCATCCTCACCCTCCTGGCGATTACGTATAGCAAAAGCCATCGCAGCCAGCAGGTCTAGGTAGGTGCGCCGTGCCGAGAAGTTGAAAGTGGTACGATCCTTGACAATCGGGCCCTCCACATTGATCTTCGAAGAGATCAGTCCTACGCTCACATTGCCGTGGTACTCCTGCATGTCGCCATCCTTGAGACGCACGTCCACGACCGACGAGAGACGCCCTCCGTAACGAGCGGGGAAGGTGCCTTTGTACAGCGTCACCGACTTGACCGCATCGGGGTTGAAGGTCGAGAAAGCTCCCAGCATATGATTCGGATTGTAGAGCGAGATGCCGTCCATAAGGATCAAGTTTTGGTCGGGGTCACCTCCACGCACGAAGAGTCCTGACGAACCCTCCGAACCGCTCTGCACACCAGGCAGCAACTGCAGCGCCTTGATCACATCTTGCTCGCCAAAGAAAGCGGGCAGTCGCTTGATCTCGCTCGCCGATATATGCTGCGCCCCGATTGTGGCGGTCTCAACGCCCGAGGGATTCGGACTCCCCACCACGACTACCTCGCCGAGGAGTTGACCCTCGATGAGAGAAGCCGAGAGTGTCGTATCGGACGAGAGCTGCAGACGTATCGTGTCGCTCTGATAGCCGACGTAGGAAAACTGCAGGAGCACCTCCCCCGCTGGGAGCGTCAGCGAGTAGTGGCCGAACTCATTCGTCACGGCACCTGTGCGGCTGTTGAGCTCCATCACATTGGCGGCGATCAGCGTCTCGCCACTCTGCGCATCATGCACGAATCCATTGATCGTGAACTTGCTCTGCGCTTGCCGTGGTGCTTGCTTGTGTGCTTGCCCGCTCATCGGCGTGGCGAGCATCATCAGTAGGAGAGCCAGTAGCCCTACGGTAAAGTCATATCGATGTAAATAGGTCATAAGTAGTTTGCTATACGTTGCTAAGGCGGGTGCTCAATGAGCATTTAACGGGCATCAGTTTACGACCCTCTCCCGCCGTTAGTCGTTGCAAAGGTACTGAATTAGAGATTAGAAGTTAGATATTAGAGGTTAGATATTAGATATCCGATTATTCCGATTCTCTCTGATAGTTCCGATTCTCTCTAGCCACTCGCCACTCGCTTTCCCACGTGGAGATTCTCAAATCGCCACGTGAGAAAGAAACATTCTCCACGTGGGCGAGAAATAAAACTTCGGAGGAATCAAATGAAACTTCGGAGGAAATGATTCGCCCCCACGTGGAGAATCAAAAATAGCCACGTGGGAAACGTCAAATCTCCACGTGGATATTCTGTTTTATCGTCTCAGTGACGTAAAATGCGCCAGCCTAAATCTCTTCCACCTCCTCAAAATAGAGATTAGCCTACCTATGGCACTGTAGTTTCATCCGTATGAAACTAGAGTTTCTTACCTATGAAACTGTCGGGACTTCTGAAGAAGCCGAGGGATTCTTCTACCCTGTGCTTCAATATGGCATACCCTGCGATGTATCTTTGCACTGTGTTCAACAAATCAGATAAAGAACTATGGATATAAATGACTTACTAAAGAAGCAGCTGGACGAAGCTGCTTGGAGAGAACTCGCAGAGGAGTTCCCCTGGACATTAGAGACCCTCAGGAAGTATGGTAAGAAGCTAGACTGGGAATTCGTCTCTAGCAACCCCGAGATCCTATGGACACCCGATATGCTCGAGGAGTTCAAGCATTGGATAAACTGGACGAGACTCTCTCAGACTGACTGCGACACTATTCTAACAGTAGCATGCTTGGAGCGGTTTGCAGACTACTGGGACTGGGATAAACTATCTGATAATCACTCCATACCACTGGACTATGATACGATAGATCGCTTCATCGACAAGTGGAACTGGGCCGATCTGATAGACCACAGTAACTGGAGGGGTGCAGACCTTGGGGCATCGCATCTGTACAGCTATGAATTCCTAGAGCGCTACGCTAGCCGCATCCCCGCAAATGCGCTGGAAGAGTCTCAGCTATGGTTCACCATCAAGGAGCAGCGCAAGAAAGAGCTGCATCGCCAGATCGCCTGCGGAGAGGCGTAGCTCGCTAGAGATTAGATGTTAGAAGTTAGAGGCTAGAGCGTTAGCCTCTATGCGACAAGCAAAAGGAGACTGTTGCAAAAGTCAACAGTCTCAAAAGTGTGCAGCCCACGCTCGCCACGCTATTGTATGTTTCGGTAAAAGGTCGTACCTTAGTGGCGCAGTTGGGGGGCTATCCTCCCACTGTCACATCAAACATACGAAGCGATTGTGCTTATCTCGAAGTCGGGAACGTAGGAAATTCAAGACTTATTCAGAGAGTAGGCATAGTGGTTTCCACGCAAAGGGCGTGGGCTGCTATCAACGTATCTCTGAATCAAGGTATCCTACGACCTCCGACTTAGAACGTGGCACAGCAGTTCCACGCTTCTTTTGTTTTTACCCCCTTGTCAAGAATAACATCACAATATGTATCACTAAAAATCGTATGAACTATGGGAAGTAATTTGGAAAAAACTGGGAAGTTCCTAACTGTTTTAGGAGGCCTACTATCCATCGCCAAAATAGTGGTGGGAGCGCTGTCAAAAAAGTAGCTTTCTCAGTCTTCAAAAGAGGCGAGAGGGTTCAATTCCTAAAACTTTCAACGTAAACGCTACTAAAAACAAGAATGTGACAAGACAATGGACTCAGTAGTTTCTACTGACCAGTTGCTTTTGTCAAGACTAAGATCACAGTATGTATCACTAAAAACTAGATGAATTATGGAGGATAACTCAGACAAGAAATCAGACACAAAAAAGACTCTCATTAAAGCCGTACTAGCAGCCCTTGCAGCAGCAATAGGAGTCGTAATGAATGACAAGTGATTGTACGAAGAGATGTCCCGTGAAATCAAGTTTTTGCCGAGAGTGGGGAAGCACTACGACCACTCTAGATGGGGCAAACGTGTGATGGTGCTAGGCGAGAGCCACTACTGCGCTAATCCTAGCGAGGCTACTGCGAATATTACGCAGAGGGTTTTTGAGTATCTCTTTGACTCCTCGTGTGATCACGAAGGCTGGATGAATACTTACACCAAGTTCGCTAGTGCCTTGAGTGGTCAGCAAGAGAATCGCTTCTCCTCAGAGGCGGTGTGGGATGAGGTACTCTTTTATAACTTCATACAGGAGCCTATATCTGGTCCTCGACAGGCACCTACTAAGGAGCAGCGGGTTGCAGCTCAGGGAGCTTTCCTTGAGGTGATAGAGCATTATCGCCCTGACCTTGTATTGGTGTGGGGACATGATCGTCTTTACGACTATCTCCCCGATGCGGGGCGTCAAGGAGCTGATTGTTGTGGTGTGGAGACCTGGATATACCCTCTCAGTGATGGACACGAGGTGAGGGTATTGCCCGTACAGCACCCAGCATCAGCCTTCTCGCCAAGTGAATGGCATCGGACTATCAGTGCGGCTTTAGAGAATTAGTTCTCGAATTATCTAGAGCCTAAGATGTGATATGGCTTTCATATAGCAACCAAAGGGGGCTATGTGAAAGCCATTGCAGTTTTAGAGTGAAAAGCGATGTGTTGTGCCATGGTTTGGCAGAGGCAATGTTGTATCTTTGCCCTTAGAGAAAGAGACTAATAGTTGTATGGCAAACAAATTCGGACGATATGTCTGGCTGATCGAGCAATTTCGCCAGTACGGACGACTGACCTTTGAGGAGATTAGTCGCCACTGGGAGGAGAGCGGGCTGAGTTACGAGGAGCCCCTGCCGAAGCGCACCTTTCACAATCATCGGGCGGCGATCCTAGACATCTTTCAGGTGGATATCTTATGTGACCCCCAGGATGGTTACCGCTACTACATTGACAATCCTGAGGAGCTGGAGCAGGACAACCTGCGCAGTTGGCTCATAGACTCCTACACGGCGATGAATCAGATACAAGCCGACAGCAAGCTCCAGGGGCGAATTCTCTTCGAGCATGTCCCCTCTGGGCGTAAGTGGCTCAACGTGATTGCCGAGGCGATGCGTCACGGCAAGGTTATCCAGATGACTTACCAAGCGTTTGGCAGACCCGAGGCTTACAGCTTCGAGGCGGAGCCTTACTACCTCAAGGTGGCGAACCGCAGATGGTACCTCCTGGCTCGTAGCCCTTACTACTCAGCTCGCAATGTAGAGCTCAATGCTGAGGACGGGGGCTCGCGCCCCAAGGATGTCTATCTAGTCTATGCTCTGGATCGCATCTTAGCGTGCGAACCGCTAGAGGAGAGCTTTGTGATGGATGAGTCTTTTGACATAGAGGCTTACTACCGAGGCTGTTGTGGGGTGATTCACTCTGAGGAGGAGCCTGTGCGTCTGCTAGTCAATGCCTATGATCAGGGGGCGGACTACCTCCGCACGCTACCGATACATGAGTCGCAGAGAGAGCTACCCTCAGAGGTGGAGGGAGTGGCTTGCTTTGAGCTGAAGGTCTGTCCTACCTATGATCTCTACCAAGCTCTACTTGCAATGGGCGATCAGATTGAGGTGCTAGAGCCTCAGTCCGTACGAGAGGAAATGTATAACTTTGCCAAGAACCTTATGGCATACTACGAGCCAACAACAGAAGCGTGATGAACAGATTAGACTTTATAGCGATAGACTTTGAGACCGCCACGGGACAGCGCACCTCCATCTGTGAGGTGGGGATCTGTGTGGTACACCATAGCGAGATTGCTGAGACACGCTCCTGGCTGGTGCAGCCTGAGGGCAACCGATACAGCTATTGGAACATGCAGTGCCATGGCATCCGTCCAGAGGATACGGAGCTGGCGCCATCGTTTGCCGAGGTGTGGCAAGAGATAGCCACGCAATACATAGGCGAGGGTGCCTTGATGGTTGCGCACAATGTCCCGTTTGATCGAAGTTGCCTGGAGCAGACTGCAGAGCTCTACGAGTTCACACTTCCCGAGCTGCAGTGGGACTGCTCGCTACGCCGTGCGCGTCAGATCTACGACTACGGCTGCAATACGCTCGCCTACCTCTGCGAGCAACTATCCATCCCCGAGGGAACGCACCACCGCGCAGGCGACGACGCCGAGATGTGCGCCCGCCTCTACCTACGCGAGCTACACGACAGTAACTTTGACAATTAATCAAAACTAAAACAAGATATGAACGACTACTCAGACAAGTACTGGCATATCCAAATGCATCTGCCAGAAGGTAAAGATGGAACTGAAATTGACCCCACAGAGATGTTATCTCTTCCACAGCCTGTCATTGGGACAGGAGAGTGGGAAAATAGGCAATGTGACTACTTCAAAAGTCTACCCATTGGAACCATTCTAATGGTTAGAAGAGGAGGTCAAATGATAGCTCTGTGTAAGATAACGAGTGAGGCCTATACAGATGATGAGCTTGAGAAAAGGTTCTTGCACATCAACTATCGGAATGTAGCTGTACTTGGTTACATATCTGACGAAGATCAGCCAATAAATAAGCATCTGTTTAGCCAGGGCACATTAAGCAGTTGTTCTCCCTGGACTGATCAGTGGAGGTATATTGACAAACTCATTCGAAAGCTACACGACAGTAACCTTGACAACTAACCTAAACCAAGATATGAACGACTACTCAGACAAGTACTGGCATATCCAAATGCATCTGCCAGAAGGTAAAGATGGAACTGAAATTGACCCCACAGAGATGTTATCTCTTCCACAGCCTGTCATTGGGACAGGAGAGTGGGAAAATAGGCAATGTGACAACTTTAAAAGTCTACCTATTGGAACCATTATGATGGTTAGAAAAGGCGATCAAATGATAGCTCTGTGTAAGATAACGAGTGAGTCTTATACAGATGATGAGCTTGAGAAAAGGTTCTTGCATATCAACTATCGGAATGTAGCTGTACTTGGTTACATATCTGACGAAGATCAGCCAATAAATAAGCATCTGTTTAGCCAGGGCACATTAAGCAGTTGTTCTCCCTGGACTGATCAGTGGAGGTATATTGACAAACTCATTCGAAAGCTACACGACAGTAACCTTGACAACTAACCTAAACCAAGATATGAACGACTACTCAGACAAGTACTGGCATATCCAAATGCATCTGCCAGAAGGTAAAGATGGAACTGAAATTGACCCCACAGAGATGTTATCTCTTCCACAGCCTGTCATTGGAACAGGAGAGTGGGAAAATAAGCAATGTGTCAACTTTAAAAGTCTACCCATTGGAACCATTCTAATGGTTAGAAGAGGAGGAGGTCAAATGATTGCTCTGTGTAAGATAACGAGTGAAACCTATACAGATGATGAGCTTGAGAAAAGGTTCTTGCATGTCAACTATCGGAATGTAGCTGTACTTGGGTACATATCTGACGAAGATCAGCCAACAAATAAGCAACTGTTTAGCCAGGGTACATTAAGCAGTTGTGGTCCTTGGACTGATCAGTGGAAATATATTGACAAAATCATATCAAAACTGAAGATGAAAGAAGAGATAGACAACTATGTGCGAGTCCTAGAGCTAAAGAAAAATATCATTTTGCAGGGGGCGCCAGGGACTGGCAAGACTTATACGACAGCCTCCATCGCTGTGCGTTTGTGCAACAAAGACTTTGCCGATTTCTCAGACCACAGCAAGGTGATGGCGGAGTATGAGAGACTACAAGATGAGGGGCAGATAGCTTTTTGCACCTTTCACCAGTCGATGGATTATGAAGACTTTGTCGAGGGGCTTAAACCTGTAGTCAGTGAAGATGGGGGTGGTATCACGTACGAAGTGGAGGATGGGCTCTTCAAGAGTCTCTGCCAAAAGGCTCAAATGAAAGAAGGTGCTGACATTATCTCTTGTATAGATACTTATCTGGAGTCAATCAAGGGATATGAGAATCGAAAAACGATCCCAACGCTCACGGGCAAGTCACAACTGAACGTTTGGTGGAAAGAGGGTAATAAAACAATTAGTTCCCGCAGTACATTCTCACAGAGTGAAAAAGAAGACTATTCGCCCTCTCCGCTCAACATCGAAAAGGTCAAGCTCCAAGCGATCGGTGACGGTAAAGAAAACAACTGGCCAAGCTATGCGGCCGCTTTTATCAATGCTGTAAAGAGAGAGTATCAACTAGAGAATCAAATATCTAGTAAGCCATACGTCCTTATTATCGATGAGATCAATCGAGGTAATGTGTCTAAGATATTTGGAGAGCTAATTACCTTGCTAGAGGCAGATAAGCGTAGCGGAGGCGGTGACCATCACATCCGCTTGACGCTACCATACTCTAAGGAGTCCTTCGCTGTTCCTGCCAATCTCTACATCATTGGCACGATGAATACGACGGACCGCTCTACGGGTAGTATTGATTACGCCGTACGTCGTCGTTTCGCTTTTGTCACATTGGAGGCTAGTGCCGAGGTTATTAAGACTCACGTTGATGAGTCTGTGCGTGACCTCGCTATAGCTCTCTTTGAGGAGATAAATGGCAAGTCTAGAGACGATCAGAACTCATTTATTTATCAACACAAGAGTGGCGACTTTGAGCTTGAAGACTTGATGATAGGACACAGCTACTTTATGGCAGATGATATCGAGTCGCTCCGGCTCAAGATGCGCTATGAAGTGGTGCCTCTGATCAAAGAATACATCAAGGATGGTATCTTGAGAGGGAAGAAAGACGATGAGCACTACTTCAATAGCTGGATGGATGCGAAGTGTTATCTGCCTAAGCTGTCAGAGGGTAGTGAGGACTTAGTAGAGTAATGCCAAAGCTAATACAAGTACAGGAGCATGAGCTAATCCCTCTAGAGATCTCTCTGCCTGTTTGGCAAGAGGGTATGCGACTACCTGCGCAGTCGGAAGGCTTAGATAGGTGGTTCTTTCGCTGGCAGTGGGGTGGTGCTTTCCCAATAAACTCTTCCGATGAAGAGTCTTCTGGGGAGGGCTATTATGCCTCTTATGTGATAGGGGCTCAATGGATTGACTCGACTCCTCTAGTTATTACACCCAAGGGTGGGTGTGACAAGATAGACTACCTCAAGATGCTTGCCACATGTCTTAATAGTGGCATAGAGTCTAAGGAGCTATCTAAGATTTATGGTGTCGACCTAGAGCAACCTCGGATTGAAGCTCCCGAACTCAACTCTGTGCTGAGTCCGTTGATTATAGTTCACTTCATATCCCTGGTACGGGAGATCATCAAGCGTGGACTAAAAAAGAGCTATGTGTCACGAGAGAACAATCTGAAGAAGGTGAGGGGACGCATCGCTATCTCCCCAAACGAGTACTACAACGTGATGCGTAAGCGTTGTGAGCGGGTGTATTGCAAATACCAAGAGTACTCTGCAGATACGCCAGAGAATCGCTTGATCAAGAAAGCTCTGCTCTTCTCTCGTCAGATTATAGCTCAGATCGCACAAGAAAACAAAAGCCTGCACGCTCTACATCATGCAATCAATCAATGTATCTCAGCCTTTTGTGATGTCAGTGACCAGATAGAGGTGTGGGAGATCAAAAGCATAAAGCGTCATAAACTCTTCCGAGGGTATGAAGAGGCTGTACAGATTGCTCAGATGATCTTGAGATGGTGTGATTATAGCATCACGAGCATCCGTCCTGCTGCGGAGAGCCCTTGCCCTGTCTTTTGGCTAGATATGTCGTTGCTGTATGAGCATTACGTGTTAGGACTATTACGAGAGGCCTATGGGGAGAAGATCAAGTATCAAGCCAAGGGATATACGGGCTATCCGGACTTTATCTGTTATGATCCCAAACTCGTTATGGATACCAAGTATATACCACGCTTTCAGCAGGGAGGTATTGACATAGCTATTGCGAGGCAATTAGCTGGATATGCTCGAGATCGAAAGCTTTTTCGGCTTCCAGCCAGTGAGGTAATCCCTTGTATTGTTATCTATCCTAAGGAAGGGGAAGCGCAGAATCCTTTCAAAGATAAGAGCCTGGAAGAGCTCTTGACGGAGGATGAAGACAGGCACTTGCTCGGATTTTATCGAATAGCAGTCCCCTTACCGACTCTTAATGACCCTGAGACTAACTTATCGCCTAGCTTCACATAATTCAGTCAAGGTAAAAGGGTCTCTTGGAGTAACTCTCACGTACTAGTAATGACAATGAGGATACTACATCTATCTGATACGCATGGCTATCACAGGCGACTGCGGGATTTGCCAGCGGCAGACGTCGTGGTACACTCTGGAGACTTTACTATGCATGGTAGTGCAGACGAAGCTGAGGACTTTATCAACTGGCTGTGCGACTTGGACTACCGGTACAAACTCTTCACCTGCGGCAATCACGACTTCTGTATGTACAGGGCTACTGTGAGCGGACTCAGTGACATGGTACACCTGCTCTACAACTCTGGGGTAGAGATCGAGGGGGTGAAGTTTTACGGGGTCCCGCTGTTTGTGCCAGACTGTGCCGATGGTCGCCAGGAGCAATACGAGGCGGATATACCGCTAGACACAGATGTCTTGGTCACGCATCGTCCGCCTTATGGCATTTTGGATTATGCCGACCAGACCAACTACGGCTCTGCCACACTCCTGCGGCGAGTGCATGAGATCAAGCCCCGCCTGCACCTCTTCGGGCATATCCATCAGCAGTATGGCGTGCTGAAAAGAGGTGATACGACCTATTCGAACGGCGCCATGATGAACGAAAGCAGTCGCACGCTCAATGCTCCTCGGCTGTTTGAGATCTGAGAGCGATCCTAGGTGGTCGCCGAGTCGATTAGTAGGCAAGAGTGAGGTTATCCTCGTTTGATCTGTTGCCGTTACGCTTTTAGCCCCAAGTACTCTCAAGGTGCTTGGGGCTTATTTTATAGTGAGGTGTAGGAGTACAGCTCTACTACAGCCTGAGCAGTACGGGAGATGTCTTTTTTGACGAAGCCCGATTTCAGAAAGACCAGCACATCAAGCATGTACAGAGCAAGGTCTCGGGACAGATACGAGACTTCGCAGATCAGTTTGACAAACTATTTAACCAAGAGGAACTATGAACTATACAGACTACCTACAGGTGAAGGAAGACTTTATCACGCAGCTAGCACCACAGAAGGAGGTGGACCTAGCGGAGATCCAGCACGAGTCGGATCAGCTATACACAGTCGATGGGGGTGAGGTGCTAGCTAGTAAGCACTTTGCAGATAGCTACGATGCTCTCATCGGTATCAAGCCTAAGCAAAAGGCACTCGTGCGCAACGCTTCAGGCGAGACTGGGCTTAGCAATTATCGTAACTGTCAGAGCGTAGCTATGAGCATTCATCGACCTCAGCGAGTACTCCTAGTGGCTTCGCCCGAGAGCCGTCAGCTCACGGAGATCATCCCAATCGTGGAGGAGTATATCGCTCCGACGCTGTTCTTTGAGTTTGCCGAGATGGTGGCGCATGAGACTAGCTATGAGATCGTCGGGGCCCACTACAACTCCTCAGACAGCATTCGGGTCACCATCACCTTCTAGAGCCGTGAGGCGCGGCCCGAGCTCTTTCTCCCTGGTGAGGACTTTCTGATGGATGGCTTTTACCTGAGCTGGGACCCAGCCTCCGTCTCTGCAGGACACTACTTCGAGCGACTCGCCTGCTCCAATGGGCAGACAGTCCGTGAGCGGCACTCCGATGGTATGAGTCATCGACTGGGGGAGCAAGAGATGCGGCAGATGATAGGTCTGCTACGGAGTGAAGACTTTAGACTGATGGGTGCCGAGACCTTTCGGGACTTGATCGCTACGGTCTACGAGTCGAGGATTTCGCTCGCCGAGATGAAGAGTTGTCAGCGAACGCTCCTCTCGCTAGGCGTTGGCAAAGTGATGGCCGAGGAGATGGTCCCCTATGAAGCTCTCTGCAAGAGTTATCACCAGGCAGGGATGTATGATCCGAATAAAGAGCGGATCACCAAGGGCGAAGGCACCGTATGGAATGCTTACAACGTGCTCACGGAGTTTGCCACGCACACCACGCTGTGGGGCGCACAAGACCACAAGCGCATCTCACTGATGAATAAAGCGACGACAATGCTGAGGAAGAAGCCTGACATCGTCTCGTACATAGAGATCTAGCCCAGCTAGCCTAAGCCCCCCTGCGGTAGAGGCAGAAAGCGAGAGACTCCCCTCGGTCGGACATCTGTCCGGCTCGGGGGAGTCTCTTGTTGTGTCGGGGAGAGGGTTAGTCCCTTTAGTTGCTATCTCCGAACGTAGCTAATTTGGAAGGTCAATTCGTAGGCGTCGTCTTCCTTTTCGGTAAACATAACGCCTCTGAGAGGTTGCTTCGGGTCAAACTTCGTATTGTAAGCTTCGTAGGCACTATCTCCAGAGAGCTTTGTAAAGTGTGCATCCTCTGTGAAGCCATAGTGCTTCACAATCTCCAGTAGCTCCTCCTGTACATCTAGATCCTCAGGATCTGTAAATGAGTCAGGATCTGCCATATAGTCCTTAGGATAGTGCTTGTTGGGTATCAGCTTGATGTGTAGAGGAGTGCCTGGTACAGCGTAATTATAAATGAGTGCGTCCATACAAAACTGTGCCTCCTTGGGTATCTCTTTGCCGTTGTCGTCGAGCTTTCTTGGCGATGCAAAGTAGTATAGCATTTTATCAGCTTTAGCCCCTTGTGGCTGATAGATCCAGCCGTAGGGACTTACAGCGACCTTGAAGTGCAGGAGGTTGTTGGCGGTGAAGTCCTCCTCCTTAGGAATGTATATGGGGGCGTAGTATTTCTGATCGTCGGCAGAGGCATCCAGTCCTAGATAGCGAGACTTATCTATGTTAATCTGCTTCAGTACAGATACTTTACAGACTTTGGTTACGTCGCCAGCGGTCGCTTTGACCTCTGCTTGCCCCTCAGCAAGAGCCGTCAGGAGACCCACCTCAGATACAGTAACTACCTGAGCATTAGTAGACTCAAAGGTGACCTTGGTCTCCTTAGGCGAAACCTTGACATCGAGCTGATGGGTGTCGCCGACTTGTAGCTCGACCGATTCGGGTATTCTGAGCTGTACCTCGACAGGTGGTTCATTGTCCTTTCCTTTTTCCTTACAAGCCCCTAGCCCTATGCAGCAGATGAGTAGGGTGATGAGGGTGATGAGATTCTTTTGTGTCATAGACTATAGTGTGAAAGTGATTTGATGCAAAGCTGTTTGTCCTACAAAGTTATATTCTTTCTTGATGCGATGCAAGTATGCGCTAATCTCCACGTGGGGATTTGCAAATATCCACGTGGAGATAAAACATTCCCTACGTAGGAACAAGATGAAACTTCGGAGGAATCAAATGAAACTTCGGAGGAAATGAATCTCGCCCACGTGGAGAATAAAAAAACGCCACGTGGATATTTGACGTTTCCCACGTGGCGGTCATTTTATATTTGTCTCTCTTCTGGCGGGAGTTGCGAAGGGGGCTACTCGTTGCTGAGCTGCTCGCGGAGGAGCTGCTGGCGGCTTTTACTGCGGGTTACCATAAAGACGCCGAGCAGGATGAGGATAGCGGAGGCTACTTTGGTGAGTGTGAGTTGGTCTTGACCCATCATGACGGCCAGCATCGAGGCGATGACGGGGATGCCGTAGTTGTAGATGCTGACGACGGTAGGGCGCAAACCTCGCTGTGCTATCAGAAGTAAGAGGTAAGCGACGAAGGTGGCACCCACGACGACGAAGGCTAGTTGCCCGTAGAAGGTCGCATCGAAGCTGCTCCACTCCGTGCGCATCGCGTCACGCAGACCCAGCGGAGCGGAGCCGAGAAGGGAGATGACAAAGAGCCACTTCATCAAGGTGACTGGGTGGTACTTCTGTATGAGTGTCTTGAATGAGGTGAGGTAGATGGCATAGGATACAGTTGCCGTGGCACAAATTAGGTCGCCTAGCGTAGAACCAGCGGTAGAGGAGCCGTTGGTGGAGACGAGGAGCAGGGCACCTGAGGCTCCGATGAGAACGCCGATTCCCTTGAGCCGTGTGATGGGCTCCTTGAGCACGACGGCTGCGAGGAGCATGGTGACGATGGGCCCTAGGGTGGCAACGAGCGACTGATTGACGGGTGAGGTCATCGACATACCGATGGCAAAGAGTCCTTGGTTGAAGAAGATGCCAGTCAGGGAGGCTAAGGTCATTTTCCCCCAATCCTTGCGGTCGATGCGCTCTCGTGGCACCCAAATCGAAGCGATCCAGAAGAGTATCGTGGCACCTAGGAAGCGACAGAACATGTGTGTATATGGAGTGAGCCCCCCACCAAGGAGTGCCTTGGTGAAGGGCCCATTGATTCCAAAGATAATGGTGACGCATAGCATCACGAGGTGTAGTCTCCAGCGAGAACTCATTACGATAGTATAGCGTGTGTTAGAAGATCAGCTTGCCACACTGGCTGCAGTGTGTTGGCTCTTTGCCTAGGAGACGATTGCGTACGATGCTCTCGATGCGGTCCTGTAGTTCCTCTAGAGGCATAAGGTCGATGACATCTCTGACGAAAGCTACGCTCAGCATAACCCGTGCCTCGTGCTCGGGGATGCCTCGCTGCATCATATAGAAGAGTGCCTGCTCGTCGAGATGACCCGTAGCCATACCGTGCGAACACTGGACATCATCGGCGTAGATCTCTAGTTGCGGCTTGCTGTACATACGAGCCTCGGGCGAGAGGAGCATATTGCGGTTGCTTTGGTAAGCTTCGGTCTGCTGCGCCGACTGTGCTACGAAGATGCGCCCTGAGAAGGCTCCCGTGGATTGCTCCTCGAGGAGGTTCTTAAAGAGCTGCGTGCTATGACACTTGGGCTTGATATGCTCGACACGGGTGAAGGTGTCGACATGCTGTGTGCCATTGGTCACAGCGACCCCGCCTAGTGTCTGCTCTGCATGCTCACCGAGGAAGCGTGTCCGGAAGCTATTGCGCGTGACTCCATTGTTGAGCGTATAGGCGGCGAGGGTCACTTGGCTCTCTGCTCCCTGGCGTAGGAAGTAGGCGCAGGTGCGGTGCGTTTGGTGGCTATTCTCCTCCATATCGAAGAGCTTGAGCTGAGCACCATCACCGACATAGATCTCAGCCACTTGGTTGACGAGGAAGTTGGTACGATCTATCGTATGGTCGCAGACGAGGACAGATGCTTTGGCACGATCCCCGATGATAATGAGCCAGCGACGAATGCAGAGGAGTGGCTCCTGAGCGTGGAGTAGCTGGACGAGCTGCACGGGCTGCTCGAGCTCCATACCATCGGGTACATAGAGGACGAAGGCGTCCTGCACGAAGAGCGTGTTGAGTGCGATGGTGCCGTCGGTATCGACCTCGGCTATCTGCCCGTAGTAACGCTCCGCCAGGTCGGGGTACTCCTTGACAAACTCCTTGATGGAGCCGACGAAGACTCCTTCGGGGAGCTTGCGCTTTTGATTGGCGTAGTGGGTATAGAGGTAGTTGCTGTTGAGTGCACTCGCCTTGATGGTGAGCTCATTGACCGATAGGTCACAACTATACTGCGGGAGTTGCTTATGCCCTGCTGGGGCTAGGTCTAGCTCCTGCAGGTTGATCCCGTAGTCGGGAGCGTAGAGTGCCTCGACATCCGTGCGCTGCCAGTCCTCCATGCCGAGCTGGGGTAGGGCGTACTCGCTCAGAGCCTCCTGGGCGGTAGCACGCTGCGCTTGTAGCACAGGTACGCTGTGCTGCTCAATGTATGCCTGCTGAGACTGGTAAAGGTCTAGATACTGCAGGTGTGCTGTGGGTGGTTGCTTACGTGGACTCATTGCTACTCCTCCTCTTTAGCTACCTCTTCTTTGATCCAGTCGTACCCCTCGTCCTCTAGTCTGAGGGCTAGCTCGGGTCCGCCCGATGTGACGATCCGACCCTTGTACAGGATATGGACAAACTGCGGCTTGATGTAGTCTAGCAGTCTCTGGTAGTGGGTGATAACGACGCAAGCACTGTCGGGACGCTGGAGCGTGTTGACTCCGTGTGCGACAGCTCGCAGAGCGTCAATGTCTAGTCCGCTGTCGGTCTCATCGAGTATCGAGAGACGTGGCTCGAGGACTGCCATCTGGAAGATCTCATTGCGCTTCTTCTCACCTCCAGAGAAGCCCTCGTTGACCGAACGCTTGAGGAGACGGTCATCGAGACCGACCACCTCACGCTTCTCCTTTAGCATCTTGAGGAATTCGCCTGCGGACATTGGCTTTTCGCCCTGAGTCTTGCGACGCTCGTTGAGTGCTGAGCGCATGAAGTTGACCATGCTCACGCCCGGTATCTCTACAGGGTACTGGAAGCTGAGGAAGAGCCCAGCGTGTGCTCGCTCTACTGCGTCCATAGCTAGCAAGTCCTGACCGAGATAAGTCACTTCGCCAGAGGTTACGGTAAAGGTGGGGTGCCCGACGAGGACAGACGAGAGGGTACTCTTGCCACTTCCGTTGGGACCCATAATAGCGTGTGTCTCACCCTCACAGATAGTGAGGTTGATCCCTTTGAGTATTTCTTTGTCGCCTATGTTGGCGTGGAGATTCTTTATGTCGAGTATTACGTTGCTCATAGTAGTGTGTAATCTGTATCTATATAATGTATAGCGGGAAGGCTAGCCGACACTTCCCTCGAGGGTTACGGAGAGGAGCTTCTGCGCCTCAACGGCAAACTCCATCGGGAGCTTGCTCATCACCTCACGGGCGTAGCCGTTGACGATCAGACCGACCGCCTCCTCGGTGGTGATGCCACGCTGGTTGCAGTAGAAGAGCTGATCCTCATTGATCTTAGAGGTGGTCGCCTCATGCTCCACGACGGCAGAGTCATTGCGTATGTCTGCGTAAGGGTAAGTGTGCGCCCCGCAGTGGTCGCTCAGGAGAAGGCTGTCGCACTGTGAGTGGTTGCGTGCATTCTCTGCAGAGGCAGCGATAGAGACTAATCCACGGTAGCTGTTTTGGCTACTACCGGCGGAGATACCCTTGGAGACGATGGTGCTGCGGGTGTTGCGTCCGAGATGGATCATCTTCGTGCCGGTGTCCGCCTGCTGGTAGTTATTGGTCACAGCGACAGAGTAAAACTCTCCCACCGAGTCGTCACCCCGCAGGATGCAGCTGGGATACTTCCAGGTGATAGCGGAGCCCGTCTCGACCTGTGTCCAAGAGATCTTGCTGCGGTCGCCACGGCACAGCCCACGCTTGGTGACGAAGTTGTAGATACCGCCTCGCCCGTCCTTGTCGCCTGGGTACCAGTTCTGAACGGTCGAGTACTTGACCTCAGCATCGGTCTCAGCGATGATCTCGACGATGGCAGCGTGAAGCTGGTTCTCGTCACGCATCGGAGCCGTGCAACCCTCTAGGTAACTCACGTAAGCGCCTTCGTCTGCTACGATGAGCGTACGCTCGAATTGACCCGTATTGGCTGCGTTGATGCGGAAGTAGGTCGACAGCTCCATCGGACAGCGCACACCCTTGGGGATATAGACAAAAGAGCCGTCGCTAAAGACTGCCGAGTTCAGCGCTGCGAAGTAGTTGTCGTGCGATGAAACCACCTTGCCGAGGTACTTACGTACTAGGTCTGGGTGCTCACGCACCGCTTCGTTGAAAGAGCAGAAGATGATGCCTAGCTCCTTGAGCTTGGTGCGGAAGGTGGTCTTCACCGAGACGCTATCCATGACCGCATCGACCGCCATATTGCCCGAGAGCATAGCTCGCTCGTGAAGTGGTATCCCGAGCTTGTCAAAGGTTTTCTCGATCTCAGGATCTATGGTGCCGTCTCCGGGAGTCTTGTGACGAGGAGCAGCATAGTATATAATGTCTTGATAGTCTATCTCAGGAATCGAGAGATGCGCCCAGTCGGGACGCTCGAGTGTGAGCCAGTGATGGTAAGCCTTGAGACGAAACTCTAGGAGCCACTCGGGTTCCTCTTTCTTTGCTGAGATGAGACGTACCACCTCTTCGTTGATACCCTTGGGGATGGTCTCCGTATGGACGTCGGTCACGAAGCCATACTTGTAGTCCCCCTGGGTGATGTCGTCGAGGATATCTTCACCCGTTGGAGTCACCGCACGCACCTCTGTGTCAGTAGGCGTGGGGATCGTTTGCTTAGAATTATATTCGCTATTCACTTGATTGTTGCTTTAATTGTTTATCCTGCCAAGAGGTCAGGTCGCCCAGCGCAGCCCAAGAGATCAAGCCACGGACTGGGTCGTATAGTCTAGACTTGTCCCGCTGATCTCGTCGAGGCTCAGCTGGCTCGCCCTCTTTTCTTGTGATGTCGGGCAGCTGTTCCAGCACCCCTCGAGGCAGTATGAAGTCGGTTAGATTAAATATAAGGCTAAAGAATAAGATGACGAAGGCTCCCGCAAAGAGAGCGCCCATAAGTTTATTGACAACTGAGAGCGACGAACGCTTAATGGCTCTCACCGTAGGACGTGCTAGGAAAGCAATACCCCAGCAAGAGAGCGAGAAAGTCGCTACATAAGCGCCCACCACCGCCACCCCGTGGGGTAGTCCGAAGGTTTGAGAGATCCATAGAGCTACAGGTACGCCTATCCAGCGCACCAGCACATAGCCGACAGCGATGCCCAGCACACCAATCAGTGCCGATATGACACCCTGCTTGAAGCCCTTGAAGAGGGCCCACGCTGTGCAGCCCATAACCATATAGTCAATCCAATTGAGCGTATCCCCTCCCATACTCTTCGTCAGCTACTTCTGTCTCTCTCCTAGTAATGTGATGAAGCGCTCTAGCGTCTCTCTAGTGTCACTCGCTGCGAAGCTCCTGAGCAGGTCGATCGCCTCTTGGTGAATGTGCTGTATCTGCCTCTCTGTGTAGTCGATGCCACCACGCTCGCGGGCTATGCGGAGGAGGTAGTCTATAGAGTCCGCCTCGATAGGTTGTTGTAGATACGAGATAATCTCGTCACGCTCCTTAGGGGCTGCCTGATTTAGGACATAGAGTAGTGGGAGAGAGACCTTCCCCTCGATAAGGTCGTGACCCGTAGGCTTGCCCACATCTTGGTGCTTGTCATAGTCAAAGAGATCATCCTGCAGCTGGAAGGCACGCCCCATCAATTGCCCTAGACGACCACAGCGCTCCACCTGCTCAGCAGTAGCATCTACGCTCAGCGCTCCCAGCTTGGCGCTCGCCTCAAAGAGCGCTCCCGTCTTGCGATCCACCACCGCATAGTAGTCCTCCTCACGATAGGTGTGTGCCTTCGAGAGAGACAGCTGCATCAGCTCTCCGATAGAAAGATTGCGTCCAGCCTGAGCAACGACACGTAGCATCTCAGGGTTGTGCTCCCGAGAGACTAACTCTAGAAAGGCGGTCGAGAGTACGTAGTCTCCCATCAAGACTGCCTGATGATTGCTGTAGAGCGCATTGAGTGTAGGCTGTCCGCGCCGTGTGTCTGACCAGTCGATGACATCGTCGTGAATTAGCGACGCCGTGTGTAGTAGCTCTATGACCAGTGCTGCCGAGAGCGTCTGTGCATTGGTTTGCCCAGCGCATAGCTGAGCGCATAGCCCCACGATGATCGGACGAATATGCTTGCCCGAGGAGAGCTGCAGGTGCTCCAAGGCGTGCGATAGTACGGGCGCATCACTCTGTAGTGATCGCTTGAAGTCCTGCTCGAACTCCTTGACAAAGTCCGCTATCGGCACCAATAGTTGCGTACGCTCCTCTTGACTCATCATCGCTCTCGTCTCTATACCTCTAGGCTCTCGACCTCTTGGAGCCACATACTACTCACCGCATCGCTCGGCATACGCCACTCCCCGCGAGAGGAGAGCGAGACGCTCAGCACCTTAGGCCCATCGGGCATCGCATTGCGCTTGAACTGCTGAGAGAAGAATCGCTTGAAGAAGACTCCCATCCAGTGCTTGATCTCTTGGGGCGTGTAAGCTCCCTCGAAAGCAACCTTCGCCAGGTAAAAGATCTTTTTCGGCTCGAAGCCATCGAGTAAGAAGTGATAGATAAAGAAGTCGTGTAGTTCGTATGGCCCCACGAGGCTCTGCGTCTGTTGCTCGTTACCAGCCTTCGTGTCCTTGATCGGGAGTAGCTCGGGGCTAATCGGCGTAGCGACTATGTCCTGTAGGACTGTGGCGAGCGTAGCATTAGCTGCCTTGTGCGTAGCATACCACCCGACGATCAACTGTACGCTCGTCTTCGTGATCCCACTATTCACCGCATACATAGACATATGATCCCCGTTGAAGGTGCACCACCCCAAGGCGATCTCAGACAGGTCTCCCGTCCCGATGACGGGCGCGTGGTACATATTGGCAAGATCCATCAATATCTGCGTCCGCTCACGTGCCTGGGCATTCTCAAAGGTCGCATCCTCTCGGTTGCCCTTATAGTCGATGGCTGAGAGATGTTGCTCCGCTGCCTCCTTGATGTCTATCTCACGGATCGTCACACCCAGCTCCTGCATCATCGTGTAGCCGTTGCGATAAGTGCGCTCAGAGGTGCCAAAGCCAGGCATCGTCACTGCAATAATCTGCTTGCGATCCAAGCCCAAGAGGTCAAAAGCCTCTGCCGTCACCAATAGAGCCAGTGCCGAGTCTAGTCCGCCCGAGATGCCGATCACCGCATGCTCTGCACGCATATGCTTGAGGCGCTGTATGAGTCCGCACACCTGTATCTGAAACATCTCGTGACAACGCTCCTCAGGGTTCGCCCCCTCAGGCATAAAGGGGTTGCGATCTATGACACGATCCATAGGTTGTGACCCCTCCTCCGAGCGTAGTGTGAAGGGGATGCTCACCAGCTCCTCCTCATCGGTAAAGTGATTGACCGCACTCTTGAAGCTACTATTGATCAGCCGCTCGCCATGTACCCGAGACACATCGATGTCGCTCACGATCATTCGCTCCTTGTACTCAAAGCGACGCATCTCCTTGACAATCTTGCCCACCTCAGCGATAAACGCTTTGCCCGTGTAGACTAGATCGGTCGAACTCTCGCCATAGCCACTAGAGGCGTAGACGTATCCACAGATAGCTTGCGACGTAGCACCACTGATCAGCGAGCGGAGGTAGTCATGCTTGCCCGCATTCTCATTGCTCGCAGAGAGGTTGAAGATGATATGCGCTCCATAGAGACTGAGCCGTGTACCAGGCGTAAAGGGCGTCCACATATCCTCGCAGATCTCGATACCAATGCCCACCTGCCCACACTTAAAGATGATATTTCGCCCGATGGGTACCGTGTGGGGCCCCATCTGCACCGTCTTATATTGTAGCGAATCACTGGGCGAGAACCAGCGCTTCTCCTGAAACTCTCGGTAGTTCGGCAGATAAGTCTTCGGGATCGCTCCGAGGATCTTACCATGCTGGAAGGCGACTGCCCCGTTGAAGAGCTTTTCCTCCACTTTGACAGGCATACCGACGATGACCATCACATCAGTCTCTGCCGTCTCCTCGACCAACTGGCATAGCGCCTTCTGAGCCTGATCTAGGAGGAACGACTGATGAAAGAGATCCCCACAGGTATACCCCGTGATAGAGAGCTCGGGGGTCGTAAGTATCTCTACTCCTAGCTCCTCCGCTTGGAAGATCATCTCCTTGATGCGACTCGTATTGTAGTAGCAGTCAGCCACTCTGACATAGGGCACAGCGGCCGCTACCTTGACATATCCATAGTTCATACCTTCGACTATAGTCTCTTATAAAGCATTACGCCACAAAGATACGAAATTAGAGGTTAGGGATTAGAGGTTAGAAGTTAGATATTCGATTATTCCGATAGCTCTAGTCACTCGCCCATCGCCTTCCTACGTGGAGTATGCTCTTGACCTCGGTGAAGACGAAAAACTCCAGCGAGGAAATTTCAAATTCCCTCACTGGAGATATGCAACGTCCGCCAAGTACCTAGCCTGCGGGTCGTTTTGCTCAGACGAGTCGCCCTACATCGTTGCTGTTAAGCTTGATAAAGGGACAACTAGTCCATAGCCACTCGAGGTGAGCCACTCGGCTTATAGCAGGCACTTAGCCGTGTGATACTGAGCGCCATCGCTGTACACGATGATAAGGATACGAGCCTGTGCGGGGAGTGCTACCCGACAGCTATTGACCTCACGAGAGATCATCGTAAGCGCTGTGCCGTCTATGCCATAGACCGCCTCCAGTGTCAGAGGCGCAGGCACTGACAGATAGCAAGCATCGCCCTCTGTGATCAGCTGTACAGGAGAGGCAGCAAGCAATTCGCTGGGGTTGTCTACCGCATTCCACGCTGGATCCATCTGCCACCGCAAGAGGGGTAGTCCATCGTGCTGTGCTGGCACAATCGTCCAGATCTCGCTGAAGTCCCACCCAGCGTAGCTCTCCTGCTGCTTCATCTCGTTAGGATTCTTGCCAGTCACCTTGCAACCCTCTTGGTTGGCACCACCGATAGCGGGCAGGTCGGGTTGTTTCGTCTGGTCGTAGAGGACGTCCCGTACGGTACCCGTACCATAAGCGCCTAGCACAGAGCCGATAGCAAAGGCTGAGGAACCCTCGATCGCTGAGACCTCACAGATGGAGTAGAGGCGCTCTATGAGCGTCGAACTGTAAGTAGCAAAGCCCGACACGCCTCCCACGTACTGCTCTCCTTCTAGCGAAGAGATCGAGTAGCAGTCCGAGAGCTCAGACTCATTCGTTCGACCAGCGATACCACCCACGTAAGAGCGTCCCGTGATACGCTTGGCGAGATTGACCGATTCGCGAATCTTCGACTGCTCGGCAGAACCGACCAGTCCTCCAGTCCAGTCGCCACCCTCTATGAGGTCGGAGCTACAGAGCGAGCGATCTATCTGCGACTTATTGCAGTAGCCTACGAGACCTCCGCAGTGACGTGGCTGCACACCATTGAAGACTACGCTCAGCAGAGAGCCACTCGTACGACAGCCTCGGATGCGCCCTAGCTCACTCCAGCCGACGAGTCCTCCTATATAGTCTCGCCCGTAGATAGTGACTTGCGCAGATGAGTGCTCTGTCACTCCGTCAGACTGGAAGCCGATAAGACCCCCAGCGTAAAAGGCTTTGCAGTCCACTACCGACTCCGTCACATGACAATTGCTGATGGTCTCCTCAAAGGTGTAGGCAAAGGCTGCAGCCACATTCTCCGATCCAGTCACGGTGGCCTTGTGGATCGTTAAGTTTGCCACACGCCCCTTGTGGACATAGCCAAAGAGCGCCTGATAGTCATGTTGCGGGCGGTTCATATAGAGGTTAGAGATCGTGTGTCCCTCACCATCGTAATACCCCTCGAAGCCCACTTTGATCTCACGCCCCCCGAGGAAAACATAGCCACCGATAGGCGTCCAACCCTCTCCATCGTTGAGTTCCCTAGTAATAGAGAGGTTTATGTCGCACTTCTGTGCGAGCCATACGCCACTGAGGCTCTCTCCGCCATTGACCATCTCTGCAATCCATGCAAGATGGGCGGGCGTGGTCACCTCTAGCGGACTGCTCTGAGTGCCAGCGCCTGAAGGCTTTTCGGGATAAAGTACGCTCTGCGCCGTGAGAGGCGCTAAGGTCGCAATGATGAGCAAGCAACCCCACCATATAGCTGTAAGAATGTGCTTCATACCTATCGAACGATTACCTTGTAGCGATGATTCTGAAGCTCCACAAAGTAAACGCCACTCGCAGGCAGACTGAACACGCTGCCAGCGCTGTAGGTACCAGTAGAGAGTAGCCGTCCGTCAGCGGTGTAGATCGTAGCAACTACCTCCTCTAGCCACACGATCTCCGACTGCTGTATACGATAGGGGAGCGTCTCACTAGAGGGCGTGTCAAGTGCTGTGGTGCCTTGCGCTATAATCGGTAGAGTGACTATCGTCTCGCCACTCTTTAAGAGTAGCTCCGTGCTGACCGCTTCACGTCTCGTCGGTGCAAATGTAATGGTAATCTCGCCACCACTGCTAGGTAGTCGCTCAGGAGTAAAGGATAGCGAGGGGACAGCATCTCGTAGTCCCAGTAAGACAGGCATCGTAGCACCTTCTGTCGTCAATGTGACACTCTGAGACTTGGTTTCGCCAATAGCTACAGAGCCAAAGTCCACTTGCTCAGCTGAAAGGTTAAGGTGTATCTCTGGAGCCTCATACTCCTCCATCGGCACAGCTGTGACGTCGAGATCTGTAAAGGCATAGATCGACAGCGAATTGTCTGTATAGTACTCCTCTCCGAGCATATAAGGCTCGCCATTGACCTCCCAGTGGTGTAGCTCGACCTTGCCCGAGGGGTTGTCAGGAGGAGCTATCTCAAAGAGTATCTCATCGCCTGGATCTACCGTGCTACCACTCTCGATCTCGGGTGAGTCGTACTGTCCTCTGTTCTTACATCTGATGATTGCCGTACTAGGCTGTGTATAGGTAACTGTGCGAGTCTCGCCCGCTTTGTAGAACTGCACCTCTAGCTCAAAGCCTTCTGGCACATTTTGCTTGAAAAAGATGTCAGGCTTCCCAGGAAAAGTAGCGCCACCATTGAGTAGCCAGCGCAAGACAAAGTGATTGTCATCTACCCCAGAGTCAAAGTATACGGAGCCTTGTAGGGGAAGCATATAGGTGTCTCCGTCAGCTTCGGGGGCAATCACGGTACCATAGTCGTCTTGCTCGTCTATGTTGACCTCTTTGCCCTTAGATCCCTCTGCGGGACAGATAAACTTGACAGGGATTAGCTTACGGCAGTCGACACGTATGGTCTTGCTCGTAGTGAGATTCTGTATCTCGTAGCTCTTCAGATTGTAGGAGCGACTAATCTCTTTGTCCCCGTCGAACCATAGATAGTCGACATAGCCATCGGCAGCGGTGAGTTGCATCTCTACGTTGGCTCCTACGGGTATGAGATACTCGCTACCATCACCTTGTGGTGTGATGACAGTTCGCTGGCCACTGACGATGGCCGTGACTTCTTTCTTGTGAGCTACTGGATCCCCGTCAGATAGAAAGCGTAGGGAGACCTTTTGCCCTTGAGCTCCACAAGTGAGAGCTAGCCCCATCAGAAGGAGCAGAGAGAGTAAGGATCGTTTCATAAGTTATGTATTTGGATAGTTGTTAGTCTATAAGAACTTTGTAAGTGTTGTGTCCTAGCTGGACGATGTAGTAGCCTGAGACGAGTGGTACGCTATACTGCGTAGCGCCCGAGCAGCGTGTTACGAGCAGCCCCTCTGTCGTGTAAATGCTCACGACATCTGTCTGCTCGACTCCGTAGATGCTTAGTAGCCCAGCGGAAGTCGTGTAGCGTAGCTCTTGCGAGACAACCTCTTCTGTAGCGGTGATGCGCTGGTAGCGGAGATTGTCGATGCGATAAGTGGTTGACCGCTCAGGCATATTCCCGACGTACTCAAAAGCGAGGAAGCCAGCTGTCGTATCGGGGAGTGCGCTGAGCATCACTTGCTGTGGAGTCCACTCGCACTCTTTGTCTGCGGTAAAGTCTTTCAGGCGATGTATCTCTCCACGCTTACTTACGGAGACGAGATGTAGCGTAGCTCCGTTAGGGCGTAGTACTGCAAGGTCGAAAGAGAGCGCCCACTCCTCACGATCGGGATGACTGAGGTTGAGTGCAGGAAGGATGATCAGAGCGTGAATGTCTCCTGTGTGTCCATCGAACTGACTCTTGAGACCATCTATAGAGAGATAGCGATTGGGGTGCTGCATATCGCCATTGTAGCGTCTCTCCCAGTTACGCTTCCCGACGATAGCCACGGTGGTGAAGTTGTCCGGGATACCATTTCCCTCCTCAAATGCCTCTTGTAGAGAGTCTAGTGGGTTCGTATCGTCTAGTCCGTAGACGTTGTCCATATCTCTTACTGAGATCTGTAGGGGTAGCATGATCACATTTACATCTTCGCTCTTGACACGTATATAACCGCTGTACTCTCCAAGTTCTTCTGTGTCAACGAAGACCGTCATAGCACCTCCCTGTGGAGTCGGATCAGCATCGACCGAAAAGGTGCCAAGGCTTTTTGATAAAACCTTGACAGACGGAGCTTGGGTCAAGTTCTCTCCGTAGATTAAGCCCTTTGTGTCAGCGATCTCAGCGTTGACAGCTGTGATGCCGTAGTTTAGTTCGGGTATATCTACGGCGTAGAATGGTATAGCCTCATCGGTGTCGTAGATCTTGACATCATCAACGATTGCTATTCGCTCATCTTCTGTTGTGTATAAGTGAATGAAGGTCTCCTGGACACCTCCAGTCATTTCAAAGTCAAAGGTACGAAGGTCGCCACCCATCTTGGGTTCATAGCAGTAGACCCGATGGGCTGAGAGTATATTGCCCTCTTTGTCTCGAGCCTCTACCTGTAAGGCACTATGTAGGGGATTCCAGCCATCCATCGCTAGGCGGATGCGGAAGTGCCCTCCATGGGCTGAAAGGTCGAGCGCTTTGGTCGAGATATGACCTGTCCCCTCATTGTCCCCCAGCTTTAGTACCTGATTGTCGCCTACCTTATTGATATAAGCTCCATGATCCGTATGCCAAGTATCGTTTCCAGCCCACTCCTTTATGCTGTAAGGAAGAGCGGTAAAGTCCTCCTCTAGGTAGATGGCATTGACTGGCAGGTAATCTTTGAGATCAGCTATCTGGCACTTGCTCCAGGCATCGGCAGCTCGATAGTCAGCCATCACGGTTGATGGTACAGCCACTGTTATTTGGGGAGCTAGCGCATCTTCGAAGATCATACCTCCCATCACCACGCCCTCATAGGGTATAGTCAAAAGCTTTAAAGCCGTACAGCCCACTAGAGCATCCATCTGTATATAGCTTATGGAGGACGGTAGGTGTAGCTCTACTAGGCTGGTACACCCCTGGAAGGCAGATCCCTGTATCGTATGCACTTGAGGCGATAGTATGCGTACAGATTGAAGAGCCGTACACCCCTCAAAGAGTCCGTACTTTAGCGTCAAGTAATCCCCATAGAGAGATACTCGCTCTAGTCGCTTGCAGTCCTTGAAGACTTGATTGCCGATAGCCTGATCATCTTCGGGGATTGTTACGTTGAGGTATCGTATACCAGTGTTTTCGTAAGCATTGCTCCCTAAGTCTACGAGCGAAGAGGGGAAGACGACAGCCCGCAGTGCGGTGCAATCCTTAAAGGCTTCTCCTCGTATGACCTTTAGCCCGTCGGGTAGCTCAATGTCGTATAGAGAGGTACACCCCTCGAATGCTCCCCACTCAATCTCCTCTACAGCATCTATATAGCTTACGGTATGTAGGCTGGTGGCACCCTTGAAGGCCTCTTTGTCAATGATGGTAACTGTCGCTGGTAGGCGAATCTCTTTCAAGAAAATGCAGTTGGCAAACATACGCCTACCGATTTTGTTCGCCTCTACTTGTGCATAATCAGGTGCAGCATATCGCTCAGCATCGGGGTGTAGTGTAGCTTTCCGTAGATCCAAGTAGGTTAGCGTGTCGGTTGCTCCAGACTCTACGGGGAGGGTCGACATAGTAGCTCCTGCGAGTTCTCTGAGTAGTGCAAGGTCCTTACCATTGAGAGGTCCTGAGATGCGTAGTGCCTCGATTGGCTTATTCAGCTTCTCCAGTTCTGCTGCGAGCGATCCAGGTATCTCAGTAGTTACCTTTTGTATTGTCTGCTGAGCCAGGAGCGGATAGCTCCATAAGGCGCAAAGAATAAAGAGGATGACACTTAACCTCCTAAAGGTTGTGAAGCGATGCGATGGTTGTTGCATATATTTAGTCTAAATGTTTGATTGGTCGAATGCTCTATAGAAGCTACCATTGTGATCTTTGAGACATTTAATCTAAAAGAACTCTGCGAACAAAGATAAATAAAAATACTTATGAAGAAGATGGTCCTACCTGATGACAGAGCGTGTAGGAGAAGTTTAGACAAGCCTCTTGCGAAAAGTGCCACCTCCACGTGAAGAATCGAAAATCGCCACGGAGGAAATGAAAATTCTCCACGTAGGCGAGAAACGTTTCCTCCGAAGTTTCATTTGATTCCTCCGAAGTTTTATTTCTCGCCTACGTGGAGAATAAAAAATCTCCACGTGGACAGTTGAGATTTTCCACGTGGAGATGCAGGTAAACATTGTTAGACTCGTCAACGAAATCTAGAGAGTCCTTATGATTGGGGTGGGGAAATAGAGCACCGAGACGAATCGTTTCTGTATCTTTGCAGTGCAACAGATCGATAAGAAGATGGACAGATTACGCTGTGTGAGATATTTGCTGAGCTGCTGGGTACTTGCCCTGCTACTGGTCTCGTGTGGCAAGGGACACTCAGACGAAAGCTCTACGGGGGGCGCAAAGGTCGATAGCACTGCTTCGATACGCTATGCCGAGGGGCTACAGATAGAGCATACTGGTGCGGTGACGCTGGTCACTATCTCCGACCCGACGTATGATAGCAGCGAGGTGTATCACTACGCTTTGGTGCCTCGTGAGCAGGCGCAGGAGCTGGCTGCTGAGGTACCTAAGGGCTACACTATGATTGAGACACCGGTACGTCGTGTCATCGTGATGACGACGCTACAGCTATCAAACTTTATCAAGCTCGATGCGGTGGATCGTGTCGTGGGTATGCCGAGTACGCGCTTCCTCTTCAACGAGGAGATGCAGTCACGACTAGCATCGGGCGAGGCTAAGCGGATTGGCATCGAGGGCAACTTCGACAGCGAGCTGATTATGACGCTACAGCCTGACATTATCCTCGTGAGTCCCTTCAAGCGTGGTGGCTACGATGTGATCAAGCAGCTAGACATACCGCTGATTACCTTCCTTGGGTACAAGGAGACTTCGCCTCTGGGGCAGGCTGAGTGGATTAAGTTTACGGCACTACTGCTCGGTATGGAGGAGCGTGCAGATACGCTCTTTAGCACGATAGAGGAGCGTTACCACGAGCTACAAGCTTTGATCACCGATGATCTGACGCGCCCGAAGGTGCTTAGCGGTGAGCTGCACGGTGGTAACTGGTATGTGGTGGGTGGTGCGAGTTACTTGGCTCACCTTTTTGAGGATGCTGGTGCGGACTACTTTATGGCAGACGATAAGGAGTCGGGAGGCTTCTACGTTGATTTTGAGACGGTTTATGCTCAGGCGGCCGATGCGGACTATTGGCGCATCGCGAATAGCTACGATGGCGCCTTCTCCTACGATGTGCTGGGCAAGACGGATGCGCGCTACCGAGACTTCAAAGCTTATCGGGATAAGCAGGTACTGTACTGCAATCTGCGGGAGAGACCTTTCTACGAATTGTCGCCCGTGGAGCCTGAGGTGGTCTTGGCGGATCTGATCCACGCCTTTCACCCGCAGTTGCTTCCAGATCACGAGCCAGTCTTCTACTCGATATTAACCCACTAAGGGAAGGGGGAAAGCTATGCGACGTCCAGTTATAGCCTTTACAATTATAGGTGTCCTTATTATAGTGTTCTTTGTCCTCAATCTGTCGCTGGGGACGATCGCTATCCCCTTTGATGAGGTGGTGCGCATCCTCTTCGGGCGTGACGGTGAGGGTAATGAGATCTGGCGCAACATCATCTGGAAGAGTCGCTACCCGCAGACGATCACGGCACTGGTGGCGGGTGCGGGGCTGTCGATCAGTGGTCTGCAGATGCAGACGGTCTTTCGCAATCCGCTGGCGGGTCCTTCGGAGCTGGGTATTAGCTCGGGAGCTAGCCTAGGTGTGGCGACCTTTATCCTCCTCTCGGGGAGCATTAGCCAGAAGGCGCTCGTGCGAATGGGCTTCGTGGGGGAGATGGCGGTCTCGGTGGCTGCGCTCCTCGGGGCGCTCCTCGTGATGTCGATCATCATGACGATGGCGCAGCGTGTCCGAAGCAATGTGGTGCTACTGATCATGGGTGTGATGATCGGCTACATAGCGAATGCAATCATCGGTGTGCTCAAGTTCTTTAGCAACGATGAGGATGTACGTAGCTATGTGATCTGGGGGTTGGGAAGCTTTGCGAAGGTGAGTGGCGATCAGGTGACTACCTTTGTCATCATTATGCTGGTGCTGATACCGCTCTCCTTTCTGCTGATCAAGGTGCTTAACTTGATGCTCCTCGGGGAGAACTACGCCCGTAGCCTTGGTCTGAACTACGGTCGGGCTCGCCATCTGGTCATCTTCTCGGCCTGTCTGCTGACCGCTATCGTGACTGCTTACTGCGGTCCGATCGTCTTCATAGGACTGGCGGTACCGCATCTCTGTCGCACTATCTTTGCTACTTCCAATCACCTCATACTGATGCCTGCGGTGACGCTCGTCGGAGCTCTCCTAGCTCTATGCTGTAACCTAATAGCCCGTATGCCAGGTATGGAGGGTGCGCTACCGATCAACTCGGTGACGGCGCTCATAGGTGCTCCGATCGTGATCTGGGTACTATTTGATAAACGACGTAGAGAGGAACTGTAATCGTATGACTAGCCACGCAACGATAGAGCTTTGTGACCTTTCGATAGGATATCGCCAGATGAAGCGCACGCGCGTCGTGGCGAGCCAGCTCAATGCTACCATTTGGTCGGGACAGCTCACCTGTCTCATTGGGTCAAATGGTGTGGGCAAGTCGACGCTGCTCCGGACGATCGCCGCCTTTCAGCCGAAGCTCGGCGGTGCCTTACTGGTCGAAGGTAAGGAGATACAGCAGTATGCCGCCAAAGAACTGGCGCAACGGATCAGCGTCGTGCTAACGGAGCGACTGATCATGAGTAATATGACTGCCTACGAGATGATCGCTCTCGGGCGGAGCCTCTACACGGGCTTCTGGGGACAGATGAACGAGAGCAACCGACAGGTGGTCGATGAGGCGATAGAGCTAGTCGGCATACAGCCTCTGGCAAAACGGATGATCGACTCGCTCAGTGACGGTGAGCGTCAGAAGGTGATGATCGCCAAGGCTCTGGCTCAGGAGACGCCTATCATACTACTAGACGAGCCGACAGCCTTCCTAGACTTCCCCTCGAAGGTAGACATGCTCCAGATCCTTCTTCGCTTGTCTCGTGAGGCGCACAAGACGATCTTCCTCTCCACGCACGACCTAGAGCTAGCTCTCCAGATAGCCGATCAGGTGTGGCTCCTCGATGATGACCACAAGCTACATATGGGTCCGCCGAGGACGCTCGCTGATGACGGCACTTTGCCTAGCTACTTCGCAGCAAAGGGGATTGACTTCGATCCCGAGACACTACACTTCTCTATCCACGCCTCAAAGGTATGATCCTAATCATCGGAGGAACCACAGAGGGGCGCAAAGCGCTCGAAGTATGTGAGGAGGCGGGCAAGCCTTTTTACTACTCCACACGAGGCGCTTCGCAAGAGCTCTCGATGCACCACGGGATTCGCCTAGAGGGCGGGATGAATGGTGAGGAGATGGCGCACTTCTGCACAGAGCGGGAGATCGCTCTCGTCGTAGATGCAGCGCACCCCTTCGCTATGGGCGTGCATCAGAGCGTAGCACACTGCGTGTCTCGTCTGCAGCTCCCTGTGATACGCTACGAGCGTACCTTCCCCGTCCTACCCGCTTCGGTCGTACTGCTAGACTCCTTTGACGCTGCGCTGCAGTATCTCCTCAAGCATCAGCCTCAGCGCCTGCTTGCCCTGACGGGCGTTAACTCCGTCGAGCGACTAAGAGCCTACTGGACGAAGCACGAGACCTATCTGCGGGTGATGCCGATCGCTGAGACCGAGGAGCGACTACGGCAGAGCGACTTCCCACCAGAGCGACTGGTCTACTACGACAAGGAGCAGTGTGACCAAAAGCTCTTTGCTTCACTACAACCAGACATGATCCTGCTCAAGGAGAGTGGAGAAACGAGTGGCTTCGCAGCAAAAGTGGAGGAAGCGCTCGCACTCGGCATCACCGTGCTGGTCATCCGAAGACCACAGATCCCTTATCCGGCTACCGTTACCGTCGAGGGACCCGTAGGGCTTCGTCGCTCCATAGAGAGACTGCTGGGGAGCGACTTCTTTCCGCAGCGTATCGGCTTGACAACAGGCACCACCGCCACGGCTGCTGCGACAGCCGCCCTGCTTACACTGCTCAACGAAGAGTCTTACAGCGAGGTGATGGTGACCCTCCCTCAGGGCGAGCGGATTCCTTTTCCGATCCAACAAACTGAACTAACCGCACAAGGCGCTCGAGCAGTTGCAGTCAAGGATGCTGGCAGCGACCCTGACGTAACCGATGGCGCAGAGATCGTTGCCGACCTATCGCTTACGCAGGCACACAGCGGAGTTGCCTTCCTTCAGGGCGAAGGGGTAGGGCGAGTTACCCTTCCTGGCATCGGACTAGATGTTGGAGAACCTGCCGTTAACCCCGTCCCGCGTCAGATGATGCGCCAAGCACTCGGTGCCTTGGTCGACCTCTCCCAAGTGGGCATCGACCTAACCATCTCCGTTCCCGAGGGGCGCCAGCTCGCTCAGAGTACCTTCAACCCACGGCTAGGCATCCTAGACGGCATCTCTATCCTTGGCACTACAGGGGTCGTGCGACCCTATTCAAGCGAAGCCTTTGTCGAGTCGATACGTCGTGAGCTGGAGGTGAGCAAGTCGGTCTACGGCAAGCATCTCGTGCTTAACTCAGGCGGACGCAGCGAGCGTTACCTCAAGGGACGCTTTCCCGACCTCCCCGCCAACGCTTTCGTTCAGTATGGCAACTTCATAGGAGAAACGCTCTGCCTTACCGACGAACTGGGTTTCCCGCAAATCACCCTCGGCATTATGATTGGCAAAGCGGTCAAACTAGCGGCTGGCGAACTGGACACACATAGCAAGAAGGTGGTGATGAACAAAGCCTTCATCACCGCCCTCGCCTCTGCCTCTGGAGCAAGCGAAGCGCAGAAGCAACAGATCAGCGAGATGACGCTAGCCCGCGAATTGTGGCAGATCTTCCCCGACGGCACGCACCCGCTCTACCAGAGCATCGTCGACCACTGCTATCAGGTCTGCAAGCCACTCGTTCCCTCTGCACAGCTCGAGGTGCTCCTTATTCCCGACTCTCAACTTTAGTCACTCACTTATGACATCTCTCCCTTCACTCCTCATCGCAGCGCCCCTCTCCGAGAGTGGCAAAAGCACACTCACTATGGGACTCCTCCGGGCTTACACACGTCGTGGACTAGCCACTCAAGCCTTCAAATGCGGTCCCGACTATGTAGATCCTAAGCTACACAGCGTGGCGACGGGGCGCCCAGCGGTCAATCTGGACCTTTTCATGTACGGCGCCGAGCGGGTACAGGCGCTCTACGACCATTATAGTCAGGACGCTCAGGCGGTCGTTGTGGAGGGTGTGATGGGGCTCTTCGACGGTTACGATCGGGACAAAGGTTCTGCGGCCGACATTGCTCGTCTCCTAGACCTACCAGTCGTGCTGGTCGTGACACCTCGCTCGATGGCCTACACGGTGGCTCCGCTTCTCTACGGGTTGCAGCACTTTGACCCTAGGATTCGGATAGCGGGAGTCATCTTCAATAAAGTCTCCTCAGAGCGTCACTTGACCTATCTCACACAAGCTGCCACAGATGCGGGTGTGCCTGTACTGGGGTCGCTGCCGCGTGTCGACGATATCTCCATCCCCAGTCGCTACCTAGGACTAGACGTTGACGACCTAGCGCAGATAGACCGCTACGCCGATCAGGTGGCCGACCTCTTAGAGCAACATCTAGACATTGATCGCCTCCTAGCCATCTCCTCAGAGCGAAAGAAACAGCCTCACAAGGCTCCCACGCTACAAAAGAACTCTTCGTCAGCTCCTCGTCGCATAGCCGTGGCTCGTGACGACGCTTTCAACTTCCTCTACCAGGAGAATGTGCGCCAGCTAGAGCAGTGGGGCGAGGTGACTTACTTCAGTCCGCTTTCTGACAGTTCACTACCGCCGAGTGACTTCGTCTATCTCCCTGGAGGTTATCCCGAGCTTCATTTGGAGCAACTGTCAGCCAATAGGTCAATGCTCGACAGCCTCCGTGACTACATCCGTGGGGGTGGCGCGATGCTTGCTGAGGGCGGGGGAATGCTCCTTCTCTGCGAAGCGATTGTCGACGAGGAGGGTACCCGCTATTCGCTCGTGGGTGCGCTACAGCAGACCGCCACGATGCAGCAGCGCAGGCTAGCACTCGGCTATCGACAGCTCGAGATAGCGGGCGTGGCGGTACGTGGACACGAGTTTCACTACTCCCGCATTCTCGATCCGCTCCCCTCGGTTGCGCAGCAGTACAATGCGTGGGGCGATCCCGTGGCGACTGCGCTGTGGCACACGAGTCGCTGCTATGCCACCTACACGCATCTAGCCCTTAGCGAGGAGCTTCTGGCGCAACTACTATAGCTGTTAGCCATTAGCTGTTGGCTTTTAGCTAGAGGCACTAGTGCCACTAGGGATACTAGTGCCACCAGATCTACTAAAGCCTAGACTCTAACCTCTAATTTCTAACCTCTAATTTCTACATTCCTCCTCTCCTTAACTTTTCGTACCTTTGTGGACAACTTCTTTGAGTGGTGGTGCATCTGCTCGTCAGTAGAGCGATGCAAGAGGAAAGTCCAGTGAGAATCTGGTACAGTGCCCGCTACTGTGATCCCCCTATTTCACAGAGCCTATCACAAGATGATTACGAGCCACTGTCTGACTGGGTCAGATGGGAAGGCGGTGATAGGCTGGGGTAAGTCAGGAGACCTGCCACTACTCGCAACTTAGTATATAATCGTGTACGCTCGGTGGCAAGTGTACCTCAATGCTATGTCAATCAATCAGATGCATATCTCTCGGGGAGGTGCTACGCTTATGGGCGTGGTGCTACGGCTGTACTATGCCTCAAGCTATGACAAGCCAGCTGTGCCAGTGGAGTGATCGATTAAATTGATTTAGCGGATAAATGCAACAACCATATGACGCAACGATACTTTCGTATACTCCTATTATGTATGACTATACTACTCGGCGGACTATCGCTACAGGCGGGCAATAAGGTCTTTGAGACCGACTCGCTCTTTGCAGCTATGGGGCCTAATGACAAAGGGGCTATCCTCGTTGTTCACTTTGGCACGACGCATGACGACACCCGTCGGGTCACGCTCGATGCAATCAATGAGCGCATAGCTGCCGCCCATCCTGAGCTAGAGGTGCGTCAAGCATACAGTTCGCGTATCGTACGCAAGCGTCTAGCTACGCGGGGGATAGAGATCCCCACGCCTGGAGAAGCACTTAAGAAGCTAGCGCAAGAAGGCTTTACCCATCTTCTGGTGGTCTCGACGACAATCGTCGATGGCGTAGAGATGGAGTCGCTATCCTATGAGGTGGCTCATATGCAGCAGTTCTTTAAGAAGGTTAGGCTGGTGACACCACTACTCTTCTATGAGAGCGACTACAAGGACTTGGTCTCCATCATGACGGCTCACCTCGATCCTGAGGTGGCCTACCTCTGGGTGGGGCATGGCACCTACGATAGTGCTACGGCTCAGTATGCAATGCTGGATCACTACTTACAGAACCACGGCTATGGGCAGGTGATCGTAGGCTGCGTGGAGGGCTATCCATACTACGAGGAGGCTCTGGAGCGTCTGCGTGCTACAGGGCTTAAGCGAGTCTCTCTACAGCCGCTGATGATCGTGGCAGGTGAGCATGCCAAGGAGGATATGCTTCAAGAGTGGCAACCCCGTTTAGAGGCGCTCGGCTATCAGGTCGAGAGCGTGGTGCGTGGTCTAGGCGAGCTGCCTGAGGTGCAGGAGATGATCGTGAAGAAGGTCAACTTCTTTATGACACATCATCGTCTCTCTATTATGGATAAGAAAGCGATCTACGAGGAGACGGGAGAAAAGCTACACCAGTCAGACCCCATAGCTCAGTAAGCCGATGAAACGTAGCTACTTTTACCTATTCCTGTTACTGGCTAGCTGTGTGTTCCCGCTCACAGCGCAGCGGGATACACTCAGTCATCATCGTGACTCGATAGACTACGAGAACCTCGGTGAGGTGATTGTCGTGGCGCCTACGCATAGACGCATTATGCAGCAGCAGGCGCTTTCGGCTATTAGCCTAGATGTCAAGCCGCTGATCGCCTCGATGGGTAGTCTCAACGAGCTGGTCGCTCAGAGTTCGGGCGTACGGCTCAGAGAGTCTGGCGGCGTGGGGTCGAGCAATGAGCTATCGATCAATGGTATGTCGGGGCATGCTGTCCGCTACTTTATCAATGGTGTGCCACTCTCCTCGATGGGCGAGGGGGCTTCGCTCGCTACACTGCCGGTGAACCTCATTGATCGTGTTGAAATCTACAAAGGGGTCGTTCCACCTGAACTGGGTATGGACGCTCTCGGTGGAGCGGTTAACATAGTAACGAACAGTCGCGGGGAGAGTTATCTAGACTGTTCGCTGCGGGGAGGCTCCTTTCACACCTTTGCCCTAGATCTGACGGGGCAGTATAGAGAGCAGCGGAGTGGCTTTACGGTGCGTCCTACGCTACGCTATCAGTACTCTAAGAATGACTACATCATGCGTGGTGTGGAGGTGTGGAACGCTGAGACGCAAGAGTACGAGCAGCGAGACTTCCGTCGCTTTCACGATGGCTACCAGTCGCTCTTAGGACGACTACAACTGGGTGTGACCAAAAAGCCTTGGGCAGATGCCGCTCTCCTCGGGGTGGGCTACACGAAGAGTGCGAGCGAGATACAGACCGGCTTTCGCCAGACGCTAGTCATCGGCGAGGCGATGCGTGATCGTGATGACTTGAGCTTCTCGGCACACTATGCCAAGCGCAATCTCTTTACCCCTGGGCTATCGGCTACGATAGATGCCTCCTTCGCACGTAACCATATCATAATCACAGACACAGCCTATCGCAAGTATAGCTGGGATGGTACCTTCGTAGAGACTCACTATAGCGAGGTGATGCGTCGCACACGTATGATCCGCCACACGGTGCGCCCTACCTGGACGGCACGGGCTAATTTTGCCTATCTGCTTCCCAAGGGCGGACATCTCAATCTTAACTATCAGATGACCGCCGTCGCCAATGAGCGGTACGATACCTACGATCCAAACTTTGAGGCTTCGAGAGATCGTATGGGAAGACATATTATGGGGCTCTCTTATGGCACGACGCTCCTCAACGGTCGCTTGCGTGGGACGGTCTTTGTCAAGGACTACCTCTACCATGTCGCCATCGAGCAGGCTGATATGTATTGGTTGACAGGATCGGACAAGGTGCCTGCGCAGCAGACGAAAAACGAGCTTGGCTACGGGCTAGGCTTACGCTACGCAATCGCTGACGAGCTAGCGATCAAAGGCTCTTTCGAGCGTGCCACCCGTCTGCCGACAGCCCGCGAGCTGATGGGTAATGGTGCTAACATCTACCCCAACTTCAAGCTTCATCCCGAGCAAGCTTACAACCTCAACTTAACGCTCTATGGTCAGGTGCAGTGGGGCGACCTCCACTTCCTCAACTACGAGGCAACCGCTTTCTATCGTGACGTCTCCAACTACATTCACCGTGTGGTGATGGGAGATGTCGAGAGCCAGTATGACAATGTGGGTTCGTCGCTCGTCATCGGTGGCGAGATGGAGGTCAAATACAACTACGCCAACCTCCTGGACCTCACGCTCAACGGCACTTACACCGACGAGCGTGACCGCACGCGTACTAACATTTATGGTAAGCCCAACCCGACTTATGGCTATCGGATCCCCAACGACCCCTTCCTCTACGGCAATCTGCTCCTAGGGGCTAATTGGCGCAAGCCGTTTGGCATACAGGCGAGTGCTATACACTTTAATGCAGGAGTAGGTTATATCCACTGGTTTTACCTCACTTGGGCAGCCTTCGGTCGTAAGGATACCAAGGCGATCATCCCGACCAGTTACGACCTCTCGGCAGGGGTCACCTGGAGCTTTGCTCACGATCGCTACTCCATATCACTGCAGAGCAGCAACCTGCTAGACCGTCCGCTCTATGACAACTATATGCTACAGAAGCCTGGACGTGCCTTCTACTGCAAGCTCCGCATATTCCTTAACTAGAATAAACACGAACACTTATATCAATCATCAAAAACTTAGATTATCATGACTAAAGCTTATCGCTTACTGGCGGCTCTCGTAGTCGCTCTCGTCACACTCTCGTTCACGTCGTGTGACTCTGATACGCCAAATCCTGAGAAGGAGATAACCGTAGGCTATGACCTATGGGTACCTATAGATGGAGCCACTGGTCAGTCAACCGCTAACACTGACCCGCACATCATCGCACGTGTCGCTGACCTGACCAAGGGTGTTTTCAGCATCAAGGGGCAGGGTGTAGAGACTTCAGCATCTACCATAACGCCTAACGTATTATATCACCAGGGCTACTACTACAGTGTCTCTCGTGAGGGACGCTTCGGCAAGTTCCGAATCTCCAACACAGGCGTCGAGACAATCAAGGAGTTCCCTATGCCACAGATTCTCGACCGTCGCTTCTCACACGCTTGGCTAGACGACAATACACTCGTTATGCTTAGCTCCGTAGGTGACAAGGAGGAGGTCTCTTGGGTCAAGGTCGATGTCAACAAGATGGTCATCACTGCTGAGGGTAAGCTTGCTCTACCTAAGCCTGAGGAGGGTGAGCTCTTTAACTCCAGTGGTCTGCTCGGCTATCGCAAGGCTGACAACATGCTCATCTACCCACACGTCTATATGGAGAAGTCTAAGAAGACCTCTATGGCACTACCTCCTAAGCGTAATGAGATCTACATCGCTTTCATCGATGCAAGTACTATGGAGGTTAAGAAGATCGACAAGGATACACGCTGCGAGCATCTGAGCTCTACCTCTTTTGGTGAGACACGCAGTCAGAAGACTTTCTTTGACTCCAAGGGCAACTTCTACTTCGCTGCAGCTACCTGCAATATCCCCGAAAACGCTAAGAAGAAGAGCGGCACGAAGCAGCGTAGCTTCCTCTTCCGTGTCAACGCTGGCTCTATGGAGACGGACAAGAGCTTCGATGGCTACGCACAGCCTCGTGGTAAGATCATCACCGTCTTCCCGCTCAATGATGACGAGGTACTCCTCTATATGCAGGATCCCGACTTTAAGGAGAAGGGCAATACCGACTGGAGCAGCAAGACCAATCGCTACATCTACTACTGGCTACGTTGCAACATCAAGACGCAGCAGGTCGAGCATATCAAGGACATCCCCTTTAGCAATGGTAACTTCGGTCAGTTGGTCGTACGTAATGGTGACTTGGTGAGCATTGGTGCCAATGTGGAGGGTGCTCCTACGGCCATCTACCAGTACAACGTCAACACCCGCAAGGTGACTAAGGGTGCTACGCTAGCAGATGGCTTCGAGATAGATCGCATACAGTCCATCGTCAAGTAGTAACCTCTAGCACGACTCGGCAACAGACGAGTCTATGCTTCTCATACGGCTCTCCTTCCTGTGAGAGCCACATCTCACGGTGCGGCTGCTGCGTTTGCTGGCGGTCGCACCGTTGCTTCTTGCGAGAGAGTTTACGCTTAGCCCAAGTCTCACAGCAAAAATAAGCTTCGGGAAGCTTTGCCCCGTAGTCTTAAGAGGTGATAGTCACAACTCGTCGAGGATCCTATTGCTACTTTGCGAACCTCTATCAGGTAGACTGTGCAAAGGTAATATGGACAACAGTCGAGGCTGCACTCTAGTGCGCTCAAGATGTGCCTGTAGCTTGCAAACGTTGCAACAGTACACAAATGAAGAGCTACACAACGACCGATCCAAATCTGTAGGACACAGAGTTCATAACCCAAGCCCTACAGCTTACCACGAGCTGCGACTATATACCCCCCTTTCGTGACACTTGACCTGAGAGTCATCTCTTGCAAACTAAGACAATCCCGTAATCCTATCACAACTATGCGCTGGCTACACAAAGTTCTTGGCACCATCTGTGCCCCATTCTTCCTATTGTGGTTACTCTCAGGAGGGGTGATGATCTTCTGCTCCTTTCCTCGCTTAGGGGACAAGGACTTACCACTGCAAGACACTCTTGCATCCTCTGCGACTCTTCCCTCAGAGGCTACACTACAGGCGAAGCTCCAGCCTGGCGAAGAGCTGACGGCACTCGCACTCACTACGCATTGTGGCAAGCCGGTGTGGCGTGTGGAGACAAGCGAGGGAGAGTACTTGTGGCATGCGGACTCGCTCCTTACAACGGCTATGGCTTCGGTGCCAGAGGCTTGGTATGAGCAGTATGCGTTGCGCTTTAGCTCTGCGCCTATCGTGGCGGTCGATACGATACGACACATAGACACGTGGACGCCTTACCCGAGGATCAAGAAGGATCTGCCCCTCTACCGATACCGCTTTGACGACTCAGAGGAAACTTACCTTTATCTCTCTAGTCGCACGGGCGAGGCGGTCCAGCTCTGCACCCGCTCCGAGCGTATCGGTGCGTCGTGTGGTACGATCCCCCATATGTTTTACTACTGGTGGCTGCGGCAAAATCGAACCGTCTGGCTTTGGGTCATCTCGATCCTTGCCTCGCTGGCTGTCATAGCAGCTTTTACGGGCCTATATCTCGGGATACGTCTCTATGTCCGTATGTGGAGACAGACGAAGCGATTGCGCAGTCCCTACAAGCGCAATAGGACTTTGCACTGGCATCTCGTCGGGGGCGTCATCTTCGGACTCTCGCTGACGCTCTTCGCTCTCAGCGGGGTTATGTCGCTCTACGACTTACCCTCGTGGATCGTACCTCAGCACGATACGAAAGTCAAGCGCAAGGAGGTGCAGGTCGTAGAGGCTCCACAGCTGGGACGCTCGGACACTTATGACTACCGCCTACTACTCGATCTAGGTGGTGTGCAGCAGATCACGTGGCATAGCTATGGCGGACACCCTTACTACGAGGTGCAGCGCCACGGACAGCTGGAGAGCTGGGATGCGCTGGGCGAAGCTCCACAGCCACTACACCTAACAGAGCAGGATATCAAAGCTAAGCTCACTCCTGTGCTGGGAACCTCCGACATGCAGATCGAGCTAATGGAGCAATACGACAACTACTATGTCAGTCTAAACAACCTCTACGAGTTGCCGATCTATCGTATCTCGGCACAGGACAAGGAGTCGAGCCGGTTCTACATCAGTCCGACGACGGGGGAGACGCGCTACTACAGTCTCAACGGGCGGGTCAAGAAGTGGCTTTACCCCTTCTGCCACAACCTCCGCATCGGCTTCTTTGCGGAGCACCCCACGCTACGCATCATCTGTATGTTGGTGCTGGTGCTAGGTGGTTTGGTTGTATCGGTGAGTGGTGTAATACTCGGTTTTCGTTATCTTCGCAGAGTAATTCATCGGGCTAAGTCTCGCCGCAACAAATAGAGGTGTGTCAAGCCCGTCCAACAATAGCAAAGAGAGACAATGAAAAAGATCTATATCGCCGGCATCGGTCCCGGCAGTCCTGAAGATATAACGCCCGCTGTGCATCAAGCCCTTAGAGAGGCTGATGTGGTGGTCGGGTATGCTTACTACTTTCAGTTTATCCAAGAGTACCTACACGATGGCGCTGAATGCATCGACACAGGTATGCGCCAAGAGCGTGAGCGAGCCAAGCTAGCTATCGAGCGAGCTGAGGCTGGGCAGACCGTCTGTGTCATTAGCTCTGGTGATGCGGGCATCTACGGGATGGCTCCGCTCCTCTATGAGATGTGCGATGAGCGAGGTAGTGATGTAGAGCTAGAGGTCCTGCCTGGTATCTCCGCTTTTCAGAAAGCTGCAGCCCTCCTTGGGGCACCCATCGGTCATGACCTCTGCATCATCTCGCTAAGCGATCTGATGACCCCGTGGGCAATCATCGAGCGACGCGCCATCGCAGCGGCAGAGGCGGACTTCGTCACAGCGCTTTACAATCCTAAGAGCATCAAGCGGTACTGGCAGCTGGAGCGTGTGCGCGAGCTGTTTCTCAAGCACCGCTCACCCGATACACCCGTAGGACTAGTGCAGCAGGCGGGGCGTCCCGACCAGCGTGTCTGGACGACCACCCTACGAGAGCTGGATACGCAAGAGGTAGATATGTTTACCGTCCTCATCATCGGCAATAGTCAGAGCTTCCTCTCAAAGGGCAAGATCGTCACACCACGAGGCTACTATCGAGATAAAGGTAGTGACGAAGAGAAGGTGGGACAGCGCATTATGAGCGAAAGCTTTCGCACGATCCTCTCGCTACTCAAGCAGCCCGAGAGCTATCCGCTAGACCATCTATGGGCGATGCTCCACGCTGTCCATACGACCGCCGACTTTGAGATGGAGGAGCTACTCTATAGCGACCCCAATGCGGTTTCTCGCATTTACCAAGGCTATGTCGATGGTAAGATACGCACCATCGTGACCGACGTGACGATGGTTGCTTCAGGCATTCGCAAAGGCGCCTTGGCACGCTATGGTATCGAAGTACTCTGCTACCTGCACGACCCACGTGTGGCTGAGATGGCTGAGCGACTAGACATAACCCGCACACAAGCTGGCATACGGCTCGCTGTCGAGGAGCATCCCGATGCGCTCTACGCTTTTGGCAACGCTCCGACGGCACTTATGGAGCTAGCACACCTCATTCGCCAGGGCAAGGCTCACCCAGCTGGAATTGTCGCAGCACCTGTAGGCTTCGTCCACGTGTGCGAGTCGAAGCACATGGTCAAGCCCTTTCACGACATCCCTAAGCTCATCATCGAGGGACGCAAAGGGGGTAGCAATCTAGCGGCAACGCTGGTCAATGCGACACTCAGCTATGGCGATGCTGAGACGCTCAAGCCTGGTCGTGACTTATGAAGATCATCCTCATAGGACTTAGCGACGATCGAGAGCAGCGGTGGCGCCCAGAGCTGCTGGAGCGGCTTGCTGGCGAGCGCGTCTTCTCAGGTGGCGCACGGCATCACGAGATCGTCCGTGAGATCTTGCCGACAGAGTATCACTGGATCGATATAACCCCGCCGATAGACGATGTAATCGAGCAGTACAAGGCATACGACACGGTCGTCGTCTTTGCCTCTTGCGACCCCATCTTCAATGGTATCGGACAGCGCATCATGCAGCTTCTTCCCGAGGCGGAGATCGAGCTGCACCCTTACTTCCACTCCCTGCAGCTTCTCGCTCATACGGCTCTGCTGCCTTACCAAGATATGCACGTCGTGTCGCTTACGGGGAGACCGTGGCAAGCCTTTGACGCTGCACTGATCTCTGGCGAGCGTATGATCGGCATCCTGACCGACCGCAAGGAGCACACCCCTCAGCGCATCGCTCAGCGTATGCTCGACTACGGCTATGACAACTACCGAGCCATCGTTGGGGAGCATTTGGGTAATAAGGAGCGACAGCAGCTCTCCCGTCTCTCTATTGCGGAAATGGCTGAGCGCACCTTCGCCTATCCCAACAACTTAATCCTCATTCAGACGAAGCCCTTGCCTCGTCCCTTTGGCATTCCCGATGCGGACTTCATCCCGCTCAATGGACGTGAGCGGATGATTACCAAGCGGGCGATACGTCTCGAGACGCTCTCGCAGCTAGACCTGCATCAGGCGCACGTCCTGTGGGACATAGGCTCCTGCACTGGCTCCGTCTCTATCGAGGCTCGGCTACAGCAGCCGAGCCTGCAGGTGGTTGCCTTCGAGATACGTCCCGAGGGTGCAGAGCTCCTCGATGCCAATGCGCGTCGTCACCACACCCCAGGCATCACCTTCTGCGGGGGGGACTTCCTCTGCGCCGACCTCGACCCACTACCTCAGCCTGATGCGGTCTTCATCGGAGGGCATGGCGGACATCTGCCGGAGATCGTCGAAGAGGCGTGGCATCGTCTCGCCGTAGGCGGACGGATCGTCTTCAACTCCGTCTCTAGCGAAAGCCAGGAGACCTTCAGACGAGCCATTGCATCCGTTGGTGGCTCCATAGCCTCCACGACCCGTATGCAGATCGATGACTACAACCCGATAGCTGTCTTACAAGCGACCAAAAGCACCCACTAGCCAAAAGTACTCAAGTATGAACTCAAAACCACGCATAGCGATCCTCGCCATCTCTCCCGATGGTCAGACGATCGCACTACAGATAGCGAGCCAACTGCCCGACGTCAAGCTCTATACGACACATGGGGAGGAGCTAAGCGAAGCATTCACCCTGCTACCGAGCCTTGCCGAGGGGGCTAAGAGCCTCTTTGCCGAGAGCGATGTCTTACTCTTTATCTCCGCTATGGGGATCTGCGTTCGCACCATTGCCCCGCTGCTCAGAGACAAGCATCACGACCCAGCAATCCTCTGCGTAGACACTACGGGGCGGTATGTCATCTCCGTTGCTTCGGGACACATCGGCGGTGCCAACGAGTGGACCGAGCGCATCGCGCACATACTAGGGGCCGAGCCAGTCGTCACCACTCAGAGCGACCGTCAGGGGCTGTGGGCATTAGACACTTTGGGTGCAGGAAGCGGGTGGAGCAGCGAGACCGCAGGATGTAGTATGAACGCCGCCATCACCACTTTTGTCAATAAGCGCCCCGTCGCTCTGCTCCTCGAGATGCGCTCCGAGGGTACCGCTTACCTAGAGCGCACCCACCCAGAGCATGTCGACCTTTACTACCGTTACGAGGAGATCGACCAAAGTCGCTACGACCTGCTCATAGCGGTGAGCTATCGCTTGTTGGAGGGCTTGACGATCCCTTGTCTCTACTTCCGCCCACCACTCCTCCACCTTGGTGTGGGGTGTCGCCATCAGGCAAATCCCGAGGGCGTCGTGGAACACATTCTCTCCGACATTCGCGCCAAGGGTTTTGCCCCCAGTGCCATCGCCACGATCAATAGCATCGAACTCAAGCGTGGCGAGGCGATCCTCGAAGAACTCTCCCAGCATCTAGGCAAGCCTTGCCACTTCTATAGTAGCGATGAGCTAGCCGCCATCGAGGTGCCCAACCCCTCGGAGCGTGTCGCCACAGCCACTGGTTCGACGAGCGTCAGCGAAGCCTCTGCCCTCGCAGCCAGTCAGGGCGGACTACTGATTATAGAGAAGCAAAAGGGCTGTCTCACCCCGCAGAGCGACTTCACCTATAGCCTTGCCGTAGCTCCCGAGGGGTTGCCCCACGGACATATAGAGATCGTTGGGGCAGGTCCAGGCGATCCTGAGCTGATCTCCGTGCGTGGCAAGCACTTTCTCGAGCGAGCCGACCTGATCCTCTATGCTGGTAGCTTAGTACCTATCGAGCTAACCTACTATGCTAAGGAGGGTGCCACGGTGAGAAGTTCTGCTGATATGAACCTCGAGGAGCAGTTCGCCCTAATGAAGGAGTTTTATGACAAGCACGCGCTTATCGTGCGGCTACACACGGGAGACCCCGCCATCTTTGGCGCGATACAGGAGCAGATGGCGCTCTTTGACGAGGCAGGGATGAGTTATCATATCACGCCTGGCATCTCCTCCTTCCTAGCAGCAGCCGCAGAGCTCAGGTCTCAGTTTACCATCCCCGAGCGTGTGCAGACCATCATCCTAACCCGAGGTGGCGGACGTACACCGATGCCTGAGCGCGAGCAACTGCACAAGCTTGCCGCCTCGCAGAGTACGATGTGCATCTACCTTAGTGCGACCCTTGCCGAGGAGGTGCAGCGGGAGCTACTCGTTCACTACCCACCCACGACACCCGTGGCGGTCTGCTACAAGCTTACTTGGCCTGAGCAGCGCATCTATCGCGGTCAACTCTCCGAGCTGGCGCAGATCGTCCGCGAGCATCACCTCACGCTCACCACGCTGATGGTCGTGGGGGAGGCGATCGACAACCGTGCGGGGCTCTCTAAGCTCTACAATGACAACTTCAAGCACCTCTTCCGCCGATGAAAGCGCCACACCCGATAGCAATCGTCTCCCTCGGCAGTGCCACGCCTGAGGACATCTCCATGCGTGCCTATGGCAAGCTCCAGACGGCAGACGAGATTTATTGCCTAGGTGAAGCAGCACACCGCATTGTCGCTGCGCTACCCGAAGGCGCCCACCTCGCTCAGCGGTGTCAAATCCTCGAGATACCGATGAGCAGTGACCGCACAGAGGCGATCCGCTACTACGAGCAGCTTGCCACCCGACTGCTAGATCAGCAGAGTAGGGAACTCGCTTGTAGCGTCGTCACCATTGGCGATGCCGGCACCTACGCCACGGTGCAGTATCTCGCTGACCTCCTCCGTCAGGCTGGTGCCGAGATGGAGGTTGTGCCAGGGATACCTTATTATATAGCCGCAGCGGCAGCCGTCGGCGAGGGACTGGTGCGTCAAGATGAGTCGCTCCTCGTGCTGAGCAAAGTGGCCAGTGAGTCTCAGCTTCGCGAAGCACTGGCGCAGGGACATACGGTGGTGGTGATGAAGCTCTCGCGCTGTGCCGACATCGTTCGTGAGGTGATAGCAGAGGGTGACTACCCCTTTATCTATGCCGAGCATCTCGGCAATCCCGCTCTAGAGCTGCTCACCAGTGATCGGGAGACGCTCCTCACTCGTCAGCCGATCCCTTACTTCTCGCTCATCATCATACGTCCTACCCGAAGCACTGCTCACTAACTCGTCAACTCTACGTTTCTTTCTATGTCCTAAGGTATGCGTAACCGAAATTTCGCATCTTTTATTTGGAGGGTGTATATATTTATTGTACCTTTGCGGCAGAAAGGTGGTTTTCTATCGTGACCACTCTTAAAAAGTATGCGGGATGCTTGAGCAGTGTCTCGTAAACTAGAAGAAGATAGATTAGTATAACAACGGACACTAGCAGATACAACAAATTACCACTCATCGCTTTTCCGATTTTAATTCCGATTACCCACATAGGGTAGCTTAGATTACCTTCCTCTGATTGAAGAAGGTTGTTTTAGTTGAAATAAAGTTGGTCAAAAGTTTGGTAGTCTCGAATATTTTCCGTATATGAGAGAGAGAGCATCTCTATACACCTCATCTAGAGCTTGATACGCCTCTGCTGAGGTCGCACGCGACCCTCAGTAGCGACTCCTTATACGCACGCTATCCGACTGCTTTTTCATCCTTATCTCGTCTGGTTACCATATCGACAGGCGAGTCATCTTCTAGTAGCAATTCTCTTTTCATAGACTCTCTTTGTCCGAGAGGTAACTCTTCGTGGGTGTATGTGGGCAACCATCATACACCCACTTTTTTGTCTCTTGGTCGTTGTGGTCTATGCCATACAATAATATATAGGAGTGCGACATCGTACCTCCTGCCTCAACTCGTGGATCAGTCAAGTAACGGTCAGCTGATGAGCCGTCCGATACTTGAGAGGGTTCGAGATTGTGCGTGTTTATGGTCGTCTGATATCCTTTTTAAGTTGGTTTGTGGTAAGCAGGGTAGGGCGCATTGTAGTTACCATAGAGATATGGTTAGCTACTATGCGCTCCACTCTGTATGCCTATGAAATCTGATCCTTACAATAAGCTATTATGAAACGAATCCTACTTATCATCTCGTTGCTGACACTCCTCTCTCTCACTGTGAGCGGACAGCAGGTTGGTGTGCAGACAAATACCCTCTACTGGGCAACAACGACCCCCAATGCTGGAGTAACCTTAGGTGTCGGTGAGCAGTGGAGCCTCAGTCTGCATGCTGGCTGGAACCCCTGGCGCTTCAGATCCTATGACCACCCCGAGAGTGGTGAGCGCGTCCACCCCAAGATGTTTCATTGGACGCTGATGCCCGAGGTTAAGTACTGGTTCTGCCGACGCTTTGAATATTGGAACCTAGGACTCCATGCCATCGCCACGCAATACAATGTGGGCGGTTTACGATTTATCAAGCCCTTGGCAGACTATCGCTATCAGGGGTATGGAGTCGGTGCTGGTGTGAGTGCTGGGTATCAGTGGCCTCTTGGAGATCGCTGGGGACTAGAACTCTCCATAGGCGTGGGCTATCTTTTTATGAAGTATGATAAGTATCAGTGCTGGCAGTGTGGAGAGCGTGAGGGTAGCTACACGCGTCACTATGTAGGACCCACGAAGGCTGCCATAGACTTCATTTATTACATCCGCTAATCACTTTGAAGAGTAACTGTCGTATGAAAAGTAAAACATCGTATCGACCCCTGCGATACAGTATGGGGAGCCAAAGCAGAGAGTCACAGTATGACGACTCTTCTAGGGGTGTACAGCTGATCTCGTTTCTGTGTCGTGCTTTCATAGGTGCTGTCTGTCTTTTGATTCTTTGCCTGCTCTCGCCTGTTGTGACATTGGCTCAGAGTACGACAGCGCAGCCAGATAGCACCGCACTAGCACAGGCTCATCAGGAGATTGTAGCGCATGATACTATCTCTACTATCGCTACAGACACGCTAGCGACTCATAGTACGCAAGCTCTCGATAAGACATCTATAGATAGTCTCGTTGTCAAGGAGCAGAGAGCCCAGGTGGTCACAGATAGTGTCATCGTCTCCTCGACTATGCGTAAGCATCGTCAGGCGGTAGCCGATGGACTGCATATAGCTGATGTGGAGACCGCTTATAGTGCCGATGGGTCGGCACTTGTTGTCTCCTTTGTAGCACGTTATGGTGAGCGAGTCGTTGCGCCTCGTGAGGCGCTTCTTGTGACCCCAGTCTATGTACAGCCAGAGGCCTTGGGCGAGGTGCGTCTGCCTCAGTTGCGTATCAATGGGCGCCAGCGGGCTAGAGCTTATCGTCGAGAGGTCTCCTTTTGGAGCCATCAGGAGTACGAGCAGCGCAAGCCACTATTGCTGACCACCATCGCTACACCACGACATATGCTAGACACTATAACCAATAGTGCCCGATATAGCTATCGTATGCCACTAGCCAACTACAAGACAGGGGGTAGCCTGCGTCTAGACCTAGAGGTGGAGGATTGCTGTAAGCTCTATCCCGTAGCTAGTAAGGACTATGCGATAGCTCCTCACATCTTGCCAGCACCTGACACGGTGCGTATCGTGCAGACCGTCTCTGATACCGTCCGTATAGAGGCTCCCAAGCCACTAGAGATGGCACGTCCTGATCTATATGCTTCCAATGTCTCCTTCATCAGACCTGCCAAGGAGGAGGCTAAGGTGCGTAGCCAGAGCCTCTCCGTACGGATTACCTTTGAGGTGGCTAAGGCTGAGGTCTTGCCCAACTTTGCCAATAACCGTGCTGAGCTGACACGGGTAGACCATGAGATACGCCCTCTCTTGACAGACCATGATAGTACCTATACCGTGCGAGAGGCTAGCATCTATGGCTACGCCTCTCCCGAGGGAGGATACGAATACAATCAGAACCTCTCCGAGTCACGAGCTTATGGCTTTAGAAACTATCTAGAGCGTATCTATGGTATGTCTCGTATCCCCACCTTTGAAGTGCAGGGGCGTGGTGAGGACTGGGAGGGACTCCGCAAGCTCATCACCGAGTCATCACTCCCCGAGCGAGACGAGATACTCCGTATCATAGATCGTGAGAGTATCAGCTACGATGCTCGTGACCAGCAGCTCAAGCGTCTCCGTGGGGGACGAACCTATAAGACGCTACTGGGAGAGATCTATCCACTCCTGCGTCGTATCGATATGACCCTGCAGTATGGTGTACGAGACTTCGAGCAGCGTGAGGTCGCTACAATCATTGAGACCCGCCCGCAAGACCTCTCACAGCGAGAGATCTATGACCTAGCTCATATGCGCAATAGTGATGCCGTGGCTCGTACACAGCGGAGCAACTATGGCCGTGAGTACGACATAGCAGCACGCTACTTCCCCAAGGATGCGATCGCTCAGATCAACGCTTCCTCAGCAGCCCTCATACGTGGTGAGCTAGAGATAGCACATCTCTACCTAGAGCGTGTAGCACAGGATCCACGTGCGTACAACAACCTAGGCGTCTATCACTGGATGCGTCAGGAGTATGATCAGGCAGCCGACTACTTCCGTAGGGTGCCACAAGAAAGCCAAGAGATGGCACAGCGCAACCTCACACAGATGCTCCAAGAGCAGCAGCAACGCAAGGCACTACAGCAACAAAATAAAGCAGCGTCTAAGGCTACCAACTCTACGACGACACGCTAAGAAAGCAGTACATTATGGTATATAGAAGCATACCTTTACGAGCTAAGCTAGTCACCCTCAGTAGCGCCTCGCTATGCGTCACTTTCAGACGTGTCATACGCAGAGTCGTAGCGTGCTACGGGGTGCCAGCTCTGCTCTTGCTGAGCCTGGTGGGGTTGACCAGCTGTGATATGGACGATCCGCAAGATCTCTGCTGCAAGCGTGTAGACCTGATCTATCGTTACGTCCCCTCACCCGCACAAGGCGATCAGTACCAGCAGGAGATCAGAGGTGGTATGAGGCACTTCCTCTATAGTGCTGATAGTGTCTACCTCCGTGAGGTGTATGCACAGAGAGACAATCCTCAGTATATCCGTCTCTCCAACCTCATCCCTGGAGCCTATATGATGCTGACCATAGCCAATAGTTCGCCAGCAGGGACACTGCTGGAGCATTTCGAGCCAGGCGCTACGCTAGGCGAGGCGCAGCTACGTTTAGCCAAGGCATTGGAGCAGACTGCGGGGCTCTATCAGAATAGTGAAGAGCTCTTTTATAACCTCCGCCCCTTCCGTACCAATGGAGACGCACCGATCCGCTATTACTGTGACCTCTCCAATGTGCACTGTCATCTGCAGGTGCAGGTAGAGTGGGAGGATACGCCCAAGCATCTTAGCGGATCCTACGAGCTACGCGCTAGTCGTATAGCAGCAGCTTACGATCTAGGCAGATGGTATGGCGATCCCATCGTGATAGCACGTGGCAATGGCCATACGCCGACCGAGTCTATGCTGACCGATGTGGTGCATCACTTCCCCATAGAGCGGGGAGAGATGATTACCCACTATCAGGAGCGTCAGTTCTTTGATATGAAGCTCTACTACGACCTTATCTCGCTACGCTATCGTGATGATGCGGTCCCCGTGTTGCGACTCTACTATCAGGGCGAGCCCGTCACGACCGAGATAGACCTGAGCAAGGCTTTTAAGGAGTGGCGCTGGCACCCCGACCTAATCCCTGCGCAGATCTTTCGTATCAAGATCTTAATCCATCCCGATGGAAGTGTCACCGTGAGCCAATGGATCTCAGCCAACGTGCTAGACTGGGTCGATGGTGGTACGCTGGGAATGGGGGATTAGAAGTTAGAGATTAGAGGTTAGAAATTAGAGGTTAGAGTTCCGATGCTCTCCGATTACTCCGATAGCTCTGATTACTCCGATAGCTCTAACTAATATCCAACCGCCAACAAACCAAAGTGAGTATACGAGGTATCCACTATCTATTCAACTAATTAATCAATAGTATTATGAACAAGAAAATCAAGGCACTCCTAACCATTGGAGTCCTAGCTCTGGTAGCTCTAACAAGCAGTTGCCAGTCAGACAACAAGGCACCTAAGGGGGATCAGTTCGCTGAGACCTATCAGGAGCCCAACACGTTTACCATCCGCTTCTCAGTACCTTCGGGTGATCCCGTCAAGTACGACCTGCGTCGGATACAAGACGAGAGAGAGTACACAATCGACAAGGTTATGCTCTACGTCTTTGAGGGAGGCAAGCTAGCGCTTGAGCCTATCCCTGTCACGAGCATCAATCTAACGGCAGATCCTCAGGATCCTACCGCGATGGTCTACACGTACAGCTCTACGGACAACAAGATCCCACAGGGTCTCGTCACCATCTACGCTGTCGCCAATGAGGATATCACGACACCGCTCGCTAAGGGCGATGCGGTTAGCAAGCTCACGGTTCAGCTCGCCAAGGGAGAGCAGAAAGCCAATGAGTCATCTAGCCTCGTCGTCAACGGAGACGGTAAGACAGGCACTACCGACAAGATCCCTATGGTCGGTGTCAAGGAGGATGTTGTACTCTTCAAGCAAAACGTAACAGTCGAACTAGAGCGTATCGTCGCACGTATCGACATCAAGAACAATGTTGCCGACAATCAGCTCAACATCACTTCAGTTACTCTAGAGAATGCTAACTCAAAGAGCCTTCTAGTCGATGATAAGACTTCCAACGTAGCTTCTGGTAGTGCGAAGGTGGGTGGTGTCAAGCCTTTCCTCTTCACCCCAGGGGCAGCACGTATGGAGCACAATAAGGTCTTCTACCTCTATGAGGGCAACCAAGCTGGTACGACCGCTGATGAGGCTACCTACGTAGTGATCAAGGCAACTTTCCGTGGTGTAGAGAAGGAGTACAAGATCCCCTTCTTTGACAAAGCCAAGAACAAGGGTATCGACATCGTCCGTAACACGCTCTATCGCATCGTGCTAGGTACCGACTATACTAAGTACAACCTCACCTTCTCACTAGAAGTAGCTGATTGGGATGGCCCATTCAATACGGTCGTTACTTGGGACGCTATCACTGTAGCTTTTGACTGCGCAGCCTCTACTGGCTTTAGTTACGATGCTAAGAAGCACGAGCTCTCCGCTCCTAAGACCGCAGGCACAGCTTACTTTACCACATCGCACAACTTCGGGACCGCTCCCTCCTTTACAGCAACGGCAGAGGCTTCAGCAGCCAGCTGGCTTAAGGCAAGCATTGATGGTGGCAAGGTCAAGATTGAAGTTTCCGAAGCTGCTACGACTGCACGCCATGGTCTTGTGACTGTCACAGGCACTGATCCAGACTACCAGTATCAGATCCTAGTACGTCAGGGTGCGAAGTAATAAGAGCAAGCGTGCTCATAACAAACATCCCTAACTCCGCAAATCGAAAGTCTCGATGAGATGGGTAACCCGTTGTATCACAGCAAGACGAATAACCCTTTGTAGGGGGGTGTGTCAATAGTCCATTTATCGTTTGAGAGAGGGAGGAGGCTGGGAATTTTGTTAAGCAGCGATGCTAAAGACG
>ENA-OPBO01000090-OPBO01000090.1-human-gut-metagenome-genome-assembly--contig:-NODE-90-length-78016-cov-5.324111_pt1 | contig 78016 bp, 60 predicted proteins | sample MGYA00241071_ERZ501458 | MGnify/ENA primary metagenome ERZ501458 (study PRJEB25962, sample SAMEA2042509) | human gut metagenome | biome: human gut; feature: human-associated habitat; material: faeces... | reverse complement strand
CTCCAACAAACAGCCAGCTGGTTTGAAGTTAACATCCATGTCAGGGGAACAGACTTTCTGTGAAGTAACCACAGAGGTTCAACAGGAGCGAAAAGAACTGTTGCCTGATTGACACAGAGATCAATTATACCATGGGTATGACCAAACCGATTGATTTTGTTTTTTATTTATTCAGTTATCAAAGAACTAGGTATCTATAAACTTATTATACGAGGAGCGCCGAACATGACGAAAATCTACTCACCGGAAGAACTGAACAGTTTCAGCAGGGAAACACTCGTGGCAGTGATCCTGTCCATGCAGGATCAGCTGGCCAGGCTGAATACAAACATGGAACGCCTGATCGAACAGATCGCATCTGCAAACAATCACCGTTATGGGCGCTCTGCCGAAAAGCTGGATGTGATCGCCGGGCAGTTGGAACTGGAGCTCATCTTTAATGAAGCGGAAGCACTGACCGAGACACTTTATGTCGTCGAACCCGCAGAAGAGGATGTGATCCAGGTCACGCGCCGGAAGAAAAAAGGGAAACGCGAAGAAGATCTTAAGGATCTTCCCGTGGAAGTCATTCCCCATACCCTTCCGGAAGAAAAGCTGCAGGAGATCTTCGGCGCAGCTGGCTGGAAGCAGCTTCCGGATGAAGTCTATAAAAGAGTCCGGGTACAGCCGGCAGTTTACACAGTCGAAGAGCACCATGTGGCCGTGTATGCCGGAAAGGACAATCAGACGATCGTGAAAGCAGACCGTCCGAGGGAACTGCTCCGAAACAGCATCCTGACTCCCTCCCTGGCGGCAAGCATCCTGAATGCCAAGTATGTCAACGGACTTCCCTTATATCGGATCAGCCAGGAATTCCTGCGCAATGACATCCATATCTCCCGGCAGGTAATGGCCAACTGGGTGATCCAGTGTGCCGACCGGTATCTGGGGCCCCTTTATGATTACCTTCATAACAGGATGTACCTCTTCCATGTGCTGCAGGCCGATGAGACTCCGGTCAAAGTATCGAAGGATGGGCGTCCGGCGAACAGTAAGAGTTACATGTGGGTCTATCGGACGGGAAAGGGATATGGAGATACCCCAATCATCCTGTATGAATACCAGAAGACCCGGAAAGCAGACCATCCGCGGGAATTCCTGAAAGGGTTCACCGGTGTCGTTGTCTGCGACGGATACTCCGCCTACCGGAAGCTGGACCGGGAAACCGAATCCATTGTCTTTGCAGGGTGCTGGACCCATGCGAGAAGATATTTCGCGGATGCCCTGAAAGCACTGCCGAAAAAGGAGTATGAGGCAGCCAAAGATACGGTCGCCTATGAAGCCATCAAACGGATCAGCGCGATCTATCATCTGGACAATCAGCTTGCTGATCTGAAACCGGACGATCGCAGGAAACAGCGGCAGATCAACCTCAAACCTCTGGTGGAGGCTTTCTTTGCGTGGGCAAAAGAGATCAGGGAATCCGGCCGTCTGATCAAAGGTAAAACCCTGGAAGGGATCAACTACTGTATCAACCAGGAAGAAGCATTAAAAGTATTCCTGGATGACGGTGAAATCCCGCTTGATAACAACGCAACGGAAGGTGCGCTGCGCAGTTTCTGCCTGCACAAGCATGCATGGAAGCTGATCGACAGTATCGACGGCGCGAAATCCAGTGCGATCGTCTACAGCATCACAGAAACGGCGAAGGCGAATAACCTGAATCCTTTCCGCTATCTGGAATATGTCCTGACAGTGATGAAGGACCACCAGGAAGATACGGATTACCGTTTTATGGAAGATCTGCTTCCCTGGTCTGGGCAGCTGCCGGAAATCTGCCGGAGCAAAACAAAAACAACAAATGTGTAAACCGGCCGCCGGAAACGGCGGTCAAAAAATACGCTGGTACTTATGATTTACCGTGTACGTATATCTTAGGCGAAAAGAAAGAACTAATATGTCTAATTGTTCAGGCAGAAGCATGGGACGACAGTGATTGCTTCTGCTAATGCAATTTGAAGTAATGAGCGTTGTTTTTCTTTGGCTCGCTCAACTAGCAAATTGGAAAGTATGGTTTCTGATTCAGTTGTTCCTAAACGAATGTTTAGAAAAGAGAGAGCAAGTTCTTAGATAGGGCTTGTTTCTTCTTTTCTTGTAATAGTAGATGATGTATAATAATTTTATTAAAAAATTGTAAATGCGTGATTGGCGGGGAACAAAGGAGAAGATGAAGGTGGCATTGGATTATAAGTTATACTTACATGATTCAGAAAAGGCTGCAATGGCAGCATTGAAAGCAATACCAGGTTTTCGCAGGTGATGAAAGTATTTGTGAAAATTTGGAGTGAGTAGTAATTTTGATTTATTAATATGTTAATAAACTTACATTTGAATGATAACCGTGTGCAAAAATATAATATGACGAAGCATTTAGCTGATATTGCAGGGGTTTATCTAGAAAACTAAGTGATGAAGAATGATGGCAAAGTGTTTTTGCTTTATGTAAAGTAAAAGAGGCAGGTAAAATGATACGATCTTCTAGAGATTCAAATACCATTAAACGTGCCTCTCATATCCGTATTTCATTTATTATACTAACGTAAAAAAGAGAGTTTGTCAAGTGAGGTAATTGAATGCTTAAAGGACATAATAACCAGGAATTAGATAATGAGGGGATTGATAGTAAATATTATTTATTTTTTCAAGTATGGAAGGAATTGACAGAAAGGAAAACTTTAGATTCTTATCAATATCGTATTATGAATTCTCTTGAAGCATTACGGGAACTGAGTAGTGTGATAGGGTATAAATTAAATCGTTATAATAACACAAATCATAATATTGAAGAGTGTAAAGCGGAAACTAGAGAAATAATATGTACAGATCCTATCATTAGAAATAAATATCCGAATATATGGGGACGGCTAAAAAGGCATTTGTCAGCAAAGACAGAAACAGATGCTCAACAGAGGGCGTTAAGATATCAAATTGAATACAGTTACAATATATTATCCGAACACTATTTTGAGTATTTGATTGAAGAATTAGAAAATGATATACAAAACTTGGACAGAGAAAACATTATTAAAAAGACAGGAATGGTGGTGAGTAATTGTGCTTCGCGTGGGTGGTCAACGTTAGCACTGCACAATATTATAGAGATATTATATGATTCCAAGAATAATACGGGAAAATGGGGTGTTTTTAAAAATAGATTGTTGTCATCTGGTTTAGAAAATTACTATGTATATATACCACTAAAACTAAAACTTAAAATAACAAGATCTCAGCCGAAAGAAATTGCTATGGAGAAAGTGTATGATGAAATAAAAGATATGGGACTTGAGTTGAAAACTCAACAAGATATTGTTTCAGATAATAGTGTATTAGGCAATGCTGGAATGAAGGAAGGCCGATATATGGCTATTTCGGTTTCGGCATGTGATTATTACGCAGCGGCTTATCAAGCGATAGATAAATGTACAGATATTCTTAATATATTGAGTTTTTATAATTATATCGAAGCGTGGGATGTGAAAAATATTGTTTGTTGGTCTGTAAATTGTGATAGTAATAGCATCTGTAAAATAAAAGAAAAAGATTTATATGCTACATATGATTATATTGAGGGATCACAGAGGATATATAGAGCATCAAAAAGAGTGTATTCAATGCAAAATACTTCAATACACAGAAAGATACATGATGTTTACGCATATACTAATATGGGAAAGGCCTCGAGTGCACAAGAAGAAAAGTTCATGAATACATGGATCGCATTGGAATCATTATGTCGAACGGATGTATATGAAAATATTATTTTGAATGTTTTAGAAACAGTTCCACCAGCATTATGCTTAAGATATATATATCAACATTTTAGAAATTTCATAGAGGATTGTCTGAGATGTACAGTAGATTTTTCATTTACAACAAAGCAAATTGACACTTCATTAAAAAGTGAGAAGGAAAGGATGGTTAAAGAGATTATTGAAGTTTTTAATGATTCAACATTATATGCTGAATTATTGTCCAAATGTACAGTGAATGATTTGTTAGAACAGAGATGTAAAGAGTTGCATGTCTTAGCAACTGATTCGGAAAAAATGTTTGATAAAATAGAACACCATTATTCAATGGTTAGAAAACAGTTGAGTAGATTATATAGGATTAGAAATGATATTGCGCATAATGCGATAACGTCAACGGGGACATTGATGTTATATATAGAGCATTTGGACAATTATCTTACAAGCTTTGTTGCAGAGGTTGTGATGTGTGCAGATAAAAAGAAGGAAGAGAATATAGAATTGATTTTTGAAATGATTAAAGATAATTATCAAGCTTTTCTGGATATAATAAAAAATAAAAAGAATGCGAATTCGCAGGTATTATTAAGTGGATTGTTGGAAAAAGGAATAATTGAATTGATATAAAGGTGAAAGGTATGAAGGCTATATTTGATAGAGATTGTAAATGTGTAGGTTGGTATAACGAAAATGATGGAATGATTTATGATGCTGAAATGAAATGGATTGGTTTTGTTAGCAGAAACAATTTTTTTTCTACTAACACAATTTGGTTGGGCGGTTTTTTTCAAGGAAGTATGGTAGATAAACAAGGGAAAGTAGTTGCTTGGGTAGAAGGAAATAGACCACAAGGAACATTGCCGTTACAGTATCCTCTTCGCCCGTTGAAGCCACTAACACCTCTTCGACCATTACGACCATTGCAACCATTGCGACCGTTAAGGCCATTGACGCCGCTTGGGGGATGGTCGAGGTTAAATTGGAGAGAATATATAAATCAAACATAAAAATAGGTAGCTATATTTATTGTTTTCGTTACAAAGTTGTCCCCGGCAGTTGAGTTGAAAATAACATTGGCAGGGGAGATGATTATGGAAATGATGAGAAGTATTGTTGGATGCGACACGATTCGGGATGGCTTTCATATAGAAAAAGAAACATCAAATTATTATTACATTTAACATAGAATTGTGTTGGTGGTTAGAATCCCCCGTATCCCGCTTATTTAAAATATAGGTAAGCCTGGCTCTATTTTGGCTCTAATAATTCGGAATGAAGAAAATATCCAATAAATTTCAGAAAATATAAACACAAAACGACACAAATGTGTGCCGGAAAGGATCTGGATTATCCCATCCGCACCCGAGTTTGAGTAAAACTGAAATCGCTCGAATCCTTGACGATCTCCTCGTTAAAAAGCAGTGGATTAGAGAAGTGGCCGGAGGAGTGACCTTATTAAAAGCTATCCTCGCTGCGTCTTTAGCGGCGAGTTGGGTAACAACGACCCTAGTGAGAAGGGGGCGGTGATGATGCTAAAATAGGTATTATAAATTGAAAGGTGGTGCAAAAACTTGCCTCAAAATGTGACCCAATATGACTTATTAATATCTTGTCCCGGCGATATACAAGAAGAAATCAAAATCATCAACCATACCGTACAAAAATTCAATGATCAATTTTCTGATACCTTGGGTATCAGTATCAGAACGCGGCATTGGGGGAAAAATTCCTATCCCCAATCGGGTGGAAATCCGCAAGAATTGCTGAATGAACAGTTTGTCAAAAAATGTGATGCGGCGGTTGCGTTATTTTGGACTCGATTCGGAACACCTACAGATGAATATGGTTCCGGCACTGAGGAAGAAATTGAAATCATGCTGGACGCTGGAAAGCAAGTCTTTTTATATTTTTCTGAAAAGCCAATTCCTCCAACAAAGATGGACTCAGAGGGATACAAAAAGGTACAGGCTTTCAAGCAAAAATATAACGGAATCTATTTTAGCTATTGTACAGTCGAAGACTTTGAAAGCTCGTTTTACGCACATCTAACTCAGTATTTTCTTTCGGTAAAGGCAGTTGCCGATGCCAAGCTTCAACGAAAATCGCAACTTGTTCTGCGTGGAATAGATGTGGACGGACATTTGTGTGAAACGCCTACTGTCCTTGATTTTAGGTTTAATACTTCAAAAGATTCAAAGATACAACTTGCGGAAATCAAAACGTTGTATCGAAAAATTGATTCTATGCACATGGGTTCGCGGTTGCCTGTAGAAGAGGATGAGATTGACCAGTCTCCGTTGAATGCTCTCGCTCATATGGGCAGTTCTCTTTTCCGTCCAGTTACAATCGATCAAGAAATTCAGGAGGCAATTGTGGCAGCTGCTAAAACCCTTGAAATTTCGTTGTCCAATGATTTTTTTCATCTCGGAAATTTATCCCAAAATATCATAAACGTCTCTTTGATGAGGGGAGGCAGTTATACCGGAACCGAAGATGAGGAACTTAAATATAAGCTAATTATGGAACTGTATGAGTCAATTTCTGAGTTTGCCAATTGGTCAAAAATTGAAGTCGCTTATGCTGGTCTAACTTGTATTCAGCTTGCAATAGAAAATAGCGGAACTGCAGTTGACGAAGATATTGAAGTGGAATTGCGATTTAGTAATAACATATTGCTGCCGTTGGATAAATTCCCGGAGATTCAAGATGAATGCGCAATAAAATATCTGTTGAATGAGTGTGATCTTGAAGTTTTATTATCTATTCCTCCAACAGCACAGTACAAAGCGTATGAAGACTCTCAAAAACTCGGTTCATATATAAATACAGGTCAAAATATTCGTCCTTTTGATCCTTTCATGGGTAGGGATTATCAGGAAGATTATCAAGATGACATTGCCGATATATACTGTTATGAAATATTTGCGGAGAAAGACCAGTGTATTATGAAAGTCAAATTCGACCATATTAAGCACCATACGGTCATAGCATTCCCGACCCCGATCTTCCTACAACAGGTGCCGAACGAGATCGAATATACGATTACATCTCAAAATTCTCCTGACATTCTTTCGGGGAAACTTCTTGTGCAAACAATAGATAAGGAAGATTGAGATGGCATTTTTAATGAGATGGAGTTATAATACCTTTAACCCATCCAACCTTCTATTTCAAGTAAAACCCCTGATGGGATGGGCCAGATAGATTTTTGATAGCAAAAGTTCGAATAGACCTTGGGATAAGAAGAATTTGCATCAAATTAAACCACGTCAAGTTAAATCTGCTATACAAAAAAGTTTAGAAATGGCTTTGATTTGGCGAGTTTGAATAATGCTTCTATATTACGGTAAGATAAAGGGGGGAGTACGATGGGGGCGACTGAAATAGTTCAAGCGCTTGTATCACCTGCGGAAAAGTTAATAGATGCTGTATCTGGAGCGATCGGAAAAGCGTATGAGCCAAAACATGTTAGGAAAATGGCGGATGCTAAAGCATATGAGCTTAAACTGATATCAGAAACTGTTAGGAATAATAGTGATGTGCCAATTGTCTACGATTCAACCGGAGTATCCATAGACACCAGTAATTTCGAAGAAATAGCAAAGCGAGCTTCGAGTCGTTTAGCATATCAGGAAATTGCTAAGCAACAAAATATAGAAGCGGTTGTAGACAACGCCTATGAAGAATTGGAAAAAGTCGAAAGTGTTAGTAGTGAGCCAGTAAAACCTGATTGGATGATTCGCTTTTTTAATTCCGTAGAAGATATAAGCGATGAAGATATGCAAAAGATATGGGGACGTATTTTAGCCGGAGAAATTAAGGAACCAAATTCTTATTCATATCGCACACTTGAAAAACTTAAAAATATGACACAGAAGGAGGCAGAGTGTTTTCAATTAGTGTCATCATTAGCATTACAAAACTCAGGGAGATATTTTATTTTTAGTGATAATGAATTAATGCATAAATATGATGTATATTTTTCGCATATTTTGAAACTCGAAGAATGTGGTTTGATGAGTATGCAAAGTTTAACTCTAACACTTAATGTTTCTAGCAGTCAAAAGGACATCATATATAATTCTGGAATTATTGGAATCATTAAAGGAAAGGATGAAACTCCCCGGAAAATTGTTTTATATATTTATACTTTTACTGAGAGTGGAAAACAGTTGATATCGGCAATAAAACCAAAGGAAAAAACTCAGTATGTAATAGATTGTCTTGATCATATACGAAAAAGTAACCAGATGATTAGTGTTACGGCGCATACAATAAATTATATTGATGATAAAGGAAAGATAAACTATAATCAAAAAGATATTTTGACCGTTGAGGAAGCAAATCAAGAAGAAAATTGTTCTCACTAAAAATGTAAGCGTTGCGTAGTTGGGAAAAAGCATAGAAAATGAGCAAAGATATGTAAGGATACTAAACATGTGTGTTTAGCGTTTGAAACAACTTGCCGAGTTAATATTAATAATTAAAGACTATTTCTGAAAGCTGTAAAATTATACGTTGAATTTTACAGCTTTTTGATTATAATAGAAGTAACAGTAATGATATAGTGTCAGGGAAGGAGCAGAAAGAATATGGCAAATATTTTACCAGTATCTGATTTGAGAAATTATAATGAAGTCCTGAAGAACTGCCACAAAGGAGAACCGGTGTATCTCACTAAGAATGGCAGAGGACGTTTTGTAGTTATGGATATTGAAGATTACGAGCGTGACCGTGCAGAGAAAAAACTTCTGATAAAGCTACAGGAAGCTGAGGAAGCAGTGAAAGATGGCGAAGGATGGCTGGATCTGGATGAATTGAAAGCACTTGTGGGGGAATAAGATGTTAAAGCTGCGGATTAATCCGATTGTTGCAGAAGATCTAAAGAATATCCGAGATTACATTGCTGAAGATAATGAGGAATATGCTGTAAAGACCATAAAGGAAATTTACGGTAAATTTGAAAATCTCCGGATATTTCCGGGAATGGGATCAGATCTTTCCAAGAGAGTCAGCTTTCGGACAGACTATAAATATGCGATATGGGAAGATTACGTGATCATCTACAAGGTAAGCAATGAGTATTTGGAGATTTACCGTGTAGTCAACCGATATCAGGATATTATAAGAATTTTTGAGTGATAACAAAAAATCAAATAGAACCACATCTCCTATACAAAACTGCATAGAACTAAATTTGATTTTAATTGCAAAAGGAGGAGTCCATGACAGAAATATTACGTGCACATCCGTCAGACCTTGACGCTATCGAACAGATCTACACCCGTGTCCACGACGATGAAGAAAAAGGTCTTGCCACTACCGGCTGGATTCGTGGTGTCTATCCCATCAGAGAAACGGCGGAGCAGGCCCTTAAGCGGGACGACCTTTTTGTGCTGAAGGCGGAAGGGAAAGTAGTGGCCACCGGGATCATAAATAAAATCCAGGTGGATGTTTATCAAGATATTGACTGGGAATACAAGGTGCCGGATGAGGAGGTTATGGTGCTCCACACCCTGGCGGTGGATCCGCTGGAGAAGAATAAGGGATACGGGAAGGCCTTCATCTCCTTTTATGAGGCCTATGCCAGGGAACAGCACGGCAGGGAACTGCGGATTGATACCAATGCCATTAATCAAAGGGCCCGGGCCATGTACCGGAAGTTGGGGTATGAGGAGCGGGGGATCGTCCCCTGTGTATTTAACGGGATCCCGGATGTGCAGCTGGTTTGTCTTGAGAAATGTTTGTTTTGATTCGGGAGGAAACATAGGGAGACCCGTAAACTGGGAATCTGCGATGACAGCAGGTTCCTTTTTTTATACTCTTTTTGCAGATGGTGCTAATATCATGAAAAAATAAAACAGGATTTTCAAATAAGCAATAAAAACAACGTGCGCTTTGAATGGGTCGAAAGTGTATATAATATTGAAAAAATAAGTAAAAATCAAGGAAGTATTAGAAAAAGTGATTTTGATATTAGATTATTTTATGAAAATATATTGAAAAATTTTCATGCTGTGATAAGATATTAACATAGAAAGCAAAGTGGATCAAAATTTAACATTCAAACATAAAATATGAGTTAATTCAATAGGATATGTTTGGATCAGAAAAGGAGGATAGGCGCCATGATGAATGAACGGATAGCAAAGTTGAAAAAGGAATTGCTGGGCGTTAAACCAGGGCTGAGCGCGGAGCGCGTACTTCTTGCCACCGAGGCCTATAAGAAGTACGCCGGAGAGCCCATTTATCTTTTCCGGGCGCATGTGCTGGAGTATGTGCTGGATCGCAAGGCGGTTGTGATCCGGGATGGAGAACTGCTGGCAGGTTCTCTGTCGGAAAAGCTTCGTTCCGCGGCAATTTTCCCGGAGTACAATTCTACCAGGATGTGGCTGCGGGATGAGCTTCCCAATATGAGCAAGCGGAAAAGCGATCCCATGGATATCAGCCCGGAAGATGTGGAGAAAGTGCTGGAGTGCTTTGACTACTGGGACGGAAAATCTACGGAGGACCTTGCGATGGCTGCGTTTCCGGAATATTACAAGGATTGTGAGGCGGCGGGCGTATTCAAATCCGGTGGGAAGGGTCTTTGTTCCTCGGCGGTGACTCCCAATTATCTGAAATTATTCAAGGAAGGATTTGGCGGTATGATCAGCCGCTGCCAGGCGAATATAGACAAAGCGCTGGAGGAAGGCATGACGCTGGACAAACAGAAGAAAGTGCAATACTGGCAGGCCGTGATGATCGTGCTGAAGGCGGTGATCCGCTACTCTCACCGTTGCGCGGATGAGGCGCAGAGGCAGGCGGAAACATGCGCGGATGAGAAGCGGAGAGGAGAATTGCTGGAACTTGCCCGGATCTGCCGCAAGGTGCCTGAGTATTCGCCGGAGACGTTTTATGAAGCCATTCAGTTCCAGTGGATGACCCAGGTGATCTGCAATGTGGAGGCATCTTCTTATTCCACGTCTCTGGGGCGGATGGACCAGAATTACATTGAATATTACAGGAAGGACCTGGAAGCCGGACGGATTGACAGAGACAGGGCGATTGAACTCATCAGTTGTCTGTTTATCAAGTCCACCACGGTCTTCTACATGAATGATGAGTATTACAGCCAGGCGGACGCCGGATATCCCACATGGCAGATCCTGTCCATCGGAGGAGTGGATCCGGAGGGCAGGGACGCCTGCAATGAGTTGACGGATATTATCCTGGATGTGGCAAATGACCTGCGCATCGCGCAGCCGGTGGCGCTGCGTGTCACACCGGACACTCCGGAGGAGATCTGGCACAAGGCGATCTGGATGAACCAGCAGGGAATGGGAAATCCTGCGTTTTATAATGACGTGACGGCACAGAAGATGGTGATCGAACAGGGGGCTACGGTGGAAGAGGCCAGAGACTGGGTGATCACCGGGTGTGTAGAACCCAAGCCGGGCACCGGTATTGCGGACGGAAGCGCGACGGGCGGCAACATCAACTTCCCCAAGATCCTGGAGGTAACGCTGCATAACGGGAAAGATCCGCTGACGGGCAAGCAGCTGGGACCTAAGACAGGGGAACCATCTTCCTGGAAATGTATCGAGGACGTTATGGAAGCGTATGAGAAGCAATGTGATTATTTCTGGGATCTGCATATGCGCGCGTATCGGATCACTAATTCGATCCAGGCCACCTATCTGCCCACCATCTATCAGTCCAGTCTGATCGGAGGCTGTATTGAGAACGGAGAATCTCTGCAGGAGGGCGGCTGCTACAAACCGTTTACCAATGTGTTTATCACGGCGCCCTCTACACTGGCAGACAGTATGATGGCGATCAAATATGCAGTGTTCGTAGATAAGAAGATGACCATGGATGAACTGATCGCTCTTTGCGACAGTAATTTCGAAGGCGTGGAAGGCGAGCGGATGCGCCAGTATCTGGTAAACCGGCCGCCCAAATTTGGCAATGACAATTCGGAAGCGGACAGCTATATCAATCAGTTCCTGGAAGGTTTCTGGAAACGGGGCAGCCTGAAGCCGGACGGCCGTCATAATAACGGAAGATTTGCGCTGGGGAACCAGTCCCAGACCCACAATGTACCGCTTGGACGCTGTGTGGGCGCGACTCCGGACGGACGCAAGGCATTCGCGCCGCTGAGCGATAATGCGTCGCCTACCATGGGGCGTGATGTAAGCGGCCCGACTGCCGCGGCGAACTCGGTTGCGCATCTGCCTAATGAACATTTCCATGGAGGATGCCTTTACAATACCCGGTTTGATCCTCATGGAGTCGCCGGGGAAGACGGGATTAAGATCATGGAGGGCGTGGTAAAAGGTTTCTGCAAACAGGGCGGATACCATCTGCAGATCAATGTTGTGGATGACGCAACTCTGAGAAAAGCGCAGGAGACACCGGAGGATTACAGAGACCTGGTAGTACGTGTGGCAGGATATCTGGCATATTTTACAGAGCTGGACCGGGAGGTACAGGATGTGATCATATCGCGGACGGCTCATTTGGTATAGACCTGAGGAGAAGTGTATGGCGATCAAAACTCTAGTAGGAGGAATTCAGAAATTTAGTACAGCGGACGGACCGGGGATCCGGACTTCCATTTTCTTAAAAGGCTGTCCGTTGAAATGCAGATGGTGCCATAACCCGGAATTGATCAGTTATAAAAATCAGCTGATGTACAGTGCGCAGAAATGCATCGGTGATGGAAATTGTGTCCGGGAATGCCCGGCCGGAGCCCTTTCTTTCCAGCAGGAGGAGGGGCTTCGGATAGACCTGGACCGGTGTATCAGCTGCTTCCGCTGCGCGGAGGTCTGCTATGCGGAGGCAATCCATCTGGCAGCCAGAGAGATGACGGCGGACGAGGTGATGGAGGAGGTGCTCAAGGAAAAGAAATACTATGAGGAGACGGGCGGGGGACTTACCATCAGCGGTGGTGAGTGTACCACACATCCGGAATTTACGAAAGAGCTGATCCGTATGGCCCGGGAAAATCAGATCAACGTGGCGTTGGATACCTGCGGATACTGTGAGCAGAAGTTATTCCTGGAACTTGCGGAACAGGTGGATTATATTCTGTTTGATGTGAAAGGGATCATAGACGCTGTTCATAAGGAGTATACCGGGGTGTCAAATCAGCGGATTCTTGAAAATCTGGATTTGCTGGCGGAAGATCCCGGACTCAGGAAAAAAGTGTGGATCCGCATGCCGCTGATCCATGGGGTTAACGATACGCCGGAGATCATAGAAGAAACCCGGAGATATCTGAGCGAAAGGAAATTTACGTTTGCCACGCTGCTTCCCTATCACGAGCTGGGCGTGGCGAAATACAAAAGCCTGGGAGCAAAGCAGGAGACCTTTGAGCCGCCGTCGGATGAAAGACTGCATGAGATCGCTGCTTTGTTTACGGAATCGGGAGTCCGGACGGTGGTCCTGGGAGAAGATATACAATAAGATAACGACAAAAGTGGGAAAAGGAAAGGAATTTGCTTATGGAGAAGAAGACAAAAGTCCAGCTTAACAAAAAGGTTTTTATTCCGGTGGCAATTGTGCTTAGTATTTTATTCGCGTTTGGCATTTTGTTCCGGGATGCATTCTGTGTATTCTGCACCACTGTACTGGATGTGGTCCTCTTAAACTGCAACTGGTTGATCCTTCTTATCGCGGTTGCCACAGGGATCCTGCTGATCTATATGATCACACATCCGGATTTTGGGAAGAAGATCATTGGAGGGCCGGATGCAAAGCCGGAGTACGGGATCTTTACCTGGATCGCGATGGCGATCTGTTCCAGTATCGGGATCGCGATGATGTTTTACGCGGTTGCCGAGCCTCTGGGGTATTTCTTCAACCCGCCGGCCTATCTGGAACTGGAGGCAGAATCAAATCACGCGGCGCTGGCAGCAGTTGCCCAGTCTACACTGCACTGGTCGGTACTTTATTATGCGCTTCAGATCTTCTGGGGCATCATCGTTGTATATCTGTCCATGAACAAAGGACTTCCCTTCCGCCCCAGTACTGCACTTTATCCGATCTTAAAGAATAAGATCTTCGGCTGGCAGGGAACGCTGATCGATGTGATCGCCAGTATCACTCTGATCTGCGGGACGGTTACCTGTTTTGGCCTGGGGACGATGCAGTTTTCCACAGGTCTGTCCTATGTGTCAGGGATTGAGATCACCAACACACTGTACGTGATCATTGTTGTGCTGGTTACGATCATTTTCACCTTCTCTTCTGCAAGAGGCGTGAAAAAGGGAATGGCGATCATCAGCAATATCAATACATATCTGTACATTATTTTAATTTTGTTCCTGCTGTTTGCAGGCCCAACGATCAATCTTCTGGAACTGATCGTGGGAAGTATCGGAGAGACGATCCGGATCTTCCCAAGTGCTATGTTTAATGGCGACTTTCTGGGAAATAACGGTGGTTTCTCGAATTATAATACTGCATATTACTTTATCTGGACACTGGCGTTTTCGCCGATCGCGGGGATGTTTTACGCGAAGATCGCGAAAGGGCGCACCATCCGTCAGTTTATCATTGTAAACTGGCTGGTTCCGTCAGCCTTTATCCTTACCTGGTTTGCCCTGTGGGGCGGGAACGCGATCTGGCAGGATCTGGAGAACGGAGGAAAGATCCAGGCTACCATTGCCGAGCTTGGCGTTCCGGTGGCGAACTTTGCCCTTCTGGATGGAATGCCGCTGGGGGCTATTACCGTGGTGCTTACCCTTGCGGCGGTGTTGATCGGCTTTATCACTATGACAGATGCCCTTACAGGAGTGGTTTCTTCCCTGACAACGAAAAACAGCCGGGCAAATGAAGCGCCGATCCCGCTGAAGCTCTTCTGGGGCTGTCTGACAGGCGGACTTACGCTGGTGTGTCTGTTTGTACTGAAACAGGTTGGAACCAGCGCGCTCCAGAGTCTTGCGGTGGGAGCCGGGCTTCTGATCCTTCTGATCACGATCGCAGCCTGCTTTGGTTCTGTGCGGATCGTAAATGGGACTGTTGACGAATATCTGGATCACACAGAGGAAGGAAAGAAGGCGCTGGAACTTAGCAAAGCAGAGGAAGCAGAAGAAGCATAGAACAGTTAAAAAAGCGCTGCCGGATCACTCGGCCCGAGTGATCCGGCAGCATTTTGTTTGCTCTATACCGGTTCGTCATCCAGAAGTTTCGCTTTATTATCCCGGTAGGATGCCCATTTCTGCGGGGATGTGGAGATGCTTAAGAAGCGGACCATCTGATTGGTGTTGTTGATCCAAAGGTGGGAGTGCTCAGAGGGAAACCGCAGGCAGTCGCCGGGATACAGGACGTGCTCGATACCGTTTAACTGAACGGTAAGGGTTCCTTCCAGAACATAGGCGATCTCTTCCCCTTCATGAGAATGGGGAGCCAATGGCATCTGGGCGTTCCCGGGGAAAACATTGCAGATGGTGGCGGCCATACGGCAGTCTTTTGCGTTGGAGGTAAGCTTCTCTACGCTGATCATTTCGTCTGCAACATATTCGGTAATACGTTCATAACTACGAATCACGGAAGGTCCTTCATAGAAAAATTCCACTGTAACGTCCAGTGCGTCGGCGATCTGCTTTAATGCTCCGGGGGAAGCGGTATAATTTTCCCGCTCCAGTTTAGAGAGATAGGAGATAGAAAGCCCTGTGCTCTGGCTCAGATCTTTCAGTTTCAGGTTTTTCATAAGGCGCAGCTGCCGGATCTTCCGGCCGATAATTGTACTCATTTTTATAACACCTGCCAATATAGGATAGTTTTATGATATAATAAATCGGCTGATTGCGCAACTAGTATAGATTTGGAGGACATAGAAGCATGGACAATAGAGAACTGAATGAACGTTATGAATTCCGGGACATCCGCCCGGAGGAAGCTTCCCAGACGGCCAAGATCGAAGCAATCTGTTTTCCGCCCAACGAGGCCTGTTCCCCGGTGATGATGAAGGAGCGGGTGAAAGCGGCGCCGGAGTTCTTCCTGGTGGCGGTGGACCGGGAGACGGGCCGGATCGCCGGATTTTTAAATGGCCTGGCAACCGATGAGGAACAGCTTAGGGATGAATTTTTTAAAGACGCGGGACTTCACGATCCTGCCGGGAAGAACGTGATGCTCCTTGGCCTGGACGTGCTGCCCCAGTACCGGCGCCAGGGACTTGCCAGGGAGCTGATGAGCCGGTATCTTGCCCGGGAGAGAGCCCGGGGGAGATACCGGGTGATCCTCACCTGCCTGGAGGAGAAGGTGAAGATGTATGAGAAGATGGGATTCCACAATGACGGGATCTCCCAGTCTACCTGGGGCGGGGAAGAATGGTATGAGATGAGCTGTCTGCTGGGGTAGCAGATCCGTAAGATGCAGAGGGGTTTATAATCTCCCTCAAGTATGCTATAGTTAGGAAAGCAATAAAAACGCAGGGAGAAATGATATGCACAACGATTTGCTTACCATTGGGAAATTTACCATACACGGTTACGGATTGATGATCGGGATCGGGTTTGTACTGGCCTACCTTGTGACGGAGTACCGGGCCAGGAAGCGGGGGATGAATACGGACATGGTCTACATCCTGTTCTTCAGTTCGATCATCTTCGGGCTTCTGGGGGCCAAGCTCTGTTACTATCTGACCATTCTGGATCAGCTTCTCAAGGATTTCAGCCTGCTGCTCTCGGAAGGGTTCGTGGTGTACGGCGGCATCATCGGCGGCATACTGGCAGGATATGTGGCCTGCCGGATCAAAAAGCAGGATTTCTGGAAATATTTTGATCTGGTGGCGCCTGCCATCGCCCTTGCCCAGGGCTTTGGCCGGATCGGCTGCCTGCTGGCGGGGTGCTGCTACGGGCGGGAGACCACGTCGGCGCTGTCCATTACCTTCCAGAACTCGGATTTTGCCCCCAACGGGGTGGCGCTGATCCCAACTCAGATCTATTCCAGCCTGCTGGATTTCCTGAATTTTGCCCTGCTGTGCCTGATCGCCCGGCATGTGAAGAAGGACAAGATCGTGGCCGGGTGCTACCTGGTGTTCTACAGCATCGGCCGGTTTATCCTGGAATTCTTCCGGGGGGACCTGGAGCGTGGGAGCGTGGGAGCGCTTAGTACCTCTCAGTTTATCTCCATCTTTATACTGGCGGCAGGGCTTCTTCTGCTGGCCTGGGGAAAGGGGAAAGGAACATGGAGCAGTACACCGGAAGATCCGTCTTAAATAAGAGCGCGGCGGGAAAGGTCTTCTTCTACTCCCGGAAAGCACAGGAAGTGCGGCGGGAGGAGGGGAAGGATCCGGCGGCGGAGCTGGCCCGGTTCTGCCAGGCGAAGGAAGCGGCTGCCGGGCAATTGGAAGAACTGGCCGGGAGAGCGGCGCAGGAAGTGGGAGAGTCCGGCGCCCAGATTTTTGCGGCCCATGTGATGATCCTGCAGGATGAGGGTTTTCATACCTATATTACGGAAATGATCGAGAAAGAGAAGGTCAACGCAGAGTATGCGGTGGCTGCCGCGGGGGAGCACTATGCCCGGATGTTCGCCCGGATGGAGGACGAATACTTCCGGGCAAGGGAAGCGGATATCCGGGATATCGCCCGGCGGCTTCTGGAGAATCTCCAGGAAGAAGAGGGGGTTCCGGAAGAAGGGGGCGGGGGATCCCTGCCGGCGGGAGAGGATCCGGTGATCCTGGCGGCGAAGGATCTGTCTCCCAGCGACACTCTGCGGATGGATCCGTCCCGGATCGCAGGGATCGTGACGGAACAGGGTTCGGTTGCCTCCCACACGGCGATCCTGGCCCGGACCATGGGGATCCCGGCCATCCTGGGCGTCCCGGTGGGGGCGGACTGGAATGGGAGAATGGCAGTGCTGGACGGTGGAGAAGGGCTTGTGATCCTGGATCCGGAAGCGGATGTGCTGGAGGGATACCGCAGGCGGCAGCAGGAGGAGAGCGAAGAGAAAGCGCGGCTTGAGAGGCTGAAAGGAGCCGGGGATGTAACGCTGGACGGGAGAGAGATCCAGTTGATGGCCAATATCGGAAGTGCCCGGGATATTGAGGAAGTCCTGGAACAGGACGGAGCGGGCGTAGGCCTTTTCCGCAGTGAATATCTCTACCTGGGGCGGGAGGAGAGCCCGTCGGAGGAAGAGCAGTACCTGGAGTATAAGTCCGTGCTGCAGAAGATGCAGGGAAAGCGGGTGGTGATCCGGACCCTGGACGCAGGAGCGGACAAGCAGGCGGCGTACCTGGGGATGGCCCGGGAGGAGAATCCGGCCCTTGGTTGCCGGGGGATCCGGCTGTGCCTGGAGCGCCGGGAGTTATTCCGTACCCAGCTGCGGGCCCTTCTCAGGGCCAGTGTCTGGGGGAATCTGGAAGTGATGTATCCCATGATCATCTCGGTCGCGGAAGTGCAAAAGATCCAGGAGATCCTTAAGGAGGTCAGAGAAGAATTGACGAAAGAGGGCGTTCCCTGGAAGGACTTCCCTCAGGGAGTGATGATCGAGACGCCGGCGGCTGTGATGATCAGCCGGGAACTGGCGGCGGAGGTGGATTTCTTCAGTATCGGGACCAACGACCTGACCCAGTATACCCTGGCGGTGGACCGGCAGAACGGGAATCTTGGCGCCTACTACGATCCCCGTCATCCGGCGATCCTGCGGATGATCCGGATGGTGGTGGAAAACGGACACGCACAAGGCTGCCGGGTGGGGATCTGCGGAGATCTGGGATCGGACCCGGAGCTGACGGAAGCCTTCGTGAAGATGGGGGTGGACGAGCTTTCGGTTCCGCCTGCCAGTATCCTGCCTCTTAGGGAGATCATCCGGAACAGCCGGGCGGGGGCGGAAAATTCGTGATTTCATCTGGACAGAATGAAGATCTTACAGTAAAATAGAAAGATGGCGGACAGAAGCCGGAGAGGGCTTCTGTTTTGCTGTTCAAGGATAGAAGGGAGACGAGAGGAATGAAGAGAGAAACATTCGGTTCCCGGATCGGGTTCATCCTGGTATCCGCAGGGTGTGCCATCGGGATCGGAAATGTATGGAAATTCCCGTATCTTTGCGGGGAATATGGAGGGGCGGCATTTATTTTGATCTACCTGATCTTTTTGCTGATCATGGGGATCCCCGTCCTGGTATGCGAGTTTTCCATCGGCCGTGCCAGCCGGTTCAGCGTGGCGGCTTCCTTTGAGAAGCTGGCGCCGGAGGGGACGAAGTGGCACTGGACGAAATGGATCGGTATCGTGGGAAGCTATCTTCTGATGATGTTCTACACCACCGTAGGCGGATGGCTTCTGTATTACTGCTTTAAGAGTATCAAAGGTGATTTCAACGGCGCCAGCACCGAGGAAGTGACGGCGGCCTTCTCTGAAGTGATGGGCAACATGCCGGTGATGGCTTTCTGGACCATCCTGATCTGCGTCATCGGATTTGCGGTGTGTGTGTTCGGGATCCAGAAGGGGATCGAGCGGGCGTCCAAGTTTATGATGTCCATTCTGCTGGTACTGATGATCATCCTGGCGATCCACTCTGTATTTATGGAGGGGGCAGGAGAAGGAATTCATTTCTACCTGGTTCCGGATTTTGCCAAGATGGCGGAGCAGGGCATTGGAAATGTGATCTTCGCGGCCCTGAGCCAGTCCTTCTTTACCCTGTCCATCGGTATTGGCGCCATGATGATCTTCGGAAGCTACATGCCCAAAGACCGGGCGCTTCTGGGGGAGGCGGTGAGCATCACAGCTCTGGATACCAGTGTGGCGCTGACGGCGGGATTCATTATCATTCCGGCCTGCTTTGCCTTTGGCATCGAGCCGGGATCCGGTCCCAGCCTGATCTTTATCACCATCCCCAATATTTTCGCCCAGATTCCGGGCGGCGCGTTCTGGGGCGGGCTTTTCTTCCTGTTCCTGACCTTTGCCGCGTTTACCACGGTAGTGGCGGTATTTGAGAATATTATTTCCTTTGACATGGACCTGTTCGGATGGTCCCGGAGCAAGAGCGTGATCGTGAGCGCGGTACTGATCATCCTGCTGAGTATGCCCTGCGTATTAGGGTTCAATGTGCTCTCCAAGTTCCAGCCTTTGGGTCCGGGCACCGGCGTGCTGGATCTGGAGGACTTTGTGGTGAGCAATCTGCTGCTGCCGCTGGGCTCTCTCATCTTTATTTTCTTCTGCACCTCCCGCTACGGCTGGGGCTGGAAAAACTACACAACCGAAGCCAATACCGGAAAAGGATTAAAAATTAAAAACTGGATGCGCGGCTACATTACCTATATTCTGCCGCTGATTGTGCTTTTTATCTTTGGATTTGGCATTTATGATAAATTTTTTACAAACTAAGGAGGATTTCTTATGTATCACGCAAATGAATCACGTTACGAAACCATGAAATACCACCGCTGCGGCGACAGCGGACTGATGCTGCCGGAAGTATCTTTGGGCTTCTGGCACAATTTCGGAGATACCGGTGTTTATGAAAATATGAGACAGATGTGCTTTACGGCATTTGACCACGGGATCACACATTTTGATCTGGCAAACAACTATGGACCGCAGCCGGGCAGTGCGGAGGAAAATCTCGGGAAGATCCTTCGGGAAGAGCTTTCTTCCTACCGCGATGAACTGATCATCAGTTCCAAAGCCGGTTTTGACATGTGGCCGGGGCCTTATGGAAACTGGGGCAGCCGCAAGTACCTGATTGCCAGCCTTGACCAGAGCTTAAAACGGCTCGGTCTGGACTATGTAGATATTTTCTATCACCACCGCATGGATCCGGATACGCCGCTGGAAGAAACCATGGGTGCACTCGACCAGATCGTGCGAAGCGGAAAAGCATTGTATGTCGGTCTGTCCAACTACGATGGAGAAACCATGAAACGCGCAGCTGCCATCTTAGAAGATCTGCACTGCCCGTTTATTATCAACCAGAATTCCTACAATATCTTTAACCGTACCATTGAAGAAAACGGTTTAAAACAGGCCGCAGCAGATGGGAAGAAAGGAATTATTTCTTTCAGCCCGCTCGCACAGGGTATGCTGACCGACCGTTATCTGCACGGCATTCCAAAGGACAGCCGTGTCAATACCGACGGACGTTTTCTGCATGCCGACCAGTTCGATGAAAAGCGGCTGAACAGTATCCGGAGTCTGAATGAGATTGCGGCTGCCCGTGGTGAAAGCCTCGCACAGATGGCACTCAAATGGGTCATCCGTGACGGTGTGGTCACTTCCGTTCTGATCGGAGCTTCCCGCCCGGCACAGATTCTGGAGAATTTAAAGGTATTAAACTCTGCACCATTTTCCGAGGAGGAATTACAAAAAATCGATCAGTGTTCTCTGGCATTGTAACTATTAATATTGGGTTTATTATGTACAAAAAATCGCTCAGACCACACGGTCCGGGCGATTTTCTATTGGGAGAGTTTTTAATTTTGTATTGTTGCAATTCCTGAAATTGTAATTGCATTCTCTCCTGTATTCTCTATAAATATACGCTGTATAAATTCTTTACCAGATGTTTCAAATAACTGTTCCACCTCTCCATTCGCCTCAATATACATCTGTTTATGCGCAGAGGTCACCAATCCTATACGAACTGTTTTTTCGGGTTGGCTGGTATCAACCGTAATCCTTATTTTCTTCGGTTTTCCTTCAACCGCCCATTGACACAGCATCTGCTTTGGAATCTCTGCGGATAGCCGGATACTATCCTCCGTAATATCTTCCGGAAAAGCATCCATAACCGCCTGTTTATATACATCATACGGTGCTTCCTTAACCATATAGCTGTGTCCGGCATCTGCATTTATTTCCATTTGTGTCACATAACAGGCATGCTCATCCATAACCTGATTTTGTACATCTTCAATTTCGGTCTCAACCGTTCTGGCATAAATTTCCTGTACCGCTTTTTGGGTTCCAATCCCGACTCCAAAGGTCAGACCAATACTGGCAAGAAAAAACAGGACAAAGCCTGCGGCAACTGCTGGAAGTCTCAATTCCTTCTGTATCCTGTACTGCTTCATACGGCCGATCCGTGCCTGTAAATCATTCTTCCCACCAAACATGGAAAAAGGAAATGCCAGCGGATGAGGCTCTTGTGTAAGCAGTTCCAGTGCTGCATGAAAATATTGTCGGACTGAAAAAATATTTTCGGAAATACGGCAGCATTCCATATCACATGCCAGTTCCGACCAGAAATCCAATTTGCGGTTAAACAAATAAATCAGAGGATTATACCAAAATACATCTTCCAGCAGCCGCCCAACACCTTTCCATATGAGAATATTCTGCCGGATATGCACAAGCTCATGCGTAAGCACAATCTGCAGGCTCTCTGGGGAAACATCCTTTCCTGGCAGTACGATCCATTTTCGAACACACCCCAGCACCATTGGCGAAGATATCCCGTAACAGCGATACACTTCTATATTTCCCCGGATTTTTAAACGGTGTTTTATCCCCTCTGCAACCAGCTTTACCTGTTTTTCTGCTGGGATTTGATGCTTTTTTATATAATGTTCCACCTTGTAATAACGAACCACATGACTGACAAAAACGATTCCTGCACCCAGCAGCCAGACAACTGCTGCCACACGCTCGATACGCGCGATTGTTGGTGTCAGTTCAAACAGATGTCCTTTGACAAACAATATCTCCCCGGTTTTACGATAATGTGTGACATACAAAAAAAGATACAGCCCCGGAAACAGCCAGAATGGAAATACCAAAAGCAACATTCCATAAATATAACGGTATTTCTTTAACCGATCCAAAATTCCTGCTGCAGCCACATATACCACAAATGCAAGGCTGCCTGTAAGCGTCGTCAGAAGCCCCATGTAAAACAAATTATTGATCCAGTTCATCAATGCTCTTTCTCAACTCCTCTATTTCCTCTTTTGTAAGTTTGTGGTCTTTGTAAAATGCTGTTAAAAACTGAGCAACTGATCCACGATTCCAAAATTTTACAAATTTATGGCTCTGCTCCTGCTGATATGCAAGTTCCGGTATCAGAATCTCGTATGTAGCATTACGCCCACTCTGGTTCATCTTTAAAAATCCCTTTTTCACCAGTTTTGCAATATACGTTGATACCGTCTGGGATCTCCAGTCTTTCCCGTAAGTTTCGTTGGTCAGTTTCATGATTTCCTGTAGTGCCATCTCATGAGGATGATCCCAGATGGTTTTCATCACCATAGACTCGGCGGTTGTTAATTCTTCCATTCCCAGCTCCGTTCTGCAATTAATATATATAATTACCTGAATACACAATACTATGATTTGACGCATTTTGTATCAAAAAATTAAAATGACCTGTATACCCTACTGTAATTGTACCATTCACCCATCCATTTGTGGAATATGACCCATTAACAATTCCAACAGTTCCATCATCATTATCTCTCAATCCTAAATAACCACCATAATTTCTACCTGAATGATTTTGAGAGATATTAACTGTAATCTTATCTCCCTTTATCCAAGAATGAATTGTTGTTGTCCAACTTGTTGTGTTTGCTGAAATTGTCCAGTTTCCAACATTATATCTAACCCTCGTTCGCGGCATAATATCTAAGTTTTCTAAAAAACTTGGCTCATAATAGCCCATAAATTTTCCACTTTGACTTGTTATTTCATATACTTCTCTTCCGGCACTCTTTTTTTGCAAATATTCATTTTGCACATCTACTGTTTCAGCATGAATCGTTTGCTGGTTTCCCATAATACAAAAATATAACAACATAAATACAATAGCACCTTTAATTACTCTCTTCATACATCTTTTCTCCTGTTCTCTTGAAAATCTACTTTAATATTACTAAAATTAATTATTATCAGCTATCCTCCTTTTACAAACTACAACTATAGTTTTAGTTTGTAAAAGGATAATACCATACTCGTGGAACAATTACAACTGTTTTGATTGAATTACACGTAAAATTGTGTATGATATAATTAAGAATACAAAGCAGGAGGTATTTTCTATGCCATTAACCCAAAAATCAACCTATACAACCGATGACATCTATGCCCTTCCGGAAGGACAACGCGCAGAACTGATTAACGGTGTCATTTACGAAATGGCACCGCCAAACCGGATTCATCAGGAAATTGTCATGAATTTTTCTGCTGCAATCCACGATTATATCAAAAATAACCATGGTAACTGCAAAGTCTATCCTGCTCCATTCGCCGTTTTTTTGAATGCGGATGATAAAACCTATGTGGAGCCGGACATCAGTGTCATCTGTGATCCTTCCAAGCTAGATGACAGAGGCTGCAACGGAGCCCCGGACTGGGTGATTGAAGTTGCCTCCCTTGGTACAAAGCGAATCGACTATGGTATAAAATTATTCAAATACCGTTCTTCCGGTGTCCGCGAGTACTGGATTGTAAACCCACTTACGCAAACGGTGAATGTGTATGATTTGGAAGGAGAAGAATTGTCTGACCAATATACTTTTGATGATGATATTCCGGTGTGTATTTATGATGGACTTATCATCAATATTTCCACACTTTTAAAATAAGAACGAGGAGACTTTCGTCTCCTCGAACTTGTTTCCCGTCTATTTTACCTTCACGTTTAATTTTAAAACTTTTTTCTTTCCATTGTTCAACGATACGGTCACGCGAACGGTCGCTGTTCCTTTCCTATTGGTTTTTATTGTTCCTTTCTTACTTACCGATGCAACTTTTTTATTGCTGCTCTGATAAGAAATGCTTTTTACATTGTCCATATTTAAGGTGGCTGCCAGAGAAACCTTCTTTTGTTTTCCCTTCTTCACCTGAACGGTTTTATTCTTCAATGTAACCGTTTTTAATATTTTCGTTGTGACCTGATCCATATCTTTCTGATCCATAAGGACATAATCCTTATTGGAATCTGCTGAAAAATTCACATTTCCGGCTTTTGTAACCGTATAACTCTTGTCGTTTACAAGGACATAGGCACCTGTCTTTTGATCTTTTGCACACACATACAGCTTGTTTCCGGTCTGTATGTCTGCTGTATTTACGGTCAGTGTATAGCTTACGTTGCCAGCCGGATCGGTGACCCGGATCGTCACATCTGTGTGTTTTCCATTATTTTCTTCCATGGTTTGTTTTATCAGATCAGCGGTCACCGTTGTTTTGATGGCTTTATTTTTCTGGGTTCCGGTAACGGTCACGGTTGGTGTATTTTGTCCGGCCGCGTTTCCATCGGACGGTGTTTCTGTACCAGCTGTATTTCCGTTAGACGGTGTTTCTGCATCGGTTTTATTTCCGTTGGATGGTGTTCCCCCTCCGGCAGTGCCACCACCCGAAGTATTTCCGCCACCGGAACTTCCTCCGGAAGATGAGCCGCCTCCGGTCGTTCCACCGCCTCCGGTAGATGAGCCGCCTCCGGTTGTTCCACCGCCTCCGGAAGATGAACCGCCTCCGGTTGTCCCACTTCCTCCGGTGGAACTGTCCTCTTTGATTGTAACGGTCGCGGCTTCACTTGTCACTGTTTCGTAATAAGTCTGTCCATCCTTATCATCCGGCTCATATACTGCCTTAAACTGATAAGAACCGCCTTGTTTTAAGCCTGATACAACCGTATCGGCTTCCCCATATACGAGTTTTTCCTGTGCCTTTATTATGGTTCCGTCCTGATAAAAAGAAATCGAACCAAGCGGAATACTACCATTTCGGACTCCATCTACCTGTGCATACAGATGTACGGAATTACCGTTTTCTGTCTCTGCCGTAAGGCGAATCGATGGTTTCGCCGCTGTAATGGTAAAGGTTCCGACTTTTTCCTCTATCACATCGTACTGGTTTCCAGTTACTTTAAACCACACCTCATAGCTGCCCGGCTGCACCGGAACAACATTTTTCCCATCCTGCCGATAGAAAACTTCAGGCTTTACCTGCGAATCTACCGTCTTTCCGTTGTCCGTTCGGACTATATTTACCGTGGAAACAAAACAGTTCTGTTTCAGCCCTGTGTACGCAACTGTCTGCTGGATTGTATCATACTGCATCTTTACGGCAATTGGATTTACCGTCACGGTTTCGTTTGCCTGGGAAGGAAGTGCCCTGTAGTTTTCATTGGCTGCTCCTGCATAAGAAACTGTAATTGCATTTTCTCCCATATGAAATCCGTTTGTCTCTGAAACCGGAATCTTTATGGCTGCCTCTCCGTTTTGAAGCGTGATGCCGGATACTTCATAAGGGGTCTGGTTAATGTATACCGAAAAACCAGCAGACGGCACGTTCTGTCCCTGTAAGCGGCTATCTGTATAGACCGTCTGCACAGTAAGATTCAGTTCATCCTGCATGGACACGGCCGACGATGGTAATCCATTTATCGTAGTGGTTGTTTCCTTTGAAGTAACCGTCGAACCGGATGTATCCGGATCTTTGTTTACAATCAGAATTACGTTCTGTTCGATCTGTTCATCTGCTGAAAATGGACGGATTGTGATATAGTAGGTTCCTTCTTTTACCGTAGAACCCTCAGTCGTGCGATAGCACATGGGTGTGATCGCATTCTTCTCTATTCCCGTTTCGAACATCAAATTAAAATTTGGAATACAAATAAAACTACCTTCATCATTCGTAACCGTCTCTGAAGAAAGTGTTTTCCCGTTAAATGTTACTTCATATTCCATCGGAACAACCCCTAGATCCCGATCATACTCATCCGTTTGCTCCAGCCAGGCTACCTCTGCCAGATATGGTTTTGGATCCTTATTTTTATACTCACCGACTTTTGAAATCTCCGAAACTGTTGTGGTAATTACCGGATTTTTTATGGTCATATTTTTTACCGCAACCGGTTTATCCCCTGACAACTCACTGGTTTTCCAGATTTCTCCGTTTCCAGACGATGTCCGTTCCAGTGTCATTCCCGCCTGTCCGTCTGTCGGTGTAAAAGAAACCGCCGTATCCGCAGCCCTTCCAAGTTCCAGATAGGTGTGACCATACTCTGCAATTCCGGATTTTCCATTTCTTCCATTCAGGGTTTCAAATGTAAGTGCACCCGTAATGGTATCTGTAACATTCAGCTTCTGTTCTTTTCCTAAGATCAGTCGGTTTCCTGCTGAATCCGCACTCACAATCGAATGTACCTGTGGAGTTTCCATCTGGGAAAGATCAATCGCACTTGCCCCTTCCAGCCTGACCGTACAGCTGTCCAACGCTGCCGGTGCAAATGTTCCACCGCCCTTTACTGTGAGGTTTCCTACTTTGCTTATACCTGGAATTCCGGTATAGGACTGGTCGGTATCTATGGTCAGAAATGTCTTCCCTGCGTGATTTTCAGATACTCCGTACACCTGTTTCGTATCGGAACCGGTAAGTGAAATTTCCACATCGCCGGAAACCGTATATTGTCCATACGCTGCCGGTGGATCCGGCTCCTGCGTGGAAAACCAGTCATCCTGATTTACATATGGTTCAATGGCACCAGATGCATAGATTTCCCCATTTTGCGTACCGGAAACGTGCGCAAGCACGATCTGTGTCTTACCGTCATATGTTCCGTTCATGGAACCGGCATAAATATTCCCCAGATTGGTACCACCACCCGTAATCAGAATCTGTGCCTCTGATCCCGGATGATTCCCCATATTCTTTCCATTCTCATAAAGGGATCCGCCAAAGATATCTACATAGCGGAATCCGCTGTCGCACGTAACATTCTCAAGAACAAGTTTATGCCCATTTGCAAAAATTGCATCGTGCAGACGATTGGAAAACCGCAGCGTAATGTTTTTAAATGTCACATCCGTATTCAGGATAAATCCCCCCTTACGGTTGGAAAAAGTATTTCCATTTCCGTTGACGGTCACGCTTTTATCAAAAATAAACGGTTCCGCAGCCTCGGCATTTAAAAAAGCACCACTTCCCAAAATTGAGATTTCATCCCCATTGCCGGCAGCCGCATAGGCATCCTCAAATAAATTGTAGGGATTTCCATAGCTTCCATCTCCGGAATGGGTAGAATTTCCATCTTTAAATTCCGTATAGATCGTTCTTGCCGCTGTCTGCACAGCCTCCTGCGCCTTTACCGGCACGACAGGCTGCACGGTAATACACATGGTGAGCACGATAAAAAATGCCCATAGACGTTTTGCTACATTGTCTGGTTTCATCTGATTGTTCTTTTTCATCCATTTCTCCTGATAATCAGAACAGGGGGATGAGTCAAAAACTCATTCCCCTGTCACTTCATTGATAGTCTCTGCCATCATCCTAACATGGTTACCTGTCAGCGTCAACAAATTTATGACCTGTTTTTATACCTATATCATCTGCTGATTTTATATTTTATTATTTCTATCTGTTCTATCTGTGTGATATCAATCTTCTGATTGAAAATATAACGAGCCCCACAATATTTCATTTCACTTGCAGATGCATAGCCATCCCCAAGCTCTTCAAGATCTGTACCATCCATGAAAGGATGTTTCTTTTTTTCAGTTCCTTTTCTGTCATCGGTAAGAGGTAACTCTCCTATGGAATATTGCTTTCCGTCTTTTGTTGTTGCAACTACATGATAAAAACACCCTTTTTCTCTCCAGTCATTGACGGGACAAATACTAACCGTATAAGGTGTAATTTCAACAGGGATTGTTTTTTTTGTTTTCTTAACATCCGCTTTTAACATCTTCTCCTTCATTGGAACAACTTTTCCCTTAACCAAAACATTTTTTAATGGCGTATTTGAATTATCCGGTGATTGAAATCCCTTATATACTTTCGGATTTTTCCACGCAGTATCATCGGAATAAAAGCCGCACACATTGATCTGAATACCATCACCTGTATCTATTACATCCACCTTACTGGTAGTATCTAACCCACCTAACCAATAATTTGTTCCTTCCAAAGATTTTACGTTCGGAAGGAACACCTTTGCACGCATAACCTTCGTATTTGAAGCAACCTGAATTGATGATATGATTATCTTTTGTTCTTTTCTGCCATCATCTTCTCTACTGTTTGATTTTGCATCAAAATTTTTTCCACACGCACACAGACAATATAGCATTGTAAAAATTAATAAGTACAGACTGATTCTCTTCATTCATAATCCTCCAAATACATCCTGTATTTTACCATCCTACTTTCGCATATATAACACTGTCCTTATGTGCAGTTAAACCAACAAAAACTCCAATGTCTTCCCCTGTCATATTGTATCCGAATCTCCAAAAAACGATCTTTTATCTGCTCCATTGCCTCAATTGCATTGTCCAACAGATTTTGCTACTTTTATCATTGTATATCCTGTAATTTATTTTCCTCTCTATTTCAGGATTTCCTGCAGCCGCGCATTTGTATGCAGGAGTTCCTTCGCGCGATCCCTATAGTGCTGCTCATGCAGATACGTATAGCGGAACGGTTTGATCGACGGTGCCAGATCAACTGCTTTCTCAAAATCCTCCCGCCGAAGATCCAGTGTTTTTACATAATCCCAGAACCCCGTCTGCGTAAAAATCGTGTCTACCCTCCGGTAACGATGATCCTGCACAACACTCATCAGATAGGTTGCAATGCCAACCTGAATACCATGAAGCTGCGGATGCTCAAGCATCTTGTCCAGCGCATGGGAAATCAGATGTTCGCTGCCGCTCGTTGGCGCACTGCTGCCCGCAATCTCATTTGCAATTCCGCTCATTGCAAGAGAATCCAGAAGTTCCTTTAAAAACAGATCATCCTGTATCGAAGTAAACGGTGTGCGCACAAAACTGTTGACTGCTTTCTTTGCAATCATGACAGCAAAATCGTTGACTTTTCCGTACCCATGTTCTTCCTCAAAAATCCAGTCATACAGTGCCGTAATTTTTGATACCATATCGCCGATTCCGGAATATAAAAATTTCTCCGGTGCACTGCGGATAATCCTTGTATCCACCACAATCCCATATGCAAGTTTTGCCGGAACGGACTTGCGGCGTCCTTCTACCAGAAGGGAAGCACTGGCACTTGAAAAGCCATCGCTCGATGCCGATGTCGGGATGCTGATAAACGGCAGATTTCGCAGAAATCCACAATATTTCGCACCATCAATCACTTTTCCGCCACCGATGCCGATGACTGCCTGCGTCTTCGCCGGCATGGAAAATGCAAGACTGGTCAGATCTTCCAACCGCACGGTATCAAGTTCCTGATATTCTAAAATATCAATGTCCTCCTGCTGCAATGCTTCCATAACGGTAGAACCAAACATTTCTACAAGACCGTTTCCAAATAATACAACTACTTTCTGTAACTGTAACTCTTTTAAGTAAATCCCCAGATTGTCCAATGCACCCGCACCGATCTTTAAAAGTGCCGGAATGGAAATGTGTTTTCCTGCCATAATAAATGTTCTCCTTCTCATTCTCTTTTCTATTGATTTTAGTATAAACAAAGGTTCCTGAAATTACAATCAATTCCCCCGAAAAAACGCACACGCTTCTCTTTACAATTATGGGTAAGAAAAAAGACGATTTCCTGCGAAACCGTCTTTTTCTTATTAAAATTTTGACGAGACTCCTGTAAATTTACTTTGTAACTTTGATCGTCATCTTTACAGTCTTTGTCTTTCCGTTCTTTAAAGTGACTTTTACTTTCACCACTGCTTTGCCAGCTTTCTTTGCGACAATTGTACCATTTTTATTCACTGTTACAACCGACTTTTTGGAAGATGTATAAGTGATCTTCTTTACATTTTCCATGTTCAGGTTCTTGTCAAAAGTAACTTTTGCCTTCTTTCCGTTTGCAACCGTTTTCTTGATATCCTTTAATGCAACACTCTTTAAGATTTTACTGCTCAGAGCCTTTGCATCCTTCTCATTCAGCAGTACATAATCACCGGCATCTTTGGTATCCACTGTCACCGTTCCGTCTTTGGAAACCTTATAAGTCCTGCTGCTGATCAGGACTTTTTCTCCTGTCTTTTTATCAACTTTTACAAGTGTCAGCTTTTTACCTGCCTGCAGATCCTTCGCATTGACAGATACGCTGTTCATCACTTTGCCGGAAGCGTTCTTTGTTGTCTGGGTAATCGTGATGTCGCTGGTTCCTGCCTCTTTGACTAATTTTGCAACCACATCTGCTGAAATTGTAGTCTTCTTTGTCTCGGAAGCGTTCTTTACTGTTTTTTCCAGCTTTGCCCGGGCACCTGTCACTTCTCCCTTATCGTTCTTTTCAACGGTAAGTGTCGCATTTGTATCTTTTGCAATATTCTCAAATGTTTTGTCCGTTTTCCGGGTTTCCGATGGTTTTGTATCCGGTGTTGTTGTGCTGCCGGAATTTCCACCAGAGGTGCTGCTGCCGGAGGAAGAATTTCCGCCATTATTTCCACTCTGGCTGGTCTGTTTTACCGCAATCAGGCCATCGGCATCTGCTTTTGCAGCTTCTGCATCACTGATCGTTGTTCCTTTGAATGCATCAAAGTAAAGTACCGATTCCACATCTACCGCGGAACCTGCCGGGTTGGAATTACACCAGAGTCCGAATGCCTGCACATCTTTTAAAGCATCCCCACTAAGTTTTCCACCCGTCTTCCCTTTAAAAGCGGAGAATGGAACGGTTACTTCATAGGCATCTTCTGTCTTCGCAAGATTGGTCAGATATACTTCATACTCTTCTCCTCCTGCCTTGATCTGTACAACAACCTTCTGCCCTTTTCCATCAAGTTTTGTCCAGAATTTCAATGCATTATAGGCTGAAAAATCTGTATTGCCCAGAGTTGCATTTACCAGACCCGTCCAGACTTCCGAACCGGTTGTTTTTAATTTGTAATGAAATGCAGCACCATATGTACCGTCTGCCTTATGCTCCTGATCCAGCGTAAAGGACGAACTGCATCCAGCGGCAGAATTTCCACCGTAAGCTGCATCCAGAAGTCCATTACTCCCGACATAGTAGTCAAAATTTTCCAGCACACCTGCCGGAGCTTTGTCCTTTTCTTTTCCGATACTCAGATTTGTGATCGTGGACAGTTCTTTTCCATCTGCAACAAGTGTAATGGATGCTACATCTGTTTTTCCGATCTGATCCATTTCCTTTTGTGTCAGCTGCGCCGTATAGCATCCATCGGAGCCTTTTGCAGCCGGCAATGTCAACTGTTTGCCTTTTGCCGTATCCCTTACAACAAACGATACCTCACCGGCATTGGAAACACTTGCCTTTAATGCAGTTGGCTTTAAAATCGTATCCATATCAAACGGTGCTACCATGTATCCGCTGACATCTTTGTAATTATCCGTCTTTACTCCTGCGTACTTATCGATATTTCCATAGAAATTCGTACCGTTTCCAAATACTGAATCCGCGTTGTTGTAGTAATCAATAAACTCATTGATCATTTCCTGACCCATGGTATCACTGTATTTATACGGCACATAGAAATTGGTATCGCTGAAATTTGCCCATACCATATAATATGGCATGTCGTTTTTCTTTGCGATATCATTCACTTTCTGATACCAGTTCACACCCGACTTTGCCTCACTGACCGGATTATTTTTTACAAGAAGCCCTTCGTTATCACTTCCATCCTTTTTCATCACACGTACACCGGTCTCCGAAATCGCAGCCAGCTTGTTATGCTGTTTTGCAAGTGATGATACAACCTGACAGGTCTGATCCAGATGATCAAAGAATGAAGTATCACTCTCTGCCGGATAAGTATTAAAGTCGTTGTAATAATCAAATGCCAGAATGTCTACACAGGCATCTCCCGGATACCGCGACATATACTCTGCCTCGGTCTCCAGCGGTCCGTTTGGCGAATACACATAAAGCATATTGTGCACGCCTTTGGATTCCAGATAATCTCTGGTATATGCATACAGACTCCTGTAACTTTCTGCGGTGTTTGCACTGCCCCACCAGAACCAGCCGCCGGTATCCTCATGGAATGGCCGGAAAATCACCGGGATATTCTCTTTTTCCAATGCATTGGCATAGAATGCAATCGTATCAAGATATGCCTTAAATACCTCATTCTTCTCTCCACCAGGCAAAATCTTCTTTAACGAATCACCGGATAAATCTTTTGCTTCATTAAAATCACAGTTATAGAAATCGTAGGTTCCATCTGCATTCTTTTTAATCTTTGCGTTGGTGAAATTCGGCATATGGGTGGATAAGGTAACGATTGCACCGTTTTGGGCCGCCTTTTTGCTGTAGTCAATGGAATTCTGCAGTGCAGATGCCGCATCCGTACCACCAGCCTCGCTTCCAAACAATGCCAGGGAGTCAATGCCGAAAATACCGCTGACGGAACCGGTCACATCTTTTACGTCTCCCAGATCGTTGTTTCCTACGGAATGGCTCACATCATTCTGATGTCCAAACAGTACCTGATCACTTTCGGTCAGTCCCTGCAGATATGCATACAATGCCTTTGCGCTATTGCTGGCATCCGGATCTGTCATGGTCAGGGTTTTATCTGTTGCTTCTGGTTTTGCCTGTGTTCCGTCTGTATTCGGTGTTGCGGTAATTGTCACAAAATCACCACTGGCATCCTTCTGGGAAAGTATCAGATTATCCAGATAAACATCCCCTGCAAAGGAACTGTTGGCTCCGATAAGTCCGATTGTCAGATCATCCATTGGTATGGCAGATGGAGAAAATCCTAAAGTAACTGTAACTTTCTTATATCCGTTTCCTGCATCTGTTGCCTCAGACGAATCTATGCTGGTATCTTTATTGATTCCGCTGTTGGAGAAAAATTTTATCTTGGAAATATTACTGTTTTCCGGATAAATCAAATCCACACTCACCTGATTATAATTGCTGATATCAGCCGGTGTCTTGGGTGTGAATTTCACTTTTGCCTCACTCCATGATTCGCCGGAGTTGGCTGTATAATCCAGACTTACTTTTAATCTTCCGTCTCCGCCATTTGCGTCATAGGAAAGTTCCGGAGCAGCATTTTCTTCTCCACCGTGGAAATACTGATATCCGGTTTCACCTGCCCACAGATTTACCTGGGATTCATCATTTAAATCAGAAAGAACCGCTGGCTCCTGTTTGGTCAGTTCCTGTTTATCGCTTGATAAATTTGTGAGAACTACATTTGAAAATGTCACAGTTCCCTTAAATCCGGTTCCCACAAGAACGAATTCAACATCCATCAATGTATCCGGTGTTATTCCTGAAAACTTTACTTTCAGATCAGCTGAATAATTCTCCCCAACTTTCATAAAAGAATCCTTCTGCAGCCACTGGCAATCCGTACTGTTGTTCCATCCCCAATTTGATCCCAGTTTTGTTACACCCTGGATATTCAGATGCGCTTTATCTGCATCCAGCGACTGATAGGATGTTTCATCCAGTGTTACCTTTGCAGTTAATTCATACTCTTCATTCACATTTCCCGACGAGCCATTGATGGATTCATCATATACAAAAGTAATTTTTCCTTCACCATTCCAGTCATCTTCTTTCAATTCTGAAAAATCAATGGTTTTTGTTGTTTTTGCGCCCTCATTTTTGTACAGTTCTGTACGTGTTACTGTTGGTGCTGACGCTTCATTTGTTTCCGCCGCATACACCACCTCATTTTGTAAAAATGTGCATGCCTCCGGTGTCAGTGACCCCATCATTGCCGCTGCCAGCGTGATGGCAACAATCTGTTTTCCTACCCTTCTCATGTTTTTGCTCTACCTTTCCTTTCTTCTCCATTTCTTGTAAAAACCTTCCAGCACCCTCCATCTATCCGGTTTCACTTAATAAAAAAGCAATTGCACGCTGCTTCCCATATTTCAGGGAGAGGGTACTGCATACTTGGGGAGTGCAGTAAAAATATGGGAACCAGTGTGCAATTGCTTTATTTATTTGATAAATTCAGTATATCACAAAGTAATTTTAAGTCAATATTTAGTTAATACAAAATTAAATATTGTAAAGTATTACTTAATTTAATGTTTTTTAATCTTTTTTTAATCTTTTAATTGGGCACTTTGCCAAGGGGCGAAAGTACCAGTTCCTTATTAATTGAAAAAAGCACCTGTAAAACAGATTATGTTCTGCTCTACAGGTGCTAATATCGTGCAAGTTCTTTTAAGCTGCCTTCCAAAGAATAACCCCCTCTTTTTGTACATTCTTATAAAATGGAAGCACTTCCCCCACTTTTTCATATTTTCTTCTTTAATATCAATGATAGAAAAAATCTTATCATAACGTACCATTTTTTCTGCACCTATTCCATATTTTCTTTTTCATAAGATTCCACCAGTCAAAGAACAATTCAAAAATTAAGGGGACGATCAAAACCATCCCCTTAAAAATTTTAAATATAATTAATCAATTTTTCTTAACATTGCCAAGTCAAGGTTACACCAGTCATTTGCTCCTGCTACAGAATAAACCCCGATCTCCAACGTATGATTTGTAACAACAATCTTGTCTATACTAAAAATATTCCAATTAATGTCACTTGTTTCAATCGTGGTATCAAGCTCACTTCCTCCATAATTTTTTGCATAAAGTTGTAAAACATCCTGTTTCCCATTTGTCTTTGCCCAAATTGAGAATTTATATGTTCCATTCGGAATATTTGTATACGTTTTATATACAGAACACGAATACTCTTTATCATCCCAAAATGTTAATTTGTAATCTCCATCATATGCATCACCATATTCTGTTCTTACAGTATTTTCATCTGACGAATCACTTGTCCATACATTCCATCCACTCGGTGAAATAGTTATCCCATTCTGTTCAAAACTGATATTTGTCAATAAATTTTCACACGGTTTATTAAGCACCTTAATAGAATCTAATGCATTTCCCTGAAAATTAAACAACGTCATGTTATCCCATGTATTACTTGGAGTTACGGTATCATTTTTATACGCAACCCCTGCAGATGTAGCATATGTTCCACCTTCTACAGGTATCCATTCTGGTTCCCAATAAAAATATCCAATACCTTTATCATCTGGTACATTTAAAATGATTGATTCCAGATCATTCATAAATTCAAATTGTCCTTCTACTGTTGCAGGATATCCTCCAACTTCTTCATCTCCACTAATGAATACATTTCCTTCACCATCACCATCTTCCGTTGTCCATGCATACGCAGTTTCTACAACACACACTTCTTTATTATAAGTGGTCGCCAAGTAATTCAAATTATACTGAAGCCCCTCCATGGTTCCATGCCACATTGGATAATAAGATAATCCAAATACATCAAAATCCAAGTTTGGTGACTCTTTCAATAATCCACCAAAATACCAGGTATACAACTGATTTTTTCCACCCTGATCCAGATGAAGCATAATTTTGGTACTTGATGCAGCAGAAGCACGTACTCCAGAAATTGCAGATTCTAAAAGACCCGCTAATCCGGAAAAATCCTCATTCGTCCCTATTTTGCCATCTTCATGAAGAATCCCCGATGATATTTCATTTTATCCTTTTACCCCTCCGGCAACCAATCCATTCTGAATAAATCGCTGTAAGCACATAAAGATGATCATGATCGGCAGGGATGAAATCACTGCTGCTGCAGCAAACAAAGTCCAGTGCGCAGCAAACTGATCGCTGATAAAAGACTGCAGTCCGAGTGCAAGCGTCATTTTTCCCGGTGTCTGCAAAAAGATTGAGGTAATCACATATTCACTGTATGTTGCAATAAACGAAAACAGGAAGATCACGGCAAGCTGTGGCATTGCAAGCGGGATGATGATCTTATAAAAAACCTGGAATTCATTTGCTCCATCCACCATTGCAGCTTCATCCAATTCCACCGGAAGTCCATCGATATAAGATTTAAGTAACCAGATATTGTAAGCACTTCCACCTGCAAGCACAAGAATGAGTGCAAAGCTGTTGTCCACCAGCCCGAACTTATAAATTAAAATATAGTATCCGGCAACTGCCATGCTGTTTGGAAACACCTGTAATATCAAAAGTGCCATCAGCCCATATTTTCTTCCCACAAACCGCAGTCTTGCAAACGCATACGCTGCAAGTGAAGTAAGCACAAGTTGTATGATTGCTACAATAAAGCAAAACTTCAGGGAATTAAAAACCCAGATTCCAAAATCCGTTTCCCGAAACAGTTCCACATAATGTTCAATGCTGAATTTTTCAGGGAACAATGAGGACAGGAAAAAGCTGTCACCCGCGGAAAAAGAGGACATAACAATCCATATGACCGGAAACAGCACCACGATCATCGTGATCCATATGACCACCCTGCTTCCCCACAGTGTCCGTTGTTCTGAGGCGGATATTTTCTTTTTATTTTTCATTTAATCAACCTCCTTAAATGAGCCGGACAGCCGCATATTAATCAGCGTAAATGTTCCGACAATGATAAAGATCAGCACACTGAACGTTGCAGACAGTTCATACCGGTTCGACCATGTGGTCATCTTATAGGTGGTACTAGCAAGGATATCCGTATAACCCGCAAACTGGTTATCCACTCTCGCCGGTCCACCTTGTGTAATCATGTATATATTTCCAAAATTGTTAAAATTAGCCGCAAACGAAGAAATTACAAGAGGAATGGAAAGTTTCGTCACCATCGGCAATGTAATGCTCTTAAAGCACTGAAATTTTGATGCCCCATCCATTTTAGCCGCCTCATAGTATTCACCAGAAATCGCCTGTAGTCCGCCAAGACAGACATTCATCATATAGGGAAATCCCAGCCACACATTCACGATAATCAGCCCAACCCTTGCCCAGAATGGATTGGTCAGCCACGGTACATTCCAGGCAATACCGATTGTATGCAGTAAATTATTGATTCCACCATACTGCTCATTTAGCAGGCCCTGCCATGCGAGGATTGCAATCGTAGATGGCAATGCCCACGGCACAATCAGTACTGCACGGTAAATTTTTGATTCTTTCATATGCGGATTGTTTAACAAAATGGCAAGAATCAGTCCCATTGCATAGGAACCTGCCGTACTTAACAGCGCAAAACAAATCGTCCACCCAAGTACCGGGAAAAACACATTTTTAATACTTCCGGAAAATACGGTCAGATAATTTTCCAGACCCACAAACGTGTAATCTGTCAGATGATACATGTTGTAATTAGTAAAAGATAAAATCACCGTATAAATAATTGGCAGACATGTCACCAACAGAATCGAGATCAGTGCCGGTGCCAGATAAGTATACCCAAGCGCATTCTTTTTCTTTCTCATGCCATCACTACTTTCCTGAATTCATCAATTCAATCGCTTCTTTCAACTGCGTAACCATATTTTTGGCAGCTTCCTCTGGTGTTTGCTCCCCAGACCACATCGAACGGATATTGTTTGTGTGGATACTCCAGAGCTGTCCCATTTCTGATACGGTCGGCATCGGCTCTCCATCATTGATCTGCTCGACAAATGCCTGTGTGTATGCATTACTCTGGATCTCATCAAGTTTCTGATCTGCCAGTTTTGCCGGTATACGGTCACCCGCCTCATACATGCCAAGTGCACCGTTTTCCATCAGATAGGAAATAAAATCCCATGCTGCATCCTGATTTTTACTGCTGTTGCTCACAAAACTTACCTGTGTACCCACCGGGGTCACAAACGGCTGTCCGTGGAAAGTTGGCATTTTTGCTACAGCAAATTTAGTTCCTGCAGAGGTAAAACCGTCAATATCCCATGGTCCACCAATATAATAAGCACATTTTCCGTTCTGGAAATTACTTCTTGCGATATCGGCTGTCACATCTGCCGTGATCAGTTTATATTTATTGCACAGGTCATTGATAAAGGCATAGGCTTCCACACTGCCCTCATTATCAAGACCGATGTCTGCCGTGTCATATGCCCCATCCTGATATTTAAAAATATAACCTCCGCAGGCTCTCACAAAACCAAGATCGTAGTATATGCTTGTTGCATCAAACTGTACACCTCCGTCTGCGGCTGCCTGATCGACCAGTTCTTCCCATGTTTTTGGAACTTCCGATACAAGATCTGTGTTGTAAAACAGTGCAGTAGTCTCTACGGAAAGTGGTGCTGCATATCGTTTTCCATCTACATAACATGCCTGGATGGCTGCATCGGAAAAATCCTGATCCGCATACAGATCCTGTGGCACTTCTGCAGTAAGATCTGCGTTTACATAATCTGCAAGCTGGTCATTTGGAATCCCCACCACAGCATCCGGTCCGGAAGCACTTTTTACTGCCTGTGCAAACTGCTGGACAGATGGAGACTGGTGAATGACTTCTACCTTTCGTCCGTTCTTTTCTCCCCATTCATCTGCATATTTCTGAATGGTATCCACTTCCACGTTCATGTTCGTCCAAATCACGAGTTTTTCCCCAGAAGCTTCCCTTTTTCCGGTTCCAGTTCCACTTCCACAGCCAGTCAACATTCCCACTGCCATTGTTACAGCCAGCACAGCTGTTATTAATTTTTTCTTCATATGATTGCCCTCCTTTACATTGTTTTCATGTTTATCAGCGCGCTGTTTGCGTTTCCATTTTCGTCAAACAATGCCATATTTGCCATGGCATTTCCTGCTGTCATCTTGTCTTTCATGTACTTGCTGCCACTCTTACTTGCCCACGTACAGTCCGGTATTGGCAGCCATGCCGGTTCCCAGTAAAACACGCCGATGCCTCTTTTATTGTTTACACTTCTTACCGTTGCAAACAAATCCCGCAAGAATGCTTCCTGCCCCTGCTGTGTTGCCGGGTATCCAGTGATTTTTTCATGCTCCTTCGAATAAACGATTCCGTTACAGCCAAATGTTTCCGTAGTATAACCAATTGAAGTCTCTGCAACAAGCACATCTTTGTCATACCGGCTGCTGATATCATTCATATTATCCAGAAGAAGTGAAAGACTTCCGTTCCAGTGCGGATAATACGACATTCCAATAATATCAAAATCCAGCGCATACGATGAAACCTGATCAAACCACTGTCGATACATTTTATTATCCGTTCCGAAATCCAGATGCAATACGATCCTTGCATCCGGACACTCCTCGCGCACCCCCTTAATCCCTGCCTGCAGAAGATGTGCCATATTTTCGGTCTGTTCGATGTAACCATCCGGCCACAACAGCCCTTTTGTAATCTCATTTCCAACCTGCACCATAGTCGGCACAAGCTTGTGGTTTTTCAATGCCTTTAACGTATCTACAGTATGCAGATACACCGCCGTTTCCAGTGCCTCTCCGCTTAATTCTTTCCAGGCTTTCGGTTTTACCTGTTTGGCCGGGTCTGCCCAGAAATCACTATAATGGAAATCAAGCATAAAATCCATACCGCTTTGTACAGTTCTTTCTGCGATCTCAATGGTGGTCTCCAGATCATTTCCACCTCCCCCGTAAGAATTTCCGTTTTCATCGTAGGGATCCGGCCAAATCCGAATCCTTACGTTATTGGTTCCGCATGTCTTTAAAATTGCAAACAGATCTTCTTTTTCCCCGTTCAGCCGATAGGACGCACCATATTGTTCCAGTTCTTTCACCATGGAAATATCCATACCCTTAATAAATTTCATAACTACTCCTTCACAAGTGTAATATCATCAATGGTTCCCCAGCCGCCCGGTGCTGTTGCTCCGTCCGTTGGCGTAATGCCCGGGATTTCCACCGTATACCAGTTAACATACCCCTGCAATTTGCCATCTGCTTTTACCTCTTCGCCATCCACGAGCGCATAAAAATATACGGTCGGATTTTCATCCCCGGCTGCATCACCCTGAATATGAGCGGTTAGTTTGTAGGTGCCATCCTCAAGTCCACTCACTGTCTGTTTCATGGAAAAATCCACCGGATTGTTTCCTGAATAAAAATGCAGTGACTGTGCACCTGTAAAACAGTCTGTCTCACGATCATAAACATCTAACTCCTCTGTAACATCATTGTTGTTTGTCACCGTCCATCCGGAAAAATCTGGTTCTTCAAAACTTCCGTTGATCAGATAATTTCCGTTTTCATCTGGCGTACCTGTTGTATTTTCCTTCTGTTCTGCGGCAGCAACTTCTGTGCCTCTCTCCTCTTCAATGTTCTCTGTTTCTGTAGCTTTTTGTGTTTCCTCCGCATCAGCATTAATACCAGATGTGTTTCCACATCCTGACAATGCTACTGCCATGCTCGCTACAAGGACTGCATGTAATAACTTCCTTTTCATAAATGTTCCCCCTTTTCCAAAATTAAATCTTTACTAATTTTCAAGTAAATTGTTTACTTATTAAGAATGTATCATCTAAGCCTAATAATGTCAATACTCACAAATACACTTTTCACTATATTGCCAATTTTTATTTTTGTATTTTATGCAATATATACAAAAAAGGCACAAAAAAAGATGTCCGCAATCGAACATCTTTTTTTCAACAACTCTTCCGGAAAACTGGAATTCCATTTACAAACACCAGCTTGGTTACGCGTCCGCCATATAGTACCCTGTTTCGCAACAGATCAAGCGCGGTTTCACAGATACATGGAATATCAATATGAATAGTAGTAAGGGGTGGTGATAAATACTTTGCAATATTCACATCATTGATGCTAAAAACCGCCACCTGCTCTGGAATCTGTATATTGCCTTCATTTAAAGCCTGTAGCACACCCACCGCCAGTGTGTCACTTGCCACACAAAGTGCTGTTGGCAGTATCTCTTTTTTAAGCAGTTCTTTTCCCATGCGGTAGCCATCATCCACCGTAAATCTCTCGGAAATGAAAATGTACTCCTCATTGAGACACCCATAGTATGCAGTGCTCTGTCGAAATGACCACTCCCGGATATCCATGGAAGGTTTTCCGGTGTCAATATTTCTATCACTGCCCCCGATAAATCCAATCCGTTTATGTCCTTTTTCCACAAAGTAATCAACCATCTGTGTCACAAACGAATCCATATTGGGCTTCACGGCATCAAAAAGTTTTTCATCCGGGGATGTGCCGATAAACACGCCCCTTTTGCACCGTTTATACAAAGCATTGATTTCTTTTCTGGTGAGCCATCCAATCGCAATAAAGGCACTTAAATCTTTCGGAACATGATCCATGCCGTCCTTTCGGTCATAGATACTGAGCTGAATATTCATCTTTTTCGCCTGCTTTATTATCTCATCCTTTACCCCGTGGTAAAAGACATCTTCGAGTTCATCCTCGTGGTCAACAAAATACAGCAATGCTACATTTTCGATCTTGGGATAGATTACTCTCTTTTTGTATCCGATTTTCTCTGCTGTGGCAAAGATCGCCTCTCTTGTCTCATCACTAACAGAGATTCCCTCATCATAATTGAGTACCCGTGAAACTGCTGAGCTCGAAACCCCTACGATTTCTGCAATTTCTTTAATTGTTGCCATACGATTCCTCCAATGTTTTCATGGATTTCTTTATTGATAAATTCTGTTATAATTATTTTACATAAATATTTTACTTTGTCAAACAAAGTTTTGCACATAAAAAAGGCATACATTCCTCAAAGGATCATGTATGCCTTTACAAACCGTTACCCAGTCTTATTTCGTAGAAACCGTAGAAGCAACAAATTCCAGATTTCCCTCAATCTCAACCTTACCATAGCCATACGGAAGAATAAAATGATCTCCCTTCTTCACGCTGGTATGGTTTAAGAGTCCGTTTCCTTCTACCACGCTGACAATCAGGAACGGATATTCCTGCTCAAATTCAGCCTGACCTTCGACTTTCATGTGGAATACCTGATAGTACTTGCACTCGATCAGCTTCTGCAGTTTGTTTGCCTCTGCCTCACCGGTCTTTATCATGCACTCAGAAAGCGGTGCTGCCGGAACTTTGATGACATCGAGACTCTGCTGAATGTGAAGCTGACGCGGCTTCCCATTGGAAAGACGGTCATAATCATAAACACGGTACGTAATATCACTATTCTGCTGGGTTTCAAGGATGGTGATACCGCCTTTGATCGCATGCACGGTACCCGGATCAATCTGAATAAAGTCACCTTTCTTTACCGGAACTTCACGGATCAGCTCACTCCAGCGTCCGTTGTGTACCATGTCTTCAAGTTCTTCGTGTGTCTTTGCATTGTGTCCGATAACCAGCTTGGAATCCGGCTCACAGTCAAGGATATACCAGCACTCCATCTTGCCAAGAGAACCGTTTTCATGCTCTGCAGCATAGGTATCATCCGGATGTACCTGAATACTTAAATCCGCCTTTGCATCAATAATCTTGATCAGCAGCGGGAATACCTTCCCCTGTGTATTTCCAAAGAGTTCTCTGTGTTCCTCCCACAGATCGGATAATTTCTTTCCCTTATACGCACCGTCTGCAATCGTACAGGTTCCGTTTGGATGTGCTGCGATTCCCCAGCATTCTCCGATGTCATCGCCCTCGATGGAATATCCATACTCTTCACGAAGCTTTGTACCACCCCAGATATTGTGGGTAAATACCGGCTCCATAAAAAGGATCTGCTTATACGGCTGGTTACAACTTAAATTTTCTCCATTCATTCTCATCACCTCTCTGTACCAATATGCGGAATCTTTTGCAATCCTGCGTTGGGTTGTGTAGTCTACATAAACAAGTCCAAAACGTTCTTTGTAACCTTCTGCCCACTCGAAGTTATCCAGAAATGTCCAGAGGAAATATCCGATCACCGGCATTCCCTCGTTAATCGCACGCTGTACCGCTCCAAGATACGCATCCAGAAACGTAATCCTCTCTCTGTCGTGCACCTGTCCGTCTGCGGAAATATTGTCAAGATCCGACATCCCGTTTTCCGTAATATAAAGCGGCAGTCTGTAACGCTCGGTAAGGAAACGGATGCCATAGTAAAGTGCCTCCGGTGTCACCGGCCAGCCGGTTCCTGTCTTTGCTGTGCCCGGTGCACGGTCCACATACTCCGGGTCTCCATCTGCTCCACAGCGGATCATGTAACCGTTGTAAATATTCTGTCCCATGAAATCAAGTGGCTGATGAATCAGCTGCATGTCTTCTTCGGTAATCTCCGGAAGATAGTCTGCAAACTTTTCCAGCCCCTCTTTCGGATACTCTCCTAAAAATACCGGATCGGAAAACCATGCCACATTCCAAGTCCAGTTATCCATCGGATTTTCAAATCCAAAGTACACTTTCTTTGCCGCTGCGATATCATCGGCACTCTCTGTCGCCGGATACGCAACGCCACAAGTCGGAGCATATCCAACCCGTATCTTCTGTTTTGCATATTTGCGCAGATTGATGACTGCCTGACCATGTGCTTTCATCAGATTGTGTGCCATCTGAAAAGTCTCCGGAATGGAATATTTCATTCCCGGTGCATGTACCCCATTTAAGTGTCCCAGTCCAATCGCACACTGCGGCTCATTGATCGTGATAAAATCACTGCACAGATCGGAGAAATTTTCAGCAACAACTTTTGCATATTCACCAAACCACTGTACCACCTCATCGTTCAGCCAGCCGCCTTTTTTAAACAGCTCATACGGAAATTCCCAGTGAAACAGCGTAATAAACGGACGAATTCCATTTTCTTTCATGCAAAGAATCATATCACGATACATCTGCACAGCTTTCTCGTTGACCTTCCCGGTTCCCTCCGGAAGAATCCGCGACCAGCTGATGGAAAATCGATAGTTTTTAATGCCAAGCATACGCATCAGTGCAAAATCTTCCCGGTACCGATGCATATGATCGCAGCAAACCTCTGCGGTCTGGTGTTCATATACTCTGCCCGAGCGTGCAAACTCATCCCAGATATTTTTTCCCCTGCCATCTTTTGCGTCGGTTCCTTCTACCTGATAGGCACTGCTTGCCACCCCCCAGACAAAATCTTTTGGAAACATTCCATTCCTCCTTTTATTTTTCCGATGTGATTACAGAAATCAGCTCAAATGCGGCTGGCATTGTCTCATCCCCAGAGATCAAACGCACTTCCACCGTATGAGTACCGTTTGCACCGTGTACCATAACCGGAGTGAGTGTCAGGGAATCGCCCCAGTCCTCATCAAAATTTGCATCCAGTGTCACCGCATGTGCCTCATCGTGATCAACGATGGCAAGCGCCACCGGTGCCGGCTGCGTCACACAGCGCTTAAACTGCACGGCAATCTCACTTCCCTGTACCGTAAATGTAAGAGATGAGCCTTTTTCTTTTGCCGCCCAGCCGTTCTTAAAACAGTCTTTGACTTCTTCCTGCACTCTGGTATCTTTGACAAAGCCGTAATTTTCAGGCTCATAGTTACGATTATCCAACCGAACCGCTTTCTCATAGCAATTCTGTGTCAGCGGTGCAGGAAACTCCGGCTCTTCATCATCCGTCTGTGCCATGCGGATTTTATCCAAAGCATAGGTAATCACAGATGCAACCAGCTCATGCCCTTTGTCGTTTGGATGCAGATCATCCTCTGTAATCTCGCGGTTTGGAATCCGCCCCGCAACGACCTCCGGATAAATACTGCTCTGCATGCTGACCGCCGGAAGCTGATAATGTCTGGCTATCTGACCGTGCATGATCTGCGCATTTCCACCGTTATTATAATAAACATTGTGCACCAGCATCACAGCAGGTTCGTTTTCATCCTGCCATACACGGCGTACCAGTCCTTCATATGTCTCACGGAAAAATTCCGTCGATTCATCATTGACCGAAAACTCAATGATAACAAAATCCGGTTTATGGGAAAGCAGATCGGACTCGGCACGGGCCGTCCCGAAATGTGATGTTGTTCCACCGATTCCTGCATTGATATAATGAAATTTTGCCTGTGGAAATGTTTTCTCCCACCACTGAAATACGCGGTAAGCATAACACAGCTCCGGTGCGGATGCAAGACATCCCTGCGTGATCGAACCACCAAGGAAACCAATGTTTAATGTTTCCCCGGCCTCTGCCCTTGCCATTAATTTTTTCATCCGGTACAGATTGCCCGGATTGGAAATACCTCTTTCATATTCAATCTGCATTGTTATACTCCTTATATAATGTAATCAATTTTTTTAAAAATTGATTACATATCCCAAATCTCCTCTCCGAGGCTTTCGATGAATGCGGTAAGTTCCTTACTCATCTGTTCTGCCTCCGGAATACGGATATGTCCCGGTGTTCCTTTTCCGTTCTGTGAATACAGGAAATGGTGTACCCGCGGACTGTTTACTGTTTTGCACACTTCCTCAATGGAAATGTCCCAGTTTTCGTTATGTTCCAATATTGTGGTTGTCAATATAAAGGTTGCCTTCGGATATACTTCCATAAGATGCTCTAAAAATCTGCGGTAATGCTGCCGCCAGTTTTCGGAACGTGCACTGTTATAATCTTCTGCCATATAATCATCCGGGTGGTTATCATTCTGCCCGAATGCAAAAATCACAACATCTGGTGTATAACGTGAAAAATCCCATGGTTTTACTTCACTGAGTTCCGGCTGGTATTCTATTTTATCATAACAGGATTCTATTCCCAGATAATCCGGCTCCATAAACCAGCCGGTTTTGTCAAGAAGGGCGATACCACCCTGTGATGTGTCATGCAACTGTGCATGCAGATTCCGCGCGGTCATCCACGCATAAGAATACCAACTGTTTGAATATTCCCCATCGTGTTCCGGATCCGGTTTTCCTGCATAATCTACGGCCTCTGATACTTCGCCGCAGGAAACACTGTCTCCGAAAACTTCGATTTTACGGGACGGAAGCGGTGCCGGAGTAAGTACCTTAGCATCGCTTCCCAATTCAAATCCCAGTAAAGTGACGATATGGCAGGAGTCCATTCTTTTAAACAAAGTGAGGGTATGCTCTGTATGTTCAAGATCCCTGGCAATCACATACGTTTCTGCCCCCGGATCCGAGGTGAGTAAGAACTGCCCCTGCTTCCCGTCCAATATATATCCCATCCGGCTCGACCAGTATGCACGTTTGTTTTCCAGTGTCACAGAGATCTGCGTCCCGGTAAAACGAATCTGTACAAAACTTGCCGCATAGACAAGTACAGGTGCTTTTGGATTATCAAAATCAATTCTTCCACAATATTGTAATCTCTTGTCGTCCGGTGAAATATGCATAGCTATCTCCTTCCGATTTCTGTATCTGCAGATGTTACAACACTGTTTGTTTTTATATAATCTACAATCTCATCCAGTTTTGTAAATGCCAGGCCAACGTAACTGTCTGCTGCACCATAATAGATCGCGATCTTTCCGGATGCACTGTCGTGAATGGTTGCACATGGGAAGCATACGTTCGGAACGAAACCTCTCTCCTCATACCACTCTTCCGGAGTCAGAAGGAAATTCTCACAGCGATACTTCACGATGGAAGGATTATCAATGTCAAGGATTGCCCCACCGATGGAGTAAACATATCCGTTACATGTACCGGATACCCCATGATAGAATAAGAGCCATCCTTCGGAAGTCTCGATTGGAGCAGCACCACCGCCGATCTTTAAGGACTCCCACCATTCGCTTCCTTTGCCCATGACATGTCTGTGTTTGCCCCAGTATACCAGATCCGGGCTTTCACTTAAGAAAATGTCACCAAACGGTGTATGACCACTGTCTGAAGGACGGGAAAGCATCATGAAGTTTCCATTGATCTTTCTAGGGAACAGCACGGCATTGCGGTTGAATGGGAGGAACGGATTCTCAATCCGTGTAAACGTCTTGAAATCTGTTGTTTTTGCCATGCCGATTGCTGCTCCGTAGAAATCCTGACACCAGATGATATAATAGGTGTCTTCTACTTTTACAAGTCTTGGATCGTATGCATAGATTGGCATAAACGGCTCGCCGTTTTCATCCACAAACGGAATCTTGTTTTCTTCAAAATCCCAGTGGATGGCATCTTTGCTGTGTCCAAGATAAATATATGGAATACCATTGGTCTGCTCTCCACGGAACACACCGATGAAAGCATCACCATATGGCATAACCGCACTGTTAAAAATTCTTGCAACACCCTTTAACGGATTTCTTCCGATAATCGGGTTTTCACTGTATCTCCAGATCGGGGCTCCGTTCTGAGGTCCTTGTGGTCTCTCCTGCCATGGTACATTTGGTACCGGAGCTGTCAGCATCTTTACTTCACTCATAATCAACTCTCCTCTTATTTATGATTTTTTAAATACTCTAAGTTCTTCTTAATCAGGTCGCATCTCTGCTGTACACACAGTACACTTCTTCCCGGATCCTGTGGTGTATTAAATACATAATCAATCAGACGGTCAATCGTTGTAGTCGCCACATGCATTCTTGTATCAGAAGAAGCATAGTAAATAAATACTTCGTTCTTATCGTTTACGATTGCACCGTTGGTAAATACAACATTGGATACATCTCCGACACGCTCCTCACCTCTTGGTCCGATTAACAGTCCGGATGGCTCTGCAATTACCTTAGACGGATCGTTTAAATCCGTGGCAAATGCATAGATCACATAGCGCAGACCTGCTGCAGTATTTCTTACACCGTGTGCAATGTGAATCCAGCCGCGGTCAGTCTTGATCGGAGTAGCACCTGCACCGTTCTTTGCCTCGGTAATGGTATGGTACTTGCGGATGCTGGTCATCTTTTCTTCGTCAATGACTGCATGTGTGATGTCCTCGCAAAGACCGAATCCAATACCGCTTCCGCTTCCGGTATCAATGAAGTCATCCATCGGACGGGTATAGAATGCATACTTTCCATCCACAAATTCCGGATGCAGCACGACATTTCTCTGCTGCGGGGAACGAAGGGTCTTTAAGTTTTCCAGACGCTCCCAGTGCTTTAAATCTTTTGTGCGGACAATTCCTGCTGCTGCAACGGCTGCAGACAAATCGTTCACGCTGGTATCTTTGCTCTCAGAACAGAATACTCCGTAAATGTATCCGTCCTCATGCTGTGTCAGTCTCATATCATAGACGTTTGTCTCCTCCGGACATACATCATTCAGAAGGATCGGGTAATCCCAGAAACGGAAATTATCAATTCCGTTATCACTCTCTGCCACGCCGAAGAAGGACTTTCTGTCATTTCCCTCAATACGGGCAACCAGATAATACTTTCCGTTTAAATAAATTGCTCCGGAATTCATGACTGCATTGATTCCAAGACGTTCCATAAAGAATGGATTGGTCTCCTCGTTTAAGTCATATCTCCAGGTGAGCGGAATCATATCTCTTGTAAGAACGGGATTCACATAACGGTCAAATACACCATTATAAAAGTCACTTTTTTCATTTTTACGTGAAAGCAGCTTTTCCTGCTTTGCCAGTTCTACATAATATCTTTCATGCATTGTTTAAAGTCTCCTTATTACTTCCATACACATTCTTCCGTTATGATACGGACATTTCCAAGGTTCTACGATTGGACGGTCCGCAATCGGACTGCCGTCCGGATGTACTTCCCAGAACCACTCGGAACCGGTTCTCTTATCAATGACGTGTTCTTTGATAAATTCCCATTCAGCCTCCGATGCCTCCAGAAACTTCGTTTTCTGCGGATGCTTCTGGTATTCATTCAGGAATCCGATCACAGTCTCTGCCTGTACCCACCAGATCCGGTGGTCATTCACTTCCCCTTTGCAGCATTCATTTGCCAGAGAATGACCGTCAAACGCAACCTCGTAGACATTTTCTGCAAGAGTCTCGGTAATCGGTGACATTTTTTCTTTGTAATGATCATCCCCAAGCACTTCCACACCGCGGTCCATCAGCCATGCTGTCTCAATATCATGACCATAAGAATACAGATCAATGATGGTGTTGTAGTTCTTGTCAAAGAATACTTCCTGTCTCTTAAGTTTCGGATTGTATACCTTATCTGCAAATACATCCATAATCCACTTTAACCGCTCTCCCACCTCTTCATCATGGGAAACCCGGTAAAACTCGGTATAAGCCTCAAACACATGAAGCAGTGTGTTCATGGTTTTTTCGGCAAGCACACCATTTTCCGATAGCTTCTCATTGGATTCCGGCTGGAAGTCTTTGGTAAATGCTTCCAGATATCCAACCTCATCCGTACATTTGCTTTCAATAAGAAGCTGCAGTTCTTTGGCAAGCTTTAATGCTTCTTCATCCCCGGATGCATCGTAATAGGAAGAAAGAGCATAGATGCAGAATGCCTGATTGTAGGTATGCTTTGTTGTGTCAAGTGGCTTTCCGTCATAAGTCATGGACCAGAAGATTCCACCATTTTCTTTGTCGATGCAGTGATCACGCAGGAACTCATAACCGTGTCTTGCCTCGTCCAGCAAGGTTTCATCTTTCAGCAGTATGTAGGCATTCGCAAAAAACCAGGTGATTCTGCTGTTTAAAATACATCCCTTTTCTGCTGTTTTGTCTACGTTTAAATTGTAGTCCATATATCCATAATATCCACCGTAAGTATCGTCCCTTAATGCTTTCCAGAAAGGAATGATATTTTCCGTCAAATGCTTTGTGACTTCTTCTTTCATCATGCTCTTATTCATCCCGATACCTCTTATTTTCCAAAATCATTAACCCTTTACCGCACCTGCTGTAATTCCACTGTAAATCTGTTTCTGGCAGCAGACAAATACGATCAGCGCCGGAAGCAGGGAGATAATAACACCTGCACAGATCAGATTGTACTTGCTTCCCATTGGTCCTACGAATGTGTAGAGGGAAAGTGCCATAGTACGGATCTCTTTTCTCATCAGGTAAAGGTTTGCTGCGTAGTATTCGTTGTACACACCAACACCCTTTAAAATACAGGATGTAACGATTGCCGGTTTTAACAGTGGAAGCATAATCTTCCAGTAAATCTGCCAGTAATTTGCGCCATCGATAATTGCCGACTCATCCAGTGAAAGCGGAATATTTTCCATAAACTGAATGAAAATATACATGGAAATAACATCGGTACCACAGCTCATAATGATGTAACCGCCCAGACTGTTTACAAGATGTAAATCTGACATAATCTGGTATACGGTAACCTGCATTGCTACTGCCGGAAGCAGTGCGGCAATTGTATACAGGTTACGGATAAACCCATTGCCTGGGAACTTGAAACGATTCAATACGTAAGCAAGCTGGGAACCTACAATAACGGATACAGTAAGCACAACCACCATAACTATGACAGAGTTTAAAAATGCGCGTCCCATATTTGCCGTCTTAAATGCATTTACAAAGTTGTCAAAATTCAGCCAGCTTCCCGGAAATGCCATAACATTGGTATTCTGGTACTCGGCATCTGTCTTAAATGCCGTTGTGATACAGGAAACAATCGGAATGATTGCACAGAATCCGAAAAAGATCAGCGATGCATATTCCACAATAATCCAGATAATGCTTCCTACGGAATAATGTTTCATGTTTTTACGTTTTACTGCTGCTGTACTACTCATTATTTCGCCGCTCCTTTCTTCATTTTCTCCTGTTTTTTGATCTGCTTAATCACCTGTTTTTCTGCCTTCAGCCGGGCTTTCTTTGCCTTATAGGATTCATCCTCCGACGCGGCATCCCTGAACACATATTTAAAGAACACATTCTGTAAGATCGTACAGATAAAGATGATCATCAGCAGAACAACAGACATGGCCGATGCCAGACCTACTTTCTGGCTGGTATGTGCGATCTTGTTCATAATTACGAAATACGTTCCTGTTCCGTTTGCACCGGTGGTGATTACGAAAGGCGCCTCAAACGCACTTAAGGAACCGGTGATGGAAAGGATAACATTTAATGTAATAATTGTCTTGATACTCGGGAGAATAATGTGTTTAAACTGCTCCCATTTATTTGCACCATCCAGGGACGCTGCTTCGTAGAGTTCGCTATCCACAGACATCATGGCACCAATAAACAGTACCATATTCTGTCCGGTATACCGCCATACGGAAGTCGCCGTCAGGGACCAGTTGTTTACACTCTGATCCTTTAACCAGTATGGAAGATTTTCTAATTGAAACCCACACCACTGCAGGATTGTATCAAATACGAATCCTCTGGTGAAGAAGAATTTAAAGATAAAACCAATGGCAATACCACTGATGAGGTAAGGGAAAAACATCAGCCCTTTGAAAAGATTTCCACCCTTTACCTTAAAGCTTAAAATTGTTGCAAGATACAGTGCAAGCACAAGCTGGATCAATGCACCGACCATATAGAATAAACTAAGTTTCAACGCCCCGAAACAATCTTTTCTTCTGAATACATCAAGATAGTTGTCCCATCCGACAAATTCGCGCCTGTCTATTGGCGTTGTATATTTCATCTTATAAAAACTAAATTTGATCATTTCCGCAAATGGAAAATAAGTGAATAAAAAGAGTAAGAGCAATGGGATAATCATAAAACCGATACAGATAAATACCTGCTGGCCGGCTCTGCTCTTTGCCCATTTTTTTAAATTAAATGATTTTGATTTCATACTACGTTCCTCCCATATGAAACAGGCAATCATGCCACCGGGCCGAAAACAGTTTTTCGGCCCGGCAACTGGATGATGTACCTTTATGCAGCGTGGAACTACTCTGTAATTTCTACGCCCTCAGATTCCTGAGCATCTGTCCATTTCTGGTTCCACTCGTTCATAATATCATCAAAGCTCTCATCGCCATTTGCTGCATGCTCAATGATTGCCTGAATCTTATCATTACCGCCGTTGTTAATGTTCAGTTCTGAATCAGCATTTAATGCATTTAAAAGATCCTCTTCGCCTTCTACAGCCGGTTCATCCTCAAGGAATGTCACACCAGAGAAATCAAGCTTTGTATCAGAAGATGACTTTGCAACCGGAAGTCCATCCTCGTTGTAAGAAAATCCAGACTTTTCAGTCATCCACTTAACAAAGATTAAAGCTGCCTGCTTCTCATCATCAGAAGCGTTTACGTTGATACCATAAGAGTAATCTGCTCCGGCTGATGCATACTGCTCACCGTTTACAGAAATCGGGAATGGCATATATCCGATGTCATCTGCGTTCTCACCGGCTGCTTCCATCTGTGGGTAAGCCCATGATCCAAGTACCATACATCCGATCTGTCCGTTGTTTAACATGCTCTTAGAGCCTTCCCAGTCAGTTGTAGAATAGTCATCCTCGGTAAGTCCGCCAGCAACTGCATCGTAAAGGATCTTGTATACTGCATATGGATGTGTGCCATCGCCATAATCCTTGAATGGATCCTTTGTATGAAGGAGTTTCTGGTTGAAATATGTATTGTCACCAGTTGCATTGTTTCCGATATAAGCATCCCATGCACCCATTGTCCAGCCTGCTGCATAGTTTGTGTAAAGCGGAATTGCATCCGTCTTGTCCTTGATCTTCTTTAATGCATCAATGAACTCGTCCGGAGTCTTTGGAACATCGGTCACACCGGCATCCTCAAACACTTTCTTGTTGTAAACGATACCCTGTGTCGTTGCTGTGGAAGGAACACCGTATACATCATTTCCATAGAGCCATGTGTTTGCGTAGTTGATCTGCTGGCTCATCTCATCAAGTGTACCGTATGACATATAATATGTACTGAGGTCTGCCTTATCTACTGCCGGAATCATGGTAATGGTTTCGTACTGTCCGGACTGTAAATGTGTCAGTGCATCATCGGCATAGTTTGTATCTGTAGTGATTTCAACCTTGATATTCGGATACTCTTTGTTGAAGTCTTCCAGATAAGATTTCCAGTTCTTTCCGCCGTAATCATCGGTATCCATATCTGTTCTGTGGTTGAACATTGTAATTGTTGCGCTTAAGTCTTTTCCTGTTTCTCCCAATACAATGTCTGAATAGCTTACAAGACCATCTGCGGAAGCGCTGTCTGCCTTCTGTGTTCCGTCAGCAGAGTCACTTCCCTTAGAACCGCATCCTGCGAATAATGTTGCGGTCATTGCAGCTACAAGACCAAGTGCCATAAACTTTTTAAATTTCATGTTGTTCTCCTCCTTAAACATGTGAATTATTAAGTTAATTTAAGTATACATTTTTTGTTAATTTAATCATCACTCTTTATTGCTTTTAATCATATCATATTGCGTTTTCAAACACATTCCCTATAATGCACAATTTTACATTTACTTTTTTGTGCATTATGCCTATATATTTTTGTCCAAAAAGTAATTTTAAGTTATATTTCATTTTAAATTATTGCTTTTTACCTTTCATCCAATTATACTTAATTAAAAACTGGTTATGATTGAAAGAGGATGATTTTATGGAACAATTACAGCATCATGGGATTACAGGAACGGTGCCAAAGCATGTATTATCTGACAACATGAAAAACTTTACGGCTTTTCCGCTGTCCGCACCAGCGGATGACGGCTTTATTCATCTGCTCGGAAAAGGCATCTGTTCCTTTCCGAACAATTGTTCCATGACATTCCGTATCAACGCGCCTTATCATTTTTTCTATGTATATGAAGGCACTCTTTCTGTAACGGATGAACATCATACGTGTCGGCTGGCAGACCGGCACGCAGCGCTTCTTCCGATTTCCGGTCCCCTCACGATCGAAATCTTAAAAGGCCACTGCCACTATTTCCATATGTATATTTCCGGTCTCGCCCTCCTGCAGTTTCACACACTGCTCCCATCACCTCTTGCCTATCCGACAGAGAGTTCTTCTATGTTTACTCTGTTCCATACGATGGAGCATTTACAGAATCTGCAGAAAGACACTTTTAATGATCCTCTGTCCGTCTGCCGGATCTCCATGTGGATCACCAATATTCTTACGGAAATGGCTGTCTATTCCGGCCATCCTGCCACACGCCGGGATACGATCCCGGATTATCTGTGGGAAATTCATCATTTATTTGACACACAATACGGAGAAAATTATTCACTGGACGAACTGGAAAATACGTATTCCGTCAGCAAATACCGGATCTGCCGCGAGTTTTCTAAATACTATGGGGCTTCTCCTGTCCAGTACTTAAACCATAAGCGGATTGAAGAGGCTAAAAAACTGCTTCTGACTACCAACGACACCATACACGAAATCGGAAGCAAGGTAGGAATTCATAATACCAATCATTTTATCAATCTGTTTAAACGGGAAACCGGGGCAACCCCACTTGCATTTAAGCAGGATGCCCCGGTTTCTATATCCGAGCTACACTATCTTTAAATACCACATGTCCATCTACAATGAACACACCGGCTGTATAGTTTTCATTTGCAATTTTGCGGACAATCTTGTGAATGGCTCTGCGTGCCATCTCCGATATATCCACCTCATATGTCGTAATTCCGATATCGCACAGCCCCGGATAAAGAAAATTATCAAATCCCACAACGGAAACATCTTCCGGAACCCGGTAGCCTTCATTTTCAAGTTTCCGGATCAGATACGAAGCTGCAAGATCGCAGTTACAGACAAATGCCGTCGGCATATCTTTCGGAAATTTATAATATTTTTCCAGATCCATCCGCCCGGTTTTGGTATCCCGGTCATCAATCACATAATCTTTTGGCACATCCACTCTGTGTTCCATCATAGACTTGCGGTAACCAAGATATCGGTCTGTAATACTGTTTGTCATGCCAACCGTTCCTACATAGGCAATTTTTGTATGCCCCATGGAAAACAGATAATTGGTCAGCGCATAGGTTCCATAAAAACTGTTGGAAATCACGGTGTCAAGACCAACGGCATCGTTATAAAAATCCAGACAGACCACTGGCACGCCGCCCTCTTTTTCAATCTGTTCAATGTACGGCTTTGTCATATCTCCGAGAATAATCAGACCATCCACCTTTTTTTCCTGAAGCAGAAGCGGCATCTGGTTTTCCAGCACACTCTCCCTTGAAATACTTTCGAGCAGCGTAAAACACCCACGGGAAACTGCCTTCTTGTTTACTTCCTGATACATTTTCCAGTAAAAGGAATCGTATTTGTCCAGATATACTTCCTGTATCAGGACTCCGATATTATATTGTTTTTCCGCAGACTGCCGTTTCGTCTCTGAAGGACTGCGGTATCCAAGTTCTTCTGCAAGATTCTTTATTTTCTCCCGCATTTCCTCGCTGACACCTTTTTGTCCGGACAAAGCTTTTGAAACAGTTACGGTGCTGACACCAACCTGTTCCGCAATATCTGCAAGTTTTACTGCTTTTGCCATAATTCCCTCGATATTTTTATACTCATTCATTTATGTAGCCACATAAACCGGCTAATTTAAGTTAATTTTACATTCTTTTTTTTCTTCTGTCAATTAATCTGCCACAAAATGGTACAGATAACTTCGGTAATCCCCCTGCTCAGAAGGAACCAGCATACCGGCATTCATAAGCAGATCTCCACCGTATACGCATTCGTTCTCCATCTCACCTTCCAGACGATAATCCAGATTCGGATTCAGTCCCTGCAGGCGTACTTTTAAACTGTGGTAATTCGGGCGTGCGTGTACGGTCACGAAAGTAACCAGTGCCTCTTTTTTATCTTTGGATACTACCATATAACAATCGTAGAAATGATTTTCCCAGTAAGAAGCGATACGGTAATAATCCCCCTCCCTTACCAGATCGTTATACTTGTGATACATAGCTGTCTGCTGTGGAATCTGTTCCTGCTCTTCCTTTGCAATCTTTGTGATATCCAGCTCATAACCAAAGGTTCCTGCCAGGGCAACTTCCCCTCTTGTCTTAAACGGGGTATTTCTGCCCACGGTATGGTTCGGGCAGTCCGAAACATGTGCTCCCATGGCAGACAGCGGATAGATAAGTGCTGTGCCCTCCTGAATACCAAGCCGCTCAATCGCATCGGTATCATCCGAGCACCAGATCTGTGGGCTGTAGTAGAGCATACCCGGATCAAAACGTGCTCCACCACCGGAACAGTTCTCCAGAAGAAGATCCGGGAAATCACGGGTCAGGCGTTCCTGCATCTCATACACACCAAGCACATAACGGTGGCTTAACTCCCCCTGGCGGTCTGCCGGAAGCGCAAGGCTTCCCAGATCAGTAAGCTGACGGTTCATATCCCACTTCACATATTCGATATTTGCACTGTTTAAAATCGCACGGATCTTCTCATAGATACAGTCACGCACATCTTTTCTGCTGAAATCCAGGACATACTGATTTCTCGAAAGCGTTCCGGTGCGTCCTTTCACAGCAATTGCCCAGTCCGGATGCTCTTTGTACAATTCCGAATCCGGGGAAATCATTTCCGGTTCCATCCAGATACCGAATTTCATGCCAAGCTTATTCACTTCATCTACCAGATAGTTCAATCCGCCCGGCAGTTTCTTTTCATTCACAAACCAGTCCCCAAGACTTGTACTGTCATCATTGCGGTGTCCAAACCAGCCATCATCCATAACCAGCATTTCAATTCCGTACTGAGAGGCAAGTTTTGCAATATCTAAAAGTTTTTCGGTATTGAAATCAAAGTAGGTTGCTTCCCAGTTGTTGATCAGAATCGGGCGTTTCTGATTGCGGTATTTGCTGCGGATTAAATGATTCCGATAGAAGTCGTGAAAATTACGGGTCATTTTTCCAAGTCCCTCTGCGGAAAATGTAAGGACAGCTTCCGGTGTATAAAATGATTCTTCACTTTCCAGTTTCCAGGAAAAATCTGCCGGATGAATTCCCATGACTGCACGTATACTGTCAAACTGGCTTTTTTCCAGCTGTGCGATAAAATTGCCGGAATAAATAAAATGCATGGCATACACTTCACCGGATGTCTGTGTCGTGGAAGATTTCATCCATGCCATAAATGGGTGTTCCTGATGGGAGGACTCCCCACGGATACTTCCCACACTGGTCTTTCCATATCCCAGCGGACGGCGGTCCATCTGGCGTTCTCTTGCCCATGAACCGTGAAGTGTCAGCATCTCGTAGGCATCATCATCCATATCCAAGCATGCCGAATATGCTTTTGTGAGGTAAACTGCCTCTTTGCTCTGATTGCTGATGCGCACGCTTCTGGTAATCATATCGTTTTCTTCAAACACGGTATAATACAGATCCACATCCAGCTGCAACACTTCATCCCTGCAGTGAAGAATCAGTGTCTGTGCGGTATGCTCCCTGTCAAATGCGGACGGAAGTCCCGGAAGCTGCGGTTTCTGATCTGTAATTTCATAGGAAACATACGTCGGCATAACCGCATGCTGACCTGCCTGTGTTCGCACAGCAATGCTGCTTTCCCGATAATCTCCCACTCCGTTTCCGGAATACTCCGATGGAAACGTATCATAAAAAGAACAGCGCTCTCTTTCATTCTCCGATGGAACAAACGGTGCCTCTCCGGTACGGAGCAGGTAGCGCAGATCCTGTCCGCGCACACGCTTGCCGTAATATACATGACCTACAAAGGTCCGGTGGTCTGCAAGACCTATGATATAGCTGGTATTCGCTGTCTCCAGACAAAACAGATCCAGATTTTCATCAAATACGATACTCATGTTAATCCTCCAGTATGTTTTCTTCTATAAATTTCACTGCCAGATCCTTGTTTTTTAAACCTGCTGCCAGACCTACCACACAGGTATCCGGATACCAGCCGGTTTTTTCCACCCACGCATTGCCTTTTAGTTTTATGCCAATCGGATATTTTTTCCCTGTCTCCGTACTTTTCACATACACAATATCATCTTTGTATTTTTCCAGTACCTCTTCCGGAAAACATTCCCGTATATCCGTAAAATAATCGAATTCTCCCAGTGAATAAAAGAAATCATAGTCGGAAAAAAACACATCCACGGACTGTGTCATAAAGAGGCTCTGAATCATCTGAATGCTCTCTGCGGATGCCCCGTCGTTCTCATTTGCCGAGGCTCCCAGATTACTGCTGACAAGCACTTCGCTTTTATCCGGATCCAGTCCGTTTTCTTTTAGGAAATCATTATAATAACCGGAATCCCCAGCCGGATTGTCCGCAGACTGCATGGCATTTACCGCCATAATTTCCAGTGCGGTATCTTTTTGCGTAACATAATGGATGATCAGAAAGCTGATGATTCCTATAATGGCAAGTGCGACAATGGTCTGCAATCCATAGTAATGAACCAGATACCATATTTTATCTTTTCCATGCAGTTCCTTTAACTTTTCTCTTTCTGTCTTCGGCTCCTCTTTTTTATAGAGGATACTGTCTTCTCCTGCTTTGGAAAAATCCGGTTTTATATTCTTCTGATCATCCATAAATTTTATTCTCCTGCGTATGTAAGCATTGCGTTGCGCAGCTCATCCAGTTTCTTTTCGGAATCTTTGATGTCCGTTCCTACAACGCCAAAATAGAATTTGATCTTTGGCTCTGTTCCGGATGGACGTACACAGCACCATGCATTGTTGCTCAGTTCATAGTAAAGAACGTTACTTTCCGGAAGTCCGGTTGGTGTAACTTCTCCGCTTGTCATATCTGTTCTTGTATCTTTCTTGTAATCACGAAGTGCTAAAATATCCCATGCACCGATCTTTTTCGGCGGATTGTTCCGCATCTCGTTCATCATGCTCTGGATCTTTTCTGCACCATCCATACCCTTTAAGGTCATGGTCTCCAATCCCTCTTTGTAATAACCGTACTTCCCGTACAGGGAAAGCATGTCATCCCAGAGCGTGATTCCATTGGATTTGCACCATGCCGCTACCTCGCAGAGCATCATGACTGCCACACAGGCATCCTTGTCCCTGGCATAAGTTCCTGCCAGACATCCGTAGCTTTCTTCCAGGCCAAAGACATACTCATAACTGTTCTGCTGCTCAAAAAATTTGATCTGCTCACCGATATACTTAAATCCGGTCAGTACCTCGATCAGTTTTACTCCGTAAGCTTTTGCGATTGCCTTTGCCATGTCGGTGGTTACGATAGTCTCTACCAGAGCTCCGTTGGCCGGAAGTGTTCCGTTTGCTTTCTTCTCACGCAGAATGTACTCTGCAATCAGCATACCGGACATATTTCCGGTAAAGCTTACGTACTCTCCGGTCTTCGTATCCTTTGCATACACACCCAGACGGTCTGCATCCGGATCGGTTGCCAGAACGATATCCGCATCTACTTCTTTTGCCAGTTTCAATGCAAGCTCAAATGCCTTTGGCGACTCTGGATTCGGATAGGAAACGGTCGGGAAATTTCCATCCGGAAGTTCCTGCTCTTTTACTACATAGACATTTTCAAATCCCAGTTCTTTTAATACACGGCGTACCGGGAGATTTCCTGTTCCATGTAACGGAGTGTAAACAATCTTGATATCTTTTGCCATCGCTTTGATGATTTCCGGGTGGATCGACTGTTTTTTGAGTTCTTCCATATAACGGTCATCCATTTCTTTTCCGATGGTATGATAAAGTCCTGCAGCTTCGGCCTCAGATTTCATCATAGTCTTCACCTGTGAAAAATCAGTGACTTTTGCCACTTCTGCAAGAATATTTTTATCGTGTGGCGGAGTAATCTGTGCGCCATCCTCCCAGTATACTTTGTATCCGTTATACTCACGCGGATTATGGCTTGCCGTAATCACGATACCTGCAATACATCCAAGTTCACGGACGGAAAATGACAGTTCCGGTGTCGGACGCAGGGATTCAAAACGATAAGTCTTAATCCCGTTTGCATTCAGGCAGAGTGCTGCTTCATCGGAAAACTCCGGGGACATGATACGGGAATCGTATGCGATCGCAACTCCCTTGTCCTGTCCGTTCTGGGAAATGATGTAGTTTGCCAGTCCCTGGGTTGCCTGACGAACCGTATAAATATTCATACGGTTTGTTCCTGCGCCGATTACCCCGCGCAGACCACCAGTACCAAACTCCAGCTGACGGTAAAAACGATCCTCGATCTCTGCATCATTTCCTTGTAGTGCCAGCAGTTCTTTTTTGGTATCCTCATCAAAATAATTGTCTGTGCACCATTTTTTGTATGTATCCATATAACTCATTTCAGGTCCCCCTTCTATTCAGCTTTTTATTTAAGTATACCATAATTTAAGTTTGTGTAAATATGTTTTTAGTCAGAATTTAAGCTAAATTTTCATTCTGAAACTTGTGAAAATTTCCAATAGATGATGTCTGCTGCCGCTTTCCCGTAGACTTCATAATCCCCTCTTTTGACAGGATTTCTGCCGTCTCCATGCCATGCAGCCCATTCCCAGATGCCAAATCCGCCTACCCAGTCTCTCTTTTCGCAGGCATCAAACATCGCCTGAAACCAGTCTGCCTGTCCTTTTTCATCATAGTCCCCACGCACGCCCCAGTCATTCGGCACCTGATTGGAACCTTTCACAGACATACAGCCGGCTTCCGCAAAGAAAAACGGCTTATCAAACTTCTTTACCACCTGTTCAATACGATCCAGCTGATTGTCCCAATCGTCAATCGGATAATACCCGCTGGATGAAATCACATCTACCGCATCCCACCATTTCACATTGTGTTCCTGGTACTTATCCGTATTGTAGGAAACCAGTCCATCATACCTCCGGCGAATTGCCGCAATCACTTCCCGCCATTCCGCTTCGCGGCGCTCGGTCTGCACCATCTCGCAGCCTGCAATAAACAGATCCACTCCGCACTGCTGCGCAAGTCTGGCATAGTGTTCCTGAAATGCCCGGTAAGAGGCGAACCAATTGCTCCACTTCGGTTCACACACGACATCTTCATCAAAGAAATTGATATGTGCACGCCATGTTCCGTCCTCACAGTTTGCCGTTGGCTTTAACGCCACCTTAAGGCCAAGCTGTTTTGCGTAAGCAATCATGGCAGTCAGCTCCTCATCCGATACATTCCGCTTGGTCCGGTAATCAATGTTCTCGGAAAATGCTGTCTTCTGCACACCGTTCGGTGCAAAAATCACATAGTTTGCTCCCGTCTTTTCTTTCATCAGTTTCAGACTCTGTCTGGTTTCTTCTTTTTCAAAGGTACCTCTTGCACAAAATGGTGCAAAGGTAACTGCATTGATTCTCTCCATGTTTTCCTCCATTGTGTTTTCCAGAAATTTACTTCAATATAGCATATTTTTTTCGGGAGGGGAATTGGTTTAAACATAAGTTTTTTTCAAAACGACGGAAGAAGGGAGTCATTCTCTTTTTCCAGAAAAATTTACAAGTCAGCTCCGGTCCTGATTTCACGTACGTATTTGCGGGTTTGCAGGATTACGCTATTTGCGTTATTTGATGGAACTCCGGAGCAGTTGCAAATTTGTTCTTTCAAAAGAAATGATTCCCTTCTTCCTGTGTGTTGGAAAAAAGATAAGTACCAGGATAAGGATCACAAATCCATTTGCTTCTGTTTTGGCACGTGGTATAATAAATTTGCTTACACATAACAGAAAGTTACGGAGAATATAGGATGATGAATATAGATGAAAAAAAGAAACTGGCGCTGGAAGTGATTGCGCGACTGAAGCAGGCATACCCGGATGCGGCCTGCAGCTTAGATTACAATGAGGCTTGGAAACTGCTCGTCAGTGTGCGGCTGGCGGCACAGTGTACGGATGCCCGCGTGAATATGATCGTACCCAAACTATATGAAAAATTCCCGGATGTCAATGCTTTAGCAGATGCTCCTGTGGAAGAAATCGAAGAAATTGTGCGTCCCTGTGGACTGGGAAAAAGCAAGGCAAGGGATATCAGTGCCTGCATGCGGATGCTGCGGGATGTGTATGGTGGAAATGTTCCAAACGATTTTAATGCCCTGTTAAAGCTGCCGGGTGTCGGGCGTAAAAGTGCCAACCTGATTATGGGAGATGTCTTTGGAAAACCGGCCATCGTGACGGACACGCACTGCATCCGTCTGTGTAACCGGATTGGTCTGGTCGACCATATCAAAGAGCCAAAAAAGGTGGAAATGGAATTGTGGAAAATCATTCCGCCGGAAGAAGGGAATGATTTATGTCACCGCTTTGTGCTGCACGGACGTGACATCTGCAGCGCACGCACGACTCCGCACTGTGAGCACTGCTGCCTGCAGGATATCTGTGCACAGCGCATATAATCCACATCTGTGCATGTTACCCTGTTATGATTACACAGAAGGCAATGCTTCTTCTGGTATCAGCCTTTGCATATCCGGTGGCAGCGGAGCCGTAAACTCCATCGGCTCCCCTGTCATAGGATGGAAAAATGAAAGTTTCCAGGCATGCAGTGCCTGACGGCCAATATCATATTGCCCTCTCTCACAGGAAAAAGTCTTTCCGCAGGAAAAATGTCTCTCCCCGGAATTTTCATCGTCCCGACGGTCAATCTGATTTTCCCCGTATGCCGGGTTGTACAGGAAATCCCCCACCAGCGGATGTCCCAGATATGCCATATGCACGCGGATCTGGTGGGTTCTCCCGGTCTCCAGCTGAAGTTTCACCAGACTTCGGAACTTCTGTGCATTTCCGGTCTGCCATCCGGTCAGAACCCGGTAATGCGTCACCGCCCGGTCTCCCCGCTTAAAATCAACCACGCGGCGCAGGCAACGGTCCTCCTGTCTGGCAATCGGTGCATCAATGACGCCGGAAACCGGCACAACCTTTCCCTCCACAAGCGCAAGATACGTCCGGTGAATCCCGGGTGCTTTTAGTCCCTGCTCGGCTTTTGCCCGCACCATCTGCCCGAGGATCGCTGCAGAAACCGCATGTTTTGCCACAATAGTAAGCCCGGAGGTATCCCGGTCCAGCCGGTTGATACAGCGGAACACAAAGGGAACCCCCTGCTCTTTGAAATACCATGCCAGTGCATTGCCGAGAGAATTGTCCGGATTCCCACGGGATGGATGAACCGGCATTCCTGCCGGTTTGTTGATCACAAGCAGATCCTCATCCTCATAAACGATGGCAAATGGCAGTTTTACCGGACGGATCTGTCCGGAATTATCCGTTTCCCGAATCCATACGGTCAGAACATCCCCTTCTGCAAGCATGTGGTTCATATGTACATACGTCCCGTTCAGGCAGATTGCCTGTTCGTTTTTACGCAGATCTACAAGATTCTGCCGGGAATACCCTTTTTCTTTTAAAAATCCACTGATTTTCTGTGGTTTCTCCAGACTGTTAATCTGATATAATACGCTTCTGTCCATAATGGTCATCATTGATCTCTTTGCCAGGTAAATGTCCCCCTGTATGCAAGATTCTCCGATCCGGAATCTTTGATACGTTCTGACGGATACACTGTCTCCGCTACCACAAACCAGCCAATCACCGCAATCATCAGAAGATAAAATAAAAGTACTTCCTTTTTATTCCCCATATACTTTTTCATCTTTCAGTTTCTCACCCTGTCCTTTATACTTTATATTTTGCATTCATATGTTTTCTTTTAATTATTCCATAACTATACCGGAAATGCAAGCACCACGTTCCTGTTCACTCAGCACTGCGCCATGTCACGCAAAAAAGGGATTACCACCCATTTCGTGGTAATCCCCTGGAAAGAAAACTCAGATTGTTCCGGTTACGGTAAGTGTGCCTGCGCCCGGTGTCACTGTCCACTCGCCGGTTGTGGCATCCTGCGTAAAGGTTGCTGCCGGTACGGTAATCTGCCCTTCCTGCGTCGCAAAAGTACCGGTCGTGGCATTGTAGGAATAATTTGCCGGATCCGACCATGCCGTTCCATTATACGATACCGCAAGATTCGAAAGTACCGGATCGAATATGTCTGTCACCACTGCGCCGGTTGCCGCCAGTGCCGCAGTATTTCCGGTATTCTGGATAAGGAACGTATAGGTCAGTGTTCCATTTTCCGTAACCGGAACCGGACTGACGGATTTGGTGATTGTCAGCTTCGGACCACTTTCCGCGATGACGGTTTCCTTTGCGGTAACCGGTGTAATTCCCCCTCCGGAAACGGTCACCGTGTTGGTAATCTCCGATTCCGCCAAAAGAGGTGCAAACGCATTGGTTTCTGCCTCATATACAATGGTCACGTTTCCCCCCGCCGGTACACTGATCCCGGAAACGGAAAGGGGTGGTCCTGCCGTGACTGCCGGTGTTGTCTGTAAGATTCCATTGCTGTAATAACGCACGGTATCTGCCACATACGTCAGTGGCACCAGTGTGTCTGTGCCAAATGCATATGCCCCCAGATCATCTGCAACCATCAGTCCTGTCATGGCTGTATTTCCGGAATTCACTATGCTCACAACATAGGTGACACGGTCATTCTGCCCGTATGTTTTGCGTACCGCAGTTTTGGTTGCGGCAAGTACCTCAAGGATTTCTCCCACTGCAACGTTGGAATTGGCTACAGCGTTTCCATAGCGGAGCTGTGCCTGATTGGTAAATATTGCCATTTTTTTGCATCCTTTCATTTTATTCAGTTATGCTTTATCATATGACAAAAATTTTCCATATGTGCAGCCGCGCCGTCATTATTCTTTCAAATATATTTCCGGTCTTCTGTCCCGGAACAGCCCCCAGCTTCTTCTTTCTTCTTCTATTTCATCCAGATCAAACGTATGCAGGATAAAGCCTTCTGATACCCTGTCCATCTCTTCTTTCACTTCCCCTGTTGCGTCTGTGATAAAAGAGGAACCGTAAAACGTGAGGGCTGAGCTCTGCTGTCCATTTTCCGCGCACGGTTCCACGGTTTCTGTCCCGATCCTGTTTGCAGCAATGACCGGCATAAGATTACATGCCGCATGCCCCATCATGCACCGTCTCCAGTGCGGCATACTGTCGCAGCCAAGTATCGGCTCGCTTCCGATTGCAGTTGGATAAAAAAGGAGTTCCGCCCCTTTTAGTGCCATGCCTCTTGCCGTCTCCGGAAACCACTGATCCCAGCAGATTCCAACCCCAATCGTCCCATATCTGGTTTTAAATGCCCGAAACCCTGTATCACCAGGCGTAAAATAAAATTTTTCCTGATAATAATGGTCGTCCGGAATATGTGTTTTCCTGTAAATGCCGCGCACACTTCCATCGGCATCAATGACTGCCACGGAATTGAACATCTGTCTGTGATCCCCGGCTTCATAAAAGCTCACCGGAATCACCGTTTCCAGCTCTTTGGCCAGTTTTTTCATATGGATGACAGCATCATCTTCCTCTGGCGTTCTTGCATATCCATAATATTCATACCTTCTCTCCTGACAGAAATACGGTCTTTCGAAAAGTTCAGGAGGAAGAATGACCTGCGCCCCCTGTGCAGCGGCCTCCCTGATCAGTTCCGATGCTTTTTCTATATTTTCTTTTACATCGCTGCCGCAGCCCATCTGTATGGCAGCCACTGTGGTTTTTCTCATATCATGCTCCTCCCATCCTCCCGGAATCAGCCGGTATCTGCTGTGTAATACAATGAATGTTCCCACCACCGACAATAATATCACGTGCGTAAACCGGGTATACTTTCCTTCCGGGAAAAAGCCCCCCTATGATGTTCACAGCCTCTGCATCCATTTCATCCTCAAACTGGGGAATCAGGACTCCTCCATTTGTAATATAAAAATTAACATAGCTTGCGGCAAGCCGCTCCCCTGCTTTTCGCTGCTCCTCCCCCTCTTCAAAGGAAAAACCGGCAAGTTCATATTCCGTTATACAAACCGGCTTCCCCGGAACCGGGACTTTGTGGACTATGAGCTTCCGCCCCCTGGCATCTGTCTCTTTTTCCAATATTGCAAGATCTGCAGATGACAAGGGATACTGCGGATCTTTGGGATCCTCCGTCCACGCAAGCACCACATGTCCGGGAGCGGTAAATGCACAGACATTGTCTATGTGTCCGTTTGTCTCATCGTTGTAGATTCCATATGGAATCCAGATGATTTTTTCTGCCCCAAGATAATCCTTTAACTTCTGTCCGATCTTTTCTTTTGAAAGTTCCGGATTCCTGCCTTTGCTGAGCAGACAGCTTTCTGTCACAAGGATGGTTCCCTCTCCATCGGTATGGATTGCCCCGCCTTCTAACACAAACGGATGCGCATCATACAGATCATATCCTGTCTTCCGGCAAAAAGAGGACGCTACTTTATCATCCTTTTCCCAGTCTGCATACAATCCGTCACAGATTCCACCCCATGCATTAAAACACCAGTCAATTCCCCGTACCTGCCCCTGCCCATTGACAACAAAGGTCGGTCCGACATCCCTCGCCCATGCATCATCCGATGCAATTTCCATATAATGGACCGGATAATTTTTCTGATAGTTTTTTTCTTTCCGGACAGCTTCAATGATCATTTGTGCATGATCCAGCTCCCCTGCTTCCACCAGCAGATATACCGTCTCGGATTCCGCAGTGGCACATATGACATCCGCAAAAGCCTCTCTTGCCTTTTTTGCACCATATATCCAGGAACCCGGCCGTTTCGGCCATATAAGTATTGTCCCTTTATGCGGTTCATACTCCGCTGGCATATGAAATCCATCCTGGCTAGGACAGCCTTCCTTTAAAATCTTCATATCCAAATCTCCTGATTACCCTGCATTCTTTATCCGCCCCCATAACTGCGATGTCCGGAAGCGGCATACCGTTAAACGTATTATTTTTGACCATGGAATAAATTGCCATGTCACAGAATGTAAGCCTGTTGCCCACTTTTATCTCTTTATCAAATGAGTAATCACCGATCACATCACCTGCCAGACAGGTACAGGAAGAAAGCCGGTACGTATATGCTTTCTCCCCTGCTTTTCCACTGTCCTTAAGCGGCGGACGATACGGCATTTCGAGTACATCCGGCATATGGCATGCCGCTGAAGTGTCCAGAACCAGTATCTTTATCCCATTGTTTTCGACAATATCGAGCACGGTTGTCTCAAGATAGCCTGCATTCAGGGCTACTGCCTCCCCCGGCTCAAGATAAATTTCAAGGTCATATGTTTCCTGCATGCGCCGGATACAGTTCTCCAGTTTTTCCATGTCGTAACCGGCTTTTGTGATATGATGTCCGCCACCCATATTAAGCCATTTCCGTCCGTACAGCAGATCTCCAAACTTTTTTTCCACAGCAACAAGTGTCGTTTCCAGGGCATCCGAATTCTGTTCACAGAGCGTATGGAAGTGAAACCCATCTATCTGCGACAGGTCAAAACCGTTTTGTATGGCTTTGTCAAGCTCTGCCCTCGTTAGACCAAGCCTTGAACCTGTACCGCACGGATCATAAATCTCATGCCCTTCCTGTGTAGAACACTCCGGGTTAATTCTAAGTCCTGTACTTACCCCTGCGGCTGCTTCTTTGATTTTTTCCTTATGAACCAGAAACTGGGAAACGGAATTAAAAACAATATGGTCACATATTTTTACCAGTTCGTCCATTTCTTCCGGCAGATATGCCGGACAGAAGACATGGTTTTCTTTCCCCATCTCTTCCTGTGCCAGACGTGCTTCATACAGCCCGCTTGCCGTCGTCCCACTTAAATATTTTCCAATCAGGGGATATTCACAAAATGCGCTGAATGCTTTCTGTGCAAGAAGGATCTTTGCGCCCGTTCTCTGCATTACATGATGCAAAATCTTCAGGTTTTCTGTCAGTTTTCCCTCATCTATCACATAGCAGGGAGTTTTCAGTTCATTAATCTTCATCCTTCCCTCCGGCTCAATCCATATGAACAGAAGGGTCTGCTGTCTTGTAACAATCCACGGATACCGGATTTTCAACTACCTTCCATGGAAGACCAAATTTATTCAGTGCTTCCATATACGGATCCGGATCCATCTCCTCAAGATTGAATACCCCGGGCTTTTTCCAGAGTCCTGTCACAACCATCATGGAACCTATCATTGCCGGTACTCCTGTTGTATAGGAAACTGCCTGTGATTCCACTTCTTTGTAGCATTCCTGATGGTCACATACATTATAAATATAAATAGATTTCTTTTTTCCGTCCTTTATCCCATTAAAAATACATCCGATATTTGTCTTCCCTACTGTCCGTGGTCCAAGTGATGCCGGATCCGGAAGCAGTTCTTTTAACACCTGTAACGGCACCACTTCTTTTCCGTCTACCATAATCGGGTCTGTCCGGAGCATTCCCACATCCTCAAGGCATTTCATGTGTGTAAGATAACTCTGTCCAAACGTCATGAAAAACCGGATTCTTTTCACACCCGGAATATTTTTGGCAAGGGATTCTATTTCCTCATGGTGGAGAAGATACATATCTTTTTCTCCGACCTGGTCAAAATTATACTGTGCCCGCCACTCCATCGGCTCGGTTTCTACCCAGTGCCCATCCGTCCAGTAGGAACCGTTAGCGGATACCTCCCGAAGATTTATCTCCGGATTAAAGTTTGTGGCAAACGGATAACCATGATCTCCGCCATTACAGTCAAGTATATCAATGGTGTGGATTTCATCAAAATAATGTTTCTGCGCATATGCCGTAAATACCGATGTGACACCAGGGTCAAACCCGCTTCCAAGAATTGCGGTAAGTCCTGCCTCCTTGAATTTTTCCTGATAAGCCCACTGCCAGGAATAATCAAAGTAAGCGGTAAATCCCAGTTTTTTGCACCGCTTCTCATAAATTTCCCTCCACTGTGGATCTTGCGTAACCTCGCACTCGTAGTTTGCGGTATCAATATAGTCAACTCCACAGGCAAGACATGCATCCATAATCGTAAGATCCTGATAAGGGAGTGCCACATTGAGCACTGCATCCGGCCGGTACGAACGGATCAGTGTTTTTAATTCTTCCACGTTGTCCGCGTCAACCCTTGCCGTCTCAATTCTGGAAGCTGTTTTCCCTTCAAGTTTTGCCTTTAAATCGTCACATTTTGACAGGGTACGGCTTGCAATCATGATGTCCGTGAAAACTTCACTGTTCTGACAGCATTTTCTGATTGCCACCTGTGCAACACCGCCACATCCAATAATAAGTAATCTGCTCATTTTTATTCCTCCTGTATCATTTGTTTTACCGGGTTTCTTCCTCTTCGAGTAAGTCCTCTACATATTTTGGAAGCATAAATGCCCCCCGGTGTAAATTTGTAGTATAGTACCATGTTTTCATTCCAAGTGCATCCCATCTTTCTGCATCAAGATCATTCAGCGGATGATACTTTTTAGAAGCGAATCCGAATAACCAGTACCCGGAAGGACAGGTCGGGATATGTGCCTGGTATACCCGGCTGATCGGGAATGACTTGTAGACTTTTCTGTGCATTTTCCGGCATTCAGCCTCATCCTCGTCATAAAACGGGCTTCCATGCTGATACACCATGATTCCGTCCTCCCGGAGAGCTTTATAACAGCTTCCGTAAAATTCTTTTGTAAAAAGTCCTTCCGTATGCCCCAATGGATCTGTTGAATCGTTGATGATCAGATCGTATTCATCATTTTTCCCACGCAGAAATCTAAGCCCATCATCATAATACATTGAAATTCTGGGATCCTCTAATCCACATGCCACCTCCGGGAAAAATTTTCTGCATACATCAACAAACATTTTATCGGTTTCTACCACGTCAATCTTTTCAACAAACGGGTATTTTATGAGTTCTTTCGCCACACCCCCATCCCCGCCACCGATAATCAGAATTTTTTTTGCATTGGGATGGACTGCCATCGGCACATGGGTCACCATTTCATCATATATAAATTCATCTGCATCGGAAAAAACAATTTCACCATCCAATGCTGCCATTTTTCCAAATTCATAGGATTTAAATACATCTATCTTCTGATATTCACTTTTCCCCGAAAAAAGCTGCTCCTCTATCCGGACATCCAGTTTTACATTAACTGTATGATATTCCGAAAACCACATTTGCATATCTTTACCTCCTGTTGCCACTCATGCCAGTACCTGAAGATATTCCACTGCCGGATCTTCGGTTCCCTGCATGGAGCATCCTTTTTCTTTTGCATACAGAATATATTCCGCAATCTCTTTTGTAATCCGTTCCCCCGGGGCAAGAATCGGAATCCCCGGTGGGTAGCACATGACAAACTCTCCACTGATGCATCCCACGGAATCTTTTATGTTTAGCGATTTTTTTTCTGCATAAAAAGCTTTCTGCGGAGATACCGCCACCTCCGGATTGATATATTCCCCGGACAAAAGCCCTGTCCTGTCCCTGCTGTATAACCTCTTGATATCCTGCAATGCCCCTACGAGTCTCTCAATATCCTGAATTCTGTCACCAATGGAAATATACGCAAGGATATTACAGATATCACCGAATTCGATCTGTATGTCATATTCATCCCGGAGCAGGTCATATACTTCTATTCCGGCAAGCCCGATATCCAGTGTATAAACGGACAGCTTGGTGACATCGTAATCGTAAATGCTGGTTTCATTTACCAGATCACGCCCATAGGCATAGTAACCGCCAATAGAATTGATTTCATTTCTGGCATATTCTGCCATTTTTGCAACTCTGGCAAAAGATTCTCTTCCCCGCAACGCAAGATTTCTTCTTGAAATATCAAGACTCGATAAAAGGAGATACGATGCACTGGTTGTCTGTGTCAGATTGATAATCTGCCTGACATGATCTGCTTTTACCGCTTTCCCGGTAAGAAGGATGGAGCTTTGTGTAAGGCTTCCCCCGGATTTGTGCATGGAGATGGCAGACATGTCTGCGCCTGCTGCCATACCACATACCGGAAGGTTTTCCCCAAAATACAGATGCGTCCCATGTGCTTCATCTGTAAGCACCTTGATTCCTCTGGAATGAGCAAGTTTTACGATTGCCCGGAGGTCTGAACATATCCCGTAATACGTCGGATTGTTTACCAGAACCGCTTTTGCATCCGGGTTGTCCTCAATCGCCCTGGCAACCTGGTCTATTTCCATTCCTAGAGAAATCCCAAGTTTCGCATTCATCTCCGGATTCACATAAACCGGAACTGCCCCACAGAGCACCAGTGCATTAAGTGCACTTTTATGAACATTTCTCGGTAATATAATTTTATCTCCCGCCTTACAGGTTGACAATATCATTGCCTGCACTGCCGATGTCGTTCCCCCAACCATGAGGAATGCATTTTCTGCGCCAAATGCATCTGCCGTCAGTTCTTCTGCTTCGCGGATAACAGAAACCGGATGGCACAAATTATCCAGTGGTTTCATGGAATTTACGTCCAGTTCCACGCACTTTTGTCCAAGCAGCTGTACCAGTTCCGGGTTTCCCCTGCCTCTTTTGTGCCCAGGCACATCAAATGGAACCACTCTTCTTTTTTTAAATTCCTCAAGTGCCTCATAAATTGGAGCTTTCTGCTGTCTATTAATATCCATTTACTACTCCTAACTCCTTACTGAAAAATAACAGGAGCCTCCAAGTCATTTTAACTCAAAGGCTCTTTTTCTTACATAACTTTATGCAAGTGCAGGTTCTTTTCCTGCAATAATCGCTTTCACTTCATTTTTCAATTCTGTATTCACTGGTCTTTCTCCTTTTTGTAACAGATATCGTCATCCCCAAAAAGGCATCTGACCACGCCTATATTATAACTTACCCATTTCTTTTATACAATCAATTTTTTGCATTATCTGCACCATAAGCTGTAAAGAACTGAGTACATCCGCCGCCTTTCTTCCAAATCGGCCGAATCTGCTCCGCAACTGGAAAAAAGAATTCCTCGACAATGCTTCTGCTGTATTTGATGACAAGCGTGAGGATTCCTGATCCGTTGTATCAACGGTCGCTCCAATTCTATTCTGAATACCTTCAAGGACATTGTATCACAGATTGTTTGTTTCGAAAATTATTCTCCTCTGAAAATGGGCAGAAGAAAACCTCCAAATCTTTGGAAGACTTGGAGGCTTGATTCCGACCACTTACTTTTATCATCTATAATTTGAAAAATGATAGATATTTTTTTTTTGCAATATATTGCGCCAATTCATAATATCCTTCAAAATACGAAGAACATATACTGTCTGATTCTCGTCGCTTATGATATAAAACAATAAATATGACTGATATATCTTTTTATGTATTATATATCCTCTATATTTTATCCCTGAATCAGCAAATTTTAAAGGGAAGTCACCCATGTTATTGACTTCCCTATTTAAATTCGTATATAACTTATTTGCAGCATCTGGATTACATAAATCAACCTGAATATACTTAACCAAATTGAATACATCATCCGTTGCTTCATCTGTGATTAGTACTCTATAATTCATTTTTCATCCTATCTCTGATAATCTGAAATGCATCATCAACGGTATGAAGCCGCCCTGCTTCCATATCATCAATTCCTCTATCGAGATAAGAAAATAATGTTTCCATTGCTGTTCTATCTTCTACAACATTCATATCCTTTACTACAGCTTCCATGTAAAACATCTCCTTTCCTTTAACCTCAACTCTATTATAACCATCTTTCATGTAAAAGTATAGGTCATTCGTAAAATATTTTTCTGTCCTAAAATGGAATTTAAAATTTCATTTTAGGTAAGGATATTGTTATTATTCCTTACGAATTCTTTCAACTACACTTTCCTGACTCACCTTTTTAAACTGATACTTTGGAATCGCATATGCAATTCCACTTAATATCGGAACCATAAGCAGGCACGGCACGATTGTAAGATGCAGTTGAAAGAAAAATGCCGTACCAAGCGTATTTATTAAAATCTGCTTTGCTCCAACCACAACTAACAATACTGCAATCATAAATGCGCCTCCCAAATATAGGAATCCCTCAGCCACTAGCATTTTCGATATCTGTTTTTTCGTCATTCCAACAACTTCCAAAAGTGCCAGTTCTTTTTTTCTGCTAATTACAGAAGTTGCTGTTGTATTAAAGAAATTCATAATGCCAATAAAGGCTAAAATAACGACAAGAAAACTACCGATCATATAATATTTACTGACAAACCGCCTAAAGCTCGCCTTCATATCCAATACAGAAAAAACATTGATCATATCATTTTCTTTCAAAACATTTTTATCAATGTATTCTTTTACTTGCTTATCCTCTCCCTTCTTGGCATCAACAGCAGCATACATTGCTGATTGATTTTCTGTCTGGGTGATATACTCTTCTTCTGGGACCATTACTGTAATATAAACAGAATCTGCATACGGATAATCCAGGGAATATGGCATCATAGCTTCTCCAATCACCCCATAATCTTTCTGCTTTCCGTTTCCGTACTCCATTTTAAAAGTTTCGCCAGACTGATAATAAGAAACTGGTTGTTCTGTATATTTATCACTATAGTCCACAATCACATAATCCCCACTTTTAAACGTATTCCAGGAACATTTTTCCCCTTTCCATTCTAACATATCAAACACCGCTTCACTAATTCCGAGGAAATGAACCTTTACCGTATTATCCGCTTTTGTTTCCTCCCAGATTTGCTTTTCATAATCTGTCCAGTTTTCTTTGTTTTTTTCTGCCAATGTCTCCCACGTTTTCAAAAGTGCCGGTTCCATCTTATGTCTTTCTTCCGAATAATACACATATCCTGTTTTCTCACTTTCCGGACACTTATTCAGAATCTCTTTGATTTCAGGTGTAATACCGTTAAAATTTGTATTCGATAAAGTGTCGGTCATCTGATCCAGTTGAAAATCAGATGCTAAAAATATATTCTGGTAAGTCTCAAAATCATATCCCTGCACCAACATCACGATACAGTTGACAACCACCATAGAAAGAGCGATAGAAAGCATAACAATCAATCCCTTTTTCCAATTTCGTAACACATTTTGAACTGCCATCCCCCACCAGGTTACAGAAGTATTCTTTTTTATTTTCCTATGTGACTGCTCTCCTTCTGCCAAACGCAGAGCTTCCACAGGCGAAACTCTTTCCACCATTTTACAAGCCTGCAGACTGGAGAGATACACCGTTAAAAGCGTTAAAAGTATCGCTGCAAGGAAAATCAAAGGATTGGCTGATACTACTGTCTGAGCCGTTTTTCCTGCCTGTGCACTAATTTGGGCATCTGCAGTCAAGGACGGAGCCATACAAAGACCTGCAAGATAACCACAAAGCAATCCGATTGGAATGCCAATAGCTGATAATCTCCACGCCTGCATACGTACAATTTTCTTCAACTGCTTTCCCGTTGTCCCCACATTCTTTAACAATCCGTAAGCCCGGATATCCGTTTTCACAGAAATGTTAAAAATATTATAAATAATTAAGTAACCAGCCAATATCACAAACAGTACCATTACAATAAAGGAAGTGAATGAAAATGAATCTTCTTCAAAAAGATTATATGCCGGATTGACTTCCATTCCTGTCCCAGCTTTCGTAAATCCCGCTGCTCTAGATATCTTTTCCGTTTTCTTTTCCAGATTCCAAAGATTCTTGTACCAGACAGAATACTCCTTTCCCCCATTATAGATACCATTTTCTAATTCTTTCTGTGTAACAGAATAACAATTCTCCTTCGCATAGGCTTCAGATACCCAGACCATCTGACCTAAAACAGCCTTATCACCCTGCCAAAATCCACATATCTGGAATGTATCTGTTTTGTATTGTTTCAGCATTGGATTTACTTCCCACGTCAGCGTGACTTCTTCCCCAATCTTTGGTGTAACTCCCAATGCTTCCAGTACCAAGCTGCTGACTGCTACTTCATTTTCCTTCTCTGGCAGTCTTCCTGTAGTTGGCAGACAATTAAAGCTTTCTGCCATATTTTTATCTGCATATCTAACTTCTACTGAAAAGCCAAAATGTTTATCTCTTCCTGCTCCCAGAAAAATGCCTGTTCCATATCGTTCCACCTCATCACTTTGTTCTATTGTTTTTTGCAATCTCTCCGCATCTTCTTCTGACAAATTCTGCGCAATAGCATGGGATGAATCCATAAATTGCTTAATTTCCGTTGCTCTTTTGGAAAGTATCATGGATACACTCCCCACAAAGAGACTTGTAAATAACAGTGATGTCAACATGATTGCAATAACAGCAATAATATTTCTTGCTCGGTTCATTTTCATAAAACGTTTCGTCAATAATCGTAACGTTTCTTTATTCTCTACTTTTACCATATAATCGCCCTCACTATACCAAACCACTGTCTGAAACAATTTTTCCGTCTTCAATCTGTAAAATCCTGTCAGCCATCTGGGCAATCTCCTCATTGTGAGTAATCATTACAATTGTTTGATGAAAACACTTACCGGTGACTTTTAAAAGTCCCAATACGTCCTGACTCGTTTTTGAGTCCAGATTTCCTGTCGGTTCATCTGCCAGCAAAATAGCAGGTTTTGCAGCTAGTGCTCTTGCGATTGCCACCCTTTGCTGCTGCCCCCCTGACAGTGCACTTGGAAGATTTTCCAGTTTTGTCCGAATGCCCAGTGTATCTATGATTTCATCTACATAACCTTTTTCTAGCTTTTTTCCATCCAGTTTCACAGGAAGAATAATATTTTCCCATACATTCAGCATCGGAACCAAGTTATACTGTTGAAATACGAAACCAATATTCCTGCGTCGGAAAATGGTAAGCTCTTCATCTGTCATATGGCTTAAGTTCTGTCCATCCACAATTACCTGCCCAGATGTTGGATTATCTAATCCTCCAATCATATGAAGCATCGTAGACTTTCCGCTCCCAGAAGTTCCAACAATCGCTACAAACTCCCCCTTTTCCACTTCTAAATTTACACCATCAAGGGCTTTGACTTCTGTTTCTCCTTGTCCATATATTTTTCTTAAATTCACTGCTTTTAATATATTCATGCCATCCTCCCATCAAAAAAGCCTGTATTGATCTTTACAATACAGACTTTATCATAACAATGTCTCCATCTGGTTTCTGAAATGTCACAGTTTTGATACTATTCCTTCTTTGCTATCGGAAGAAACACAGAAAATGTAGAACCTTTTCCTCTCTTTGATGTCACTTTTATATACCCTTTTTGTGCCTGAATAATCTCTCTTGCAAGAAATAAGCCAATTCCTACTCCTGGCTGGTCTGTCACTGACATACTTCGGTAAAACCGTCCAAATATCTTTGGTATTTCTTCTTTTTCTATTCCAATGCCATCATCTATGATATCAATCTTTACAAAGAAAGAATTCTGCTCGGCTTTTACCTGAACATTTCCCCCACATGCTGTGTATTTAATCGCATTGTCTACAATATTTCCAAGTGCCTCCACAGTCCATTTTGGATCACACATAGCATGCAAATCCGTGTCACATAAGCTCAGAGCAATATTCTTCTCCTTTACTTTTACGTTAAACTGCTGCTGTATGGATTCAAGCATCTGCTTAATAGTCGTATCCTCCGAATGTACTGCGATAATTCCACTCTCCATCCGTGATAATTTGACCAATGATTGTATCAGGAAATCTAATTTCTCCGTCTGCTCCAAAATGGTAGCTATCTCCTCCTGATTTTCATGATTTGTTTCAGAGAGTATTTCACCATAAATTTTCAAATTTGAAATAGGAGTCAAGGTCTGATGCGCAATGTCGGAAATAAGTTTCTGTATCACTTCTTTTTCTTCCTGTTGGTTCTTTCTTGCCAGAAAGCTACTGTCTAAATGTTGTTTCATGCTGTTTTCAAGAGCAGAATACTTTTCTTCTGATATTTCTGTCCGTTCCAGTTCTCCATCTATAGCACAATCCAGCATTTGCTGCAGCCGGTTCAAAAGCTTTTTTTCTTTCTGATAAAAAATGCTATGCCAGAAGATTCCACTTAAAACAAATATTCCTACAATCAATATAATTAGTTCTATCATCCATTCACCGCCCAGGTATAACCAATTCCATAGACTGTCTTGATATATTCAGGCTTCTGCGTATCATCTTCTAATTTGTCCCTGAGGCGTTTGACTGCAACAGTCAGAGCATGAGCATCCACAAACTCTGTATCTCCCTGCCATACCTCGTCAATCAGATATTCCCGTTTCAATACTTTTCCTCTGTTTTCACACAGCACTCTAAGGAGCTTTTGATCTGTCTTACTAAGTTCAATAGGTTCTCCATCTTTGAAAAATTCCATTTTATCGAAATAGAACTCAAATCCATCAAGCTCCATAGAATTTTTAGCTGCTGCCTCTTTATTTCTAAGCTGCACAGACACTCTTGCACGCAAAACCATCAAGCTAAACGGTTTCGTAATATAATCATTTGCCCCAGCTTCCAATCCTGTTACAATATCTACTTCCATGTTATTTACTGTAAGCAGAATAATCGACACCTGACTATTTTTCCTTATTTCTCTTACAAAATCAATCCCATTCCCATCCGGCAAGTTCACATCTAATAAAACCAATGTGATATCTTCCTTTTTCAAGATTTCTCTAGCTTCCTGCAAAGTTCTGCACTGATAAAAGAAATAAGCATCATTCTTTAAAGCCAGACGGATTCCATCATTTAATTTTTTGTCATCTTCAACAATCAGTAACTTTTCACTCATATTTTCTCTGCTTTCTTACAAATTACGCTAATTGTATCATTGCCAGTTTTATAAATCAAATCATTAAGTCAAAAGCTCCGACAGAATTTATCTTATAAACAGCAAAAAGCTCCCGAAGGAGCTTTCCACGCTTTAAATATACACTAATTCTTTCAACAC
>ENA-OPBO01000085-OPBO01000085.1-human-gut-metagenome-genome-assembly--contig:-NODE-85-length-81550-cov-8.382772_pt1 | contig 81550 bp, 65 predicted proteins | sample MGYA00241071_ERZ501458 | MGnify/ENA primary metagenome ERZ501458 (study PRJEB25962, sample SAMEA2042509) | human gut metagenome | biome: human gut; feature: human-associated habitat; material: faeces... | reverse complement strand
AGAATGACGGAGTTTCGAGGCGAAAGCAAAAAAATAACAAGAATATTAACAAGCAGAAATCCCGACGGAGCCGTAAGGAACCGAGAGGACGAGTAAAATAAAATTTGGAGGTTTTAATTATGTTGTTAGCACGTAGAAATAATGATTCAGATTGGTTGAGTAACTTCTTTGATGATACTTTATTCAATACCGAAGTAATGTCACGTATGAATGCTACTGCTCCTGCCATTAACATCAAGGAGACAGATAAGAATTACATCATGGAGGTTGCAGCTCCTGGTTTGAAGAAAGAGTGGGTTCGTGTAAACATCGATAACGATGGTAATCTGAACATCGCCATCGAGAACAAGATGGAACACAAGGATGAAGACAAGCACGAGCACTATCTGCGCCGCGAATTCTCTTACAGCAACTACCAGCAGTGTTATACGCTGCCTGAGGATGCTGATCGTGAGAAGATTTCAGCAAAGGTAGCTGATGGTATACTCGAGGTCGAGATTCCAAAGCTTACTCCTAAGGAGGAGGCTAAGACTACAAAGAACATCGAAGTCAAATAATCATCTCCCATAAATGATGGAGGCAGATTCCAAAGCAATTTGGAACCTGCCTTTTTTTGTGCCCTTACCTGAACCAACGCATTTTCATCTACCGTATTATAGTGATTTTCATGGAGCAGCCAAAAGTTTTTCACCATAAATCTTTTTTCTTCCATAATTAATATGTAATTTTGCAGGCAGAAAAGCAGATATGAAAGCTTCTGCTTATAGAATTCAGAACATTTATATAAGAAACAGATGAAGAAAACAATTCCAGTAATAGGCATGGCTTGCAGCGTATGCTCTGCCAATGTTGAAAAGAAGCTGCAGTCGCTAGAAGGCATCAACTCCGCCTCGGTTTCCCTGGCGAGCCGAACTGCCCTGGTAGACTATAACCCCGACATCATTTCTCTGGAAGATATGAAACGGGAAATCAGCAATGCCGGCTACGACCTCGTTATCGAAAACGACAGAAGCGTGGAGGAAATCAACCGCCGTGAGTTCACCCTCCTGCGCCGCCGAACCCTGGCTTCCTGGCTCTTCGCCATCCTGACCATGTGTTTCTCCATGGGCTGGATTTCCCTGGGCATGGAACAGAATATGATTTCAGATGGCGTTGCCTCGGCTCATCATACCAGTTCCTTCGCCAACCAGATTTGTCTGCTCCTGGCACTCGCCAACCTGCTCTACTGCGGCAAACAGTTTTATGTTTCCGCCTGGAAGCAGCTTTTGCATCATACGGCAAACATGGATTCGCTCGTAGCACTCAGCACCCTTATCGCCTTCCTCTTCAGCACCTTCAACACCTTCTTCGGAGAAATGGTATGGGGAGCGAGAGGCATAGAATGGCACACTTATTTCGATGCTTCCGTGATGATCATCACCTTCGTGCTGACCGGCAGATGCCTGGAAGAAAAGGCAAAGGACAGTACGGCGAGCAGTATCCGACAACTGATGGGAATGCAGCCGAAAACCGCCCGACTGGTGACTTACGAGAAGATAGAAGGCACCAACGACTACAAGATGGAGGAAGTTCCGATTTCCACCATTCAGATAGGCGACATGATAGAGGTAAGAGCCGGCGAGAAGATTCCGGTGGATGGCGTGGTTACCCAGGCAGAGAGTTTCATGACTCCCGATGCTGCCTATGTAGATGAAGCGATGATTAGCGGCGAACCGACTCCGGCGATGAAAAAGGCAGGCGACAACGTGCTGGCTGGCACCATTCCGAGTCAGGGAAAGCTCCGCATGAGAGCCAAGCAGATTGGCGAGAACACCGCCCTGGCGCACATCATCCGCATGGTTCAGGAGGCGCAGGGCAGTAAGGCACCCGTGCAGCGCATCGTGGATAAGGCGGCTCTGATTTTCGTTCCAGCCGTGGCAGCCATCGCCCTCATCACCTTTTTAACATGGTGGCTGATAGGCGGAAACGCTGCTCTTCCGCAGGCCATTCTTTCAGCCGTAGCCGTATTGGTCATCGCCTGTCCTTGCGCCATGGGCTTAGCTACTCCTACCGCCCTGATGGTGGGCATCGGCAAGGCGGCGCAGAAGCAGATTCTTATCAAGGATGCGTCGGCGCTGGAGAATCTCCACAAGATCAACGCCCTCGTCATCGACAAGACCGGCACTCTCACCATTCCTAACCAGAATATCGATTTCACCAAGCAGGAGGATTTGGATCTGGAGACGAGAGAGACCCTCAAACCTCATGCCCAGGAAGCAATGAAGCAGTTGCAGGAAAGGGGAATAGAGGTCTATATGATGAGTGGCGACAAGGAGGAAGCGGCTCACTACTGGGCAGAGAAAGCCGGCATCAAGCATTACCAGAGTAAGGTGCTGCCTGGCGACAAACAGGCATTGGTAAAGAAACTTCAGGACGAAGGCAAGCAGGTAGCGATGGTGGGCGACGGAATCAACGACACCCAGGCTTTGGCCCTTGCCAATGTGAGCATGGCGATAGGAAAGGGAACGGATGTGGCGATGGATGTGGCGCAGATTACGCTGATGAGCGACGACCTGCTGGCACTTCCGGAAGCCGTAAAACTGAGCCAGAAGACGGTTCACATGATTTGGCAGAATCTCTTCTGGGCGTTCATCTACAACATCATCTGCATCCCGTTGGCAGCCGGAGCCCTTCATATCTTCGGCATTGATTTCCAGATAACCCCAATGTGGGCAAGTGCCCTTATGGCCTTCTCAAGTGTGAGCGTAGTGCTTAATTCGCTGAGACTGAGATTAGCGTAAAATGATAGATAATGGCAGGTTCCTGATGCGTTAATTTGGAACCTGCCATTATATATTTTCCTCCCTTTCAAGCATACCAAAATACACATTTCTTTTACAGAGAAAGAAGGAGAAAAATGCTCTTAGGAGCAAGAAAAAGTGGTTCCGATGGCACTTTCCACCCCTTCAGAAAGCTAAAATAAGAGGGGTAAAAGGTAGGATGAAAGGGGAAAAACGAGGAATTTCTTGATATATTTTTGTCAAGATTCTAGTAAAAAAGCAAGAAAACTGGGGTAGAGAGAAGATGAATATGTGCTGTTCCTACAATACAAAACATGGTACAAGCCGAAACTATAATATAAGCTAATTTGCTGATTACCATTATATTACAATCATCCATCTCTTCTTCTCGAATAACTATCAGAAGCCTAATCCGGTCATTATCGGTCACGGTCATTTTCGGTCATTTTCGTTTTCGGGGGCGCAAATCTCCCCTATAGTATTATATAAATATATTTATATATACTATAGGCCCAAATGACCGAATCATTTTTGAAAATGACCGAAAATGACCGTGACCGAAAATGACCGCTTTCCCAACATCAAAAAACGATTCCAAAGGCAGCTTTTGCAATCAGATGCACAAACCGAAAACACTTATACCTCTACACATCAGCTACTTACGCACTATTTTCCAACATTCTACCGGAAAAAGCTTGCTTTCTGCTTAGAATTTTTGTATCTTTGCACCGGCAATCGAAAGAACAGCCTTCTTGTGCCAAAAGTCGGTCATCTATGACGACCGAGGCTGGTCTTAATAGATGGCAGGCGCCGGTCATCAATGAAGACCACAAAAATGGGCAGGAAACGGCTTTCTGGGGAATTGTGATTCAAGGAACTCTTAAACGCAGACTGAGCATGATCAACTTTAAGAACTTTCAAAACTTCAAGAAAGACTCCAGCATTACAAACAAGTGGGGAGAGTTATTCCTCCCCCTCTACCTTGCAGCTGTCGAATCCCATCTCCTTGGCTTTATCAGGACCGAAGGTAAAATAGATGGCTTCGCCCTCATCACAAACCTCGCCTTTGGAATTCTCCAGAGTCAGGTGGATGGTGACGATGTTGCGGCGCTGGCTGGCGATGTGACCACGCACCGTAATCTGAGAATCGGTAGTCATCACAGGCTTCTTGTACTTTACGTTAAGCTGCATCGTCACACCCGTTGTCTGCAATTTGCGGTTGATAACCCAGCCTGCCACTTCATCCATCAGCATACTGATGATTCCGCCATGCAGGGTGTTGATCCAGCCCTGGTAATTCTCGCCGGGATTCCAGATGGTAAGCACATCCTCACCCTCTTCCCAAAACTCAAGATGCAATCCTACAGGATTGTTTGGGGCACAGCAAACGCAGTTGTAACCCTCCTTGTTCAAATATGGATTTAATATCTTCTTCATTTTCTAACTTTTTTAAACAATGCAAAGGTACGAATAATATCTGATAAGACAAAGTTTTTAAAAAATATTATTGTTGGTAGCCGTTTAATACCTAAAAATAAGGACTGAACAGAACCTTCCATCCATATAAGAGAACCACAATACCTAGAAATGAGGATAACAAAGAGCACTTATCTATTTAGACTAAATAAAAATACTAATTATTAAGTATTGCAGGATTTTAAAATATCAAGTATCTTTGCAGCATGAATTAGAAAGGTGCCCGCAGGCGGCGGGCAAGCGAACAAGAAATGATACAAAAACATTAAGAATTATACAAAACATTAAGAAATGAAGAGAATTATTTTTATTATTTTAAGCAGCATCAATATCTGCCTTGCTCATGCACAGAGCTTTAACGGACAATATATTTCGGAATGGCAATGGGACATGAACAGGAACACCAATTTGATTAATCAGCTGAGATTGGAACTGAGTGTTCCGATAGGAAAAGGAAAGGATTCGTTCGAGGCGGCTACGCTGCATGTGGCAAAGACCAACGATGGTATTATTGATGACTGGCAGGGATTTTCGAACATAGATGCAGACAACAACTTCGCCATGCTTGCCGTGCTGGGCTACATGCACGAGTGGAATTCGGGCCATCTGTTTGTAGGTGTGAGGAATGTGAACGAGGATTTCTTCACCTCTGATGTTACGGCACTTTTCCAGAACAGTTCTGAGGGAATCTTCCCTACCGTTGCTTCCAGCTATCCGATAGCCAACTATCCGTATTCAGGCTTGACCCTTTACTTTGATGTAACCAAGGGAGGATGGACTTTCAGAAACAGTCTGTATAATGGTGTGGGATATAATGGTTGGAAAGCTCACGACAATCCTTTCCTGGTTCGCCCGAAGAAGGATGGAATCTTCAATATGTCACAGTTGGAGTATGAACATAAAGGTGGAAAATATTTTGCGGGTGCTGCCGTACATACCCGTCAATATCCAATCAACGAGGATGGCGAAATGGTTTCTGCCGATGAATCCAAGGGCAAAACCACCTGTGCCTGGTGGGTTTACGGAGAGCAAAGTGTATGGAAGGCTGGCGACAAGAACATTTCGTGCATGGTGCAATATTCCGAGAACACCAGTCATCAGAATGCCTGCTACCGATACGCTGAACTGGGCGGTGCCTATCAGGACGAGAAGAACGAGTGCGGCCTGTCAGGTCAGTACGCCCGCTTCCAGCAAGGTTCGGAATATTCGTTGGAAGTAACGTGGAAAAGACAGCTGACGGAATCCATATCCCTTCAGCCATCGTTCCAATACATCAAAAACGACAATGGAGATTTCACGGCTCTTAGTGCCCGACTCTATGTCAGTTTCTAAAGGAAAGAGAAATTTATCAAAAAGTGTACATCGTTTGACTTCAAAAAAACAAACGATGTACACCTTTTTTATATGGTAAAATAGCAGCTACCTACTATTCGGAATGAAACTATAACATCTGAGACAATTCCCATGCCCTCACATGCGTTATGCCTTTGCGAGAAGGCAACTGAAGATCGTCAAGCGAAACTACTACTTTTTCATAGTTATCTGCTATACATTCCAACGGAGCATATTCACGCTCTATTGTCTGCTCATCTACAAGCATATAAGTGGCTTGTACATATATGGTACGATCGTTTTTGATGGCAACGAAATCAACCTCTTTATCCTTAATGCTACCCACATATACATCATATCCATGACGCAACAACTCTAGATAAACAAGATTCTCCAACAGATACCCAGCTCCATATCCGAATCCGGCATAGAGATAATTTTTAAACGACAAATCGTTCATATAGTATTTACAGCTGCCAGAAAGAATCTCCTTCCCCTTGATATTATAGCGCAAAGCACGATGTGCAAGATAAACTTCTTCTATATATCCCAAATATAGAGATACTGTATCATACGAAGTCTTGCGTCCTTTGCTTTTTATGAAGTTGGTAATATTGGTAACAGAAAGAAGATTGGAAGAATTATTAACCAGATAGGCAAACAAATCTTCGAGCAGTCTTACATCGCGAATCGTATATCTGCGTATGATGTCTTTCAGTAATACCGTATCCTTCAATCCCGAAATATAGTTACGCTTTACATCGGAAGACTGGAAATGCACGAGTTCAGGATAACCTCCATCAGCCATATACGTCAAATAACTCTCTCTGCCGACAGGGAGCTGATGAATGCTAGCATATTCCCCGTAAGACAACGGGAATATGTGAAATTCCACATATCTACCAGATAGAAGAGAGGATAATTCTCCTGAGAACATCTTTGAATTAGAACCTGTGATAAATATCTCGTAATCTTCAGTATAATCCTGAGACAGCGAGTTGACTACACGTTCCCAACCATCAATATCCTGCACTTCATCTATAAAGATGTAGATTCGCCCTTCAGGCTTTAATTCCTCCCGGTACAGACGGATAAAATTGTCCAAATCCTTATAGTTCTCTATAAAATCGAACGCCGTCAGTTCTCGGTTGATAAAGACAATATTATTGCTGCTGATCCCCTGTTGCACAAGATGCATGGCAGTTTGACGCAATATATAACTTTTTCCCACACGTCGTTGTCCCGTAAGTACCTTCACCACCTTGCTGCCAAGATATGAAGCGACACTTTCGGTATAAAGCGGACGAGGAAAACCACAATCGATGGTGTTACCGAACCAAAGATTATACTTCTTTACTGATTCTATATTTTCGTTCATACTCGAATTTTTGTGCAAAGATAGCATTTTTTTCGTGTATAGACGAAAATATCTCTGTTTTTAACAAGATTTTCGTCTATAGACGAAAATTTCCTTATTTCCATCATTTTTTTCGTCTATGGACGAAAATTTTGAAGTATCGAGATTGTTTCAATCTTATTTCCTTGCAATCCATTTCGGCAAAACCAGGGTGCCCATCACCAGGAAGGGGTAATAGAAGATGGCGCGCCAGAGCATGGCGGCAAGGATGGCTACTGAGGCATCGGGCAGGAAATCGGCATAATAAAGGCGGAACATCAACTCTGCCACGCCACTTCCGCCAGGCGTAGGACTCAGAATGGAAATCATCCACATCACCCATTGGCGGCACCAAGCCACCAGCATGTTGCCCTGACAATGGAAGGCAATGAGAATAGCTACCACGATGGCGAATCTCGACAGCCACGCCAGGGAAGTATAACCCATCAGCTGCAGCCAGAATCTTCCGCCCTCCAGCTTTGCCTCCTCCGAAGCCATCGTCATCTCCTCGGAAAACTTCTCTACCTTGGGCAGGAATCTGCGAAGGAAAGGAATCTTGCAACATCCCTTCAATACCCAGCCCAGAATCTGAGGACGATGCAACAACAAGAGGTAGAGGATGGCCGTCCAGACTGTAACGATAAGGGTGCTGACGATGAAGATAACCTGCACTCCGCCCTTAATCCATTCGTTCGTAGCATCCGCAGAAATCCCCACTCCATCAGCCAAGCTGAACAAGAGATGCGATGGAACACAGAAATAGAGCAACACGCAACTGATGGCAAGAAAAGCCTCATCAGCCAGCAGGGCTGCAAACATGGTGAAGATACTTCTGCCCATAGAAACTCCCTCGCGATTGAGATAGACAAAAGCCAAACCACTTCCCCCCACCGCCGAAGGAGTGACGGCAGAAGTAAACTCGCAGAGCACATTGATGCGGAACGCCTCGGCTACGGATAACTTACGCTGGCAGAGATGACGGAAACGGAGGGTGAGCATCAGATTCTGGACCGCAAAGAGCAACACGCCCATTACTACCCCCAGAAAGAACCTGGGAGACAAATCTATCCTGCTCAGAACTTCCACATCAAACTCCCGAATCATCATTCCAACGATGACCACCAGTCCGATGGAAGCCGCCAACCATAAATGCCATTTTTTCATATTATCCCCAAATTAGACTATACCTTATTATATATAGTAATATAACGATTAAATGGCTAATCTATTTTGTTGTCCGTCAATTAAATGCTGATATCTGTCCAAAACTTTATTTGAGAATCTTATAAATCGGCGAAGCCTCCGGCTGTTGATTATCATCATTCGTAAACGGAACCTTCAGGATGCTGGCAATGGTAGGAGCCACCTGCTTGGTGTAGATGGTTCTGCCCCCTTCCATTTCTCCCAGATGCTGAATATCTTTTCCGAAAGCCACCAGCCAGGTTTGGTTGCTGCCTTTGATTTCTTTACCATGTTCTGTCCAGGAAGCTTTGGAATCTACTTCGCCACGGTTGGCGTGAACGCCCAGGCTTTCTCCCCTACCATGATCGCAGGTAATGAGAAAGGTGGTGTTGCCCTTATAAAAGGGGTCTTGCTGGCAGCATTTCCACAACTGGCGGATAAACTGGTCGTTCTGATGGGCAGCATTCAGATACTCCTGCCATTTGCCATGGTGCCCATAATAATCGGTCTCGCAAAACTCTACGAAGAGAAGCTTGGGATGCTTCTCCATGAGGGTTTTCAAGGCACGGTTCAGAGTCACGCTGTCATTTCTTACCTGTTTGCTCACCCTGTGAGGAGAGCGGAAATCCACCGGCAATTCGCTTCTGCGATAATTCAGGATATAAGGAACCACATCCCAACTCGCCACGGCACTCACCCTATCCTTATACTCAGAACAAGCCTCAGCCAATTCCAGAACCGAGCGGTTAAGATTATACTGCTTGCGGTTATCAAAGATATGCTCATCATCGGTTACACCACAGAGCATCTCGCTGTAACCGGCATAGGATTTCCAGATGCCGTTTGCCACCTCCATCTTCGATTTCCGGTTACGGTTGCCTATCATGCAGCCCTTCTTCCTGCCCATCTCCCAGAGAAACGGCATCAGACTGTCGCGCCTGGCGCCCTCAAACACCTCCTGCCATCTCAAACCATCAATGGCTATCACTACCACACGCGACTCCTCCTTCTTGCTATCCTTGCCATACACGGCGAGCAGGAACAACAAGGGAAGAAGCAGCAACAATGGAATCATTTTCTTCTTCATAAGCCTGGTTCTCCTTTCTATAATAATAAGTATCGTAAGCGTTTTCTATGGCGGCAACGATTCGGCTTTCAGCATGGTTCTCCCACATTCTGAACTCCACATCCTCCTCGTAATCACGGGCAAAAGCCTTCAGTTTATCGATGTCGAAATCCTCGCTCACCACGCCAGCCATTTCTCTTTCTGCATCCATCGCATTACATTCCTGCTCCACATGAGCCGGAATCAGCATGCAAGGCTTGCCCATGTAGAGTGCCTCGCAGACGCTCTCAAAGCCGGCGGTGGTGGTGAAAGCCTTGCAGCCAGCCATCATCTTGAGGAATTTTTCGTCGTTGATGCGATGGAAGGTGAGCGTATCATCCACCTTCAGTTCTTCGGGCGCATCAGGCTGATCCCAGAAAAAATGAAGACGGGTATGGGGATGCTTCTCGTGCCAAGCCTTCACATCCTCGGCAAAACCGGCATTCAGCATGTAGCCCATAATGTAGTCGCCATGATGGCGGATGATGGTCTTGGCTTCCTGACGGAGCAACGGCGGAACCACCTTAATGCCGTGCACAGGCTCATCCCCGTAGTCACGGATGGAGAGCGCCAACTTGGCTGTGGCTCCCATACAGGTGATACGGGTAAAGAATTTTAATAAAGATTCTGGTACGGAATACTTTCCAGGCATCTGGAAAGAAGGATGGAGGAAGAGGTACTGGTGACCGATGCAAACCTCAGGAATACCGAAACAGAAGAGAGAACAGGTAATGCCGCACAACACCTCGTAGAAATTGATGATGATGTCGGCTCCGCTCTTTTGGATATTCTTCCGTATCAAATGGATACTTGAAAGATAGTTGGGAACCAAGAGCGTATTGTAAGCCAGGGAGCGCAGGAGATTGAACTTGCGGTTGTCCTTAGACGGCAAGAAATTCGGACTGTCAAAAACCTCGACAGGAGTACCTATCTTATTCTGGAAGAACTCAGGAATCACCCTGTTCTTGCTCTTGCCCACTAAAACCTTCACTACTTCATGGCCCTCGTGCAGAAGCATCTGCTTAAGCGCCAACGCCTGGGTGAGATGACCTCTACCCTCTCCTTGAATTACAAAAATTACCTTCATTTTTCTTTTTACATCTTTAAACATCTAATATTATGCTGGCGAAGCGGCAGATGCATGTTACACGAAGCTGTCCATCGCCCCTTTCCGAGTGCAAAGGTATAAGTTTCATATTTCAAAGATGTGAGAGAAAAATGAAGATAGGGTTAAAAACTCAGAATACGATTAGAGCCTTATTCCTGAATCGGGTTCAGGAATAAGGCTCTAAATAAAATACTAGAATATCGGCTGACCTACGCAACCATTTGGCGCCTGCACATGAAGCAGGGCGGCGATGGTTGGCACAATATCGGTCATGAATGCCTGTCTGGTGGTTGCACCGTGCTGGATTCCCCAACCCATGAAAACCAAAGGAATGTGGGTGTCGTATGGATTCCACTCACCATGATCGGTTCCCTTCATGCCGTGGGCATAGAAATTCGGCTTCAATACGATGGCCACATCACCGCTTCGCTCACGGTTGTAACCATTCACGATGCGCATCTTCACATCCTCAGGAATGCTCTCGGTCATCGTCTTCTCCATATCGCAGGCATACTGCACGCAACAGTCTTCCTTCAACACGTCCACCACGCTCTGCTTAATCTTGGCGAAATCCAAGTTGTTTTTCTTGATGATGTTACAGTTGAAAAACACCTGATAGTTCATCACGGTCTTCACCAGATTGCCCACGTTAGGATACTCCTGAGCCAGGGCCTGATTCAGTTTCTCAGCTACCGCATCACCATCCCAATTACCCGCAGGAATGCGGCGGTCTTGCAGAAAACGGGCGTTGTTCATCGCTCCATGGTCGGCACTCAGGAAAACCAGATAATTTCCTTTGCCCACCTTCTCATCGAGAAAAGAAAGGAAATCGGCTATCGCCTTGTCCAGGCGCAGATAAGTATCCTCGGTTTCTACGGCATGAGTTCCCACCTGATGACCGATATAATCCGTGCTGGAGCAGCTTACTGCCAGCAAGTCGGTTTCATCATCTGCACCCAACTGCTCGCCGTCTACCGCAGCCTTCGCCAAGTCTATCGTCAGCGAATTGCCGAAAGGAGTCTTGCGGATTATGCTGTAACCATATTTCTTATAAAGGGCTGGAAGATTGAGCGGCAGCGTAGCCTTCATGCCCTTGCGGATGCCATCCTCATACTCGTTCTCATCTTCCGTACTTTCAACGTAAGTATTCTCAGGATAGAGTGTATTCCATTTTTCCGAGAGATAACGCTCTGGCAGATGCTGGTTGTTGAACGCGTCCACCCACTTCGGCAACTGGTTTATATAATAAGAACTAGTGATAAACTTTCCGCTCTCATCATCAAACCAGTAGGCACCGTTCGGATTATGACCTGCAGGAAGAATGGAAGCACGGTCTTTCAATGCCACGCCCACTACCTTGGCTCTGCCGTTGGATGCAATCTTCATCTCATCTCCGAGAGTCGTAACCCAGAGGTTTCTGGGCGACATCAAGCCCGCCTTGCTGTTGGATCCCACCGGCTTCACGGTTTCATCATCCGTGCAATACACCTTCTTGCCATTCTTCACAAAATTGTTTCCGGCGATTCCGTGGATAGAAGGCACACTGCCTGTATAGAGACAAGTATGACCGATGGCGGTAACCGATGGAACATACGGAATACGGGTGTTTTCGCAAGAGAAGCCCTCGTTGAGCAGTCGCTTGAATCCACCTTCACCATAGCGCTTCTGATAGCGATAGAGATAATCCCATCGCATTTGGTCAACCACGATGCCCACTACCAGTTTGGGGCGCTGAACGTTAGAAACATTCACCTGTTGGGCAGCAGCAGAGCCGCATCCCAGAAATGCCAACGCAATAAAACTAAATACCTTATTCATTTCTTTCTTCAAAAATACTGTAATGCTTTTTACCGCTGCAAAGGTATTTAAAGGATGTTGCCATCATGTTACAAAGAAATGAAAGAAGAGTGAAGAAAAAAATACTGATTTCAACTTCATCTTTTCTTCACCAGATAGAAACCACGATGTAACAAAATCATTCTACTTTTGCAGTCGAAAAAAATAAATATGCAAGAAACAATAGATTATGAACAGATTTAAGATTGTATTAATGGCTTCCCTGCTCGTGCAGGGCGTAGCATGTCTGGAGGCGAAAGCCGACAATACTCCAGAAGGAAACAAAACTAATTCTAAAGCATTGGGCGTGAATTCAGTAAACGGCAAGGTGACCAACGAACAGGGCGAGGCTTTGCCTGGCGTGGTGGTTCGCTGCGGAAACACGAATGTACAGACTGATTTGAACGGCGAGTTCCACGTCAGCGTGAACGATGGTGACAAACTCACCTTTACTTATATAGGATACAACACCATCACCAAGGATGCTGACGACAACAACCTGAAGGTAGTGATGAAGGAAAATACACAGGCCCTGGGCGAAGTTATCGTCACTACCCAGAAGAAGAAGCAGAGTAGTTTGGAGATTCCTGTGGCTGTAAGTGCCGTAACAGGTAGCGTGATGGAGAAACTCAATCTCCACCAGATGGACGACGTGGCTCAGTTGACCCCAGGCGTTCAGATTCAGCTGCAGAGTCCTAACAACCCTGGCTACGTGATTCGTGGTGTAACTTCAGATGGCGGCGAGGCTTATTCCCAGCCAAGAGTTTCCGTGTTTATGGATGGCGTTTCTACATCTAGAAGCCGCTCTTCTGCCGTTGAACTATTCGACTTGGAACGATTAGAAGTAGTAAAAGGTCCTCAGGGAACTCTCTTCGGAAGAGGTGCTGAGATTGGCGGAATCAACATCATCCGCCACAAACCGGTAAATGAACAGAAGGGCGAACTTTCCCTGAACTACGGCAGCTACAACCAACGCCAGGTAACAGGTTTCATCAACACCCCAATCATTAAGGACAAGCTTGCCAACCGCTTTGCCTTCGACTACGATGCACGCGATGGTTTCATCAAGAACGAGGCAGGCGGCAGACTGAACGGCAAGAATGCCCTAGCTTTCAGAAACTCTACCCAATGGTGGGCTAACGATGATACTTCCGTGGGCGTGGTACTCGATTATCAGCACGATGATTATCCAGGCACTTCCTTCCATAGCATCAACCCAGCCTTTGGCAATAGCAACCCAAACAGTCCTGCAAACCTGGAAGCCGGCAAGCAGTTGGGCATCAAGCGAAACGTGGGTGGCGCCCTGCTCAATATCGACCACAACATCAGCAACCGCTGGTCGTTTAATTCCATCACCGGATTCAGAGCCTTCAACAGCAATGAGCATTTCGATGCAGATGGTACTTATCTCCCACTCCTGCTCTGCGAGGAAAAAGAGAAGGGAACTCAGTTTAGCCAGGAATTCAGATTCAATTATGATGACAAAAAGTTCTTCTCTGGCTTCCTGGGAGCCAGCTATTTCTACGAGAATTCATCACAGGATGTCAACGCCAAGGCGAATCTCCAGTACCTCTATCCAGTGTTTATCCAGAAGAGTGTGAAGGCTTCGCTCAGCAGTCAGATAGATAATGTAAAGGGATTGCTCAGCCAGTATCTTCCTGCCGCTTACCTGCCGATGGTAGATGCTGCACTCGCCCAGCTCATGAGCAAGTGGTTCCCTGAGAATCCTGAAAAAGATGCTGATGGCAAACTGAAGGCACTGAACACCACTCCTGATATTTATGGCGATTTGAAGACTGCTCTGGGTGCTGTAGGAATGGATTTAGACCAGGTTCTTGCTGGCTTGGGCGATAACGGCAAACTGATTCAGGCTACCTTGCAGGGCATTTCGGCCAAAGCGCTCGATACTGCCTATACCGAACAGGGCAAGAATTACGGAACCAATCAGGCTGTAGAGGTTTTCGCTGACGGAATCTTCAAACTCACAAAGAATCTGAACTTCACCCTGGGTATCCGCGGAACTTACGAGAATCAGGAAACAGGCTACTCTTCAGCGACCGTACCAAGCATGTTTGGTGCCATACTTTATCACCCTACCGAGGGTAGCGCCAAGGTAACTGCCAAGGAGAGCTACTGGTCGTGGGTAGGTCGTGCAGCCCTCAACTACATGATAGGTCGCAACAACATCTACGCCAGCGTGGCTCGTGGCCGTCGTCCGGGAGTGCTATATTTCAACAACGATCCTAAGGATTTCGAGACACTCGACCCTGAAATCATCTACAGCTACGAGGCAGGTGTAAAGGGAAGTCTCCTGCAAGGCAGATTGAATTACGATTTCTGCGCTTACTATTATGACTGGTATAACTATCAGACATCGGTTTTCAACGCTACCACCAGCAAGTTTGAATACGATGATGCAGGTCGTGCCCACAGTTTCGGTCTGGAGGCAAGCATCAGCTACTCTCCATGCCGCTACCTGAATCTCTTCGGCAACTGGTCGTACATAGAGGGCAAGTTCAACGACAAGGATGACAACGGAAACGCACAGCTTTATGCCGGCAACCGCTTTCGCCTTACTCCAAAGAACAGTTTTGCCATCGGCTTCGACCTGAACGTGCCAATCGGCGAGAAGGCTTCCTTCTATCTCCGCCCTACCTATTCATGGAAATCGAAGGTGTTCTTCGAAGAGAGCAACGAGCCAGAGTTTACCCAGGATGCCTACGGACTGCTCAACTTCACAGCCGGTTACCGTTTCCAGCCAGGCAAGGTTTACTACGAGATTGGAGCCTTTGGCAAGAACGTACTCGATGAGAAATATATCGTAGATGCAGGTAATTCCGGCCGACAGATTGGTTTTCCAACCTACATCGGCGGTTCCCGCTCCGTTGTCGGCGTGATGTTTAAAATGGGATTCTAAGACAATAAATGCAGACTGGAATACGTTTCATAAGTATAACGAAATACATATTGAAGAAATATATTAAAGATAAAAACAATGAAAAGAATTTTGATTTATATGATGCTGCTGATGGGAGTGATTCTCCCATCCTCAGCCAAGGATAGAGCCCAGCAGGTGATTGCCCACAGAGGCTATTGGAAGACAGAAGGTTCTGCCCAGAACTCCATCTCTTCTCTTCAGAACTCTTATAAGATAGGGGTTTACGGCTCAGAGTTTGATGTTCATATCACACGCGACGGCGAGGTGGTAGTTTTCCACGATGATGATGTTGACGGCATCAAGATAGAGAATGCCAACTATGCCGATATCAAGGACAAGCGACTCAAGAATGGCGAGAAGATTCCTACCTTGAAGGACTATCTCAATGCTGCCAAGTCATTGGGCGATATGAAGCTCATCCTCGAAGTAAAAGAGCACATCCAGAAGAGCGATGAAGACCGCTGCATCGATGCCACCCTGAAGATGGTAAGAGAAGCCGGACTGGAAGCAAGAACAGAGTATATTTCCTTCAGCAAGCACGCCTGCGATTATCTCGTTCGCCACGCTCCAGGAGCCAAGGTTTCCTATCTCAATGGCGACCTAACCCCTCTCGATGCCAAGGATGCAGGCTATGCAGGCATCGATTACGAAGATAGCGTTTTCTACGAACATCCGTTATGGATCAAGGAAGCCCGGAAACTCGGCCTGATTACCAATGTCTGGACAGTCAACAATCTAAAAGCCATCAAATATTTCTTTAAGCAAGGCATCGATTACGTGACAACCAATGAACCGGAAAAAGCCAAGAATTTATAATACAACAATCAGAAAAAAGGGTAAGTTTCTCATCATGAGGGGCCTGCCCTTATTTTTTTTTTGCAAAAAGATTTAAAAAATAAGCATGAACAAGACAAGGTAATGATATTTTGTTTATTTTTGCAGTATCATTGCAAACAAACAGATTTAAGATATGAAAAAACTACTCTTATCCATTGCCTTTCTGCTCCCTGGTATGGGAATGATGGCGCAGACTCAGGTAACGACTGCCGAAGGTATCCTCGAAGGAAAAGACCTCTCAGGCATCACAGTATTCAAGGGTATTCCGTTCGCTGCCCCTCCGGTAGGAAATCTCCGCTGGAAGGCTCCGCAGCCTGTACAGAAATGGCAGGGCGTTCGCGAGGCCAAGGAGTTCGGACCGAACCCGATGCAGGAACCTCTCTTCGGCGATATGAACTTCGGTACGAAGACCAACAGCGAGGATTGCCTCTACCTTAATATATGGACACCGGCAAAGACCATGAAGGAGCATCTGCCGGTACTCATTTATTTCAACGGCGGAGGACTGATGGCGGGTAGCGGAAGCGAACCTCGATATGCGGGCGATGCGATGGCACGCAAGGGCATCATCTCCATCACAGCCAACTATCGTGAGGGCATCTTCGGATTCTTCGCCCACCCACAGCTCTCTAAGGAAACATCCTACAAGGGTTCCGGCAACTATGGATTCATGGACCAGGTGGCTGCCATCCAGTGGGTAAAGGATAACATCGAGGCTTTCGGCGGCGACCCTAACCGCATCACCATCGTAGGCGAATCGGCAGGTTCCATGTCGGTCAGCGCTCTGATGGCTTCCCCTCTCTGTCAGGGACTCTTTGCGCAGGCTATGGGTTCCAGTGGTTCAGTGATGGGATTCAAGAAGGTGGCTACGCTGAAGGAGGCCGAGGAGGAAGGCGTGCAGCTTGCCCAGAAAATAGCCGAGAAGATAGGTAAGAAAAACGGCAAGAAGGTGGGAAAGAAGGTTGGAATGAAGAACCTCAACGAACTTCGTGCCCTTCCTGCCGAGGAACTGATGAAGCTGGCGGAAGTAAGAGCGGTTCCTGTCTATAATATCGACGGATATTTTATGAAAGAACAGCCTGTAGAGGTATTTGCCAAGGGCGAGCAGACCAAGGTGCCTCTGCTTATCGGCGGCAACAACCAGGAGATGACTCCATTGGCGGTATTGATGGGCAAGCAGCCAACCGTTGAGAATCTGAAAGCTGGCGCCAAGGCTACATTTGGAGAAGAGAACATCGATGAACTCTTCCGCCTCTACGGCATCAACAGCGATAAGGATGTATTGGAGCAGCCGGGCGTGAATCTGGCTTCGGATATCTTCCTCGATTATTCTACATGGAAGTGGGGCAACATGCACAAGCTGACCGGCGGACAGCCTGTTTACCGCTACCGCTATTGCCATCCTCGTCCTGCTATGGCAATCAAGGGCAAGGTGGCTGCATTGGCTGGCGGCGTGATAGATGCCAAGGAAGATGCAGCTCCAGCTCCACAGGATAAGGGAGCCGTTCACTCTGCCGACATCGAGTATGCAATGGGTACATTGCCAACCAACCACGTGTTCAAATGGCAGCCGGAGGATTATATGATCAGCGACATCTTCAACCAGTATTACGTCAACTTCGTGAAGACCGGCAATCCGAATGGTCTGGGGCTGCCTGAGTGGCCATCCACCAACGGCAAGGCTGTAGCCCCTGTGCTTCAGATAGACGTGAATACCGTCGTAAAAACTGATGCCCAGATGGAGAAGCGCTATGATTTCATAGACAAACTGTTTTGGAAGAAGAAATAATTCTCTCATTACATTGAATCAATCGGAATACAGATTTCATTGAATAAACCAGAAATAGAGATGTTTCAGAAATTCATTATCAACAGAGACGGAGTACTGAAGTTCGGGCGTGTCTACCTACACCGTGACATGCTGTCACCCGGCGAGCAATGCACCTACGGGGGCGGTTTGTGGAAGATAGATGAAGGCAGAGGCGCCATCGTGCTCTACGGCAGAAGTTTCGACTTCGGTCCTCCCGATTTCGACTTTGTGAAACAGATAGACTGGACGGGCTTGGGCGGCACCCCTCGCCCGCTCTTCTATCTGCCTCATTGGCCTAGCGAAGAAGAGATTGTGCCAGTCATCATCAATTAAGAAAATAGTATAATATTCTATAATTTTCTGTGTAAAACTTGCGGATATCAGAATAAAACACTATTTTTGCGAAGAGAAATCCTTCTCGGGGAAAGTGCTCTCTAAGAGAAGAGATTCCGTAAATAAGTAACAATTAAAAAGCAGTATAGTATGAAAAAGAAATTAGTTTTGACAGCAGCCGTCATCGCTGCATTGTCAGTTGTCTCCTGCAATGGCAAGAAGACAAATAGCCAGGGGGCTGACCAGGATAGCCTCAGTTATGCAGAAAATGATTCGCTCAATTCCAACGATGTCATTCTCGATTCCATCGCCGGCACCTACGAGGGAACTCTCCCTGCTGCCGACTGTCCGGGCATCAAGACCGTTTTGACGCTCAACGCCGACAGCACCTACCAGTACTCAGCCGACTATCTGGAGCGCAAGGATGGTCACGACGAAGCGAGCGGTATCTTCAAGGTATTGGCTAACAACGTGGTAGAAATCACCCGTCCATCGAGCGGCGAGACATCTTACTACAAGGTAAAGGATGCCAACAGCCTCATCATGACCGATTCACTGGGCAATGAGCCTGAAGGCGCCATGGCTAAGCACTATGTGCTGACTAAGAAAAGGTAAAAGAGCCTTTAAAAGGTAAAAGGGTAAAAAGAGCCCCCTAGCTTAACATTCCGCTAGGCTCTTTTTACCTTTTTACTTTTTTACCTTTTTACCCTTTTATCTTTAAAACGCCTTTTTTGCCGGTTCTCACAGCGCCATTATTACAAACCTGTTACATTCCTGCCTTTCAAGTTAAAATCAATTAAGTTTTGCACCGGAACCTTCGCTATTCCAGATATTTTTCCTAATTTTGCGCCCACGTTTCTAACAGATGAAATGATTTTAAGATGCAATGGTATATACTAAATAGATTAAGGATAAAGAAAAATGGAACATGTTTTTACTGAATCGATGTTTTTGGTGGGATTCGTGATTTTCATCGCCGCCATACTCGTATTAGACATGCTGGTCATCGACCGAAAGGCACATGTGGTGTCTATCAAGGAAGCCGGTTCATGGACGGCTGTATGGATTATTCTCGCGCTCGCCTTCGCCGTATTCATCTATTTTCATGGCGACATGGTACACGGCATCGAGAACTTCGACGACCTGAAGCTGATAGCCTCACGCTATGCTTCGCATCTCAAACTGGACCCGAACGACTATGAGGGGAGTCTGCAGCAATACCGGCACTATATGACCATCTCCTACATCTCGGGTTATCTGATAGAGAAGACGCTCTCGGTAGATAATCTCTTCGTGATGATGATGATCTTCACCTCGTTCGGAGTGGACAAGAAAGATTACCAGCACGTACTGAACTGGGGTATCCTGGGAGCCATCGTACTGCGCTTCGTCTTCATCTTTGCGGGTGCTGCGCTCATCAGCCGTTTCGCCTGGATATTACTCGTATTCGGAGGATTCCTGGTTTACAGCGGTGCCAAGATGTTCCTCAACAGGAACAAGAAGGAGGAAATCAATGCCCTGGAGCATCCGGTAGTGAAGTTCATGCAGAAGCGCCTGCATCTGGGTCCGCTGGTGATGACGGTGGTGTTCATCGAGTTCTGCGATCTGATTTTCGCCTTCGACAGCATCCCAGCCGTATTCTCGGTATCGCTCGACCCGTTCGTGGTGTTCTTCTCGAATATCTTCGCCATCCTGGGCTTGCGTGCCCTCTTCTTCCTGCTGGCAGCGATAGCAGACAAGTTCCGCTATCTGAAGGTGGGTGTGAGTGTGCTGCTGGTGTTCATCGGTGTGAAGATGCTCATCCACGATTTCTTCGAGATTGATGCTGTCAGTTCGCTGGTATTCATCATCCTCGTACTGCTCGTCAGCATCGGGGCTTCGGTGATGATTCCGCAGAAACAGGAAACGTTGGAAAATACGAAATAAGCAAACCATTCGTAAAGGAGATTATCATCAGGTAATCTCCTTCCAAGAAAACATAAAAAGGGCGATTGCTATTCCCCACGCAAGGGATAAGCAATCGCCCTTATCTTTTATGAACTCAGTACAGAAAGAAGAGCAAATGAATTGGCTTACCCTTCGGCCGCCGAACTTTGTTTCTTCACTCTTCTCTCTTCACTCAATTTACTTCCAAGGATTCTCTGTTGGGTAAGGCAGGCTAGCTGGCTGGTTGTAAGCGATATCCTTGATGCCGAGATACTTGAATACCTCGAACAAGGTCTTACCTACGTGAGAGAATGCTACGGCTCCGTGGTGTGGATAACCCTTCTGAATCAGTACGTGACGATAGAAGCGGCCCATCTCGTTGATGGCGAAGATACCGATACCACCGAATGAACGGGTAGGAACATCGAGAACCTCACCCTCTGCGATGTAGCTGCGGAGGTTGCCCTCTGAATCGCACTGCAGACGGTAGAATGTGATGTCAGAAGCTGCGATATCACCCTCCAAAGTACCACGGGTGAAGTCTGGTTTACCACCATTCTCCAACAAACGGTTCTGGATGAGCTGATACTTAATCTTACGGCTTGAGCACATCTTGCACTGTGGAGTGTTACCGCAGTGGAAGCCCATGAAGGTATCAGTCAACTTATAATCGTACTTGCCCTTGATGTCCTCATCATAGATATACTGAGGAACTGAGTTGTTGATATCGAGCAATGTAACGGTATCGTCAGAAGCACACATACCGATGTACTCAGAGAGTGCACCATAGATATCTACCTCGCAAGCTACAGGAATGCCACGGCTAACGAGACGGCTGTTTACATAGCAAGGCTCGAAACCGAACTGGCTTGGGAATGCAGGCCAGCACTTGTCAGCGAATGCTACATACTGGCGAGAACCCTTGTGAGCCTCTGCCCAGTCGAGCAATGTCAACTCAAACTGTGCCATTCTGCGGCTGAGGTCAGGATAGTAGCAGCCTTCGCCCATCTCCTTGGCCATATCAGCGCAAACCTCGTCGATACGTGGGTCGTTCTCGTGCTCCTTGTAAGCTACGAGAAGGTCGAGCTCTGAGTTTTCCTCAATCTCAACACCGAGTTCGTACAAGCCCTTGATAGGAGCGTTGCAAGCGAAGAAGTCCTGTGGACGTGGACCGAAGGTGATAATCTTCAAGCCCTTCAAACCGATGATAACGCGAGCTACTGGTACGAAGTCCTGAATCATCTTAGCTACGTCCTCTGCTGTACCTACAGGATACTCAGGGATGTAACCCTTCAGGTGGCGCATGCCGAGGTTGTAAGAGCAGTTGAGCATACCGCAGTAAGCGTCGCCACGACCATTGATCATGTCGCCGTCACCCTCTGCAGCTGCAACAAACATGCAAGGACCATCGAAGTTCTTTGCAATCAAAGTCTCAGGAGTCTCAGGACCGAAGTTACCGAGGAATACAACCAAAGCGTTGCAGCCCTGCTCTTTCACTTCGCCCAAAGCCTTGAGCATATCTTTCTCGTTCTCAACTGTAGTCTGGCAGTTGAAAATTTCACCCTTGTACTCTTTTACGATGTTCTCACGGCGCTGAGTAGAAAGCGCGATTGGAAAACAGTCACGGCTAACGGCAATAATACCGAGCTTTACTTGTGGAATGTTGTTGCTTACCATAATTAGTTTATTACTTAAGTTTTTGTATAAATTGCTTATATTTATTGATTCTTTTTTAATTGTTTGGCTGACAATTATTCATTGTTCCGAGCACAAAGGTACAAATATATTTTGTATCAACAAGCGTTTTAAGGATTTTTTAATTCAAAAAAATGGCGCAAAACCGAAATTCTGCGCCAAATGTAACATATGATAAAGTAATTGATACATTTTATACGTATCTCTTTTATTATCTGATACCCTTTTTCTGCCTTTCTCTGCTTTAATATCTTCTTTAATATCTTCGCAGCGGACGGTACCGGATGATATAAATCTGATTGAAGTACTCCTTCCAGGCGTTCGGCTCCTTGTCATCATCACGCACGATGCGGATGCCATAGAATCGGGTACCCGTCTCCTTGTATTCCCGGAATCGGGACAACAGCTGCTGTGGCGGATCAGGAATCAGGAAGTCGGTTATCCAAAGCACATCGGCATTCACGTAATGAAGACCGTCGTTGTCGAGAAGTTCGAACATCTGGTTCATCATCTTCTTTGCCGAAGTTCCGCCGCCGATAAATGGAAGGTGGGTTGTCGTTGGCTGGCGACGGATGCCTCGCCCGGTATGCGCCTGCCCGTCTCCAATGGACGGAGCCGCATCTGCTTCGGCTGATTCCATCATAGTGATTCCGATTCTCTTCAACCGCTCTGCCTTCCGCTTCGCCATCAGGTCGATGGCACGGATACTGACGGAGAAATCTATCAGGAAGCAGTCACGCTCCAAATCTTCTGCCGTCTCTTCCAGCAGAGAGATGAGTGTTGAGGATATCCTTTCAGGCGTGCCATACATACTGGCTGAGGTGTCCAGGCAGACAATCATCGGCCCTTTGCGGGAGGCATGGGTAAAGCCGAGTTTGCGGGATGGTTTCGACATTTCGCTCTTATAACGGAAGGTCTGGAGTCTTCGCGTGCGATACTTATATATAAAGAGTCCCTCCATATCCTCGTCACTGTACTGTGCCAGTTCGAGGGGGAGAAGGGAGTTGAGATCATCGCCCACGGTAATGCCCTCGATATCGCTACCTGCAGAATGCTCCATCTTCATCTCTACGCCCGATGCGATGGTGAGCCGGTCTTTGCCGTTGGCATCGGCTACTCGTCCCATCTTTGCCACAATTTCCTTGATTTCGGGGTATTTATCCTGAATCTTCACCTGGTTCAGACGGCGTTCAAACTCCGTTTCAGTCCATCCGTTCGTCATCAGTTCCCAAGCTTGTACGGCGCGCTGTTCCGAAACGCCCTTCGTCTTCATGTTGCGGGTTATCTGGTCCATCATGCGCACCAGTCCTGTTTCAAAGTTGTTCTGACGGAGCGAGATAAAGTCCTTCAACTTGTTCAATACCTGATGTTCGATGCAGACCTTCCAGTCTCTTACCAGCCTTTCCCAGTTTTCGAGTTTCGAAGCCCCGTCTCCAGTCATCAGTTTAAGGAAGAAAGGTTTATCGAACCCATCTTCAGCATGTTCCTGTTCCAACTGGTCGAGCAAAGGGAGCCACACCTGTTCATCCATCCGCTTGAAGGGAGCCCAATCGAGCACATCATCTGCCCGATGACTCTCGGTCCAGGCACGCTGGCGCTGGAATCGCATGTGATGGACGCATTCCACGATAAACTTTCCCACACTATCATAGAACACCTTGCTCTTGATTTTGCTGTTCACCACCTGGCGTACGAACTTCTGCACCTCTTCGCCAGTTTCTGCTATAGTTACTTTCAGGGTAAAGAGATGAATGAGATAATCCTTCAGCGGGTCTTCCTTCAAATTCCAAGGCATGGCGGTATCTGTCGGTTCAGGTATCTTCACCTGCCCCGACTTGCAGAAGTCATCCAGCATTTTCAGATAATACTGCGCCTCCGCCAAGTCCTTGTTATTCTGGTATTTCATAGGAGTAAATCCTTATTTTTTCTCCATCAGATATTCTGCGAAAATTCTTGCAGCGCTCTCCACTTTGGCAGCGCAAGGACGGGTCTTGTAATATTCTGCCGTTCTTGCTGAAGCCACATAGCTGGACTGCGCCTTCTCATGGCCCTTCAAGCCCAGAATCTCGGCACAGATGATACTGCCGTTCTGCTCCTTCGATTTAGCAAGCAAATCCTGCACCACCTTATAGCATGCCGACTTGCCCTCGCGGTCATCCCCCTCGGTCTGTCCGCAATCCAAGCCAACGAGCACCACGATGCCCGAAACAGCACCACACATCATTCTCATTCTGCCTACTCCACCACCGAAGCCGGCACCAATGCGCTTCGCCATCTCATCATCAAGACCATATAAATCGGCAAAGGCAGCCACTACCGACTGGCAGCAGCCATAGCCCTGCATAAAGTTATCCACAGCCCGGTGAACACGCGCCTCCAACTCTGGAGTCAATATTTTCTGTTCATTCATCATGTTTAGATTCTTCTATATATAATAATGTATAAGTAATAGGAGGCGATTAAACCTCATAGAGTTTCATCGTATCCTGACGGGTAAACGCCAGTTCCTTATAGAAATCACGGAGATAAGCCGATATTTCCGCCTTATCATCAGCAGATGCGAAGAGATTCTCGCCCAACTGCTTTTCCAGCGAGCTCAAGCCATCCGAAAGAGTTTCTATCTCCCCCTCGTAATCCCTGCCATCCTCCGAATTCCTGCGGACACGATGATATTTGATGTCCTCAGCAAGCGCATTCTTCATCTCCACGAGTTTGTCTGCAAAAGGAGAAAAGAGGGCACGGATCACGATGTTTCGGATAGGATCCCGCTCTTCCGGCCCCTGCCACAGACAATGGTAGATAGGAAGCAAATCGCAGATATCCACCTCTTTCCTATCCTGCATGAAGGCAGAAGTGCGAAGCAGGCGGACGATATTCTTCCATCTTCGGTCACTCACATAGATGTTTCTGCGCTCGGCAGCCTCATCCACATTCACGGCTCTCAGAGATTTACGGATAGCGGAAATTGCATCGAGCACCTCGATTTTCACGCCAATCTTATCGATACGCTCCGTCCATTCTGCATACTCCTCAGCAGTAATAGCATTTGAATTATTCACTCTTCGTTCTTCACTCTTCACTTCCAAGAGCATCGCCCGGAAATTCTTCTCCAGTTTAATCGGTCTACTCTCTATTCTGATGACGAATCGGTCCCAGAGCGCCTCCAGTCCTTCTCCCTTAGCCGGCAACTCATTACTTGCAGCCACGAGAAGTTTCAGAGGAAGATGCATTTCCCGATTGCCGTTACGGAAGATTTTCTCGTTAATCACCGTAAGGAGCGTGTTCTGGATAGCAGGTCCCGCCTTCCAGATTTCATCCAGGAAAACCACATCGGCAGTAGGCAGATAACCCTCCACCGCACGCTCGTAAGTATCCGAAGTCTTCAGTTTCTGAATGCTCACCGGACCGAAGATTTCATCGGGTGTAGAGAATCGCGACATCAGATACTCAAAGCTCTGAGCCTCCCTGAATGCCGTCTTCAACTGTCTGGCCACCATACTCTTCGCCACACCCGGAGGTCCCAGCAGGATGATACTCTCACCTGCCAGAGCAGCCAAGAGCGAGAGCGATATCTCCGTCTCCTTCTCATAAATGCCCCGGTTCATCTCCTGGAGCAAGAGTTTGAATCTTTCAATCATATTCTTACTTTTCTATTCAGAATCGTATAAAGACGAAAAGAAGTTAAGAGATAAAATTCATTATCCCTTAACTTCCTCATATTCTTTTATATAAATAAGGTATGGCTTACTTTACGTTGCCCACCTTAATCAAGTACTCAGCAATCTGAACTGCGTTCAAGGCAGCACCCTTACGAATCTGGTCGCCAGTCAACCACAATGTGTTACCATTGTCATCAGCCAAATCCTTGCGGATACGACCTACATAAACATCGTCCTTACCGGCACTCTCCAATGGCATTGGATAAACGTAGTTCTGGGCATCATCCTTTACTGTTACGCCTGGAGCTGCCTCCAAAGCCTTGCGGATGTCCTCTACTGCCAATGGCTTCTCTGTCTCGAACCAAACACTCTCTGAGTGAGAACGGAGTGAAGAAACGCGAACGCAGGTAGCACTGGTGCGAACATCAGAGTGCATAATCTTGCGGGTCTCGTTATACATCTTCATCTCCTCCTTGGTGTAATCGTTAGGAGTCATCTTGTCAATCTGTGGGATGACATTGTATGCCAACTGGTGAGGGAACTTATTGATATGCTCTGTCTTACCGGTCTCGATGATATCCTTATACTGCTGCTCAAGTTCAGCCATGGCAGCTGCACCAGCACCAGAAGCACTCTGGTAAGAAGAGATATGAATCTTCTTGATATGGCTCAAGTTATCGATAGGCTTCAACACTACTACCATCATGATGGTGGTACAGTTAGGGTTGGCGATGATGTTGCGAGGGCGGTTCAGGGCATCCTCAGCATTTACCTCAGGCACAACCAGAGGCACGTCGTCGCACATACGGAATGCGCTAGAGTTATCAATCATCACGGCACCATACTTGGTGATAGTCTCGGCAAACTCCTCAGAAGTGCCGCCACCAGCAGATGTGAAGGCGATATCGACATCTTTAAAGTCATCGTTATGCTGCAAAAGTTTGACCTCATAGTCCTTTCCCTTGAAGTTGTATTTTCGTCCGGCAGAACGCTCAGAACCAAACAACACCAAATCATCCATAGGGAAATTTCTCTCAGCAAGGATACGCAGGAATTCCTGTCCTACTGCGCCACTTGCACCAACAATTGCTACTTTCATAATCGAATCTTTTAATTTATAAAGTTGTTATAAGTGTAAACTGTGGAAGAGAAAGCCAGCCTCCTTATCATCTTCATGATTTCTCATTTTCTGATAGCTTCATGATTTCTCATTTTCTTATAGCCGGAAACTGCTTATTTTCTCAAATCCGCTGCAAAGTTAAGACTTTTTCTACAATATCAAGCATAAATTCCCAAAAAATATTGCTTTTTGCTGCAAATTTATCATTTTTGCTTACTTTTCTGCAAGAATATGCAAGAATTTGGAGAAAAATAGTTGCTATTACGAAAACCGGCAGACATCAATGATAAGTATAAGGTTGCCCTTTCAATCTATCAATAAAGACACCAGAATAAGATGAAGCGATGCCCAAACGGATGCTTGAATTCTATCATTTATCTTCTACCTTCCAATCCTTGATGGTATGCGTCTCCACATCAAAGTTAATGCCCACCTTCACAATTGGCAGACCACAGAGGGCGAAACGCTTCGCATACTCCTTCAAGTCTATCTGTTTCATTGCCACATCAGCACTTTGGTTTAGTTTCAATTCAAAGAGGTAGAGATGGGTGGCAGTACGGAGCACCATATCGACACGTCCCTTTGGCGTGTGAACCTCTACATCCACATAATTGTCGAGGATGGAGAAGATGACATACATCATCTGCTGATAATGCCCCTCATAATCCGTATTGTCGCAATAAGGAATCGTGCCGAGATAAGTCTGGAGCATTTCCAGAGCCTCATCTATCCTGTTATGACGAATGGCGGCAGACATCTTGGCGATTGTGGTGGTACCCTTCACCGTATTCATACCTATATAATAAGGTAAAAGGCTACGATACAAGCCTACACGAATCTCCTTGTTCGGAATGTCCAAGAGATAGAGTTCCGTCTCTGGGTCATAGCCCTTGATGGTGATGTAGCCACTCTGATAGAGCAACGGCATGATGGTGGTCATCTTCTCGGTTGGAGCATCAAACTCCGACTTATCTGCCTCACTGCCACCTATCTCAGATGGCATCACCTGGAACTTGTTGAGCATGTTGATCAAGTAAGTAGGTGTACCAGAGGCAAACCAATAGTAATCTAATTTGCCTTTTGACATGGCATTGAGCAAGCTGAATGGATTGAATACGTCAGGCGAGACATCTGCAAAATGATAACCATCATAGTACTCTCGAAGAGCCGCAAGCGTCTCCTCTCTTGTCTTGCCCAACTTCTCGCCCAAAGCATCAACATCTGCCGACATTTGGGTCACCAGTTCTTCCTTGGTTATACCACAAATTCCAGCATACTCCTCATCCATGCTCACATTCGAGATATTATTCAGTTCGCTAAAGATGCTCATCTGCGAGAACTTGGTGATACCGGTCAAGAAGACAAAGCGGAGATAAGGTTCGCACATTTTCAATGGACTATAGAAATTGCGCATAACGTTGCGAAGAACCTGCAAGGAAGTATCCTCGTGTACTACATCCAACAAAGGAGCATCATACTCATCGATGAGCACAACCACTTGCTTGCCTGTCTTTCGATAAGCAGTCAGAATCAAATCGGTCAGACGATTATTTGCTCCATTCTGAGGTGTTGTAATACCATACGTAGCCTCTTTATTAGCCAATTGATAGCCCAAATAATCTTCCAACTCCTTCTTTTCCATATGCTTGCCACCCGACATATCAAAATGCAGCACAGGATATTCCGTCCACTCCTGCTCCAGTTTTTCGATGGCAAGCCCTTTAAACAAATCCTTCTTACCCTCAAAATAACTTTGGAATGTAGAAGCCAGCAACGACTTTCCGAAACGGCGTGGTCGGCTCAAGAAGAAATAACATCCACCAGAATGCGTCATTCTGTAAATGTATTCCGTCTTATCAACATAGAGCTTATCTTCTTTTCGAATTCGCTCAAAAGTTTGGATTCCCACAGGGTATAATTTCAATGCAGCCATCTTACAATATGCTTTAAGTACTTATATTTGGGGACAAAGATACAAAAAAATATTCATAGCTGCAAAGAAATCCCCATTTAGTTTGCGATATCTAACAAAAATCACCGGAGGCAAGAGCCACAGTTTCTATCGCACCCCCGATGGCAAACCGCATAATATAGGCGATGATGCCCAGCATCCACATAAGAAATATCAAAAAATCGTGCCTTGGATAATATTCAAGGCACGATAATATAAAAATCATCTGAAAAATTTGGTTATACAAAATAAAATGAGTAACTTTGCAAACGTAAAAAGCCAACAGCATCCGATAGGTGGTTCTTGGTCATGGTCTATGTAGCCATGCATTAAAAAACTACTCACAAGTTTTTGCGAGAACCCAAACAGCAAACTTGATTTCCATATTAGATGATTTGTTCTTCTTTTAGGAAGAGCATTACACTTAACAGATTACTTTTATATCAATAAAATTTTAAAAATAACTTGGTACATTTTTATTATTTCTTACAACATCAAATCCTTGATGGTTGTACCATTCATGAATCTGCTTAAATCGACCATTTCTCCAATACCATGCAAATGTCCGGTTTCTGAATACTGCCAGATATTGCACTTTCCTCTGCCGTCAATAGCGGGTTGTCGGGAGTTATAATTGGCGATGAAGAGATAATAACGATTGAACTTTGCCCCCATCTCCTTATTATAGAAGCTCTCGTTGCTATAGATGACAGGATACTTGCCATAGTGTTTCTTCACCAAATCAGCAAACACCTGTATGCTATCCTGCAGCTGTCGTCCCTTCCATCGTCCCTGGATGCCTTTCTCCTCCACATCCAATACAGGAATCAAGTCCTGCTCGCCCTTCTTCACCATCTTTTGGAAATCTCGGAACTGAGCAGTTACTGAAGAGCCGGCAGACATCAGATGATAAGATCCTACCTTCAACCCATATTTACGAGCCAGTCTGATATTTCGGCGATAATGTCGATCCACATATCCCTTACCATGTGTAGCTCTGATATAAACGAACTTGATTCGCTTGTTCTTCGCAATTTCCTTCCACTTGATAACTCCATTGTGTTTCGAAACATCAATACCATCATATCCACCATGCGTATAAGGTTGCCCTTTCAATCTATCAACGAACACATCAGAATAAGATGAAGCGATGCCCAACCATCGCTTCACCTTATATGGTGAAACCACATATATGATTCCCAGACCAATACCAGCCAAAACGACCAGGCTGCCTAAGGAAACCAAAGTATATTTTAATCCTTTCTTCATTACATTTTATTTTTTAGTTGTTTTCAGGGGGACAAAGATAGTGAATTTATCCGAAACAGCATAGAAAGTTGGGGGATAAATGTATGAAATGGGGAGCTGGATGTACGAAATGACAAAACGGCTACCTGACATTACTCATCAAGTATCCGTTTTAAAGATTCTATCATTTCCTGAATTGCCTTTTTCAAAGGTTGCAACTCATTTTCTATAATCCACCAAATCTGATCGGCATCAACCTCAAAATAATGATGAGCTATGATATCACGTAACCCTTTCACATTTTTCCAATCAATTTCAGGATGAGTTGTAAGGAGTTCTCCTCTAGTAACCTTATCAAGTCCCTTTAAACTTTCTCCTATAGCAATAAATTGCATACATATGGAATCAAGAATTGCTACACCAGTAGAAGACATCAGAAAATCATCGCCACAATGATAAGGTTGTGAACGCTCTTCTATATGCTCAATAGAAATATGTACTCTATTAAGTATATCCAATGCTACATATTTATCGTATTGCATAGATGCCATCCCGTTCAATTCTTGATTTAAAGAAAGGATTCATATTTTTGTGAATACGCACTACATCAACTGAGCACTTGAACAAGCCCTCTAAAAACTCTTTCAAGTCGGCCAATAAAAATGGATTAGGAGTTTCTGTTTCTACACAAATATCCAAATCGCTTTGCTCTGTTTGCTCATTTCGTGATACGGAACCAAAAATGCGCAAGGTCTTGATTCCAAAATCTTTAGTAATCTTGGAACTATTTTGCCTTATTATTGCTATATAATCTTGAACTGTTCTCATAACACCTATCTTTAAACAGTGCAAATATAAGAAAATATCTGGTATCTTCCAAACTTTTTGCCATGTTTTTGCAATTCATCCCACAAAATATCATTTTAAAACTTTGGTACTTTCAAATATTAATCGTAATTTTGCAACAAATTAGAGTATCAAAAATTAAGGAGGATTATTATATGACTAAAGTAATGTCAAACTCAAAAGAACCAACAGTTACCAATCGTCACGATTATGCAACAGAGGCTCATAACGAATCCGAAGAATATCCTTTTATGACATCATGCAATAATGACGAGTTGGCGAATCATGTCTTAGCTCGTGAAGAAGAATATACAAGAACAGGCTACGCCGTTGACTTTCTAGAAATGCTGGCTGATTTCAAAAACGAATTCGAATGGTAAAGATACGAGTATTTTATCTTTTACCACTTCATCACCGCCATATTCCCATCAAACTTACCCCACATTACGGGATGTTGACGATTCCCTGACGCTTCAACTACTCCTTGATGCACGAAGTTATAGATTTCCTTAGCCGTGATAACTCTATCCTTGTTTGTATCAGCACCACCTCGCAAGCCACGTTCCAAGAACACAGTAAACAGACTGTTCTTGAAACCTGTTTGTCTTGGAGTTTCTAAGGATTTCTCCGTTGAACGAGAAGAGAGGAAGAACATCACATTCTCTTTGGAATAGTTAGTATTCCTCTTATTCGTATTTCTCATTTTCCCTGCAAAGCAAGCATCCACGAAAATCATTTTCTGCTGAGCTTTACTCTGTCTCATGATGCTCAATACGGAAGAGTAATACAAAACTCCATCGTAACACACCAATCCACCAGGCACACCATGACCACTAAAGTATAGGATAATAGCATCTGATGGCGAAGCCTTGGCAAATGTATTACGCATTGCAGTACATACCTTTTTGATCGTAACGTCTGAATTGACAAAACAATCAACCGTAGCATTACCATTCTTGGTAAAGATACCCGATATGGTCATGGCATCATTCGCACTTACCCGAAGGTCGTTCTGACGACCGGGATAATCGGCAATACCAACACACACGATATAGGTTCTTGCTTGCAAAAACAAAATGCCAAACAAAAACATGGCTATTATGGATAAAATTCGTTTCATAACAAACTCATAATTATTAGCGAGCAGAATGATAATAAACATTTCTGCCCGCTATTCTTGCTAATCACAAACAGGTCTTATTGAACGCAGAGTCTGAATTGGCTCATACGTTAAATCAGAATCTTCTTCATTAAAATAAAGATAATAGGCATTCACGTGATGAGCTCTGCTAGAACTCCAATAATATTCAAATGATTTTTTTCTATTTTAACCTAAAAACAACAGGTACACTATATCTTACTCGCACGCACTCTCCATTTTGCTTACCCGGAATCCACTTAGGCATAGTTTCTACTACACGCATAGCTTCTCTGTCTAAAGCTGGATCTGCAGATTTAGCAACTTTCACATGAGAAATGCCTCCATCATTTTCAACTACAAAGCTGATAATCACCCTACCTTGAACACCATTTTCCTGTGCTTCAACCGGGTATTGAATATTATTACCAAGATACTGCATCAAGGCGCTTTGTCCTCCAGGAAATGAAGGCATCACTTCAACGACATCATATACTTTTTCCTGCGATTCTTGGGATGTATTATAGTTCTGCTGTTCGTTATTTACATCTTGTTCAGCACCTTGCTTTTGAACATTTTCTTCTACAGTTGTTTCAATATTTGGTGCTGTTATTTCTATTGCCTCATTATTTCCTTGACATTTCATGAAAGCATAAACACAACCAATTACGAGAATAGCCAGTATCACAAGAATGATTCTTCTAGAATTTGATGTATTGTCTTCTTCATCGATATATTCCACATTTTCATCCTTCTTTGGAGCAACTATCGTCTGCTCATGAGTATCAAGAAGATTGCCAGAAAGTTTCTGAGGCAACACTTGTGTTTCCTCTTGATCAGACAATACTTCTGAAGCGATAGTAGGCATCATACAATTCATCAACTTCAAAAATTCAGATACAGTCTGCACTCTATCCTTCTTTCGAGGATTCATACCTTGCTCTATAGCGTGCCAAACAGTATCAGAAATACCAATAGGCTTATCTCCTATTCCTTCATTCAAGACAATACTAGCTTCAGGAGGATTCTTACCAGTAAGCAAATAGAACAAAGTTGCAGCAAGACCATAAACATCTGTTGCAGGAGAGAAATCCTGCAAATTTTGTTGGTACTGTTCCAAAGGTGCATAGCCAGCACTAATTCCTACGGGAGTAGAACTAGTCTGATGCCCTTCTTCTGTATAGCCTTTTGAGATTCCAAAGTCAATTAGTATAGCACCACCTTTGTCATCAAGCAGGATGTTGCTTGGCTTTACATCATAATGACAAATATGCTTTTGATGCATATACTCCAATGCCGAACCTATCTGTTGGATATACTTAATGGCTATAGTCTCATCCAATGCACCATGATGCTTCACATAATCAGACAACGAGCCACCACTCAAATATTGCATCACATAATAGACCGTATCATTTTCCTCAAACACATCTACAACTTTAACGATATGAGGATGATTCATCTGTGCAAGGTTCTTTGCTTCCTTAACAAACTTCTTGCGATATAACTCTACTACGGCACGACTTCCCTGAGAAGGAACGATTATCTTCCCCGTCTCTTCCTCACGCTCACAAGTGTCCTTCATAAAGAACTCCTTGATTGCCACAGGTACATCGACCTCCATATTACCCAAAGAACCAGAAACGGTTTCTTTCATTATTGCCTTATAGGTAATACCGAAACCACCTTGACCAAGCACTCTTTCTATTTTATACTTTTTGTTTTGAAGATATTCTATCATAATTATCTATTCAAAAATATTCAACAATTCTCGTCCTTATTACACGACCTTTTCCACCACAAGCGGAACAATTAGAATAACTTGTAAAAGCATCAAAAATAGCATAATATATGCAATTCTATGAATCCAAGTTCTCTCCATTTTATAGCATTTCCTTCCTAACCTCATCAACTCTCTCACTAACAAAGTCACTTATTCTATTATCAAAAATAGGTTCACTTCGTTTATACAATGCAGGAATTACATAGTTAACACCTTCCTTGTCACGCATAGAAGTATAGCAAATACCATCAGAATAGATATTTTCTTTTTTATTCATATACATCACATGAGCAAACAATTGAGAGAATAAATATTCCTCATGAAATCTTGTAGTTTCATCTGCAACAGGCACTAAACATAATAGCAACATAGGATAGGTTATTAAAAACGAGAACTTATCATAATCATTCATTACCGATATTTCTTCTGATGTTGGTATGGTAAAATTTAGAAAAAATAGCTTACGAACAGCATTAAACGTACCTAACCATCTATCATTCTTATTATCTAAATTCCCTATTTCAGCTAAAGCTGTCTTTTCAGAAGAAGCTAAATACAAACATGGAACTCCTAGTAGATTAAAACGTCCAGCCGAAGCCTTAGAACGCAAATTATATGGCATATGGTTGCAATTAGGCAACATCTTCCCTTTTGGGAAATCTACTATTCGATAGTAACAGCTCCCTTGTCCTTCCTCATTCTTTAGATAATTCACATACATATCTTGTAAATACCCCTTAGTATATTTTTTAACTATCAACAATTTTTCCAATAGTGCAGTAGCATTAAGAACATCTCCTTTATATGCCAATTGTAGTATCTCTAAACATTTTGTATGAATAACTTTAATCAAATTCACAAAGCGTAGTTTAGTAGATTTACCCATTAGTTCTCCAGCTTCAGACAACATACTTTCAAATTGCTTTCTATCCACCTTTTTTAATAGACGCTCATATTCTTCAAACTGAAATTCTATAAAGCAATAAAAAGTTTGTTTTTTTCTATGATTACAAGCTAAACTTGAAACAAGTTCTAATATCAGTGACTGTAAATTCATGTTTTCTTCCATTTTAAATAAATAACCAAAAGTTTTAACAGAATATATCCTTTATAATATTAAACTGTTATTACCATCTAAAATATTATACTCTATTTAAAAGTCTCTTTTGCTTGAGTACTTATATAAGTGACTATTTTTACTAATATAGCAATAAATAAACCAAGAAAATAAGCTATTAAAAAAGACCAGACCAAAAGAATTAACAATTCCGTAGCGCAAGAAGAGTAATCGATGAGAAAATGTGATCTCAAGCCTACTAATACTAATATCGTCATCGGCCAAACCACATACATACATTTAACTATTAACCTAATCCATTTATTACTTGTTTGAAGGTACTTTTTCTCTGTTTTATGTACTTCTAACAATGAAGGATTCTTCTTTATTTTTCTTTCTACGTCATGAAAGACAAAATACTTAAGGGTAAACCCGTATATAAAATAAGGTAACAAATATCCTATGAAAGGCCAGTATAAACAAAAAAATACTGAACCACTAACTGATTTAGAGCTAATTTCCTTATTTAATAATTCAATAGACATCATAACTCCGAATAATATACACAAAGGAATGGTAAAAAAACGACATTTTTTTAGAAAACGTTTTTTACTTTCACTATATATTCGCTCCCAACCTTTCTTATCATAATATATTCTTCGTGCATTTCTTTTCCTGCCATTGCCTGTTTCATCATTGCATTGAATATTTATTTTATTTATTGCAATTGTGCTCTCCTCACCCTCTGAAGCAATGTTTGACACAGATTGTTCTGCAGACTTTCTTATCTCCCCCACATTCTTCGGTCTCTTTAACCTATTCACTTGCATCATCCAAGCCACCAATTTCTTCATTTCCTCAGAGACATTAGGCATTGGGAGGGCAAGATGCTTGTCCTCTGTCTCGTCTTCAGAAAGGTCAGAAACTGATGGTGGGTCTTGATTGGTGAGCAACTTATACACGGTAGCACCAAGGGCATAGAAGTCTGTCCATGGTCCAAACTTATCATAGCTCTGCGCCATCTGCTCACTAGGGGCATAGCCATTTGTATAACTGATGCCCGTGCTCATCGTGGCACCACCTACCGTACTCTGCTGCTTACTTGCACCAAAGTCTATCAACTTGACTACATCATGACTATCCACCATAATATTGGCTGGCTTGATGTCAAGATGGAACATACCTTCATTATGAATCGCCTCTAGACCATCCAGTATCTGATTCAAGTAATTGCGAACCTCAGACTCTGCCAAAGGTGCATTGGTACGCTTCAAACGGGTAGATAGATTTTCTCCATCCACATAATCCATCACATAATACGCTGTACCATTCTCCTCAAAAAGGTCATAGACCTTGACAATATGAGGATTACTGAGACTACGGAGACGGCGAGCTTCTTTCTTGAACTTCTCTCGCTGTTGCTCAAAGCTATTGGTATTCTCGGCATTGCTTACGCTAATGGTAGTGCTATTACCATCACGCTGGCACACTCCTTTTACAAAGAACTCTTTGATGGCATAAGTCTCATCAAACTCAATGTTCTTTGCTAAATAGGTGTTGCCGAAACCACCTGAAGCCAAATAGCTTTCTATCTTGTAAGTTCCGTGTAGGATGGTTCCTACCTGGAGCATATTTTGATTATTAATTTCGTCCATTCTTTGTTGTATCTTCTTTTGTAGAATCTTGTATTGTTGTATCTGTCTCTAAATTTTGCTGGCTATTAAACTTTTTCACGGTCACCATAGAATCTTTATAAAGAGAATCAAGCAAAGCAGCCTCTGTTTTATGCTTGCTATAGTAGCCATAACCAGCCATGCCAACAGCAGCCAATACCACTAAGACAATGAAGGCAATGAAGAGAGATTTCTTTCTTTTCTGCTTATTCACCAAATCAACGATCACACTATCAGGAACAGGCGGCGGTGTACCAGCAGGCTTAACGATTTCAACATCAGGAGAAGTGCTCACCTCTTCCACAACAGGCTTGATATTCAAAGCATTGCATTTCGCCGTAGGCTCTTCATTTACAAGACTCACATCAGCCTCGTCATGACTCACTTCTTTGATGTGTACTATATAAGCAGAATGATTATCTTTATTATCTGAGGTTTCTGAAATCAGCATCTGTCGTTTTTCTTCATCACGAACATTCGCAGAGAAGACATCCAACAGTTCCTCATCCTCCATCTGTTCCAACATGCCGTCAGAACAAATGTAGAAGTAATCACCTGGCTGAATATCTGAAATATGGATAACATCAGGTTTTGGATGATTTCTGTCTCCAGCTATCATCGCACGGGTGATGACATTTTTCTGTGGAAATGTCTTCATCTCCTCATAGGTCAACTCACCTGCCTGATAAAGATCATACACCAGGGAATGGTCACGACTCTTATATAATATGGTATGCGAAGATGGACGGAGATGGTATATTCTACTATCTCCAATGTGGGCTGCCGTACATCCATTACTATGAAAATACAGCAAAGTTAAAGTTGTTCCCATCTGACGGGAATCTCCCACAATAGCCAGTTTATCCAGTTCTTCGTTGGCATACGCTAAAGCATCAGATAGCAACTTATCTTCCAAGCCTTCAGAAGCAACTGCATGCTGCAACAAAAACGAAGAAAGACTTTTGCAAATACTTTGACTTGCCACCTCGCCATGCTCATGTCCACCCATACCATCACAGAGCAAAAACAAGCGGTCATTCTCCGTTGCTTTGCCCTCTATTGGATAGATGCTATCTTCCTGGTTCGCCCTTTTACCCAACTCATGGATAGCTAAAGGCTGATATATCTTGATTCTCATTGTTAGCTTTATTTTTGATGATAAACAACGGTTGTGTTACCCATCTTGATGATACTTCCTTCTGACAATATGAGCTGGTCACCCTCGTTCAATAATTGTCCATTCACATAACTGGCATTTTTATTATGGTAGTTTGATACCACAACCCTAACATTGTCCGTAGAAACCTTACATACCTGGATGGCAAGATGCTGACGACTCATATATCTATCATCAGTAGCAATCTGTACAGTTGCCTGCGAAGTAGTAGCCTTGCGACCTATTACATTATTGCCGAACCCTAACGGATACTTCTGACCACCATAGAGCAAATAACCAGGAGTAACCACTTCTTTCTTGCCTGCAAGGATTGTTTCATCAGATTGAGAAGGAGAAGAGGAATGTCCCACGTAACGAGTTTCTCCATTATCTCGATTCACATACTGAGTCTCACCATTGCTGTTACCAACATATTCTGTTTCCCCATAAGATTGCGGAGTTGCAGCATGTTGCTGTGAGAACATCACTCTCAACTGAGCTTTACATTGAGGACAAGTAATCATCTTAACCGCTTCGTTTTGAGAATTTCTCACGTCAAGCAATACACCGCAACTCGGACATTTGATTCTTTTTGTTTCCATTGCTACCATCTATTTTAATCAATGTTTATGCCATCTGAATATCAGCATCAGACATATAGTCTGGCATATCAGGAGCAACATCAGGATTCTCTAAGGATGCTGTTTGGAGATTTGGATCAGCAGAATCATCAACTCCGGTATCAGCGAAATCACTACCACTTGGAGTTATCACTTGTCCTGTATGCAAATCAATTGCTTCACCAACGTCAATACTTCCATTGCCATTGGCGTCACAAATCGCAACATCAGGATTTCCATCCTGATCAAAATCTACCACACTCACTTCCTGACCATCCACGTCGAAGACACCCACTGTAGCCATAGAGCCATCAGCAAGCTGTACTTCACCTGCATTAACCAAATGAACATCTACATTTTGGTCATCAGCCACCTGCACATCACTTGCCTGATGCAAATTTGCATCATTTTGAGCAACAGATACATCCTGGTCTGCATGAGAAGAATGAGATACCATAGCTACATCTTCTGTTTGATGAGGAGCGGCATTCATCTCTTCTGCACGTACTTCTGGCTTTACTGCCTCAGCATAGTCGTTCTTTTCTGCATCTGTCATGTTGTTCCACTCATCCTCGGTATAAGTACTATAGATATTACCATGCCAATGGAAAGCGCCACCAGGACCTACTTCGGCTCTAGCGGCATCAAAAGCCTCCTTAAAGCTCTGCTCATCATGACTCTCTGCTACCTTGATAGAGGCATTATCATTAGCAGCAGCATCTTGCGATGGATTTTCCCCTTCCGGTTTTGTATCGGGAGTTTCGTCTGTATTTGCAGCAAAGGCATCTGTGGCATACATAGCACTTGCACCTAACAAGATACCAGCAGCTCCACTTACCGCTACTTTCTTCCAAGTCGCCTTATCAGCAGCGTTCTGAGTTTTATCTTTACTTTCCTGTCTTACTTCAGGATGTGTATTATCGAAATACAATGTTTCTTCATTCTGTGCCATAATCATACGTTTTAAAATTATAACTGGTGCAAATATAGTGAAATAACAAATAGATAGGTACTTTTTTTGTGCTCATTACACAAAACCTATCTTCTATTGTACAAAATCACTTTTTAACTTTAGCCTTGCAATAAGGACAAGCCTCATTCTGCATTAAAACTTCATAAGACTGAAAGCCCAGAAAGTGATGACAATGAGGACAAACATAATGCTGCTGAAACTCTTCAGTCAACTGCTTCTGCCTTAACGGTCCCTTAGAAGAATCCTTATATGCTTTTACAGTAAAGCCTACAGAAATCAAAATACCAAAGAGATACAAGCCTATATAAAGAGGAGTTTCTCTAAATTCAGGGAAAATGATACTCAAAGCGATGGCTCCCATGGTAATCAATCCAGTAATGCCACGAAGAGAATTAAACTTGCGGTCAGCTATCTGCTGGTCAAGCTTATGTTCATCATATTCTTCCCAAACACGCTGCAATGGACGAAAATCTACCATTTGAGGAACAAAACTCTTTATCCAATCCCAACTAACCAAAAATTTGCTTGGACCAAGTTCTATTTTATCCTTTTCCATGATAGTCTTTGCCATCACTTCCACTTCATTGACAAAAGTAACGTTCTGAGGTTTTAGATTCGTAATTCTATAAGAACCATCAGGATTAATGGTCAAACTACAGTGTTGACGGCTCACAGTCATAGGAACACTTCCAGCAACCCCAAAAGTCTTGGATTGTTGTCCCATTGTTATTCTCAATTGAGATGTACTAGCATCACGTCCAATGATTAATTCCATAAAATTCTTTGCTTGATTAGTTTATTTTTTAGTTATGAGTAAATCCTTCATTTGCTTCAAGGCTTCCTTAGAAATACCTAAAGCAAAAGCAAAATGCTCATAATCTGATAATATCAACTGTTGCTTTTGCGTATTGACCTGATAGATGTAGCCAGTGTTGATGATAAAGCGCTTACCCACTCGCATAAAAATACTCTTGCAATCTACAAGATGCTCGGCCAAATACTTCTCCATCTGAGTCAAATTCAGACAGACAACAGCCTTCAGCTTGTTAATAGTAACAATCTGTGTATAATTGCCATCTCCTTCGAAATAAACAATTTTGGAAACGTCTAATCTTAAGAGTTCCGTCTTTGTATTGAATACGATAAATTGACTATCCATATTTACCATTTACATCGCTGACTTGTTCCCAGAAGTAGCTATCGGTCATTAAGTTTTCAATGAAAAAGCGTGGGACTATTGCTTATTACCGGATAGAGGTTGTGGAAGGACCCGTCAGCAAGTAATAATGCAATAGCCCACGCCATAGAGTATATTAACATCTTCTTCCATAGAGAAAAAGATACAATAATCCTTAGACGTGAGCATCATTGCCTATTTATCGTTAGCAGACTTTGAAACTTCCACATTTCTATCGCAAGATAACGTTCAATACGCTCATTCACTAGAGCCTTCATCGTGCCCGTTCTTTTCCGTTCACTCATAACTCTATTGCAAAAGTAAGAAATCTTTTTGATACCGCCAAACTTTTCCTCTATTATTTCTTCCAACAGGCTTACTTCTATGAAATTTCCACCAAAAAGGCATTGAAGTTTGCCACTGCTGAAAAAGATAATGCTTCCACATTTCCAATCCATGACAACCTCAATGCCTATATCCTTAAACGGCTTTACAAATTAAAGTACACTTTACCGAAAGGCGCCGTGTTCGCCTTCCACTCAAAATTATTGGCTACAACCTCTCCGTCTAGGTTTCTAACCACCTTGCTAACGAGTGCATGTGTTCTCAACAAACTATCCAAAGGACCACCATAATAACCAACAACTGTCAATGATCTGCGTCCACCACTATACGTTTCTCTCACACGAATCTTGACTCTTACAACTTGATTGTTCTTAATATAATAAGCACCAACATCAGTATATTCCTCCGTAGGCTGAGGCATCTGCGGCATCTCCAAGCCAAATGATGGCACAGAATATTGCTGGGCAGGTGGATTAGTATATACTGGTTTATACTCTACAAACTGAGCATTTACACTCATTACACTTAGCATCATGGCTAAAATCAACATTACCTTCTTCATACCTTATTATATATTAAAGGGTTATACCTCATGTTCCTCGTTCCACGATTTTTTCTTTTCTATCGCTTCCCGATTACGAGCGCAAAAGTAAGAAGATTATTTCTATCAGCCAAATATCTAAACCTACCTTGTATGAAATGCCATTCTGTATGTACCAAATGACAAAGAGGAGACGTCATAAGTCTAAATTACAGTTGGCGCATAACAGTTGGCCTACGCATGCACATCACCTGTTGTGCAAGCGCATATCAGCTGATATGCAAGCGCACAACAGCTGTTGTGCGACCGGAGATACTAACTAACTCAAAAACATATACTATCTTTTCTAACAACTTATACTATGTTTTACAACAACATATCAGTAACATTCCAACAAACAAAAAAGGGTGAATCATTTACTTATGACACACCCTCTTTGCTAAATCAGACACACAACTGATCTTATCTTATAATATTATACTCAAACTCATAATCCCCATTCTTCAGCCATTCGGGAACATCTTCCCCATTTTCCATAAGGCCTTCAACATGAAACTCCAGACTTTCCTTTGCCTCCTTTTGCAAAGCTTCTAAGGTTGGTGCTGTAAGAACTACCGCTCCTGGTACATTACTACCAAGAGAACCACCATAATTTCTGTCGCACCACGCAACGTCAACAATAACCTTTTCCATCATGTACAACTTTAGATTTTCCAAATCTCCTCCACAATACATCATAGCTAGACCCGCTCCGTACCAACTCCGTACCCTCTCCGTACCAACTCTTAGTCTCTGCATAGTTTGCAAGGTTTGCTGCAAACTTTGCAAAGAATTGGCATTTATCGTGTCTAGAGACAAAGTTTCGACTACCATACTTCTATCCCAATAGGTTCTTTACCTGTACGTTCAAGACAACTATTCCTTACCAAGGTTTCTAGCTTTTCAACCATTTTACGTTTGGTTTCCTTAGAAGCATTCCAACGGCGCAACGCTTCTTCTCTTGTTATCTTTGTTGTATTCATTCTTTATTCCTCCTTTTTTTAGTTCAAATTACAATTGCAAAAATACCTCCCGTCAATATTTATAACCAAAATTCATATACATACAAGTTTTGAATCTAGCGATAAAAATAAGGAGATTGAGAGGCTGGAAATCCTTGTTTTCTGCTCTATATTAAGAATAAGACCTATAGTTGTACGACTATAAAGTTACAGTTGTACGACTATACATGCTATGGTTGTACAACTGTAGAGTTATGGTTGTACAACTATAGGGGTTATAGTCGTACAACTATAGATTTTCCTCAACGGCATCATCTTGTCAATAAATCACAAACATCTGATTATCAACGAGTTTCTATTTTTCTTCATATTTGTGATATTCTCAAAGAAACAATAAGCGTCTGAAAATACGAGAATCTCAGGCAAGCTAATGTAAAAAAGTTTCATTCTTAACAACGCCACATCACTACATCTTCGGCATATTTTTACGGATTACTTACTTCATTTTCCACCCATCAATGGTTCCCGTCTTCGATGAGAAGTTGCAGCCTATCTGATAAATCTTTCTGCCATCTGCTGCATATTCCCTGGCATAGCCCATATCCTCTATCTGCTTCAGAGCTTCTTCAGCCGAACCATCACGCTTGAATTCGAAGATGTAGATATAGTTCGGAGTCTCTACCACACAATCTACCCTACCTTCGCTTTGCTGCTTTTCGATGAAGACCGTGAAGCAGCTGATCATTCTCAATACGAGATAAAAGGTGTATTGGAAGTAACGTTCCTTCTCGCGTTCATCGTCCTTACGACGCTGGTTATAAGGAATGCTGGCAAAGAAGGAAGTCATCAGATTCTCCAACTGATGGCAATCTCCCACGTCCATAGCACTCACCACTTGTAAAACAAAAGCATCTGTCGATTCTTTTGGCTGCAAATAGCTAGTAGCCACCAAAGTAAGGAATCCATTTTTCACCTCATCATTCGGAAAATCCAAAAGATAGGAATCCATATTCATGTTCCAATCCTTTATCGTAAGATAGCCACTCTGATAAATCATAGGCAATGGCGCTTCTACATCTGCTCGATAATCCACGAAACTACTTGTTGGATAATACTTGCCTGTCAATTCATTCAAATTCTCCTTAAAATGGGAAAGCAAGCGAACCAAATAAGTTGGTGTACCAGTACGAAACCAAAAGTCACTTAGTCTCTTCTTGCTCAAAGAATTCAAGATACTAAACGGATTATAGATATCGAGCATGTCTGAGCTAAAATGATAACCGTCGAACTTACGTTTCAACTTGTATTTCATCCCCTCCTCTGTAGTCTTATATCTCACAGCCATCACTTTAATCTGTTCCTCGAATGTGGAATACAGCTCTTCTTCCGTAATACCGCAAAGTGCCTCGTAATGCTCATCCATACTGATGTCATCAGGTTGGTTAAAACCACTGAACACACTCACCTGAGAGAACTTGGTAACGCCAGTCAACAAAACGAACTGCAAATCGGCATCGGCTGCCTTGAAAACTGAATAAAAACCTTTCAAAACTTCTCTATTCCATTCCTCCAACTTTCTCTTCTGACCATTGATTGTAATATTCAAATCTTGGTCCAAGACATCTAGCAAAGGCTTGTCGTATTCATCAATCAAGACAACAGCACGAAGACCAGTTTTCTCATGGGCAGCTTTGAGGACAGATACAAATCGGCTTCCCAATCCTTCAGCAAACTCATCCCTCCCATATATTTTTTCCTGTCGTTCAACAAAACCTAACAGGGTTTTATCCAACATTCCTGCATCAGTAAAATTAATGCCATTGAAGTCTAAATGGAACACAGGATATTGCTTCCATTCCTTCTCCAGCTTGTCGATGGCAAGCCCCTTGAACAACTCCTTTTTTCCCTCAAAATAGTATTTCAAGGTAGATACGAGCAACGACTTTCCGAATCGTCTAGGACGACACAGAAAGTATATTTTACCATTAGTCACTAAGTCATAGACCAATGCCGTCTTATCAAGATAAACATAATCACCTTCTATGATTTGTTCGAAGTCTTGTATTCCTATAGGATATTTCATATTGCTGCCTTTTTAAATTCTTTCGGCAAAGTTACAAAAAATAATGATACAAGCAAAGGAATAGCCCGAAAAAAATAACGAGATTGCAAAATACCATATTTGTGGGATTGTTGACAAGGAAAAAAAATAATACCTTTGCCTTTTGAAAATAATAGTTTAAAATCATGGTAGAAACAATGAATAATATTGGAAATAGACAGCCGGATAGCAATGCTGGCTGCAGTAAACAAAAAGGAGTGAAGAATAAGCAAACCCGGCAGCTGGTACTATGGATTGGCGCTTTGATAGTGGGCGCCGTCTTGGGGATATTCGGCATCAGCTGGCTGGATGGTTTGATGAACTTCATAGCCACGGTCTATACCCGCTTATTCCAGCTTCTGGCAGTACCAACCATAGCCTTGGCAGTTATCACAACCCTGGCATCCTTGGGCAACCAGGCAGATACCGGTAAGATATTCCGCCACGCCATCACCTACACCCTGCTCACGACGATAGCAGCTGCAGCAGTGGGACTGGTGCTCTACAACATCGTATCTCCAGGCAATTTACCTACAGCCTTGGTACAGAGCGGTATGGCGGATGTTCCCCAAAAGCTGGGAGAAACCAGCTATTATGACCATATTCTTGGGGTAATACCCAACAATATCATCAAGCCGTTTGCCGAAGGAAATGTACTCTCTATATTGATTTTGGCGGCAGCAGCAGGTATTGCTTTAGCCAAGATGCCATCAAGCGATAAGAAAGAAGTCGTGATGAAGGGATTGTTTGGATTACAGGATCTGCTCTTCATGCTGATTCATGGATTAATCTGGGCTCTGCCTCTGGGTATCGTTGCCTTTGCAGCACAACTCTCAGCCCAGTTCTCTGCGGGTATCGTGATGGCTTCTCTAGGAAAGTACGTAGCTGTTATCCTGGGAGGTAATGTCATTCAATTCTTCATCATCCTTCCGCTCTTCCTCTTGGCAAGAGGCTTGAATCCTGTGCGTACACTGGGCAAGATGATGCCGGCAGTATTAATGGCTCTGTTTACAAAGAGTTCTGCTGCTACGTTGCCGGTAACGATGCAGACAGCAGAAGACAGACTGGGAGTTTCCAATCAGGTTTCCCGCTTTGTATTACCTATCTGTACTACCATCAACATGAATGGTTGCGCTGCGTTTATCCTCGTAACCTCCTTATTCCTGATGCAAAATGGAGGAATGCCTTTACCTTGGACTACGATGATTCTCTGGCTCTTCATTTCAGTTATCTCAGCAGTGGGTAATGCAGGAGTACCGATGGGATGTTATTTCCTGACCCTATCTCTGATGTCCGGTATCAATGCTCCTATCGGCATCATGGGCATCATCCTGCCAATCTATACCATTATCGACATGGTAGAGACGGCAGAGAATGTATGGTCAGACTCCTGTGTCTGTGCCATGGTGGATAGGGATTTGAAAGAAGAGTCCAATTGAAAAAGTATTCTCATTAAAAGTTTAACATACATTCATTCTTCAAGCAACAGACGGGAACAACTGAGGAGGGAAGTATCTATCGAGAACAAGAACGAGAAGAAGGAGGAGAAGAAAGACGATGTTAAGCACATTGAGGTAAAGTAATCACTCATAACGTGCTAAGCAGCTTTCTGGATGACATTTCATTGCACCCTAGAAAATTATTAAAACGGAGGGCTAGTCCTGGTAATGGGCTAGCCCTTTTTTTGTGCCGGTTCACATATGTATATATATGTGCCGGTTCCTCTATATCAATATCAAAAAACACCTATTCCAATACGAATACCTTCGTTTCATGATTACTGCAAGAAATCATCGTTGCTTACCTTTACACCAAGTGGTCCATAGTCGCCAAGAGCTTTGTGAGCAAGTCGACTCAACCCTCGGTTCTAAGGTGTAGATTGTTCGGTTGGATGCATCAGAGACGTAGTTTCCATGGAAGACGTGATTGAAACTATGAACAGCGTGGAAATCGTAGTAAAAGAAGAAGAAGAAGAACTGTTTTTTTATTTTTTTAATTCTATTTTCCCTATGCATTCAGCTAAAATTCATACCTTTGCATTATCTTTTCAAAAAAACAACAAAATGTAATCAATATGAAACAGAAAGATGTTATAACGGGATGGCTTGTCGCATTCATTATCAGCTGTATGATGCTGGCGGGATGCACCGAAAAATCCAGGAAGCTAGAGAAGAAAAACGTGAAAGTTGAGACTATCTCCGTGGGGAATACAAACCTGGGGGGAACGAAAGACTATGTGGGAACCATCGAGGAAAAGATGGGATCTACACTCAGCTTCGAGATAGCCGGAAACATCACTTCCATACGGGTGGAAGAAGGAGATAGAGTGAGCAAGGGACAGCTGCTCGCCACCATCAACCCTACCACCGTGAAGGAGGCTCACCGGGCAACACTCACCACCCTGAAACAGGCACAGGATGCCTACAGAAGATTCCTGCCCCTGCACCAGTCGGGAACCATCTCGGATATGAAATGGGTGGAGATAGAAAGCAAACTGGAACAGGCAAAGGCGGCTGAAAGCATCGCCCGCCAGCAACTCTCCCACTCTACCCTCACAGCTCCTTTTGCAGGCGTCATCGCTGCCAAGAACGTGGACTTGGGAACCTACGTGCTCCCCGGACAGCCTGTGCTGAAACTCGCCAATGTGGCACAAGTCAACGCCAAGATATCCGTACCCGAAGCTGAAATATCTCATCTGCACGTGGGCGACAAGGTGAAACTGACGGTAGCCGCTCTTTCGGGTGCCATTTTCCGGGGAACGATTTCAGAAAAAGGCATCGATGCCAACCCCATCTCGCATACCTACGATGTCAAGGTGGGCATCACCAATCCGCAGGGCCGTCTGCTCCCAGGCATGGTATGCAACGCCCAGGTGCAGGGTAGCGCTGCTACCCCATCCCACATCACCGTTCCGCCACAAAGCATTGAACTGGATGTAGATAACTCCCGATTCGTATGGACCGTGGTAAACGGAAAGGCACATCAGCAACCCGTAACTACCGGCGATTTCGAAGGCGACGGCATCGTCATCCTTTCGGGACTGAAGGCTGGCGACCAGGTTATCATCAATGGCCAGCAGAAAGTTTCGGAAGGAATGAATGTAGATACAGCAAAAAGCGATAACCGATAAAAAAGTGGAGGGAAAAGATATGAATCAAGAGACAAGGCTAGAGACAAACAAACCGGAGGATTCCAAAAAGCCGGAGAGAGACACCGCCCTTCGCGACCACATCAAGGCACGCATCACCAGGAAGCCCAACCGCATCATCAAGCGCTCGTTCATCGAGTCGGCGATGTGCAACCACAACATCGTGATGCTTCTGATGGGCATGCTCGTATTTCTAGGCATACTCGGCATCTGCATCATGCCCAAGCAGGAGATGCCGCAATTCACCATCAGGCAGGGTGCCTGCGTAGCCGTATATCCGGGCGCTACATCCGGAGAGGTGGAAGAACGGGTGGCTAAACCGCTGGAGAACTTCATCTTCGGATACAAGGAGGTGAACAAGAAAAAGACCTATACCCAAAGCAAGGACGGCATGCTGATCGTGTTCCTGGAACTCAACGGCGACGTGGAGGACCGGGATGCCTTCTGGAGCAAGTTCAAGCATGGTCTGCAGGCCTTCAAGAGCTCCCTTCCTACGGGTGTCCTTGCCCTGCAGGCTGTGGATGACATCGCCGATACCTCTGCCCTGCTCATCACGATGGAAAGCAAGCAGAAAACCTATAGGGAACTGAATACATACATAGACCAGCTGAAGGACAGACTGCGCCGCATTGATGCCATCTCGAACCTGCGAACCTACGGACTGGAAAACGAACAGATAAGCATCTGCCTGGACCAGAACAAACTGGCCAAATACGGCATCGGCCCCTATAAGATTCTGAACGACCTTGCCCTGCAGGGCTTCACCACCGTGAGCGGAAACCTGGAGATGGGCAACCTCAACCTGCCCATCCACATCACCGACTCCTACAACAACGAGCGGGATGTGGCAGAACAAATCGTATATTCCGACCCCAAGGGCAACATCGTGCGCCTGAAGGACATCGCACAGATTAAAAGAGAATATCCGAAACTGAATAAATACATCAAGAGCAACGGCAACAAATGCGTGCTCCTATCCATTGAAATGCGACCGGGAAACGACATCGTGAAGATGGGAAGAGACGTACACAAGATGATGGATGATTTTGAGCAGTCCCTGCCAGGCGATGTACACATCAATACCATTACCGACCAGAGCAAGGTGGTAAGCGAATCGGTGCTAAACTTCCTGCGCGAGCTGCTCATATCGGTCATCTCCGTCATCATCGTGGTCATCCTGCTCATGCCGCGCCGCGTGGCAGAGGTATCAGCCCTCAGCATCCCTATCACCATCTTCTCGTCGTTGGGCATATTCTATCTTTTCGGCATGGAGCTGAACACCGTTACACTGGCTGCCCTCATAGTAACACTGGGTATGGTGGTGGATGATTCCGTGGTTATCATCGACAACTACATGGAGAAGCTGGGCCATGGCATGTCGCGCTGGCATGCAGCCATCGCCGCTCCTAGAGAGTTCTTCATGTCGGTGCTTTCTGCCACGCTCAGCATCTCGCTCACCTTCTTCCCATTCCTCTTTACCATGCATGGCGAAATGGGCGATTTCGTAAAATCATTCCCCTGGGCCATGTTCATCATCCTGAGCATCTCGCTCATGGTTTCGCTGCTGCTCACACCTTATTTACAGTATATGGTGATTCACCAGGGCATCAGCAGCCAGCACAAGCCCAACGCCCGCAAAAAGCCGCTCGACTATCTGCAGATGGGGTACACCTGGTTGCTGAAACGCTGTTTCGCCTTTCCACGCACCACCCTCGCTGTGGGCATCATGCTGGTGAGCACCGGAGCCATCATCTTCGTACATCTTCCGCAGAGAATGATGCCTATCGCCGAGAGAAACCAGTTTGCCGTAGAGTTCTATCTGCCTAGCGGAACCACCGCTGCAAGAACCGCACAGGTGGCAGATTCTATGGCCCACATTCTGCAGCGCGACCCGCAAGTAACAGCCGTAACCACGTTTGTTGGTCAGGGTTCACCCCGTTTCCACACCACCTATGCGCCACAGATTGGCGGTGAGGACTTCGCACAGTTTATCGTGAATACGGTAGATAACGATGCCACAGAAGAGGTACTCGACCGATATGCCGACCGATACTCCAACTATTTTCCCGACTGCTACATCCGCTTCAAGCAGATGGATTACAACAACGCCACCTACCCTATCGAAGTAAGAGTAAGCGGCGACAGCATGGGCGACCTGAAGGCTGCCGCCAGGAAGATAGAAGCCTGCATGCACAAGATAGAAGGCATCAACCTGATTCGTACCAACTACGAAGAGCCCCAGCCTGGCATCAGGGTAACTCCAGATGCCACCGAGGCCAACCGGCTGGGTGTGAACAAGACCATACTCTCTGCCGACCTTGCCATTCATTTTGGCGATGGCATCCCGATGGCCACCCTTTGGGAAGGCGACTATCCGGTGAAGATGGTTCTGAAATCGGAAAACGACAGCGACCTTGCCAATGAATACATCCCCGTGATGGGAGGAACATCGAGCGTTCCACTCCGCCAGCTGGCTAAGATTTCGCCCGACTGGCACGACGGCAGTATCATACGCAGAAACGGCGTGCGTACCATCTCTATCATAGGTGAACCTTTAAGGGGATTCAATGCCAACCGATTGGCCAACGAACTGAAGCAGGAAGTATCCAAACTCCCGTTAGATTCCAGTCTTGATTGGGAGATTGGCGGTATGGCAGAAAAGGATGCCGAAACCCTTCCTCAGGTTACATCGGGCGTGATGATAGCAGCCTTGATCATCTTCTTCATCCTGCTCTTCCATTTCAAGCGCATCAGTCTGGCACTGGTGAATCTCTCGTCCATGTCGCTCTGCATCTTCGGTGCTGCGATAGGCCTTCTGGTTACGGGTTTTGACGTGAGTCTTACCTGCATATTGGGCATTGTGAGCCTGATGGGTATCCTGGTAAGAAACGGCATCATCATGCTCGACTATGCCGAGGAACTGCGCCGCGACAAGGGGTTATCGGTAAAGGAAGCCGCCTTCCAGGCTGGCGAGCGCCGCATGCGCCCTATCTTCCTTACATCGGCAGCCGCCTCGGTAGGCGTACTGCCTATGATGGTAGAGAACAATACGCTGTGGTCGCCAATGGGAGCCGTTATCTTCTTCGGTACGCTTATCTCGATGGTACTCATCGCCACCATCCTGCCTGTGCTCTATTGGCTCGTGTTCGACAAGCACGGCAAGTATAGTTTGAGGAAGCAGTAACCACCCCTGTGTATTAAACACTTCGTTCTCATCGGTTGTGATGCCAATAGGCATCGGTGCACCCGTTTTCGGGTTCACAAATTGCAAAAATATCACCATGATTGTAGGATAAGGGCAGAAAAACTTTGTGCTTTCAAGATTTATTCGTACTTTTGCAGTCAAAAACAGAAAGGGAGGGATGAATGCTGATGCAGAAATCCCTCTTTAAGTATAACAAAAAAGGAGAAAGCCTATGTTCCATATCGCTCAATACTTCCCTATCACAGACCCTACGTTGATATTCTTCGTAGTGCTCCTCATCATCCTCTTTGCCCCTATCATCATGGGTAAACTCCGTATCCCGCACATCATCGGTATGGTGCTGGCAGGTGTGCTTATAGGCAAATACGGACTGAATATCCTGGAGCGCGACTCTTCGTTTGAGCTTTTCGGAAAGGTGGGACTCTATTACATCATGTTCCTCGCTGCCCTGGAGATGGATATGGAAGGCATGAAAAAGAACAAGTCGCGACTGCTTATCTATGGCCTGCTCACCTGTTTTATACCATTCTTCCTCACCTATGGCATGAGCATCTGGCTGCTCCACTACTCTGCCAAGGCTTCCTTCCTGCTGAGCTGCATCATGGCATCCAATACGCTGATTGCCTATCCTATCGTTTCGAGATACGGACTGCAACAGAAACCGAGCGTTACGCTGAGTGTGGGGTCGAGCATGATTTCGCTGCTCATAGCCCTGATAATGCTTGCCGGACTGGTAGCATCGTTCAGCAAGCATGACGGCGTACTGTTCTGGGTATTCTTCACCCTCAAGTTTGCTGTCTATTGTGGCGTGATGATCATGCTGATTCCCCGACTTACAAGATGGTTCTTGCGAAGATACAGCGATGCGGTGATGCAGTTTATCTTCGTACTTTCAATGCTCTTTATGAGTGCGGCACTTTCGCAGATAGTGGGCATCGAGGGCGTTTTCGGTGCATTCTTCGCCGGTCTGATATTAAACAGATATATTCCGCATGTTTCGCCACTGATGAACCGTCTCGAGTTTATCGGCAATGCCCTCTTCATTCCTTATTTCCTGATAGGTGTGGGCATGCTGATCAATATCAATCTGCTGTTTCAGGGCAGTCATATTCTATGGGTCGTGTTCTGCATCGCCTTCTTCGGAACCCTGGGCAAAGCCATCGCAGCCTATATCGCCTGTCTGGGTTTCCGATTGCCACTTTCTTCGGGTCACATGATGTTCGGACTCACTTCGGCTCATGCTGCCGGAAGTATCGCCATGGTGATGGTGGGTATGCATCTGCTCGTAGCACCGGGCACTTATCTCGTAAACGATGATATGCTCAATGGTGTGGTTATGATGATTCTGATTACCTGCATCATCTCATCCATCCTTACCGACCGGTCTTCGCAGAAGATTATCCTGAGAGACAAGGAACTGCCTGATGCGGAAGACGACAAGAAGGTGAGCGATGAGAAGATTCTGATTCCGGTGAAATATCCTAAATATGCCGACAACCTGATGAGTCTGGCGTTTCTGGTGAGAAACCAGAAACTGAACAGGGGACTCATCTGCCTGAATGTGGTATATGAAGACAAGGACATGCGATACAACCAGGAACAGGGAAGACGGATTCTGGAACATTGCAGTCAGCTGGCTGCAGCCACCGATGTGATGACGCAGACCCAGGTTCGTATTGCCGCCAACATCGCCAACGGCATCAAGCATGCCTTCAACGAGTTCCAATGTTCTGAGATTATCATCGGAATGCACATGCATCCTGAGGTTTCGCTGAAGTTCTGGGGAGAATTCCACCAGAGTCTCTTCAACGGATTGAGCCGACAGATCATCATGGCACGCATTAGACAGCCGTTGAATACATTGAGAAGAATACAGGTAGCCGTACCTTCGAGAGCAGAGTTTGAGCCGGGTTTCTACCGCTGGCTGGAACGACTAGCCCGACTTGCCGGCAACCTCGACTGCCGCATCCAGTTTCATGGCAGAGAAGAGAGTCTGGCGCTCATCAATGAATATATCAAGAACCGGCATCCGGAAGTGCGTGCCGATTATACCCAGATGATTCACTGGAACGAGTTGCCACAGCTGGCTTCGCAGATATCTCCAGACCACCTGTTCGTGGTAGTAACCGCCCGTAAGGGAACCGTATCTTACAAGACAGCACTGGAGCGTCTGCCGGAGGAAATAACGAAATATTTCTCAGGTACCAACCTGATGATTATCTTCCCCGACCAGCATGGTGATTCCTACGGCGACCAGCTTACCTTCGCTGAGCCTCAGCATCAGGAAGAGATCAGTGCTTACGAATCATTCCTGCAATGGTTTAAGAAGAAATGCAACTTTAAAAAAATGTAAAGACAGCATCATTTCTTAAAATATGTTTAAGAAAAGCGGAAAAACACCCTTCACACCCTTCACCTGTAATAAATTGATTTACAGAATGTTAAATAAAAAGGTGAAGGGTGAAGGTTTGAAAACTCTATTTTATATATGTACGCGTGGGTAAAGAAAAAAGAGGGTAATTCAAAAAAAAAACCTAGGGTCAAAAATCGAAAAAGCCCTAAAAAAGAATATAATATAAAGATTTAAAATATACCCTTCACCCTTCACCTCGTCACCCCAACACGGTTTCCATATCTTCTTTATCGGAGATATTTTGCTATCTATCGGAGATAATTTCTTATCTATCGGAGTTATCTTTTTATCCTTCGGAGATATTTTCAGAATGATTTCATGGCATTTTCTGTACTTTATTTCCCGAATCCACGCAAATCGCACAAATCGCATAGGTAGGAAACGGAAATGTTGTATCTTTGCAACGTCAATCAGAAGTAACAACGAAATGCAGGATTGCTGAAAAAAAACATAAAAATTTGGAAGTTAGAATTATTCAGCGTAATTTTGCAGATGAAATAAAACAAGAAACAATATGCAAACAAGCAAATACCTATTAGCAACAGAAAGAGATATGTGGCGCAAGGATACCAAGTACTGGCTGATGCAATTTGATAGAATGGATTTCATATCATCATGAAGCAACATCACGATGAAGAATATCCACATGGATTGCGACAATTTCTTCGATGTGGGCAAGAGCGAGAAATACCGTCTGGCAGATTTCACCTTCGAGAACATCAACTGTACCGATAAGAAGATGGCATTCGATGCCAGCCTCATCGAGAATACCGTGGCAAAGAAGGTGAACATCACCCCTAGAGAAAAGAGCAACGGATTGAAGATCACAGGCGATGCCGACGGGTTGAAATAGCACCTACATTTTATAAAAAGTAATACAGAATTGAGTACAGAAACGAGCTTAATTTGCAAGAATAAGGCGCGTTTTGTTTTTTTATATCCCTCCTTATTTCTTTTTATCTCTTAAAATTAGGCTTTTCCAAATATTTTGCTTAATTTTGCCTGCAAAATAATTTTGAGTAAGAAAATGATTGATATAAAAGGTATAACCAAGAGCTTCGGCTCCCTGCAGGTGCTTAAGGGCATCGACCTGCATATTGACAAGGGCGAGGTGGTAAGTATCGTCGGTCCTAGTGGTGCCGGTAAGACTACACTCCTCCAGATTATCGGTACCCTCGACAAGCCTGATAGTGGCAGTATCATGGTTGATGGCATCGATGTAAGCAGCCTCAGCACCAAGAAACTGAGCGATTTCCGCAACCAGCATCTCGGTTTCGTCTTCCAGTTCCACCAACTTCTCCCTGAGTTCACCGCCCTGGAGAACATCATGATTCCTGCCTTCATTGCAGGCAAGAGCCGAAAAGAAGCCAAGGAGCGTGCCGAGGAGTTACTGGCGTTCATGGGCTTGAGCGATAGAGCCAGTCACAAGCCTGCCGAGTTATCTGGTGGTGAGAAACAGCGTGTAGCCGTGGCGAGAGCTTTGGTCAATAATCCTGCCGTCATCCTTGCCGATGAGCCATCAGGAAGTCTCGACACCAAGAACAAGGCTGAGCTTCACCAGCTCTTCTTCGACCTCAGAGACAAGTTCGGTCAGACTTTCGTCATCGTAACTCATGATGAGGGCCTTGCTGCCATCACCGACCGCACCATCCATCTCAAGGATGGAATGATTGAGAAGACGGTGGAAGCAGGAGCTGCTGATAGCCAGGAAGAGACTGCAGAAGTTGCAGAAGCCCCAACAACAGAAGAAAAAACTGAAGATAATATTATATGAGCAAAAAGATAAAACTAGGCGATTACAATCGCCTTCGCATCGTAAAGAAAGTTGATTTCGGTCTGTATCTCGATGGTGGTGACGAGGGAGAAATCCTCCTTCCATCCCGCTACGTACCTGAAGACGCAGGCATCGGCGACGAGTTGGATGTCTTCATCTATCTCGACCAGGAAGAACGCCTCATAGCAACCACCGAAACCCCTTTGGCAAAGGTGGGCGATTTCGCCTATCTCGAAGTGAAATGGGTCAACGAATACGGAGCCTTCCTGGGCTGGGGCCTGATGAAGGACATCTTCTGCCCGTTCCGCGAGCAGAAGAAGCGCATGGTGCTCGGAAACTCCTACATCGTGCATATCCACATCGACGAGGAGAGCTATCGCATCGTTGCCTCTGCCAAGATTGAGCGTTATCTCAACGAAGACCATCCTCACTACAAGCATGGCGATGAGGTGGATCTCCTTATCTGGCAGAAGACCGACCTCGGCTTCAAGGTTATCATCGACAACCAGTATCCTGGACTCCTCTATCAGGACCAGATCTTCCAGTACATCCACACGGGTGACAAGATGAAGGGCTACATCGGAAGAGTCCGTCCTGACGGAAAGATAGATGTCACCCTACAGAAGACCGGTATTCAGCAGACTGCCGATTTCGCCGAAACCCTCTACCAGTATCTCTTGGACAACGATGGCGAGTGTAACCTTGGCGACAAGAGCGAGGCCGACGACATCTACGAGCGTTTCCACGTGAGCAAGAAGGTTTACAAGCGTGCCGTGGGCGACCTCTACAAGAAGCGCCTCATCACCGTAAGCCCGATGAGCATTCGATTGGCGGAATAAAGCAGATTAGATGCATATATAATTAAGGTGGACATTGCTATTTTTAAAAAGCATTGTCCACCTTATTATATATAGGAACGGAAGATTAATCTACATAAGTTCTTCCTTATGAATTGTCTTAATCTTATGCTTTTTGTCTTGCTTCCCAGCCTAATAAAACAAGGGAGCGAACTGCATCGCAACGCAGCCCGCTCCCTTATCTATACAGATGATTGAATTTAATCTACCTTTTCGATAATCTTCATTCCCTCTTCCACTGCCTGCATGTTCAGCGGAATCAAACCATGATGGCGCTCTGGCAATGACTTGTAAAGCGCCTTGTTCAAACCATCGGTGCTCACAACAGGACAAACCTTCAGCAGACCGCCCAAAACAATCATATTGAACACCTTGGAGTTTTTCATCTCGGCAGCCTTGTCCATCGCATCAATGCGATAAATGGTGATGTCCTTGCGCTGTGGAGGATTCATCACACCATAGCCATCATAAATCAGGATGCCGCCTGGCTTAATCTTCGGCTCAAACTTGTCGAGCGACGGCTGGTTGAGCACGATGGCTACATCATAATGGCTCAGGATAGGCGAAGAGATGCGACTGTCGCTCACAATGACCGTTACATTGGCTGTACCGCCACGCTGCTCTGGTCCGTAAGCAGGCATCCAGGTTACCTCCTTATCCTCCATCAGTCCTGAATAAGCCAGAATCTTTCCCATAGAGAGAACGCCCTGACCGCCAAAACCGGATATAATGATTTCTGTCTTCATTGTTCTAATCTTTTGTAAATGCCAAATTCAACATTTAACATTCAACATTCAACATTACATGTTCGTTGTATCCTTCAAGTCACCCTTAGGATACTGCTTAAACATGTTCTCTTCCATCCACTTGTTAGCCTCAACAGGTGAGAGTTTCCAACCGCTGTTGCAGGTAGAAACAATCTCTACCAGGCTGGAGCCCTTGCCCTGCATGCTTGCCTCAAACGCCTTGCGGATAGCCTTCTTTGCCTTCTTGATGCTTGCCACGGTCTCCACACTCTGGCGGGTTACATAACAGGTGCCCTGCAGATGGCTTGCCAACTCGGTAATATTGAGTGGATAACCATGAAGATCAGCCTCTCTACCATAAGGACAGGTAGCAGTCTTCTGACCCAACAGGGTGGTTGGCGCCATCTGTCCGCCGGTCATACCATAGATGGCATTATTGATGAAGATGATGGCGATATGCTCACCACGGTTCAGGGCGTGGATAGTTTCGCAGGTACCGATGCACGCCAAATCGCCATCGCCCTGATAAGTGAAGACGAGACGATCAGGCCACAAGCGCTTGATACCCGTAGCTACAGCAGGTGCACGACCATGAGCAGCCTCCTGCCAGTCAATATCCAAATAGCGATAAGCAAAGACAGCGCAGCCCACCGGACATACGCCTACCGTCTTATCCTCCATGCCCATCTCCTCGATAACCTCGGCAACGAGCTTATGAACTACGCCATGCGAACACCCCGGACAATAGTGCATCGGGGTATCGTTCATCAGCGTAGGCTTCTTATATACCAGATTCTCTGGTGAAATTATATCATTCATTTTATTAACTTCTTTAATGCTTCAACGATTTCCTCCGGCTCAGGTACGATACCGCCCAGACGACCAAAGTGCTCCACAGGAGTCTGACCATTCACAGCCAGTCGCACATCCTGAACCATCTGACCGGCATTGATTTCTACAACCAGAATGCCCTTCTTGGTCTTGGCGAGTTCATGAATCTCCTTTTCAGGGAAAGGCCAGAGGGTGATAGGACGGAACAATCCTACCTTGATGCCCTGCTCACGCGCACTCTCGATGCTCTTCTCGGCAATACGTGCCGCACTACCGAAGGCTACGATAACATAGTCGGCATCATCCATCTGCTCGGTTTCATAACGAACCTCGGTTTCACGGATTTTTCTGTATTTCTCCTGAAGAGCAATATTGCGTTCCTCCATCACCTCAGGCTTGAGTTCCAGAGAGGTCATGATGTTGACAGGACGATTCTTCGGACGGCCGATGGTAGCCCAAGGACATTCCTTCGCAATCTCCTCCTCGGTACGTCGAGGCTTGACAGGAGGCAGAACCACCTTCTCCATCATCTGACCAATGACACCATCGCTCAGAATCATCGCAGGATTGCGATACTTAAAGGCGAGCGTAAAGGCGAGATCAACGAAATCAGCCATCTCCTGAACAGATGCAGGAGCCAGCACAATCACATTATAGTCGCCGTTACCACCACCGCGGGTAGCCTGGAAATAATCACTCTGGGATGGCTGGATGGTACCCAGACCCGGACCGCCACGCTGCACATTGACGATAACGCCCGGAATCTCAGCACCTGCCATGTAAGAGATACCCTCTTGCATCAAAGCCACACCCGGACTTGAAGAAGTGGTAATGACACGCTTACCGGCACCGGCGCCACCATAAACCATGTTGATAGCCGCCACCTCACTCTCAGCCTGCAGAACCACCATACCTGATGTTTCCCATGGCTTGAGCAGAGCCAGCGTCTCTATAATCTCACTTTGAGGTGTGATAGGATAGCCGAAGAAACCATCCGCACCACATCTGATACAGGCATGGGCTATCGCCTCATTGCCTTTCATTAATGTAACTTCCTGATTTGCCATTATTTAGTCCTCCTTCTTACGATAAACAGTGATACAGCCATCCGGACACACGATGGCGCACGAAGCGCAACCAACACACGCATCAGATACAGCTGCCTCTACATAACGGTAACCATGCACATTGACTTTTTTCTCTGCCAATGCGATGACATGCTGAGGACAAGCCTCCACACAGAGCGAGCATCCCTTGCAACGCCCGGTGTCGACTACAATAGCCCCTTTAATCTTACTCATATTCTAATTTCTTACTAATTATCTTTACCATTGGAGTAAACAAAGCTCCTGCTGTCCACATGTCGGTTGTTATGGATTGTAGTAGTCTTTGCAATAAAAGCTCATGATATCATCCAGCATCTCCTTGGCTGCTACGGCAGGGCTCTCCGGATCGAGGGCAATGGCCTCCATATAGCAGTCGAGGGCACGCTTAAAGTCACCCTGCTTGCGCCAGGCGTTACCTTGCTGATAATATTCTTCTGCTGTCATTTACTCTTTTCTTTTTAAGTTTTGCTCTGCGAAATTACTAATTTTCGGCTAAGAAAAAGAATATAAGCCTAAGATTTAAACTATATTAATGTAGTTTTTCACAAAAATGCGCACACTAGAATTCAGTGTGCAATTTTTATGAAAGATGTGCATTATTTCTACTAATATATCCTATAAAAACACAATTCGTCATTTACCGCAGTTTTTTACGGTAAATGACGAACAGTACGATTCCCCTTAACAGAAGGTAGAGAATGAAGGCCAACCACAGGGCATGATTGCCCAGGAAAGGATGCAAGCCGAAGAACAGACCGAAGAACGAAGCCGAGGCTACGGCGGTAGAACAGAGCATCGACTTAGACTGGGTGATGCCTACAAAGATGCCATCGAAGACGAATGCCGACATGCCAGACAGCGGAATCAGCACAGCCCACCAGAAATATTCGCCCGATGCAGCTATCACCTGCTTATCGCTCGTGAGCAAAGAGAGGAAATTCTCGCCACCCACTATATATAATAAGGTGAAACCTACAGCCACGACAGCTCCAAAACCCATCGTTCTTCTAACCACCTCGCGGAATGCCCCCATGTTTCGGGCTCCGTAATACTTGCCGCTCAACGCCTCTGCCGCATAAGCAAAACCATCCATAAAATAAGAGAAGATGGTAAAGAGCGTCATCAGCAGCGTATTCACAGCCAGCACGATAGTACTCTCCCTGGAACCTGCCGCCGTAAAGAAGAGGTTGACCGCCACCAAACAGAGGGTGCGGAGAAAGATATCCTTATTGAGCGAGAAAAACTGCTTCAGCGGTTCGGCAGCAAAGAGATGCCGGCGATAATCATACTTGCTTAACCGGCGATAATGGAAGCGATAGAACAGACATGCCATCAGGAATCCCCACCATTGGGCTATGACCGTTCCGAGCGCCACGCCTTCTACCGTCATACCGCAGACAAAGACCAGCAGCAGAGAGGCTATGATGTTCACCACATTCTGCGTCAGCGATACCATCATCGGAATGCGCGTGTTCTGCATACCGATAAACCAGCCCGTAAATCCGTAGAGTCCGAGCACTGCCGGGGCTCCCCAGATACAGACATAACAGTATCTCCGTGCCAGTTCCACGACATCCGCTTCCGGCGACATCGCCCAAAGTCCGCAGCCTATCAGCCATTTCTGGAGAACGAAGAACAGTACTCCTATCCCCACACCGATACTCAGAGAGCGCACCAGGAGCCTCAGCACCTCAGCCAGATCTCTCCTTCCCAAAGCCTGCGAAGTCATTCCGCTGGTTCCCATTCTCAGGAATCCGAAAAGCCAGTAGATGACATTGAATAGCATCGACCCTACGGCAATGGCTCCGATGTAAGCCGCATCGCCGATATGCCCGACGATGGCGACATCAACCAAACCCAAAAGCGGTACCGTGATATTGGATATTATCGACGGCACCGCTAATTGTAATATTCGTTTATTCACCTTTTTCAATTCTTAAACCTCATTTAGTTTTACCGGTATATGACCTTCAAGCTGTAACCACCTCTTTTAGAATTTAAAAATATACTCAATAAACTTACATTCATTTCGCTATTACCATCTGCTTATCAGTGAAAGCGCTACAAGCGTCAACCAAAGCCAACAGTTTGCTCCAGTTTGAGACAGGTTCCACTCTATGAGCAAAACATTTGCGCACATACACTTTTACACTTTCATTTCCAGCGGTAGCCTTAACCGTGAATTCTCCACACTCATTAGCCACCGAAGTCTCAATCTTCTTTAATGCTTCAGCAGAGACCTTATATCCTTGCGGCAACGGAATCTCTATATTCCATTCATCAACAAACGCCATCTTGCGCCAAACATCATCGATACGCTCTCGATCCTTGCCTTCTAGTTTCAACGAACTTCCTATTAACTTACCTACCGACAACAAATAGTTGTTTCCAGCGCGTTTCACCATTCCATCCATCACATAATCTACATGATAAACAAAGTTAGAACTATCTCGACGGATTCCCACGCAATCTACTCCATAGCCACCGACTTGCACAGGATCAGCATCGTGATAACTACTGATTTCAGCCTTAAACGGATCTATGGCATTTTTCCGAAATTCATTGAAAGCTCCTTTTAATTCAGCAGATTCCTTCTTAGTATAACAAGAGTACGGATCTTTGTTATCGTATTTCAAATATCGCCAATAAGCTTCAAGTTGGCTTGAACCAAAAAGCGTGTTATCAGGACTCACCAAAGACTGACCGTACATTTTCTGTTCACCCGAATAAGTTACCTTCCTACTGATATCAAGTTTAGTACCATCAAGTTTAACCACCATATCATTCACCGACTTATTGTCTTCAGCTTGACTCACAGGTATCGTTATTTGTTCCTCGGAATCTTGCATATACGCCTTTCTTCCTTGATATATATAAGGTATCTCGGAAGCAACCTTAGGATAAGTCCCAGGGAAGTAGTACACATCAGTTCCCTTAAGGCGGAAGAACCAAGATGTAGAATTATAATTAATCAGTTTATCAACAGGCAATGCACCAAACGGAGTGGTAATGCCCATTTCTATTTCCACGCCCAATTTACGCAAATAATTAGCCACTGTATTAAAAGCCCTCTGAGAAGATCCACTACTAACATACTCAAAAGAATAAATACGGTCAGCTTTCTCCTCGGCAGACATCCCCTCTTTTTTGGCAGACTTGAAGACGCTCTTATACGTACTAGGAAGACCAGCAGGAGAATATCCCCCCTTAGACACATAAGATTTCAGCAATTTCCAATCGTCTTGCAGGATTGGTGTTACATCAGGATTGCCTCGAACACCTTTTTTGCGCATAGCCTTCTCTACTACTGCCACTTTAGCCTTGGTCGGGGTAATATACATCTCTATAAAAGGTGACTGCTCCAAAGAATTATACCAAATGGATGATTCTGCATCTATCGGCTTATCCATAACCATATCAAGCACTGCATTTTTGTCCTTGTCTGTGGTCTGAGTAAAATCAGGGGCACCATTCATCGTCCGATAGACGGTGGCAAGACTTTGGTCTAGCACACAGTGAACCTTGGTATAAAGGACAGGTTCGTCTTGACGAAGAACAAAATAGAAAGGATCCAGCTGTTGTTCCTGTGTATCTATTTGGTCTAGAGAAAAGACATCAATACAATCTCCCACTTCCAAACCAGGCACAGCTATCTTCTGACTCAAGTCCTTGTCATTTTTGCCTTCCTTGACATCTACATAGTCATCTAAACTTACTTCCTGTACGTTACCATTCTTCTTTATAACACGAATGCCAAGCACCGTTTGCGTTTTATGATGATATCCCCAGGTCCACTTTCTACTTTTCGTCTTGAAAGTAAACTCAGAATAATCCTTCAACGCCTTTTTGTCATTGATTTGAATTAACATACGCTCCATATCCGTACAGTCTATCTGACGAGTAAGGCGAAGATTGAGCACCAGATCAGCCGTTGCCTTACGATAATAATCCGTGCTCAACTCCCGATAATAAGATAGTATGACGGCCGAAGCATTCTTGTATCTGTCGGGAACCGTTCGTTTTTGAAAGTCAGCAGGCGTACTGCTCCAAACTTCTTGCCGCACCTTTTGCGCCAACTTCAAATAATCAGCTTTCTCGTCAGCATTCACTGACAACGTCAAGAGCTGTACCAACAGAATACTGAAGACAACTCGGATTACTTTAATCTTTCCCATAATTCAACTTTTTGACTATGAATAATACATTTAACTCATTTTTCCTTTAATACTACTTGCTCATTACAAGCTGCTCCCCAATCACTTATAATCTTATTCCAAGCAGGGATTTCGCTTCGCGGAACACGTCTGTGGTGTATTACACACTCCTTATGCATAACAATCTGATTGCCTGTTTGAGAATAAGTGCGACAAAAATCAACCCATGCAGTATGAATCTGATAAGGTGCGGGGAGACTACTGACCTCCATTTTCTCTGGAATCAAAATCTTTACATCACGTACTTCCTTAGACCGCAAGTCTATCATGTAATCGGAAACCCGTTTGGTTGTATCCACTGGAGTCAGAAAAAGGCTCTCATCGAGATTGGCATCTAAATAAACAGTACCGTCAACCAGTTGCCCAGCTCCCTTTTTCATAAAAAAAGCAGTGATATTCAAAGACTCATCCCGAGGACGATTTCCCGTCATCACTATATCCCCAATCTTATCCAATCGTTCATCAACCCCCATCGCTGCCACCAAGGCCTTCTCTTTTTCATCTTGTGCCGTAGCGTCATTCCCCACTAGTATCCAAGACTTCATATCGCCCTTCCATTTAGAGTACAATTTTCCCTTTATATCGTAGTTTCCATCATCCCCAGATTCTAAGGTTGCCTGATATGTTATAGAAGAAAAGCAAGAATCAGCAGCCAGCTCAGGTAACTTATTCATACGAAAGCTATCTGCGTCTTCTATCAAAGCCATCCTTCCTTGTATATTGTCTGGCACATAGCCTAGAGGAACATATGGATTCGTAGCATCCAGATAATAGGGCTTTCCCTGATAGAAAACCGTACATATCGCATGATCAATAGACGCAATAGAAGGATTTTCCTGCAAAGAATAAGGTACATCCCATGTCCCTATATCCGTTTGACGAGCATCAAAGCCTTGAGCCTTGAGCAAGGTTTTGAGCAAAAGAGCCATAGCCTTGCAATCACCATAACGCTTACGAATAGTTTCAGCAGGTGTTGCCGGTTGATGGGCAGAAATGCCTGCCTCAAAAGCCAAATATCTGATATTCTGCTGTACCCAGGCATAAGTATTGGCTATCTTGTCATAATCGTTTTTTGCCCCTTTCTGTATCTCTCTTAGTATTTCTTCCTGATTAGGAATAGAGCAATCCACATTAGCCAACTGATGAGACCAGACAAACATATCTTGCAGACTTTGGAATGCTCCCAACACCAAGAGATGAGGAGCACTATATCCCCAAGATGGAGAATTAGGTTCTATCAGCTGTGCAGGTAAGGAATGAATCACATAAGTAAAAACGGAATCTCCCTCTGCATTACATGTAGTACTTTTCTCTATACCAGCAGGAAGATTATATTCTTTTATCCGAAACTGCTGGAAGGCTTTTGGCTTGATTACCTCTATCTTCTTATGCTCTACATAATTAGCTTCACACAAAGGAATAGTTGTGAAATAAATAGGATTGAGATAGGTTCGAGTAAAAGAAGCCTTCAGAGTCTTCCCAACCTTTGGAATCTGATAGCTAAAGTAGCAAATCTTGGTATCATCGTAAAAGACATTACGAGGAATGGCTGACTTGTATTGTGCATACCCCTTACACTGTGCCTTGTCCAAACGAATAAACTCTCCGTAATAAGCACATGGTTGAACTAGAGCGGAATATTGGGTTACACCATACTCATAATCCGTAGTGTTAACAACAATAGTCTTACCTGCGTCATCAGTTTTGAAGACGTATCTATCATTGCATTGCAATATATGCACATTGTCATCAGCTTTTTGAGCCGAGATGGGTTGCAAAAAAGCGAAGAGCAATACCAGCATACTATCTAAATCAGCAAGTCTGTATTGGAGCATTTTTCTCATTTTCATTATACTCTGCTTCTTTTATTTATTCTGTTTGCAAAAATAAGAAAAAAAAACGAGAACAAAGGATAAGAAAAGAGATTATTTTGTTTTTTGCGTTAAAAACATATCATAATAATATAAAAAAGACAAAAGTTACCAGCTGATGATAACTTTTGCCTTTTCACTTTATATTTCTATCTTTTACATCATTATCAAACCTTAAATTTCGCAGTCTGCTCCTCAATATAGGCAGCATCACTGAAATAGTCGATACGCATAGCCTTGCGAACCTCATCCATTGTCTGGGCTGCAAACTCGCGGGCATCCTCGCTACCCTTCTTCAGGATATTGAATACCTCAGGAATATCCTGCTCAAACTCATGACGGCGGGCACGGATTGGGTCAAGCATCTTGTTGATGACGCTGTTCAGGAACTTCTTGCAGGTGCCGTCACCGATACCACCCTTCACATACTGCTCCTTCAACTCATCCAAAGTCTTGAACTCAGGCCAGAACTCAGCGAAGTCCTCAGGAGTAGAGAATGCCTCGAGATAGGTGAACACGGCATTGCCCTCCAGATGTCCAGGCTCTTCCATGCTCATGCGTGGCTCACCGTTAGACATCTTCTTCACCTTCTTCCAAACGGTCTTCTCATCGTCGCTCATGTAGATGCAGTTGCCGAGACTCTTACTCATCTTCTCCTTACCGTCAGTTCCAGGAAGACGACGGCAGCAGGCAATCTCTGGAAGCAGAATCTCCGGCTCTACCAAAACAGGTGCATAAGTCTGGTTGAAGCGGCGAACCAACTCGCGGGTTACCTCCAGCATAGGCTCCTGGTCCTCACCGGCAGGCACGGTTGTAGCCTTGAAAGCGGTGATGTCGGCAGCCTGACTCACAGGATAGCAGAAGAAACCGAGCGGAATGTTTGCCTCGAAGTTACGCATCTTGATCTCTGTCTTCACGGTTGGGTTACGCTGAACACGAGATACGCTGATGAGGTTCATCAGATAGGTAGTCAACTCAGCCAACTCTGGAATCATACTCTGGATATAGAGTGTACACTTCTGTGGGTCGAGGCCCGCAGAGAGATAGTCAAGAGCCACCTCTGTAATGTTCTGGCGAATCTTCTCTGGATTATCGGCATTATCAGTCAAAGCCTGAACATCTGCCATGAAAACGAACATTCTGTCGAAGTCGCCAGCGTTCTGAAGTTGTACTCGGCGCTGCAGAGAGCCGATGTAATGACCCAGGTGAAGTTTACCTGTAGGACGGTCGCCCGTCAATATAATCTTTCCCATTTTCTTGCAATTTATTATTATTTTTGTGCAAAGGTACAACAAAATATTGAGAAACTGCAAGAAATGGTGAAAAAATAACAAAATGAGCAGGAGAAGGAAGGGATAGCTGAACGAAAAACGGGGCACCCCTGAGGATGCCCCGCCACCAATTAAAATAATTGATTGTCGCATTATAAACTTACCGTACTACTTAGCGATCATGATCGTTACACGGTTCTCTGCGTTTTCTGCAAAAGGCTGCACACGTGCACCCTTAGATTCTTCTGTAATGCGCTCTGAAGGTATATTATATTTCTTTGTCAGCATCCAAACCACAGCTGCTGCTCGCTTGGCAGCGATGCGGTCGTTGATGACGTCATTGCCTGTACCCTTGTCAGCATAGCCGGTTACTACAACCTTTGCCTCTGTGTTCTTGTTCAGGAAGTCAACCACCTCACGGATCTTAGCATCCTCAGAAGGAGCTATCTTGTAAGAATTGATGGTGAAGAAGATGTCACGGCGAATCTCCTCTACCTTCTTCTCTACAGGAGCTGGCATTGGCTCTGGCTTAGGAGCTACATATTCCTGCTTAGGAGCTGGTGCCGGAGCAGGTTCCTCTACCGGCTTAGCCTTCTTGGTATAGCTCTTGCCCAGATTGATGCGTACACCTGCCAGTGCATTGAAGTACCAGTCAGGGTTATCTGCCTTCTTAGAGTTGTACTTGTCTGAAATCATGTTGGCATTGCCTTCGAGCATGATGCTCACAGCCTTGCTTACCTTGAATTCCAGATCGATACCGGCTCTGCCGTATGGGCGAACCTTCTTTCCCTGCCAGAGATATTCCAGCAGATAGTTGTTCTGATTCTTGATGTTGGCAGCCAGGTCGTTTACTTCCTGGTTGGCTCCTGCCCAGTTGATACCACCACCAACGAAGGCAGTAGCGTTGAACACGCGGTTCGGGTTCCAGCCACAGAAGAGGTTAGAGAGGTTGAACATAAAGTCCACACCCGGAGCTACATATTTCCATTTGTAGCTGGCGGTATACGGAGTACCGTCCTTGGTAGCCTTGTATCCGTTCCATCCGCCCTTGCTCCAGATACCGTTAATCTGACCACGGAGTCCGAAAACAGGAGAGAACTGGTAGCCGATGGCACCCTGGAAGTTAGGAGAAAGCAGGTCTGAGAAGCTTGCCTCACCCACAGTATATTGCCCACCAGCCTGAACATCCAGGAACCAGTGACGCTTAAACTGATATTCGTTTCCGTCCTTGTCTGTGTAGGATGCTTGCGCCATAGCGGCTGTAGAGCCGATGGCTAACATGGCCGTTGCCATGAGCAGTTTAATTGATTTCATAACTTTCTACATTAAATTTTATTTCTTTACGAATTTCTTTCCATTCACAATGTAGATACCAGAACGGTTCATCTGCTTTACCTTACGTCCCTGGACATCATAGATTACATTGTTCTTCTCAGTAGAATTCACAACATGTTCGATACCAGTAGCCTTATCATTGTCTACTTTGATTGCAATCGTCATTCTTGGGTTTGTATGACAGTCGCTGGCTTGGGTTGTGGTCTTGTCCTCAAGGAACTTTCCAAAGTTTGTATCTCCGAAGGTTCCCTGCAAAATTACGATAGCGTAAAGATCGGCTTTCAATTCACCTTCTCTTAGCGGTGTATCAAAGACTAACAGCAATGTCGGCGTTGTCGGATCTTCCGGATCTACATAGCTTTCAAAGTGTCCTGTACGAATCGTCTTGTTGTTGTCGTAAACTGCAAGTCTCACTTCTCTATCAGGATTAGCAACCAAGCCATCATAGTATCCAATGTTTTTAATCATAAATCCATTCAATGCAACATCCTTGACAAAACCTGATATATCAGGCAACATCTGGTATATTGAATAATCTGATTTAAGATTTGGATCTTCAGGAGAGCCGCCCTTTCCTATCGTAAAGCTTTCCTTGATAGCTTGAGTCTTTACTTCCTTATTATTCTTTTCATAATGGAAGGTTCCTTCTGGGATTACCAACTGATAGCTAGCCTTTGCCAGGTCAGTCAACGCAACAGTAAACTGATTGTCTTTTCCTGTTACCGGAGTAAAGGTAACGCCTTTCACACGCTCACCCTTCTCATTAGCAATATAGGCATCAGCATCACTCTTTACAGTAACATGAGTCAACCCATCGAAAGAAAGAGTCAGGAGATCGGCATTGCTTCCTACTATTGCAGGTGTCAACTTGTAACCTGTCTCTACGGTCTTGATAGCAGCAGCCGGTTTTTCAACCTCAACGAATGCGAAGGCACTGGTCAGACTGCTTTGCCAATATGGAGCAGCAACATCTGCTTCTGTCTGATATTTCTTGTCTGCATGATTGCACAAAGCATAAGCAACGCTAGAGCTTCCCGTTACAGATGGATAAGATCCCTTGAATGAGAAAGTACCCAATGCTTTGTCTGCATCAAAGACATCACCCGATTCGAGTTGTACTGCAGAGCCATCCAGTTTGGCAATTGTAAGTTTGCTTACTTCTGCACCTGCATCAGCTGTCACTCCATTGACATTCAGCATATTGTCATCAGCATCACCCAAGGTGAAGACTCCATTATTATCTAACGCCTCAAAAGCTGAAGCTTCATCAATATTGTCTACCAATAGAACCTGCTTTTCTTTTACAGCAAGATACAATGATTTACCATCCTTATTTACACTGACAATCTTGTACCATTTCCGGTTTTCAGGAAGAAGAACATCAGTCTCGTTGTAATAAGCATCAATCGCAGCCTTGAATTCTGCATCTGTTGATGCTTCATTCTTTACAACATTGTCCAATGCTACGTAAGCCGCGCTTGTGACCTTAGGATAACCCACCGATTTGTTTTGCAACAGTTCTTGGGCTTTCAGGTAAGCCGCAGAACCGACAACAACATATTCTACATCAAAAGCCTTATTGTAGCGTTCCCATTCGGCATCGCCCTTCTTGTCGTTGCAAACTACATTAGCAGGAACAATAAGTTTATAAGTACCCTTCTTTGAGATAGCACCTGCAGCGCCCTGTATTTCAAAATTAACTTTCGTATCAGATGCCTTGACAGCCTTTGCTATCAGATAGTCGTTACCATCTTTCAGTAATTTCACGCTGGCAGCCTCATCTACATATCCAACCTTCTCTCCGAAGTCTACGGCAATAGTAAGAGGTAAAGTTTCAACGGTTCCCGCTGCAGGAGTAATCGAAACAGGACTAAAAGGAGCCTTGATGACAAAAGAGAATTTCATTTCCTTGTTCTCAAAGCCTTCCTTATCAACAAAACTCTTTGCAGGAACCGTAAGTGTATATGTACCATTCTTTGCTATCTGGCTAGCAGCAGATAAGGTCACCACATTGTCTTTTACAGTAGCAGAAAGCGTTTCGCTGCTCGTTCCATCAGAGAGTGTGATTTTGGATGCATCTTTAACCAGCATGTTGCGGTCGAATGTAAGATGCATGTTTTCAAAGTACTCTAAAACACTGCCATTCTCCAAATCACCTGTAGCTGTCAGAATGGTAGACGGCATGGTATAGAGTACCGTAATCTTTTTTAATTGAGCATTCGAAAAACTGTTTTTGTATATTAAGTCATGGATATCCTGCTTTTTATCATTAATCCATGTCTTGTATCCATCTTCCTGACTTCCTAATTCATCGTCTGTCACTCGAAGATCACCTACAGTACTACCTTCGGAGAAAGATACTCTGTCAAGACGTCCGATATCAGGTGCATGCACTTTCATCAAAGCCTGCTGACTGACTTTGAGATAATAGGAGATATCATGAGTATAGCGATTAGTAAAGTTTACGATGGCTGTACCCAATCCCAGATTACCCCACTCAAAACCAATAGTAATGTCGCCATTAGAGAAAACATTATCAGTAACGGGAACTTCATTACTATTACCTTCAGGTGGAGTTATGGAAGGAGTAAGGCTGAGTGGCTGACTGAAATCAAATACAACAGTGCGCTGTATCTGAGCCCAACCGGGGGCAGACACACAAGCCAGTAATATGACAAACAATGATTTCTTCATAATAGGTAAGTTTAAATGTTTTATTAGCGCATGTTCATATCTATTTCGTCAGTAGCCGTCTTTACACACAGTTTCCAAGTGCCGTCTACTTTCACCGGATTGAACATATAAGCTGTCTTTGCCGGTTCAGCGGTTCCAGCCTGTTTTGCCGTTGCAAAGGTAACATCATATTTCACATCATTGCAGCCTTGCAACTGAAATGAGTAATATACGCGTGTATAATCCAATACAGGGAACATCTTAAACTTGTTAAGATATCTTTGTCTTGTTTCTTCTGTGAGAGGTTTCACTTCTTGCGTAGAATCGGTATATTCATGCAAATTGGCAAGCACTGCGTTATAATCCTTTGCCTTGAGTTGCGCCATGGCATCATCACAAAGTTTCAACATAGCAGCCGTATCTTCTTCTGTCAATTCGCTTCTGAATTCATCAACCTGCTGTTCGCGACTTTTCTTTTTCTCACCGCATGAACATAATGAGAAGACCAATATAGCCAAGAGAGAATATAATATAGTTTTTTTCATACCCGTCACATTTTTAAATAAAAAGAGGGTGCGCCGCTCTTTTAGGCACACCCTCTAATTAGAGCTTAATTATTAATTTCCTTTTCAATAAATGTCTTAATCACCGATTGTACCGTTGATTGTGAACTCAACCTTAGTAGTAAACTCACCCCACTCGTAAGCGATAGTGATAGGAACTCTTACCTTGAAGGTTTCTACGTTACCACCATTGTTGTAGTACCAGATAGTACCGAACTTAGCCTTATTAGCCTCCATGAAGGTTGCCAAAGCAGCATTCTGACTTGCAGAGTTGTAAGAAGTCAAATCGTTGGTGTAAGTTACCTTACCCTTAGTCTTAGAATCTGTAGCAACACCACTTCTATTACCGCATCTGAGTTCAACGTCTCCACTAATCTTATCCATTGTAGTCCAATGACCGCCGCCAAGAGTTGTCTCAACGTTAGCAGGTGTAGTATCGATCGTAATAGACTTCACATTGTAGTAACCCCAGAACCAGAGGTGGTCACCCCACATATTACTCTGGTTAGCTACACAACCTGCCTCAGAAACAGTAGCAGTATTCCAACCACGCCAGTCGTACAACTTGAAGAGATCAAGAGCGTAGATAACGTTACCATTGGTGTTAGCATCGATACGTGGCTCTGTAGCAACATCAATCAAGTTGATTGGACGCTCCCAAGATGTCAGGAAGATACCATCCTTAACAAACTCAGCAACACCACAAGTATTCTCAGTTACAACACCTACCCAAGAGCGAAGCTCCTTCTGGATATTAGCATTCGCTGGTTCATAACCAATCGCATTCAAGACAGCCTTTGTTGTTTCATTCTTTATCAATGTAATCTCACTAGTAGCAGGATCCAATGTTGCAATTTTAACATAAGAAGTACCCTTTACTGCATAGAGATCTTCATTCATGAATGCACCATCTGCGTAGTCAATAGCACAACCCTCAAGAGTTTCCTGCAACTTAGCCTTGCTGAATACGTGAGAGTCACCAATGATATACTTGCAGAACAACTTGTTCCACTTGGTATCAGCAGCACTTCTCTGTGGAGTGATTGTATAACCACCAACTACAACAGGCTCAGGAACGAAGTAATACTTGTGAGGACCTACTAACTTAGCAACATTACCCTTCAAAGTAGAAGTAACCTTGCGGCTAATACCAAGGATATCGCCACCATTTGTAGGCTCCTTAACATCGAAGATAACAGCTTCCTTACCATTTACAGAACCATCAAGTCCCTTCCAGTACTCAGGAATCAACTCACCGAATGTCTGGTTCTTATTGATACGTGACAAGTTGTAAGTCAACTTAACATAGATGTAAGGATACTTAGCCTTTGCATTACCAACATAACGTACATAGCGAGTTACAGTAACAGGATTTGCCTGATCATGAGTCAACTTCTCTAGATCTTCAGCAGTTAAGTGCCACTTGAAGGCATGGTTAGTTGTACCCTCTGTATTACCGAAGTACTCGATATTACCAAGATCATCAGCAGCGTTGTATGTACCACCCTTCTCAGGAGCAGCCTTGAACATCTTCAGATCCAAAGTAGTATTACCAGCAGCATCAGTACCGTATGTGCCCTTTTGATCAATAGTATACTGCTCATCGAAGTCCTTCTTTGGCATATTCTCAAGACCCTCTGTCAATACAGTTGCAGAGAACTGAGCCCATGTAGTCTTCAAATCATCAATACCATTGCAGAGATCGAACTTAGCATCCTTTGTCAACAAATCAATTGCCTTATTAGGAGCAACCTCAGGGTTCTGACGTGTAATGTGAATCAAGATGTAACCATCCAAAACCACCTTATCACCACGCTTAACGAGTACCTGAACCAATGGCTCACGGTCGATAGAAGTAGCAGACTCAGAAGTTGGATTACCCTCTGCATCAACATTCCATGCACGGAGAATACCAGCATCCTGGTTAACCCACTTAGCATAACGGCTATCAATTGTAGCGTTGCCGTCTACCTTGTACTCAACGAGGTTAAACTGATAGGTCAAGCCCCATTCCTTACCTTCTTCTAATGACATCTCCTTCAGGTTAACACCAAGCTTATTAGGAGTACCAGGAGTAAACTGCTTAACATCCTCTACCAACATATGGAGTCCGAGGTAGCTTGCAATATCAATACCCTCTGCGCTGTTATAGTAAAGTTCGAGAGCTGCACCATTTGGATCTTTCAAAGCCTCCTGAGGTGAGTCATAAACGTGAACCTGAGCAGTAGCATCAGCAGCAGTTGTACCGAATGTATTAGCAGTAGGAATACCCTTTTCGTCACCCATACGGGTATTAGGCAGACCTAATCCAGCATAATGAGGTTTCAATCTCCAGTACAAAGCCTCGAGGTAAGCCTTCTGTGGCTGAATCAAAGCATAATCAGAAGTAACCTTGCCTTCAGCTACTGTACTTGCAGCAGTCTTAGCCTGCAAAGCAATCGTATTAGCTGTCTCATTCTTATCTTTAACAGTTGGGAATGGTTCCAACTTTTCAGGATGCTGAATCTTCAAACCTGCTGTAACAATACCATTAGAAGTATTGAAGAGAGTCTTACCTGCATCGTTCAACTTTGGAGAAGTAATATCGCCAAGATCTGAAGCCGTAGCACGAGTATGATAATTCAAGATTGTTGGTTCAAGAAGATTGAAGCCCACAATATCCTCGTATGTCATATCAGCATTTGATGGATTCATGTGATACTTAACACCCCAAGCAGGACCATAGTTGTACAATGTTGTTGGCACATAGGCTGGAGCATGTTCCAATCTGTCTGGCAAATAGTTATCAAGACCAGTAACATCCTTATGAGTTACGCCATCATCAATTGTTAAGCGGCTTTTACACCCAAGTCCTGTTTTATGTACCAAGTACTCACCATGCAAGTAGTCATAAGTCAAAGTCTCAATACCATCCAAGTAGAGATTTGGCATGAATACCAAGCCTGTCAAATCACCAGTAAGTGAAATAACGACCTTTTCACCAGAAATACCCTTAACACCTGTGAGGATCAAGTTTTGCTTATCCAAAGTAGCGGTGATAGAGTTTGGAGTTTCTGAAACAAACTGAACGTCACTGCGTCTTACCTTCTTGCCATCCTTGTAGATATCGAAGTAACCAGATTCTGCATCAGGAACATAGTACTCATAAGATGCTGCGGATGCGCTTGTGCCTGCATCACCCTTGTCACCCTTGACGCCTTGATCGCCCTTGTCACCCTTGACGCCTTGATCGCCCTTGTCGCCCTTGACGCCTTGATCGCCCTTCTCGCCTTTCTCACCCTGAGGACCACGAGCCAAGTTGTCTGTCTTTTTACCATTCTCATACCAGTAACCATCGGCACCGATAGTCCATGCAGTACCAGGAGCGCCATCCTTACCATTTGAAATAGTGACTGATTTTCCATCACTGAGCTTTACAGTAATACCATCACTAGTTTCTGTTACTCCGGTAACAAGACCACCACCCTTAATCAAATTCTGAATGGTCTCAATTGCTTTTGCATTAGAATCAATCTGCTGTTGCAAATTACTAATGTCATCGTCGTAATCTTTACAAGAAGTAAATGTGCTTACCGAGGCAATTGTCAATGCACCCATAAGCAGCGCGCTAAAATACTTTCTTTTCATACGGTAATAATTTATAAAGTTATACGATTTTCCTAACCTTTCGGCAGGAAGTTATTAATTAATTCTCTATATCGAATTAAGAGTTCCGTTTGATGAAAAGAGTCTGCACTCTTAGAAAAGTTCATTTTTCAGTTTCAAAGGTCCTCTTAGAAAAGTTATTTTTTATCGTTCTTAAATATCGTGGCTTTTATCACCACTCAGTTTTTATCGTTCTTAAATATTGTGGCTTTTTATCGCCACTCAGTTCTTATTGTTTTTATCATATCTCCAGCCGGGAGATTTTTTATGCTGCAAATATAAGTATTTTTTTCGAAACTTGCAAGTTTTTGAGCATTTTTTTTCAAAAAAAGGCTAATTTTCTTATGTTTTTTATAAAATAGCCCCCATATTGGGCTTCTAACCCGTCCATTTTCCCCTTTTTTCTCCATTTTGCCCATATAAAACCTACACCTTATTATATATAGGGGAGATTGGCGGCCCTACACCTTATTATATATAGGGACCATCTAGATACGAATGTATGAGTATCTACCAGGAATGTTGTTTTCTGCAGATTACCGAAAAAAATCCTTTTTTCTTTGGTATTATTCCCAAATAGTTGTATCTTTGCACAAAATTACAAGTAATACTGGAGATATGAAGCAAGATACTAAAAGAATACCTTATGGACGCAATGACTTCGTACAAATCATAGAGCAAAACAATTACTATGTGGACAAGACGATGTATTTGCCAGCATTGGAAGATGAGGCGGTAAACCTCTTCTTTATCCGTCCTCGCCGTTTTGGCAAGAGCGTATTCATCAGTATGCTCCAAGCTTATTATGATTGTAACATGAAGGATAAGTTCAAGGATCTGTTCGGCAATCTGTGGATTGGCAAGAATCCTACTCCCCTTCAAGGTAAATATCTGGTTCTCTATCTTGATTTTTCGCAAGTAGGCGGACGTATCGACCAGCTGGAAGACAAGTTTAACCGTTATTGCAAAGTGAAGCTGGATAGTTTTGTGGATGTCTACCGTCAATACTATTCGGAGGATTTTGTAAAGAAGGTCTTCGAGGCGGAAGACGCCGTAGACAAGTTGATACTTATCAACGACGAATCGAAAAAGCTGAATCTTCGTACCTATCTCATCATTGACGAATATGACAACTTCACCAACACTGTGCTCAACGAGCAGGGTGAAGGAGTGTATCGTGCCATTACTCATGCTGAGGGTTTCTATCGTGATATCTTCAAGAAATTCAAAGGTTCGTTTGAACGTATCTTTATGACGGGTGTGAGTCCTGTGACGCTCGATGATGTGACCAGCGGTTTCAACATCGGATGGCATATATCCACCAAGAAGCAATTCAACCAGATGTTAGGTTTTTCTACAGAAGATGTCTATCAGATGTTCAACTATTATAAGGAAAAGGGCGAAATTGCAGTCAATGCCAACATTGATGACATTGTTAACGAGATGAAACCCTGGTATGATAACTATTGCTTCTCGAAGAGTGCCTTGACATCTCAAAGTAAGATCTTCAACTGCGATATGGTGTTCTATTATCTGCGCAACTATCTGAGTTCTGGCAAGGGACCTGAAGAGATGATAGACCCTAACACCAAGACCGACTATAACAAGATGAAAAAGCTCATCCAGCTCGACAAGCTAGATGGCGACCGCAAGGGCGTGATTCGCACGATTGCCGAGACAGGAGAGATTGTGACTACACTCTATGACACCTTCCCTGCAAGAATGATAACAGACCCGCAGGTATTTCCAAGCCTGCTGTTTTATTATGGCATGCTTACCATCAAGGCTACGAGAGGAGCAAAGCTTATACTCGGAATTCCGAACAACAATGTGCGCAAGCAATATTATGAATATCTGATAGAACTCATGGATGCAAAAGCCTATGTCAATGTAAACAAGCTTACTGACTATTACTACGACATGGCATATGAAGGCAAGTGGCATGAAGCCTTGCAATACATGGCAGATTCTTATGCCAAGATTTCTTCCGTGCGTGACGGAATAGAGGCAGAACGTAACATGCAGGGATTCTTTATGGCATATCTCAGTCTGAACGATTACTATTATACTGCGCCAGAACTGGAGTTAAGTCATGGGTATTGTGATTTTTTCTTATTGCCAGACCTTACGCATTATGAGGCTAAGCATAGCTATATCATAGAACTGAAGATGCTGCCGAAGAAAGATTTCAATGTAATTTCCAAAGGGGAAAGCAAGACGAAAGCCGAACTGCAATGGGACGAGGCTGTGGAGCAAATCAACCGATATGCTGCAGCCCCAAGAGTAGAAGTTCTAAGGCAGGGGACTCAACTGCATAAAATCATCATGCAATTTGAGGGTTGGGAACTAAAGAACATGAAGGAGGTATAAATATCCAGAGAAGAGGGTGTGTCATCAGTCCATGGCGCACCTTTTTTACTTTTAATAAAGGCTGGGCAGCAAGCCCCGAACGCCTAACAGACTAGCGAATCGTATTATACCAAGCCGCCTCATTCTGATAACTCAAGTGCTTCATTCAGCTAACAGAGCTATTTCGTTCAGCCAACGCAGCCATATTATTCAGCCAACGAAATTGACTCTTCCACCCAACGAAGTCGAATCTTTAACCCAGCGCAGTCGAATCTTCCGCCCAGCGCAGTCGTATCTTTAACCCAACGCAGTCATATCTATCGACTCAATGAAGCGTATAAACTTGCTAAATGACGTACATGATTTCATCTACTTACTTAAACTGGCTGGAGTCCCTACACCTTATCATATATACTGGCATTGATGTGAATATCGGAAAAGTATCAATGACGATGTGATAGACTGATACAACGATATGCTTATCGAAGCTATCAGTATATGAGAGGGAGGGAGAGTTATTCCGCCAACGATGCAGGAGAAATTACGTCACGACGTAGCAGTAGCTACGTCACGACGTAACAACAACTACATCCCGACGCAATGACAGCTACGTCGTGACGCAGTTTCAGGAGCATCCTGCCCCTTATCAAGTAAGGCTCTTTTGAAGTTCGAAAGAGCCTTTTTTGAATTTAAAGTAAGCCTCACTTCCATTTTTGGTGATAAAAAGACGAAAAAAGGGGCTATATTGAACGCAAAAACCCTTGTTTTGTTCAGTTGTTGCACCAAGCGTTCCAATGAATAGAACAATGAAGCCTGTTTCGAAGGACATCGAAACAGGCTTCATTTATTTATTCTAGAATTCTGCGTTCTTTGGTGTACGTGGGAATGGAATCACGTCGCGGATATTCTGCATACCGGTTACGAAGAGAATCAGACGCTCGAAACCGAGGCCGAAACCTGCGTGTGGGCATGAACCATACTTACGGGTATCGAGATACCAGTTCATATCCTTCATAGGGATGTTGCGAGCCTCAATCTCACCCATCAGCTTGTCATAGCTCTCCTCACGGACAGAACCACCGATAATCTCACCAATCTGTGGGAACAGTACGTCGGTACCCTGAACGGTCTGACCGCTCTTGCCGCCGAAGCCGCTCTCCTCCTCGTCTATCTTCATATAGAATGCCTTGATAGCCTTTGGATAGTTGGTCATGATGACTGGGCGCTTGAAGTGCTCCTCTACGAGGAAGCGCTCGTGCTCTGAAGCCAGGTCATCACCCCACTCGCATGGGAACTCAAACTTCTTACCGTTGGCAATAGCCTCCTGAAGGATGCGGATACCCTCGGTATATGGAAGATGAACGAAGTCGGAATTCAATACGCCTTCCAGACGGGCAATCAGACCCTTGTCAATCATCTTGTTCAAGAAAGCAAGATCGTCCTTGCAATGCTCCAGTGCCCAACGGATACAATACTTGATGAAGTCTTCCTCCAACTCCATCAAACCGTCCATATCCAGGAAAGCAACCTCTGGCTCTACCATCCAGAACTCAGCCAGGTGGCGAGGAGTATTACTGTTCTCTGCACGGAAGGTTGGACCGAAGGTGTAGATGGCGCCGAGTGCTGTAGCACCGAGCTCACCCTCCAACTGACCGGAAACGGTCAATGAAGTCTGCTTGCCGAAGAAATCATCTGAATAGTCAATCTTGCCATCCTCGGTCTTCTTCAGGTTGTAGAGGTTCTTAGTAGTTACCTGGAACATCTGACCGGCACCCTCGCAGTCACTGGCTGTGATGAGCGGAGTATTGAAATAGAAATATCCATGCTCATGGAAGTAAGTGTGGATAGCCATTGCCATGTTATGACGGATACGCATCACGGCACCAAAGGTATTGGTACGGAGACGGAGGTGAGCATACTGACGCATGTATTCGAAGCTCTGTCCCTTCTTCTGCATAGGATAGTCGCTGCCGCAGAGACCGTAAATCTCGATGCTCTCGCACTGAATCTCAACACTCTGTCCGGCACCCTGGCTTTCTACCAGCGTACCTACGGCGCTGATACAAGCACCGGTAGTAATCTGACGGAGCTGATTCTCATCGACCTTTGATGGGTCGACTACTATCTGAATATTATTAATAGTAGAACCATCGTTAAGAGCGATAAAATCGACTGCTTTGCTACTACGATGGGTACGAACCCATCCCTTGACATTCACGATTGAGCCGTAGGCTGTACTCTTGAGCAAGTCTACAACTTTAGTTCTTTTTACTTTTTCCATTGTTAATTAATAGGTTAAAAAGGAGACTAAACAGATAGTCTCCTTTCTTATTATATCTTATTATCCTTATTCAAAAGCACCCATGCGGAGCATGTCTACCTCCTTCTCAGTAAGGAAGCGCCAGTCACCGCGACGGAGATTTTTCTTAGTCAAACCTGCGAACTGTACACGGTCGAGCTTGGTAACACGATAGCCGAGGCTCTCAAAGATACGGCGCACGATACGGTTCTTGCCACTATGAATCTCGATGCCAACCTGTGCCTTGTCGCGATCATCAGCATACTCTACAGCATCTGCCTTGATCTCACCATCTTCCAAGGTGATACCCTCACGGATCTGATCCATATCGTGAGCTGTCAGGTTTTTATCGAGGTGAACGTGATAAACCTTCTTCTTCAGGAACTTAGGGTGAGTAAGCTTAGAAGCCAGGTCACCATCGTTGGTCAAGAGAAGTACACCTGTTGTATTACGGTCGAGACGACCTACAGGATAGATACGCTCAGGACAAACATCCTTTACGAGGTCCATCACAGTCTTGCGCTGCTGAGGATCATCGCTGGTTGTAACATAATCCTTTGGTTTGTTGAGCAATACGTATACCTTCTTCTCCAAAGTTACAGGAGCGTCGTGGAACTTCACCTCATCGGTACGAAGGATCTTGGTACCCAACTCGGTAACTACCTCACCATTGACAGTTACCAGACCAGCCTGGATGAACTCATCAGCCTCACGGCGAGAGCATACACCAGCATTGGCGAGGAACTTGTTCAAGCGCAATGGCTCTGTTGGGTCGATGTTCTCCTCCTTATATTCAATACGCTTCTTCATGCTATACTTAGCATTTGGATCGTAACCAGGAGTGTGCTGACGGAAACCGCCACCACGGTTGTTGCCATAGCCACCACCCTGTGGACGGCCATAACCGCCACGGTTGTTACCATAGCCGCCACCCTGTGGACGACCATAGCCGCCACCACGGTTGTTGCCATAGCCGCCACCCTGTGGACGACCATAACCACCACGGTTGTTGCCATAACCACCCTGCTGAGAACGAGACTGGTAGCCGCCCTGCTGGCGTGGCTGGTAGCCACCCTGCTGACGAGGCTGATAACCACCCTGCTCATCATTATTGTTGTAACGAGGACGATAGCCACCCTGCTGAGGACGAGACTGATAGCCTCCCTGCTGACGTGGCTGGTAGCCACCACGGTTGCTGTTACCATAACCACCACGGCTCTGATAGCTGCTGCGCTGTGGACGCTCGCTGCTGCCTGTACTCTGCAAGCCAGCACCGAAACCTTCAGGACGGAAACCGCCTTCGCTGTTACTGCTACTTCTGTCGCTGCTGTATGCGCGATGTGAATTGATACGAGGACGCTGTGTGCGACCTACTGGTCGATAACTCTTCTGATAACCACCTGCTGGGTTGTAGCCCTCACGGGTTCTCTCATTCTCAGAAGACTGATCTTGAGGTTTGTTTTCAAATTCTGAATCCATTTTCTTAAAATACTTAATAGCCTCACGGCTGGGTTAATAAATCTAATTTTTACTTATATATATATGTACTAAAACTACAAAATTCCTTTGTGTATATTAGATACCTGTATAATTGCTTGGTGTGATTGCCATCAGTTCTGCCTTAACACTATCACTCACATTCAATCCCTGGATAAACTCATGAATAGTTTCCTCTGTCATGTGCTGGTTGGTACGTGTCAACGCCTTCAATGCCTCGTAAGGATGTGGATATGCCTCACGGCGAAGGATAGTCTGGATAGCCTCAGCTACAACTGCCCATGTATTATTCAAATCTTCCTGCAGTTTCTCCTCGTGAAGAATCAGTTTACGCAAGCCCTTCAATGTACTCTGGATAGCAATGACGCTATGACCGAGAGGCACACCGATGTTACGGAGTACGGTACTGTCAGTAAGGTCACGCTGCAAGCGGCTAACCGGAAGTTTCTGTGCTAGGAACTGAAGAATGGCATTGGCTATGCCCAGGTTACCTTCACTGTTCTCATAATCGATAGGGTTCACCTTGTGAGGCATCGCACTTGAGCCTACCTCACCTGCCTTGATCTTCTGCTTGAAGTAATCCATAGAGATATACATCCAGAAGTCACGGTCTAAGTCGATGATAATGGTGTTGATACGACGGATGGCGTCAAAGATAGCGCCAAGGTAGTCATAGTTACTGATCTGTGTGGTATACTGCTCGCGTTCCAAACCGAGTTTTTCGCTGACAAACTTGTTACCGAATGCTTTCCAGTCATACTGTGGATAAGCTACATGGTGAGCATTGTAGTTACCGGTAGCACCACCGAACTTAGCTGTAATCTTGCAAGCCTTGAGCGAATTAAGCTGCTCGGTAAGACGGTAAACATAAACCATGATTTCCTTGCCCAGGCGGGTAGGTGAAGCAGGCTGTCCGTGAGTCTTAGCCAGCATAGGCACATCCTTCCACTCATCAGCATAAGTCTGGAGCTGTGCAATCAGCTCTTCAACCTGCGGATAGAAGCACTCTTCCAAAGCCTCTTTTACAGAGAGAGGCACACTTGTGTTGTTGATATCCTGAGATGTCAAACCAAAATGGATAAACTCCTTGTAAGCATCCAAGCCTCCGATCTTATCGAATTCTTCCTTGATAAAATACTCTACAGCCTTTACATCGTGATTGGTAATCTTCTCGATGTCTTTTACGCGCTGTGCTTCATTTTCGTCAAAATTACGATAAATGTCACGCAGACGTTCGAACAGCGACTTGTCGAAAGAAGCAAGCTGTGGCAAAGGTAACTCGCATAGAGTAATGAAGTATTCAATCTCTACGCGTACACGATAACGAATGAGAGCATACTCTGAGAAGTAGTTAGCGAGCTGCTCTGTTTTTCCCCTATAACGACCATCAATTGGTGATATGGCAGTCAATAAATCTAAATTCATAACAATACGTATTATATATATAGGGTGCAAAATTAATGAATTATCGTGAGAAAACAGAGAAAATAGTGATAAAATAATTTAAAAGCATAAAAAAAAGGTCTCTCAACATTTGTTGAAAGACCTTCACCATTGTGGGCGTTGACGGATTCGAACCGCCGACCCTCTGCTTGTAAGGCAGATGCTCT